>Ga0206916_1084_pt1 | contig 17940 bp, 15 predicted proteins | sample Alteio_BWOrgHeat_71_FD_152957 | JGI IMG/M metagenome (GOLD analysis project Ga0206916, IMG submission 152957) | Enriched cells from forest soil in Barre Woods Harvard Forest LTER site, Petersham, Massachusetts, United States -... | ecosystem: Environmental > Terrestrial > Soil > Temperate forest >... | reverse complement strand
GCTGATCGACAAGATCATCCAGCGGATGAAGGATGAAAATTTTCTGAACGCCGAAGAACCCGCCGCGCCGGGCGAAGGCGATCAGGGCGATGCCCAAACGGAAGCGCGATTCGAAGTGACCGACAAGGGGATGGACTTTCTCGGCTACAAGGCGCTGCGCGATTTGCTGGGGCCGTTGGGGCGGTCGTCGCTGGGGCGGCATGACACGCGGTATGAGGCAGCGGGTGTCGAGACGAATGGGTCGTCGAAGCAGTATGAGTTTGGTGACTCACTGAACCTGGATATTACGGCCACGTTGAACTCGGTGTTTGCCCGCGAGGGTGCGCCAGATGGGTCGGGCACGCTGAACCTGGAGTACAGCGACCTGCATGTGCAGCAGGCCGACTATCAAAGCTCGTGCGCGACAGTGGTGCTGCTGGACTGCTCGCACTCGATGATTCTGTATGGTGAAGACCGCTTCACTCCGGCCAAGCGGGTGGCGATGGCGCTGGGACATCTGATCCGCACGCAGTATCCGGGCGACACGCTGTCGCTGGTGCTGTTTCACGATTCTGCGGAAGAGATTCCCATTTCGCAACTGCCGCGAGTGAAGGTGGGGCCGCACTATACGAATACCCGCGAAGGGCTGCGGGTAGCGCAGCGGATTCTGAAGCGCTCCGCGAAAGACATGAAGCAGATCGTGATGATTACCGACGGCAAGCCTTCGGCGCTGACGCTCGACGATGGGCGGATCTACAAAAACGCATTCGGGCTGGACCCGATCGTGATTGCGGAGACGCTTGAAGAGGTGAGCCGCTGCAAACGCGCAGGCATCATGATCAATACGTTCATGCTGGCGCAGGATTTTGCGCTGGTGCAGTTCGTGCAGCAGGTGTCCGCGATGTGCCGTGGAAAGGCGTACTTTACGACTCCGCAGACGCTGGGGAACTACCTGCTGATGGACTTTATGTCGCGGCGGATGAAACAGGTGAACTAGGCTGACCTGCGGCAAACCGCCGTGCGCGCCAGACAAGGTACACACCCCAGGCGGCGGCGGTGCAGTTGTCCATGATGCGGCCGTCGAACAGCATCGCTTCGAACTCTGCGACGGCGACACGGTGGACGGTCATGTCGCTCTCTTCAGGGTCGCGCTCGGTGGGGCCGTGTGCGAGACCCTCGGCCAGGAAGACGGCATGAGATTGGCGCATCGCTCCGTAAGCGATCCAGAGGTCCGTGAGATGCGTCATGCGTTCGGCGAGGAGGCCGGTTTCTTCGCGGAGTTCGCCCCGCGCCATCTCTTCGGTGTCGACATCGGGGGTTTCCCAGCCGCCCTGGGGCAGCTCGAAGAATGCATCCTGCACGGGGTAGCGGAATTGGCGGACGAGCCAGACAAAGTCGCCTTCGGGCGTGTGCTCGATGGGGAGGACGATGCAGGCAGGGTCTTTGTCCATGACGCCGTAGAGGCCGCGGCTGCCGTCGCTGCGCTCGATGATGTCTTCGCGAACGCTGGCCCAGGGGTTGCGATAGACTTCGCGGCTGCTGATGGTCTTAATGGACACGTTGTCTCCACCTTCATTATCACCGCGAGGTGCATTAGCGGACTTCGCGGTCTTCTACATCTTCAGAAGTAGAAAGCAACACCGCGAGCGTCATGCCGGGAAGTTCGATGGCGTTGTTCGCGATGTCGATGCCGGTCCGCGAGATGAGGCAGAGGCCCTCACCGTCGATCAGGTCGAAGCGCTGCGATTCCGTCCCGAGGTTGACCACTATGCGTGCCTCTTCGCGTTGCATCACCAGCGTCATACGCTTGTCGTCGCTCGAGACCATGAGGTGGTGCATGTTGCCGTCGTTGAGTGCGACGGTGCAGCGGCGCAGTTTGATGAGGGCCTTGGTCCACGCGAGCATTTCGGCGTGCTTGCCGGTGTTGATCTCGTCCCAGTTCAGTTTGGATTTCTCGAACGTTTCGATGTCTTCGGGGTTGGGCACTTCGTCGCCGAAGAAGAGGGCGAAGTCGCGTTTGCGGCCCTCGGAAACGAGGCGGCGCATCTCTTCGTCGTCGTGGTCGGCGAAGTAGAGGAAGGGAGAAGATGTGGCCCACTCTTCGCCCATGAACAGCATGGGGATATACGGCGCCATCAGCACAATACCGAGGGCGACCTTGGCGGCGTCGAGCCCGGAGAGATGCTCGAGACGCTCGCCCATGGCGCGGTTGCCGACCTGATCGTGATTTTGATCGAAGTGAATGAAGTGATGCGCGGAGAGAGCTTCCACGGGCCGTCCATGTTTGCGTTTGCGATAGCCGGAGTACTTGCCGTCGTAGACGTAGGCGTGTTTGAGGGCCTTATGCAGGTCAGCCATGGAGCCGAAGTCGTCGTAATATCCACGGCCCGGCTCCTTGGTGTAGACGAGGGTGAAGAGGGAGTGGTGGAAGTCGTCGCTCCATTGCGAATCCAGGCCGTAACCCTGCGCTTCGCGGGGCCGGACGACGGTGGGGTCGTTGAGGTCGCTTTCGGCGATGAGGTAGAACTCGCGGCCGAGCGTGGCGCCGAGGCGTTCGACTTCGACCGAAAGCTGCTCCATAAAATGTACGGCAGAGCGGTCGATGAACTCATGCACGGCGTCGAAGCGCAGGCCGTCGCAGTGATAGTCGCGCAGCCACATCAGGGCGTTGTCGCAGAAGAAGCGGCGGTAAATTTCGTATAACGTGTGAGCTTCATAGGGGCCTGCGTCTAGATTAGACGCTTCCGCACCTACGCGGATTCTTTCCACAATTTTGCCATCTCGACCGAAGGCGGCGCACTTGCCGCCGCAGTGGAGAGACCTGCGTTTACTCCCCACAGATCTCCAACGAAACTCTATACTTGCCCTCAACATCCGGAGACCGCACGATGCCCATCGCGCCCGCAGACCAACCCCTATATGCCGCCGTAACCGCGCCTGCGCCCACAAGCATCGACGGCGTCATCGCCATCATGCAGCAAATCGACGCCGCGCTTCCTGACGCCGACGGTCTCAAGTGGTTTAACCGCCTCTACCTCGCCGTGACGCAGCAAGTCGACCTGCATCCACCTGCCGGCGGCTGGAAAGATCCTGCATGGCTGCTTGGCCTCGATGTCATTTTTGCCGGACTCTACTTCACGGCGGTCGCCTCTTATCTCAACGCCGACCCGACGACCCCAAGCTCCTGGCGTGCCCTCATGGACCAACGCCGCACGCCCGGTATCGACCGCATCCAGTTCGCGCTCGCCGGCATGAACGCGCACATCAACCACGATCTCGCGTTGGCGCTGCTCGCAACCGACGCGCAGCAGCATGTTGTCCCCAACTCCACCAGCCCGCAGCACGCCGACTACGAAGCGGTAAACGCTCTGCTCGAAGCGGTCATGCCATCGGAGCTGGCAACGCTGGCCATAGACCCGCTCGGCAACCTCGCGCAGGACACCGGAAAAATTGGCCGCCTGCTCGCCTTCTGGGACCTGTGCAAAGCGCGAGACCTCGCGTGGGACTTCGCCGATCACTTGCGCACGCTGCATGGTCTTCCCCGCACCGTAGCGCTCCGCGTGCAGGACCAGATGACCGGAGTCCTCGGTCGCGCGATCCTCGCCTTCGTCTAAAGTCCGCTTGCCCGACACAATGGCTCATTGTGGATTTGCGCCAGCAACGGCGCGGTCGCGAACGTCGCCGTATGACCGTCCCCACTGATGTGCAATGTCGGGAGTGCGCGCAAATACTGAAAATAAAACGCAATCTCTTCCATGTTCCTCGAACCGCCGCTGGGCGGGTTATAACGCAACTGCCCGTAAGGAGCAATGACCTTTTCAAACTGCCGCGTGACAGGTTTTTCCTTTTTGTAGCCAAGGAACTCCATCGACACATTCACCTTCTCGGTGCGCGGCGGAAATAAATCCTGCGCATTCGCCGGACGCCAGGGAGGATAGAAAGCCGCATCGGTAACGCCGCCAAAGTTCACGAATAACTCAACCTGAAACTTGCCCTTCAGGTTCTGCGTACATTGCACGGTCAGCGTCGGCTGCGTGAGATCGATGGGCGCTGGACCCACCACGCTCGAAGCCAGGAACAGCCGCACATAGGCAATCCTCGACACGGCCTCCTTGCCTTCCGTCCGCCCAACGCCACTTGGAAGCGTTGTGACCACCGGCTCCTGCGCAAGCATCGGCAAACAACAAAACAACAACGCAATTCCCAACGGGTTCATTCGGCAGTCTCCACAAGAGGTGTGGCGGCAGATGAGCAGAAATTCCTCATGCCGCCTTCGTTCCAGCCATCACCGCAAACCGATTGTCCTTGAACCAGCAATCCGCATCCGCAAAACCTGCGTCGCGCATCCACTGCAACTGCTGCTCGACCGTCGCACAGCGATCTTCCTGCTGCCGATACAGCGAGTCGCGAATCTGCTGCTCGGTCGCGCCATTCTCGCGCACCTGCGCGAGCCACAGCGCTTTATACCGAGCCTCCAACTCCGGCGTAGGCCCCAGCACCTGGTCCGCGTTGAGGAACACACCGCCCGGCTTCAACGCTTCATGTGCACGAACAAATAACTGCGGCTTGTCCGCATCGTCGAGATGATGGATCGACAAAGCCGACACAATCGCATCGAGCCCCTTAGGCAGCTTCGCGCGTGTGTAGTCGCCAACCTCATACGTCACTCCCGCGTCGTCGCCCAGCCGCTGATTCGCCAACTCCAACATCGGCGCAGAGAAATCCAGCAGATGGATCTGCGCCTCGGGGAAGGCCTTCCGCACCAACGCCGTCAGGCCTCCACTGCCCGCGCCGAGATCGAGGATGCGTCGCGCGTCCGCGGGGATCAGCCCCACGGCCCAGCCGTAAAAACGGTCGTGCCCGGGGATGAGCCTGGCGCGGTCTTTGTCATACGTCGAAGCGGTCACATCGAAAACGGTCTGCGAGTGATTCACCATGGCTTCCTTCAGCCTATGCGCGTCGTACCCGGGAACTCCAGCCGCATAAGAAGAAACGATGGGCCTATGCGCTACTCGTGCGCAACGGGCGCATGGCCGCGCGTCGTCAGCGTCACCGCCGCCATAATAATCAAGCCGCCGCCGACATACGCCAGCGTCCCCAGCCGTTCCTGCAACAACATCACGCCCAGCACTGACCCAATCAGGGGTTCCATATTCAGCAGCACGCCGGCCTGCGATGCCGGTACCTGCGTCATGCCCCAGTTCCACAACAGCGTTGTCGTTGCCGTACACAGCAGACCGCTCGCCGCCAACGCCAGCCAGGCCTTCACCGATACACCATGCACGGGTGGCAGCCCGTAGCGGAACGGCACATACGCCGCCAGCATGATCGTTCCAGCAACCAGCCCATACGCCGTCACGACGATAGGCGAGTGCCGCACGACCAGCCGCTGGTTCAGCAATATCCAGAACAGCGCAATCACCAGCGACACCACCACCAGCAAATCTCCGGCGACGGTCGGATCTCCGCCGGCCGCGTGCTGTGCATGGCTTAGCGCAATCAGCACGGCGCCCACCGTCGAGACGGCAATCGCTCCCCAACCTACGGGTGATAACCGTTCCCTGGCAAACATCGTCGCGCCGATCGCCAGGATCACCGGCATCGTTCCCACCATCAGCGACGCGTGCGAAACGGTCGTCAACTGAAGCCCGCGAAACTGAAGCAAAAACTGCAGCGGCACACCCAGGAACGACGCGAGCAGCAGCGTCCTCCACTCGCTCGCATTCAACCCCGGCCGATGCGTTGCGATCAGCGGCAGCAAACCCAGCGTGGCAAACGCGAATCGATAAAACACCATCGATCCGACGCCCATCTCATCCAGCGCAATCTTGCCGAAGTAAAACCCGCAGCCCCACAAGCTGCTCGCAACAAGGCAAGCAGCAAAACCTAACGCTCGATTGGGTTTCCGGGCCACACTTCTACTTTACGGGAGAGGCAGGGATTAGGGATTAGGGAACAGGGATTAGAAGAAGCGCATACCCTCGGCTCATCGCGCGAGGCGCCTTTCTAATCCCTAATCCCTGTTCCCTAATCCCTGATCACTACCAGACCCTGCAAGCATTCGCCGGCACCATCGGTGCGCTCTTCTTGCACCCGAACACCGCACCAAACGCCGGCTGGTTGACGATCACGCCGTTCACCCGGAAGTGGTCCGGAGCATGCTCGTTGGTCAGTGTCTGCGACCGGATCGCTTCATCGCGCGAGTTCTCGCACCAGTTCTGCGCATACGCGATATAAAACCGCTGCGGCGACGTATAGCCATCGATCTTCTTCTTCAGGTCGACGCCCTGCTTCTTCGCTCGGTCCATGTACGCCATAAATGCCAGCACCAGGCCGCCGTTGTCCGCGGTGTTTTCGCCCAGCGTCAACTTGCCGTTCACCTTGATGTCATCGACCGCGATGAAGCTTCCGTACTCGTCGGCCACGCATCCGGTCCGCGTCTCGAACTTCTTCGTATCCTCAGGCGTCCACCAGTCGGAAAGATTGCCCGTCGCGTCGAACTTCTTGCCTTCATCGTCGAAGCCGTGGGTCAACTCGTGTCCAATCACCGCGCCGATGTGGCCATAGTTCACTGCGTCATCGGCCTTCGGATCATAGAACGGCGGCTGCAAAATCCCTGCAGGGAAGTTGATGTTGTTCATGCTCGGGTCGTAGTACGCGTTCACCGTCGGAGGCGTCATATTCCACTCCATCTTGTCGACGGGTTTGCCAATCTTCGCCAACTGGCGATCGTTCTCGAACGCTGAGGCGCGCTGCTTGTTGCCGATCGCGTCCGTCGGCGAAACCGTCAGCGAGCTATAGTCGCGCCACTTGTCCGGATAGCCGATCTTGTTCGCCACCGCATGCAATTTTTCCTTCGCCCGCACCCTGGTCGCGGGAGACATCCAGTCCAACTGGTCAAGGTCCTTGTCCATCGCATGTTCGATATCGCCGACCATCTCCAGCGTCTTCGCCTTCGCATCGCCGGCGAAATACTGCTGCACGTATACCTGCCCCAGTGCCTCGCCCAGCGCGGCGTCGACAGCGCCTGCGCAGCGCTTCCACCGCGGCTCCTGCTCCTGCTGCCCCTGCAGCTTGCGGCTATAGAAATCGAACGTCTCATCATCGAAACGCTGCGGCAACCGCGCTGAAAATGTCGTCAACACCTGGTAGCGCATATACGCCCGCAGGGTCTCGATATCGGTTGCCATAATCGCCTGGATCAGCGCCGGCATGTATCCCGGATTGGTAACGTTCAGTTCCTCCACATGCGGCGAGTGGATCGCGTCCAGGAACGCCGTAAAGCGCAGGCGCCCCAGGCTCTTCTCAAAGTCCGCCATGGTTTGGAGGTGATAAATATTCTCCGGTATCCGCCGCTCGGCGACTCCCATCGACGCTTTGGCTAACGTCGTTTCAAACGCCAATATCGCCTTCGCGTCGCGCAGCGCCTGTTGCGGAGTCTCGCCTCCAAACGACAACATCTTCGTCACATGCGCCACATACTGCTCGCGCAGCGTCTTGTCCTTCTCGCCATCGCGCAGGTAGTAGTCCTTCTCCGGCAAGCCCAGCCCGCCCTGATCCACGACCGCGATCTGCTTGCTCGCGTCCTTGAAGTCCTGCATCTCGCCATAACCAAAGAACACACCCACACCGATGCGCTGCAGCTTGCCCGACAACTCCGCCAGGCCCAGCTTCCCGGTATTGTCGATCTCGCTCAACAGCGGCTGGATCGGCGCCAGGCCCTTGCTCTCAATGGCCTTGGTGTCGATGCAGGCGGCGTAGTAGTCGCCCACCTTCTGCTCGTTCGGTGTCCGCGACGCCCCACCGGCCGCCGCCTTCTCCACAATCCCGTTCAAGGCCTGCGTATTCACGTTGTACAGCAGATAAAAGAGGTCGTTCGCTGACTGGTCTGCCGGGATCGGGTGGTTCTTCGCAAAATTCCCGCAGGCAAACTTGTAAAAGTCGTTGCAGGGGTCGGCGCCCGTATCGATGGACGAAAGGTCGAACGCCGGGGGAGCAACGTAATGCGTGGCGGGTGGTGCGACGGTCTGGGCAGCGCACGTCATGGCGAAAACCAGACCTGTAAAGCTAGTAAAAGCGGCAATTTTGGGGATGAAAAACATTCGGTAGAATCTCCGTCTAATGCATTGAATTTCCCGGGCGCGGGAGTGGCTCGATACAGCCCGTCTATGCAACAGTAAATATACGCGGGCGTGGAGATGCTGGTTTCAATGGTGCGGCAGGACAACAAAAGTCATGGCCCGTTTTTGCTGCGGACTCTGCGGCTGGTCTCTGTATGCGCCTTCGCCGCCTTGACCGCACATGCCGCGCCGCGCCCTCAACCAGCCGTCCGGCTGCCCTTGACCAGCCTCGGCATCCCCGGCGCCCCCCAGTTCCTGCTGGGCGCGGGAGCGTCCTTGCTGACGGTGCATTTCGTCGACAGCACCCACCTGCTCGTCACCTATAACCTCCGCGAGCTCGTCGAGCGCATCCCCGGCGACCCACCCGGCGACTCCGACCACCGCACCGCCGCTTTGCTGGTCGAACTGCCTTCCGGTAAGGTGCTGGCACGCACCCGCTGGCACCTCCACGACTACGGCCAATATCTCTGGGGCCTCGGCAACGGCCGTTTTCTGCTGCGCATGCACTCCACGCTCACCTCGTTCGCTCCGCTGGCCAACCTGGCTTCCGGCGACGCCTTTCGCCAGACGCCGTTCGCCGAGGTGCCGGGCGTGGTCGATGCCGTCATCGTCGCACCCGAAGGCGACCTGGTGACGCTCGAAGCTTCGCCTCCCCCTAAGCCGAAACCACCACCGGGCCCAGTCACTTTTCTCAACTCCGGCGATTCGGAACGGCGTCCGCCCGAGAACATCTTCTTCGTCCGAGTCTCTGGCACTGGCGCACCCGATTCGCCCATCCTGGCTGCCGCCGTCGGTTCGGTGAGGGCGCCGCGCGTCGCTCCGCTGCCGCTGAACGGCCGCGGCTACCTCTCCGTAACCAGCGAGAAACACATGCGTTGGACGATGCAGTTCAACAGCTTCGACGGCCCCGTGCGCAAACTTTCCTATGTCGACAGCAGTTGCAGTCCGTGGATGCAGTTCGTCAGCCCCAGCCAGTTCCTGGTCTTCAGCTGCCGTGGCTCCGACGACAAAATACTGCTCTCCGCCTTCGACTTCTCACCCCAGGAAATGTGGGAAGAACCGCTGGGCGCCTCCAGTCCCACGGGGTTCCTGTACGCGCAGCAGGCCGGCCGCTTCGCCATGGGGCGCACCACCACCGTCATTCCTTTGGCGGCGTCGGCACCCAGCGTCTTCGGGTTCGCTCGGCAAGCGCCCATGCAGGGTGTACCCGACGACCCCGCATCCACCCAGGAAATGTGGGTATACCAGGCCGAGAGCGGCGATCTGCTCCTCAAGCTCCCCTGTACGCCCGTCTCGCGGACTAGCCAGAACTTCGACCTCGCGCCTGACGGCCTCAGCGCCCTCGTCGTCCGCGAGGGCGCGATCGAGGTCTACCGCCTGCCTCCGCTATCCCAAAAGGACAAGAAACAACTCGCCGATGTCCAGGGACTGGAGCCCCAGAGACCCACCTCCAGCGCCGTCAATTTGCGTCTCCTCGTTCACCCCGTGCAAGACACCGAGGACGCCGAAACCACCCAGCCTCCGCCGAGCAACCCACAAACTCCACCCGCCACGGCCGCCGCGCCACCGCCGGCACCCGTTGCAGCGGCGCCCGCCCCACCGGCTCTCCCTGTGCCGGTTGCACCGGCCAACTCCGCTGCCAACGAAGGCGATGTCACCGAAGCCCATCGCAAGCCGCCCAGCTTGCTAAAGCCAGGCGAAACCGTGGACGGTGGTAAGAAGCAGCCGCAGCAGTAGTTCCTGGTTCCTGGTTCTTAGTTCTCGGTTGTTGGCTTGTCGCTCTTGTATTCACTGGCAGCTCGTAGCTGGTAGCTCGCAGCTCTTAATCACCCAACTGCTCCCTGCCAACGCCGCGCATCAGCGCCAACAACGCCCCGGCATCTTGCGGTAGCGGTCATAGCGGCCATCGCAAGACGAGAATCACTTAAACCACCACAAAAGCAAAAGGCCGACCCCGAAGGGCCGGCCTCGCTAAACCAAAAACCTTACGCAGCCTTCGCGGGCGCCACAGCCTTCACACGAGCGTTCAGGCGGCTCTTATAACGGCTGGCAGTGTTCTTATGCAGAACACCCTTCTGCACCGACTTATCCAGAATGGAAGCGGTGGAGCGGTATGCGGTAGTCGCCGCGCCGTGATCTCCACCGGCAATGGCCTCGCGCATGGCGCGCAGCGAGCCGCGCAGCTTGGACTTGTTGGCGCGGTTGACGGCCGTCTTCGTGACGGTCTGGCGAGCGCGCTTCAGGGAAGATACATGATTTGCCATCAGAACTCTTTTCTATAACCCGAACTGTGCGGGGGAAATGGGATGCAGGCCATTGGCTGGCGGGTACACAGCCATAAGCCGCACCCCTGCGATTCTCATTCTATGCGTTTTCTGACCCACGGTCAATGCCGCAACTCCATTTCCCGCCCCGACTACGTATAGGATTTGTGAAGATGGGAGCCCCTCGCCAGTGGTCGCTGTTCGCCGAGATCGCGCTCCTGTTGGCAGCGGCAACACTTTCGGCCCAGTCGGCCGCACCGCCTGAAACCCTCTACACCCAATCACACCCCGCGATGGGCACGGTCTTCACGATTGAGTGCTACGCGCCCGACTCCGATACGGCAGACCGCATCCTGACCGCCGCCTTCGACGAAATCGATCGCGTCGAAGCATTGCTCAGCAACTACCAGCCATCCAGCGAGCTTTCGCGCATCAGCCGCCAAGCCGGCGACGGGCCTGTCGTGACCGACCCCGAGACCTTCCGCTTCCTGACAAGATCGTTCTACTGGAGTGAGCGCTCCCGCGGAGCGTTCGACATCACCGTAGGTCCGCTGCTCCGAGCCTGGGGCTTCAAAGCGAAGAACGGCCATGTCCCGACCCAAGCGGAGCAGAAGCTCCTTCGTGACGAAGTCGGCTGGGACAAGGTGCAGCTCGACCCTGCAGCACATACCGTTCGCTTCACCACACGCAAGCCAATGGAACTCGATCCGGGCAGCATCGGCAAGGGTTTCGCGGTCGAAAGCGTAGTGGCGCTGCTGCGCGAAAGCGGCGTGCATGCCGCCTTCATCTCAGCCGGCGGCAGCACGTTGTACGGTCTTGGCGCTCCGCCGGGCGCCACGGGTTGGCCAATCGAAGTTCCCGATCCACGCACCCCCGGCAGCGTCGCCGCCACGCTTTCGCTGCACGACACGTCTCTTTCGACCGGCGCCTGCACGGAGAAATTCTTTGTGCAGAATGGACATCGCTACTGCCACATCTTCGATCCGCGCACGCTGATGCCGGTGGAAGGCGTGCTGCAATCCACCGTCATCGCACCCAGCGCAACCGACAGCGACGCGCTTTCCACCGTAGTCTTCGTGCTCCCGCCCGAGCAAAGCCGAGAACTGCTGCGCGGGATGCAGGCGACACAGGCTATCCTGTTTCGGTCGGTTTCCGCCGCTCCAACATGCGTCGTCTTCGCAGCACCCGAGTCGCTCTGCGATAGCCATATACCTTCGCCTCAAAAAGGAGTTCGTCCCTGATGGATCGTCGTTCGTTCACCCAAAGTCTCTCCGCCCTTGCCCTGGCCTCTTCGACTTCGCTCAGCAACTCCGCGTTACAGGTCGCTCACAGCGTCGTCGCTCAGCCGAACTCCGTCGACGACAGCCGAGCGTCACGGCAAACGGCGCGCACCACAGTGAACACGCCGCTGCGGCTGGGAATCATCGGCGCCGGAAGCCGCGGACAGGAACTTGTGCGGAGCTTCCTGCGCGTACCCGGAGTCAAAATGACCGCAGCCGCCGACGTATATCCACTGCGTTTTCAGCAACTCAACAAAGTATGCGGATACGAGGTAGCCGCCCACGCCGACTACCGGGCACTGCTCGATCGCAAAGACCTCGACGCCATCGTCATCGCCACACCGCTCGGCCTTCACGCGGAACATGTATTGGCCGCCCTCAAAACCAACCGGCCCATTTACGGCGAAAAGACGATGGCCTACACCATCGAAGACGCGCACAAGATCGTCGCGGAGGTGGCGGCCAACAAGCAAATCTTCCAGGTCGGCCACCAGTACCGCTACTCCCCGTGGATTCGCGCGGCCATGGCGCGGGTTCAGGCCGGCGAGATCGGCGACGTCACCCACGTCCTGGCCTATTGGAATCGCAACAACAGTTGGCGCCGTCCCGTGCCCGATGCGTCATTGGAACGCCTCATCAACTGGAGGCTCTACAACAAGTGGTCGCTGGGTCTTATCGCCGAACTGGGCTCGCACCATATGGACATCGCCAACTGGGCCATGAACGCCAACCCCATCGCCGCGCAGGCTTCAGGCTCCATCTGCTGTTACCACGACGGCCGCGAGACCGACGACAACGTTCAGGTGGTCCTCAGCTACCCCGGCGGCCGCCGCATGGTCTTCACTTCGATGACCAACAACGCAAAGATGGGCGACCAGCTCTGGCTCTACGGCAGCAAGGGCTCGCTGAACCTGACACTCGAAGACGCGACCTTCTTCTACGAGCCTAAAAAAGTCGAAGTAGCCAAAGTCGCAAAAACCGGCGACGGCCGCGAGCCGGTGGTCACCAGTGCCTCCTACAGCCCGGCCAATGAAATGCCCTACCGCGGCCCCGGAAGTCCCGTTCAGATCAAAGAGGGAGAGGACCCCACAACAGCAGCCACACGCGCCTTCATCCATTGCGTTCGAACCAAAGAGCGGCCCATCGCAGACGAGCATGTCGGCCTCGGTTCCGCACTCGCCGTTGTGTCGGCCAATGCCGCAAGAGTCGCGAAACATGAGGTGGCGATCGCCAGCGTCTAGGTTGAAGCTGTTCGATTTCGGGGTTGAGCCGATCGCAGTTCCCACAGTCCCCGCACCGAGAGGATGCCGGAGAAGAGCGCGGTCACGCCCAGCGCGAGCAATGTCCATACGAAGAAGAACCCTCCGCTGCGTGTGGTCCCGAAGCCGACTCCCCGCCCTCTCAGGTGGATGACGGGTATGACCATCATCAGAAGTGACATCAGAAGGAGGATGACATATCCCGACCGGCGTCCGGCGAGCAACAGCGTCGCGTAGAGCCACACGACCCAGACGACGACCACGATGAGGTTCAGAAGCCCTCCCGGTGACATCCCACGGTTGATGTCGTCGGCCAAATGAAACATGCTGAAGAGGATCGTGAGCAGAGATGCGACGGTCAATAAAACGTTCTGTTTCATGGAACCTTCTCTTTATCCGACCTGGACGAGTCTCGCTGCCTGGCCCACCACTCTACTCCTCACGCAGCAAAATCAGCGGATCGGTCGCCAGCGCCCGTCTTGCCGGAATCCAGCCCGCCACCAGCCCCAGGGTCAGCATCGTCAATACCACCCCACCCAGCACAACTGGGTCCCACGGCGTCGCCTTGTAGACGATAAACGCCAGCACCTTGCCTGTCGGCAATCCCAGCAATAACCCCATAACTGAGCCCATCGCCAGCAGCCGAAACGTCCGTCCCAGCGCCGCATGCAGCACTTCTGCACGTTGCGCCCCCAGCGCGATCCGGATTCCGAACTCCCGCAGCCGTTTGCTCACCGAGTACGCCGCCATGCCGAACACACCCGTCACCGACAACAGTGCGCCCAACACACCCAGAGCTCCCAGCGACATCGCCGCCACTCGCGCCGGAAAGAAGCTCGGCCCCATCGTCTGACGCCACGTCCTGATGCTGAACAGCAGACCCGGATCAAGCCCCTGTATCGTCCGCCGCAGGGTATCGGTGAGGTCTTGCGGATCGCGCTCCGACCGCACCACCAGATACGTCACGCTCGACGGCGCCTGTAAAATCGGCCGGAACATCGCCGCCTGGCCGTCTTCGTTGATGTTGATGTATTTTCCATCCTCCGTGACGCCGACCACTTCGATGCGCATTCCGCTGCTGACTTTGAAATGGCCTCCCACTGCCTTCTCCACCGACCCGAAAACTTTGCGCGCAAACTCTGCATTGACCACCGCAACCGGCGGTGCGCTCCTGTCGTCCTGCAGCGTAAACTCCCTGCCCGCCAGCACCCTTGTGCCTGCGGTGCGAAAGAACCCCCACGACACGTCATACTCCGTTACCTGTGTCGCATTCGACTCCTTGAGATCGGTCGTACTGTCCGCATACGCGTTGCGATACGCCGTATTCGTATCCAACGGCACAGAGTTGCCATAAGCCGCAGCCGTCACACCTGGAATTCCCTGCACCGCATCCAGCATCCGCCGCTGCATCATCGGCTGTTGCTCTATGCTGTACCGCGCCATCGCCAGGTTCGTATGCACCAGCATGGTGTTCGCTGTATCGATGCCGAACGTTCCATGCAGGCTCCGCACCAGACCGCGCACCGCAACCAGCGAAGCAGTGACGAGCACCGCGCACAAGGAAATCTGCGCCGCCAGCAACACATCGCGAAAACTCAGCCGCCGGGAAACCCCGCTCGCGCTCGACTTAATCACCTGGTACGGATCGCTCGCCAGCACCTGCCGCACCGGGACCATCCCAAACACCAGCCCGCTGATCAGGGCCAGGAGCACCGCCACCACATACACCGTTACATCGGGACTCACCGGCAGCATCACCGGAAAGTCCGGCACTGGCCTCCACGTGCACAACCAGTTCAGCAGCGCCACACTGCCGGCGAGACCTACCGCGCCGCCGGCCAGCGAGACCATCACGGCTTCTGTCAGCAGCTGCCGCATGATGCGTTTACGACTCGAGCCCAGCGCCAGCCGCAGCGCGATTTCCTTCGACCGGTCAGCAGCCCGCGCCGAAAACAGGCTCCCCAAATTGGCGCATGCGGCCAGCAGGATCAGCCCCGCAAGCAGCATCAACCCGGTAACGAACGCCCGCGCCGCCGCGCCGACATAGTCGCCCATCAACTCCGGACGGGCCAGCGCGAAACTCAGCGCATCGTCTTCCTTCGGATGCTCTTTTTCCAATGCCTTCGCCAGCGAGTCCAGATCGGTGACCAGTTGACCTCTCGTCACTCCCGGCCGCACGCGGCCCACAATCCATGTATCGCGATAACCGCGATCGGTCAGCTTCGCAATACCCTCAAGCTGCGCCTGATTGACCAAAGGAGTCCACATGTCGGGGATGAAAAACAACGCCGTCCCGCGAAAATCCGGCGGCGCTACGCCCAGCACCGTAAACGGATACTTGTTCAACTGCACGGTCCGGCCCACAATCCCGGGATCGCCCTGAAAATGCGCCTGCCAGTAGGCATAATTCAGTACGACATAGGGCGCGCTGTCCGGTCCGTGCTCGTCTGTGCCATGAAAGAAGCGCCCGAGGAACGGCTGCACGCCCAGCACATCGAAGTAGTTTCCCGTGGCCTGCAACGCCAGCGCCCGCGTCGAGCCAGCGCCGCTGTCCAGCCCCACCGGAGCGAAGTTGAATGCCAGCACACCCTCAAACGCCCGGCTGCGGTCGCGCATGTCGAGATAATCCGGATACGATTGCTGAAAATGGTGCGTTCCTTCTTCCACCATGTACAGATTGCGGGGCAGCGGCAGGTGATTCGGCCGTAGCACCAGCCCGTTCAAAATACTGAACGCGATCGTATTTGCGCCAATCCCAAACGCCAGCGTCAGAATCGCCACTATGGAAAACCCGGGCGACTTGCGCAGCATGCGCAGTCCAAACCGCACATCCTGCATCAGCCTCTCGAAGAACGAGCCCCCTGTTGCCTCATAGCTCTGATCCTTGAACCGCGCCACGCCACCAAACTCCAGCCGCGCCTGGCGTTCGGCCGCTCGCCGCGTCATGCCAGACCGCTCCAGGTCATCCGCCCGAAGCTGTATGTGCGAGTCAAGCTCCTCCTGGATCTCGTCGCTCACGCAACTGCGCTTAAACAACGCTGTTGTCACGGAACTGATCCAGGCGAAGAGTTTCATGCTTCCTCCGGTTGCGGGCCGAGTGCGCTGGCAATCGCTCCAGAGAGCCGGTTCCAGCTTTCCGTCTCTTCGTGCAGCCTCTTCCGCCCTGCCGCGGTTAACTCATAGAACTTCGCCCGCCGATTGTTTTCGGAAACACCCCAATCGGCCGTCAGTAAGCCCTGCCGCAGCAGCCGAAAGAGGCCCGGATACAGCGCACCCTGTTCAATCAGCAGCGCACCTCCGGATATCTGCTCGATCCGCAGCAGCACACCATATCCGTGCAGCGGGCCAAGCGACACCGCCCTAAGGATCAGCAAATCAAGCGTTCCCGGAAGCAATTGGGCCTGAACCATCACACGCACTCTCCTAATCTAGTCAGGAGACTATCCCCACTCCCCTAAGCTGTCAAGGAGAGTTTTATCGGATGCGAAGTTTGGAACTGCTCAAAGCGCTGAAAGCAGCGATCTATACCAGACGTCCACCGGCTGCGCCGACCCACCGGGGGATGAACGTTCGTTCCGAGCGAAAGGCGAACGCAAAGGACGCGGAGGACGCAAAGGGAGCGCCACGGATGCCGTAGCGAACCTTTGCGTCCGTTGCGTCCATTGCGTTCGCTTTTCCTTCCCAGGCGATGATGAATCAGTTCTTGCAAGCAACATTCGCTGCTTTCTTATCAGCCCCGAAACTCCCAAGGTTCGCATTTGCACAATCTTCACTTGACGCCCTCCCACCCAGGGGGTTACGCTTTCGCCAACATCGTCACTCATTTGGCAACTCTGGCCAACCCGATCGCACCACAGCCAGCGACTCAACCTCGCGAAGCTGGCGCCGGGCGAGGCATCGATGTCCCACAAACTGAATCAAATCCACTGGAATCCTCTGACGGAGGTCAGGTCCCACTTTGGTAAAAAAAGCATTGCACATAACGCCCGGAATCGAGCCGCTATACGGCACACGCGACGAGAACCTTCGCCTGATGGAAGACGGACTGAACGTGCAGATTGACCTGCGATCCGACTCAATACAATTGGAAGGCGACCCCGCCGACGTAGCCCGCGTCGAAGGTATCTTCGCCGACTTCGAACACCTCCGAAAACTCGGCGTCCACCCCCACAACGGCGAGCTCAACGCCCTGCTGAAGATGGTTGTCGCCGACCCTGCGGTAACGCTCCGCGGCCTCGTCGAGTCCGGCAAACAGCGCTCGGCCGGCGTCAAGCGGATGGTGCAGCCTCGTTCGCCTAACCAGCGCAAGTACGTCGAAGCCATCGAGACCAACGACATGGTCTTCGGTCTTGGCCCTGCTGGGACCGGTAAGACCTATCTTGCTGTGGCCATGGCGGTTAGCGCTCTGATGGCCAAGAAAGTCTCGCGCATCATCCTCGTTCGCCCGGCTGTCGAGGCGGGTGAGCGCCTCGGCTTCCTGCCCGGTTCGCTGCAGGAAAAAGTCGACCCATACATGCGACCGCTTTACGACGCGCTGTATGACCTGCTCGACCCGGTCAAGGTCGACAAAATGCTGGAAACCAACGTCATCGAAATAGCTCCGCTGGCCTTCATGCGCGGACGCACCCTCAATGAAGCTTTCATCATCATGGACGAGGCGCAGAACACGACCAATGAACAGATGAAGATGTTTCTGACTCGCCTGGGTAACGCGTCCAAGGCTGTCATTACAGGAGACCTCTCGCAGATCGATCTACCGAACCCAAAGAAGAGCGGTCTGCTTGAAGCTCTGAGCGTGCTCGATGGCGTAGAAGGCATCAAATTCTGTCACTTCGAAGATGTCGACGTGGTCCGCCACCAACTCGTCCAGCGCATCGTCCGCGCCTACGACTCCCACGGCCGCGCCCAGCAGCTTCCGCTGGTGGTCGACGGAGCGCCCATGACCATGACGGACGAAACGCCTCGCCCGGCGCCTTCTCTCAAACCGCAGTAACCATCCACACAGTGAGAAAACCAAGGGCCACCCAGAAATCGGGTG
>Ga0206916_1038_pt2 | contig 18133 bp, 14 predicted proteins | sample Alteio_BWOrgHeat_71_FD_152957 | JGI IMG/M metagenome (GOLD analysis project Ga0206916, IMG submission 152957) | Enriched cells from forest soil in Barre Woods Harvard Forest LTER site, Petersham, Massachusetts, United States -... | ecosystem: Environmental > Terrestrial > Soil > Temperate forest >... | reverse complement strand
CAAAGACCAGGTTCGACCCGGCATAAAGCAGCATGGTAAGTGCCAGCAGTTTTAGCCATGGCATCGACAGCAATTCGACGTACAGATCGCCGAAGAAGCTTTTCTTTAGGCCGATACGTATCAGGCGCGGGGGATCATTGCGTCGTGGCACCAGGCGCGGACGGCGTTTATCGGATGGAGGTGGCGGATCGTTTCTAGGTAGACGCATTAACTGTGAAAGATCACGAAACCTGTACTTCCGTCAAGCGACCTCTTCTATCGTGATGCATAACCATGGTCTGCGCCTTCTGCCATGCGCCGACATCAGTCAGGCTGACATGGAAAGCCTTTGCCAATTCTTCTTTGTTGACTGGTGGCTGAACACGGCGGCGCTGTTTCTTGCCGTAGCGGGCCATATTGTAGAAGGACCACAATACATACAAAACGGCCATAAGGATGATGACTTCGAAGTAAGACAGCAAGGTGCTAAGAATACGGAAGCTGTAATATTCATCTGCGTCGGTGAAGCCTTCTGAAGTCCATGTCAGCAAATCCTCAGCGAATGACAGGAAGTCCCGCATGAAATAGAAGTATAACACCCATACCAGAATGGTCAGAATAACGTCGCGGATACGAATGATCAGCGGCAGATTCTTGGTGCTGGAAATAATGGGATGTGAATGTTCTTTTCTCATTGGAAACCTCTGTCAGGCGAATCCCACAAGGCGCGCCTGTTTCTGTCAGTTAGGAAAGCCTTTGGCAGGCCAATAATTGTCGTGACCAGCGACAGCATCCAGAAGAAAATTGGATACCAGATGGTCCAGAACATGATACGCAGCAGCTTGTGATCATACCGGGTTTCAATGATCAGAGCCGTGATGAACTGCATCAAGGCGGCAGTTGCCAACATTAAGCCCCAAAAAGCTGGCGGCCAAATGGTTGGCACGTTCAAATCCGGTGGCAGAACCGTAAATTTACCAACGCCCCACAAGACAACAGCCAATGCGTAAGTAAAGGCCCAAGTCGTGCTAAGGCAGAAATCCACGATCAGCATCCAGATGCGCTTGTCGCGCCAACGCCAGACACGGGTAATGTTCTTGAAGAAAACTTCTGCGCCGCCCTGAGCCCAACGCAAACGCTGTTTCCACAGGCCGCGCAGTGTTTCAGGCATCAGGATCCATGCCAGAGCGCAAGGCTCGTACTGGATCTGCCAATGCTTCAGCTGCAGGCTCCAGCTGATATCGATGTCTTCAGTGATGATGCTGAGATCCCAATAGCCGCAATCATGCAGGGCGCGACGGCGGAAAGCCGCAATAACGCCGGAGATCGTGAAAATATGGCCATAAATACGTTGCGAGCGTTTGATCAAGCCAATGATGGATGAGAATTCGCCAACCTGCACCTTGCCCAGTAACGAAACACGGGTGCGGACGCGCGGGTTGCCGGTAACGGCGCCTACGCGCGGATTGAAGATCATGGAACGAACCAGATAGCTGGTTGCATTCGGATGAAGTAAGGCGTCGCCGTCAACGGTGACCAGGAATTCGCCTTTAGCAGCCAATGTACCCATACGCAGGGCCATAGCTTTGCCCTGGTTCTTGGCGAAATGGATGACGCGCAGGCGTGGGTATTCCTTAGCCAGTTCGTCAAGAATTTCACCGGTATCGTCGCTTGAGCCGTCATTGATGGCGATGATTTCATAATCCGGATAGCTTTGGCGGTTCGCGGCGGCAACGGTTTCCTCGGCATTGCGGCCTTCGTTAAAGCAAGGGATAAGGATCGAAACCAGCGGGGCGTTTTCAATCTTTGGCGCGACATCCGGGCCGGGGCTCTTGCGTTCCCAGTGGAAATAGAAATAGGTGCCGCCGATGATCCAGATAAAGGACATGAATAGCGGATAGAAGAAGATGAAGTCGAGCATGAAGCCCGTCGTCAATGCGAGAAAGACGAGGCCCAAAATAATGGTGAGTCCGAGAATTTTTGATTTCATGGCGCGTACGTACTGGTTTGAAGTGAAAAGTCTTTATGTAGAATGGCGGCATCCGGCGTATTGGTCACAAAATCATCCGGGTAGTAACCAAAGTTCAGTGCACCCTGCTGTGCAAGCGAACGCATTTCCGATGCCAGAACTTCGGTCGGAATGGCGCGTTCGGTACCTTCGGATTGCTTCCGCCAATCGACAGCTTGCAATTCGAAGAATGTGCGTTGCAGGCCGCCGCGGCGCAGAGAGGCCACGATGATCAACTGCTGCATCCAGACATCGGCGATATCTTCCGGCACATTTTCCATATTCGGCATCGCCATAACGGCAGTGTAGTCATAGGCCTTCAGGCAGCGATCATAGCTTTGTGAAAACCATTCCTGGCTTTCAGGCTGCAGAGCAACAGGCGCATAAATGTTGCGCACAGTCTTAATCTCCGGACGATAGGTACGGACATGCTGGGCCAGTTCAAGCGTGAACTGGATTAGCGCTTCAGTCTTAAATTTGGTCCATTTTTTCATCAGGCGCGGTTTGGCGCGAATGGCTTTAATCGAGTTAGGAAGCCCTGCCTTATGGTAAGCAGCCAGAGCGGGTTCGCTTGCATCCTCGAAATCTGACAGCAGCGCATCGTCATGGAACAGGATGCCGTCGATAGGCGCAGCCTGCGCCATATCTTCATAGATGCTAATGATTTGTTGACGTGCTTCCGTATCAAACGGTGAAAGACGCGCATAGGCTTTAGGATTGGGCTCAGCGGTATTAGTCGCCGCATCCCATGCAAGAACCTTGGTGAATTTATCGCCCATGTCAAATGACAGAACCGGGAGCCACCCATAAACCTTGACCCCTGCTTGATCTTTCAGCTGGGTGACGGCGCGGTTAAACAAATCTTCTTTAACGGGCAGAACGCGATTAGTAAAATAAAGTTCGCGGGCCAGACCATCGCCTTCAGGATTAGCAAAAGCCTGCAGGAACACCGCATTGATGCCAAGGCTTTGGATGCGATCCGTCAGCATATTCAGGTTTTTTTCCTGCTGGGCGGGGTCGGCGTCATAAACATAGTCGAGGTCAACCTGCACAGCGCGTAACGGTGTCTTGGCCTGAACCTTGTCGGTCATCGCCGGCACCGCAGCCAGGGCATGCGACATCGTGCCAATAAGCGGCATCAGCATCGCAGCAAGACTGAAGATCAACCGCCGTATCATGTTTAGAACCGATCCAGCAGGTCGAGGGTTAGGCTGATGTCGTTTTCAGCATTGCCGTCGTAAGACTGGCGGCTGAAATTGACACCGGCACCGGCTTCAAACGTATTGTTCAAATGCAGGCGTTGTTCGTAGCGGGCGCGGAAAGCGGCGTCCGTTCCATAGTGATCTTCCCAGTACAGGCCCGGCGTCAGGAGCAAGCTGTGCTGCCATAACGTCGAGTAACGTTGGTAGAGCGTATGCGTTGCGCGCGGACCGGCCAAAGCGATGAAATCGCTCTTGGGGTTATAGTAAGGGCGGTTGCTGTCGGCGCTGTTTTGCGATTCAGCAGCGCTGACCAAGCCGTCGATATAGAAGTGAGGCGCTGTATACAGTTTTTGCGTGTAATCGCCGTCGATGCCTGAACGCGTGTTGCCATCGGAGAATGGCATGATGTCGCCACCCAAACGAGCCTGACGCGCTTCATCCTGCGTCCATGTGACGTGGCCACCGAAGAAGTCGGATGTCGTTCCGGCATTCATCGCACGTAAAGGCGTATCACGGGAGAAGATTTCCGCAGCGCCAGCAACAGTCCACTGGTCGTTGATGGAATAGGTTGCATCTCCTGCTCCGCCCAGACGTTCCGTGCCGTTATAATGGTTATAGGTAGGAGCGAGGCTAGCGGTCCAGGGGCCGTTGCGATATTCGCCGCCGATGGTCGAACGCGAGAAGCCAATCGCGCCTTCATGGCTCGGTTCATCCTGATGCGTATAGAATTCACCGGCAAAGATGCGCCAGTTATAAGCGATCGGCGATGAATAGATCAGCGTATCGATACCGTAAGCTTCGCCGCCGGTGACGTTCTGCGTCGTGATCGGGCGGAAAGCATAGCCGGCGCGGATTTGCAGTTCGGCCATGTTATGGATTTCTTCGTCACGCGCGGCGCGTTGTACGGCAAGGCTTTCCGGCATGCGCTGGACAAGGTCTTGCGTCTTGGCTTCCGCTTCCTTGAAGCGCTGGAGCTGCAGTAAGGTTCCGGCTTCGCCTACTTCAGCGCCGATATCCTTGCCGCCATTCATCTTGGTTGCAGTCTGGAATTGTTCCAGAGCCTGACGTGGCCAACCATGAGCCTGATACAGATTGCCTAAGGATTCGCGGGTTGATACGGTATCCGGCGCAGCTGCTACGACAGGCATGATGCGAACGCTTGCTTCATGAACTTCGCCGGCATAGAGGCGGCTGGAGCCTGACAGCAATTCAGCTGACAGATGGCGCGGGCTGGGTACAGGGCTTGGTGTGCCATCGATATGAATCCAGTAAGGTTCTTCGGCGGCCATATCGTCGACGATCTTATATGCGTTTCTGTAATCGTCGCATTCCGAGTAAGCGAAGAACAGCTGACGGCGAACGTCGTAATTCTTCGGATCGCTCTTCAGCACTTCCAAATAAATGTCACGCGCCTTCTCTGGTTCGTGCAGATACATGTAAGCGTCGCCGACGGAGCTCAGCACATAAGGCGGAATGGTAATGCCGTCCTGCTGCAGAGCGTGATACTGCGCGACAACTTCCTGCATCAGATTGCGGTTACGTAGCGCGATAACACGGTCAAGGCGCGCGCGAACGACGTCTTGCTGCGCGTCAGGGCCGAGTTTCGACCAATGCTCAACATGTTCGTTCAGCATCGTGATCGCTTGATCGGTCATGCCATAACGTTCGGCTTCGGTCGGCGGATTCATGCCGCTGCGGATCAGGTTAGCGGCGACATCGCTTTGCATGCGGCGCTGTTCATGTGCCGAAATCAGGCCCGGATGCTGATCGGAAAGCTTGATGGCTTGTTCTGGCATGCCGGCGCGTGAGTAAGCGCGAGCGAGGCCTTCCAGCGCCTGCGTATTCTGCGGCGCGACACGGACGGCCATTTCGTAATAACGCACGGCGTCATCTGCCTTATCGAACTGATCGGCAGCATCGCCAGCAGCCAAAAGCACTTCAAGGCGAGGACCGAAACGTTTGATATTGCTGTCGGAAATGTTGATCGATTCTTCTGCGTAACCGGCTTCGGTTGTGCTGTGGATCAAACCGGCGGCGTAAATTTCGCTCTTGGCATCGACGCCGAGGCCTGTCTGATAAACAGAACGCGCTTCTTCATAGCGATGCAGGTTGCGGTAGGATTTGCCAACAGCTTCCAGCACATAATCATGCGTATCGCCGGGCAGCTGCCTGTAGAGTTCGACAACTTCTTTGTCATGGCCGCCGTCCCAGCTGAGAACAGCGAGATAATCGCGGACGATGCCTTTATCGTCGCCGTGTTGCTGATAAAGCCTGCGTAATGTGACAAGCGCATCCTTGGTGTTGCCATTACGCGCCATCTTCACGGCGGCATCATGCTCGGCAAACCAGGCTGGACGTGCGGGAGCTTCCGCTTTTGGCGCAGGTGCTGGTGTTGGTTCCGGAGCTGCAACGGCTGCAGGTTCTGCAGCAGGAGCTGGTGCCGCTGCGGGTGCAGCAACCGGAGTTTCCGGTTGTGCGGGAGCTGGTGCAGAAGACGCCGTTGTCGGCGCTACTTGATCCGTATTCGAAACGAGCGGCGTTGGCGCATCCTGCGCCGTTGCGGCTTGAGCGAAAACGGGATGAGAGAGTGATCCGGCGCTGGCGAGCAGCAGGCAGGAAAATAAAATCGCATGCGCGATGAGGGTGCGTTGCATATTTTTTCTATTTTTGAAGGAGGCCATGGAAATCAGCAAACTGTAGTTGAACCAGTGGAAAACGCAGGGATACTAACGGTTTGGTATAAAAAAGCCATATTTCTCTTTATGTAAAGGCAATATTTAATTGACTAATCTTTATCAGGGCAAAAATTCCCCGAGTCTTGGGTAAAAAAGGCGGGGTTTTGACACCCCGCCCTGGATTTATGGTTAATTCTGAAAGGTTAGCCGACTGCAAAATGTGCAACTGATACATGACTGTAATCAGCAGCAGGTCTTACCATGGCATATGCCTCTGTTTTAGCCAGATCTGTGCCAGCAGGCTTAGTAACAATTTTACCTGCTGCGTTTAGCGTAATGGATGGTGCTAGATGATCAAGGAAGCTAATCGGTCCACTGTTGTTGTTATTGGTGCCGGCCTTACCCCCACTTCCTTGGTTGCTGGCATTATTAGCACCACCACCAGCAGTATCGCCGAATGAGCCGCTCGATGCGCCATCGCCGACAGTCTGGCCACCGCTACCCGTATTTTGTACAGGGTTGTCGTGGTTATTGTCGTGATTGCTATCAACGGTGCCACCAGTGCCGGAACCAGCAACGGTACCTGTTCCTGAAGCATTGCCGTTGTCATGATCATTATCATGGCTCAAGTTGCTATTAACGGTTGCGCCCTGATTCGTGCTTGAGTTGTTGTCATGGCTGAGATTGCTATCGACAGTAGCGCCTTGGTTCGTGCTTGAATTGTTATCATGGTTATTATCATGATTGCTATCAACAGTTGGGGTTGTTGAATTTCCCGTACCTGCAACAGCGCCCGTACCTGAAGCATTGCCGTTATCATGATTTACATCATGTGTTGCGGCGCCACTGCCGATAACGCTACCTGCATCAGCAGTTTGGCTCTGATTATTGTTCTGATTGCTTTGGTTATTATTCTGGTTGCTCTGATTATTATTCTGATTGCTTTGATTGTTGTTTTGGTTGCTTTGGTTATTATTCTGGTTGCTATTGTCATTGCCGCCAGCATTGCCTGCTACGGCGCTATTCGTGCCGTTGGCATAAGTGCCATGGCCCTGAACATTGCTGTATTGACCGCCAACATCATTGTTATTTCCGGTAACAATTTGACCATTGCCAGCTGCAACGTTTTTGGTAGCTCCAGGGGCTAGTTTATCGCCACTGACATTATCGCCTTGGCTTGAAGAAACTGCCGTTAGACTATTGGTGTTTGAGCCGCCTGTCGATGTAGATGAGCTTGCGCCGCCTGCAGATTTGTTATCGTTAGTTATAGCTCCAACAACCGCACCACCACCATTTTGCGTAACTGCACCACCGTTTTGTGTAACTGGGCCTGTTGTTTGATTGACTGTCGAGCCAACTTGCGTTGTGCTGTTAGTGTTCGAAGCCCCGTTTTGTGTTATTGCGCCATTCGAAGCCCCGCTCTGGGTTTGGCTAACAGTCGTAGATGCGCCAGCTGAAGTTGAGTTGTTGTTAAGCGTGGTGCTTTCATTGATCTTGGTTTGCAGCAAGCCTTTGTCTGCCGCTTGACCATAATCTTTTGCGCCTGTGCCAACATCAATATGCATTTTAGCTGTAGCAATATCGCCAATAGCACCAGTGATTGTGCGAAGGGCTGAGTCAGATTTGATGACTTGTTGGGCCGTATGAACGTCACGGGCTACTTGTCCACTGGTTGGGGAAACTGGGCCCATGGTAATGACAACATGGTCCTTAACGTCATCACAAACTGGGGTTGTGGCAACAACACTACCTTTCAGGAAGCCTCGTGATTGTTCAGCAGAAGTCTTAAATTTAGCAATATCGCAACGGGGGTCGACAGTGGCCGCCAGCGTTGTTGAAGCTGTTTGTACTTTAGTAACGACAGAATCAAAATTGGCAAGAAACTGGCCAGTTGTATCGGCTGCTGTTACAGGGGCTGAGGAAGCTGCGGGAGTTGTATTTGGTTGAGTAACTGCAGGCTGGTCAGAATGAACGTTGACATTAAGATCTACAGAAACTTTTGCAGTCGTCGGCTTAGTAACATAATGCGTTGCTGCTTTATGCGCGGTTTTGATGTGAGTTTGTTTTTCAACACAAGTCTGATTTTTAGCAGCAACCATTTGAATATCTCCTAGGTTAAATAAATTCCTGCGGTCCGGGCCGCGATGAGGGGCAAAGTAGAAATAAAAGGAATCAAAAGCAATGAAAAATTATGGTTAATATAGTTTCATGTTTTACTTATGTATTTTTTATGTCGCCCTTGTTTGAAAGTATTTAAATGGTAAAGAAATATTGTCAGGGGTATCTCCAATATGGTATCAGAACACAACATAGAAAAAGGCATTATCTTAAGAATTTTCGCTCTTTGGAGACATTATGATCAAATCTTTGCTGACGCTAAATGGTAAGAACCCGTGGTTATTTGCATTAACTGCAGGTGTTAGCGCGAGCGCTTTGATCGCGGCATCACCTGCCAGCGCAACCGATGCGCGCACTCTGCTCGACAATACTGCGACACCTACGCCTTCTCCTGCTGCGCTTGCTATGGCAAGTGATGCGATCGACGGTATTTCTGCGCCTCAACAAGTAGCTTTGACTAAGTCAATAGTGGGCGAAGTTCTATCGACAGACATGGCTATGCCAACGATAAGTGGCATTATTAAAGATCACAGCCATAAGGATGTTAAAGTAAAAGCTTCGTCTAATCCTTACGTCATTGCAGTCAATCTGAATGAAAAACAAGTAAAGGTATCTGAAGAATTTAATATTTATTTTGCGGATGGCCATTACCAGTTTTTCCCTAAAAATAGCGATACGCAAAATAACGCAAACGCTCATGTTGTTGCTGTCGATTACGATACGCGAAGCGATTCTCTGCATTTTGAAATTAGAGATTTGCTCGGTAAGGGCAGTGGCGTTTTCTACGATGTTACAAATGCCCACGGTTTAAAGGGTATGCCGACCGTTGCAACAATGCGTATTGCAGATACACAAACGGAAGATTTATCGGCTCAATCAGATATTGATCTTGTAAAAATTGGCGCGGATGTTGCCGAAACATTGAATGAATCTGTTCAGGTGTTTTCACGCAAGAAAAATCGTACCGGCCCCATTCATGCGCCAATCTATACGGCGGATAATGGTGTTTTGGTTCCTGCTGAACGCGTTGAATGGGCCACCAATAGATATGAGGAGCGCTTCGGTGGGGCCTATCTGGTTCAGACAGCTGATTATTACGCTGCGCCAAAACAGGCGCCTAAAGTTACCTTAATCGCCGCCGCTCAAGCGCAGCCTGCTTCTTCTGCCTCCGCATTGTATTCAGAACCTACAAACAGGTTGGGTGCAGAAGTTATCCGCGCCAGCTATCAAGTGCCCGTTGCTAAGAATGTTATGCCGCAGCAGCAATCTGGTGGTCGTCCGGTTGTTCAGCCGCCGTCGCGTGGCGTAACTCCGGCGGCGAGTGATGCAGCTCAGACTCCGCAAGCTCAACCGCAGCCTGTTGTTGGTGCGGCGGCGCAGATCGAGGCTCCGGCATATGTTGCAACGCCAGCGCCGAAGGCAGCAGTTGTTTCGCTCGATGCGCAACGTCAGGCGCTGATTGCAAAATATTCTCATCCTATATCCGTGGATGAGGCTGATGAGAAAGCTGAAGGCGCGAAAATTCCACTCGGCGCTTATGTCGTAGAAACCACCCCTGCTCAGCCTGATGTTTTGACAACACCGCTCGGCCAGCAATCAGCAACTTTGGTTCGTGCGGTATCGGGCAAAACTGGTAAAACTGCCAAGGCTAGAGCTATGCCTGCCGCTCATCCTATTAATACGAGCACGGCGACGCAAACTCCTCACGATACCAAGGGCAAAGGTAATCCCACCGCGGCTTCAACTGCTACAGCGCCTGCTACAGCAAATAACGCGACGGTTAACAGCAATTCCAGCGTTGCCGCAAGCGGCGGCGAGGAATCACTCGCTGAGGGGAAGGGATTGTTGGGTGCAGCCGCAAGTTCATCCTCCGCATCTCCAGCTGCGGCGAATAAAGCTAATCCAGCAAAAGCCAAAAAGACAGCTAAAGAAAAAGCTTGGCTGGCTGAGAAATTTATCCACGATACTAAGATTCTGGCTGGAACACTGGCCACCTTGGCGGGCCTTACTTTTGCAGGTCCCTCTGTTCTCGGCAGAATTACGGGCATCACGAGGCTTGGTAAACCATCCCAGCCTTTAAATGAGACGCCGGTCGAATCTGAAGTAAATGAAACCCCGTACCAACGCCGGAAGCGCGCTTTGCGAAGCGAGCTAGAGAAAATGGCGGGATATGTAAATAATGCTTTTGGAATTGCTGAAATTGGTTCCTTTGGGCATATGATTTCATATGAAGAACCTGCTGAAACTTTACTTGCCGAACCTGCTGCAAGTAAGGGCGTAGATCCTTTGTCGTTAGTTCCTGATGATTATATTCCAGGTCTGACACGTTCAGGTCAAGTTGTGCCCCAAGACCCTAGAGTAATTGCCGCTAACGCTGAAGCTTATGTGGCAAATAGTGCCTATACTACTATAGCGGGAATGGCCGAGAGCGAAGACGCGTTTGCTGCTGCAACGGCTGCCTATAACGCTGCGCACAGGAACAATGCTTCGGTTTCCTCAGATACAGCTGTTACAACGCAGGCAGAAACTGGTAATGCCGACAGCGGGGCAGCAACTAAGACTAATGGCCGCCGCCATTCGAAGCCGGTTGCTATGCTTAAAGTTGGTGGGCCCGGTGAAATGCTAGGTGTTGGCCAAACTGAAGATGGCGGCGATGTACTGCAGAGAAGGCAAAACGAGCCAGTAAGGTTGGATGTCCCATCGTTTTATGATGCGTCAGCAACTTGGAATACGATTTCGCAAAATGTAGAGGCAGGCGGAATTAAATCAAGACTTGATAGAATTTTTGCTGAACATACTGCGGACAAAGCTTATTTCTCTGATCCTGATTTTGCCGATACTCGCCGCGATGCTTTTGACAGAGCAACGGCTCACTTAACGTCAGAAGATTGGAATGAAATTGCGACCGCCTCTTCTGATCTCGAACTTCTTGAGAATTTGCCAACAGGCTTTTACCCGCCAGTAATGGCCGCGGCAATTGATTCTTTGAAGCGACAGGAAGCGGCTTCGCAGCCAGCGGCTGCTCCCGCTTTGACGGGCTCTATTAATGGCCAAACTCCAGATGAATTTATTGCAGGTCGTCTGGGCAATTATACTGCTCCGTCAAAACCCGAACAAAGCCCAGAAAGTCGTATTGCAGAAATTCTCGCAAGGGCTCGCGGGTCATATCCTGCCGAGGTAAAATTTTTTAATCCTGATGAACAACGGGCGGTGCTTTCAGCAAATGAACAGCTGCCCATATACATACCTGTTCTTGTTGATGGGTTAGTACCCTCAATGCCTGCAGAATTTACCCAAGGGCCTGGTAAAATGAAATCAGGTAAAGTTTCCAGGCGTAAATACGTTAAGGAAGATATTTTTGTTGACCCAGCGCAGAAACTTGCCGCCGTTATTGATTTGTGGAACGGCGGCAAATCGAACCCGCAGCTATTAGGTAGCAATAACGTTTATGCATTGAGTGCACCTGTTGCCGGTGCAATTTCTGTCGAGCCACCTGAGGATGATCCAGAACCTGATGGTCCGCCAAATGGCCCCGGGCGTAAGGGGGTGATGGTAGGGAACGAAGTACCTGTGATAGGGGGTGACGTTAGAGCTGCAATGCTTGCTGGCGCAACTGCGGGATCGGCATCGGCAACTTCCGCGCAGAACGATGCGGATAGTGTTGTTGCTCTTCGCGCTCAGTGGAAAGCGGCGCGTAAGGCTGTCACAGCTCGCAACAAACAGGCTGAAGGTAGCGTCGAATATATTGCTGCTAATGAAAGCCTGAAGGCTGCTGTAGCTCTTATGGAAGGGCATCTGAAAGCGGTTATGGATCTTGATCCTGAACTCGGCTTTAAGGCGGCTCGCTATATCGTTAATAAGGGCGCGGTTGACCAGAACGCAATTCTGGAAATGATCTACAGCCACGTCGGCAAACTGACTGACAGCAAGCTGTATGCTCAGGCAATCAAGTTCCTTGTCAAAAACGCAGACAAGGGCAGTGATTTGCATGTTGCCGCTAAAGCCGAGGCACAAGGTAGCGAGCTTCCGCAAGCACGTAGCCAGAATGCATCTGCGCCACTGGCCACATTGATTGCAGCCTAAACTTTTATCACGCATAGCGCGGCGGTAGTGGTATCCTTGCGAAAATAAGGATTCGCAACTATCGCCGCTTTTATTTATGCTCAATTCCGCTCCTTTAAATTATTCGGTTGATGAGGCTCCCGCGCCTGCGCCGCTCAGCGTCAGCCGGATATCGCTTTTTCATTTTCGTAATTATCAGGATGTGCAGCTTCGCCTGGATGCCAGCCCCGTTATTTTGACGGGCGCGAATGGCAGCGGCAAAACCAATCTGCTGGAGGCTATCAGTATGCTGGTGCCGGGGCGCGGTTTGCGCCGTGCGGCGCTGGGCGATTTGCAAAACCAGCAAAGTGCAGAGCCGTGGGCGGTAGCGACGGAGCTGCGCACGCAATTCGGGCCGCTGAGTATCGGCACCGGGCGCGATGTGGAGGAAGCGGAGACCGACCGGCGTGTTGTTCATATCGACGGTAAAAATATGCGCAGCCAGAACGCGCTGGCCGAACATGTGGTGATGACATGGATTACGCCAGAAATGGACCGTATTCTGGGCGAAGGGCCCGGCATGAGGCGCAAATTTCTCGACCGCCTCGCTTACAGTTTTGATCCTGCCCATAGCGGCCGGGTGCAGCGTTATGAAAAAGCCTTGCGTGAACGATTGCGGTTGCTGCGCGAAGGTATAGCAGATGCCACGTGGCTGAACGCGCTGGAAGACGAAATGGCGCAGACCGGCGTGGCGATTGCTGCCGCGCGTCGTCATATGATCCGGCAGTTGCGCACGGCCATTGCGGAAACCAGCAGTGTTTTTCCGCGTGCCGACCTCGCCCTCAAAGGCATGGCGGAAGAGGCGCTGGAAGATGAACCCGCCCTGCCCGTTGAGGATAAAATGCGCGCGGCTCTGGCGCGTACCCGCTCTGAAGATGTGCAGACAGGCACATGTGCCGTTGGTCCGCATCGCAGTGATTTGCTGGTGACGCACCGCGCCAAAAATTGCCCGGCGGATTTATGTTCGACGGGCGAGCAAAAGGCGTTGCTGATCGCGATTATGATCGCCTATCTGCGCACCCTGACCCGCAGCCGTTCAGTAACACCGCTCTTTTTACTGGATGATATCGCGGCGCATCTTGACGATATTCGCCGTGATGCCTTGTTTGAAGAAATCCTCGCGCTCGGCGTGCAGGCATGGCTGACTGGCACGGATATGGAGCCTTTCAACACTTTACTGCCTTACGCTCAACATGGGGCGGTGGATAATGGCCAAATAGATTGGAAATAAGGTTAGCCGCGAGGCTGGTATTCGGGCGCAAAATTCCTATATAGTGAGTGTCACTCATTCACAGCAGGTGGAAACATGTTCATCCAAACCGAAGACACCCCTAATCCCGCGACTATGAAGTTCCTTCCGGGCCGCGAAGTAATGATCGAGGGCACTCTGGAGATTACGGATGCCAAAGGCGCGGCAGCCTCACCACTGGCTGAAGCCTTATTTGCCATCGAAGGCGTTAAAGGCGTTTTTCTATCGCGCGAATTTATCACGGTGACAAAAACATCCGAAAAAGAATGGCCCGTTCTCAAGCCATCTATCCTCACCACCATCATGGAACATTTTACTGCCAATCGCCCCGTTATGGTTGAAGGCGCTGTTACGACTCCGGCGGCGACCGGCAGCGAGGATGACAGCGATGTGGTGAAACAAATCCGTGAAATTCTGGATATGAAGGTGCGACCGGCGGTCGCGCAGGATGGCGGCGATATTACTTTTCAAAGCTTCGAAGACGGCGTGGTTTATTTGCATCTCAAAGGTTCATGCGCTGGATGTCCCAGCTCTACGGCTACGCTAAAGGCCGGCATTGAAAACATGCTGAAACATTATATTCCGGAAGTTAAAGAAGTAAGGCAAACGCGCTAGAGGAATTTTCATGCACATCGTTCTGATCGACGGCAGTCACCGCCAAGGTTCGCAATCTTTGAAGATTGCAAAATATCTATCGGCGCAATTGCCGAAGTTGGATGCCTCCGTCACTACGGATATCATCGATCTGACTGGCAACCCCCTGCCCTTATGGGACGATGAAAATAATTCGCGCAGCACGTCGAACGCTTTAAAGCCTTTGTGGGAACCTTACGCCAAACGCCTGCAAGCCGCGGATGGTTTTGTTGTGGTGTCGCCGGAATGGAACGGGATGGTCCCCGCAGGGCTAAAGAACTTTTTTTTGTATGTTTCCCCCAAAGATGTCGGACATAAGCCCGGTTTGATCGTCGGCGTTTCAGCCGGTCGTGGCGGTGCTTACCCAGTGCATGAACTCCGCACTAGCAGCTACAAAAATTCGATGTTGTGTTATATCCCGGAGCACCTGATTGTGCGTGACGCGACTAAAATGTTTAATGGCGATGTGCCTGCTGATAAGGATGATGAGTATATCCGCGGCCGCGCCGATTTTGCGCTGCGCATTTTGCTGGAATATACCAAAGCTCTCGGCGCTGTGCGCGTCAGCGGCGTAATCTTCGACAAGAAATATGCCAGCGGAATGTAATTGATGCTTATCCTGAGCCTTGATAGCGCGAGTTCCGCTTGCAGTGCCTGTGTTTGGCGTGACGGCAAGGTTTTGGCGCAGGTTTTGGAACCTATGGAGCGCGGACAGGATCAGCGCATGATGCCGCTGTTGATTGATCTTATGAAACAGGCCTCCGTCAGTTTTGATGATCTGGACCGTATTGCAGTAACGCGCGGCCCCGGCAGTTTTACTGGCCTTCGTATTGGTTTAGCTGCGGCGCGTGGAATTGGTCTTGCGGCGGATAAGCCTGTTATTGGTGTTGACCGCTTCGCTATCTTTCGTGAACAGGTGCAGCAGCCGGGTAAAAAGCTATTGGTCGTCATAAATTCCAAACGCAAAGAATTGTTTATTCAGTTTTATGCGACCGACAATTCTATATCTTCGCCTGCCATGATGACGCAGGAAGAAATTTTGGATTTTCTAAAATTAAATCCTGATACCGTTGTTGCGGGGGATGCCATTGATACCGCCCTGCCCGGCTTCGTGAAAACAACTCAGCTGGAAGCTGTTACTGGTGCTTTGCTTGCGTCACGAACCGCAGTAGGTGACCTGGCTTACTTGCCGCGTCCGCTTTATATTCGCGCTCCTGATGTAACGATCAAGCCAGTACCTGTCGAAGCCTGCCATGACTGAACCTATAACGATCGAACAGCTTGCCCTTGCACAGGCAAGCGAACTTGCAGCATTACACCAGCAATGCTTCAGTGATGGAATGTGGTCTTTGGAGCAATTGAGCGACAGTCTTAAGTTGACCTCGACGCTTGGCTTTGCTTCGATGCTGCAGGGTAAAATAACGGGCTTTATTCTGTTGCAGTTGATGCAGGACGAGGCCGAAATTTTGACCTTCTGCGTTCATCCCCTCTATCAACGTCAGAAAATCGGCGAGCAGCTGTTGCAGTACGTGATCAGCACCATTAAAGAGAGCGACCTGTTCCTTGAGGTAGCCTGTGATAACGCTCCGGCCTGCAACTTATACGGGAAGTTAGGCTTCGAGCTCATGGGTAGGCGCCCAAATTATTATAGGCGCAGCAATGGCTTGGTCGATGCTTTGTTGTTTCGACGGCCCCGATTTGCTTCAGTTGGGTGAGCATGTTAATTCTCACGGCCCTTTAACGGCCTCCCTTAACGAATCTATGTGACGAACCGCGATGTTGGATTTTGAAAAATCAGTAACCGAGCTGGAAGCCAAGATTGAAGAGCTGCGTCATATCTCGGACGGCGGCCGGGTCAATATCGCCAATGAAATTAGCACGCTGCAGGACAAGGCTGAACGCCAGCTGCGCGGCATCTATAACAAACTGACCCCGGCACAGAAGGTGCAGGTTGCGCGTCACCCTGACCGCCCGCATTGCCAGGATTATATCAACCAGCTGATTGAAGAATTCACGCCGCTGGCCGGCGACCGTAATTTTGCCGAGGACGAAGCCATTATTGGCGGTCTGGGCCGCTTTAATGGCAGACCCTGCGTTATCATTGGCCATGAGCGCGGCCACGATACCGAAAGCCGCATCAAGCATAATTTTGGTATGGCCAAGCCTGAAGGTTATCGCAAGGCACAGCGCCTGATGAATCTGGCAGACCGCTTTGGTCTGCCGATTATTACTCTTGTCGATACCGCAGGCGCTTTCCCCGGCGTCGATGCCGAAGCGCGTGGACAGGCCGAAGCTATTGCCCGCTCGATTGAAACCTGTCTATCCGTCAGCGTACCGCTCATTGCCTGCGTCATTGGTGAAGGTGGTTCTGGCGGCGCTATCGCCATTGCTGCCGGTGACCGCGTTCTGATGCTGGAGCATGCGATTTATTCGGTCATTTCACCCGAAGGATGCGCATCTATTTTGTGGCGCAGCGCTGCAAATGCTGCGGAAGCCGCTGCTGCCTTACGCCTTACGGCTCAAGATTTGCTGCAACTGGGAATCATTGACCAGATTATTGCAGAACCTATTGGTGGCGCGCATCGCAAACGCAGTGAAGCCATCGCCAAGGTTGGCGAAGTGATTAATAAAGCGCTGAATGATGTTATTAAGCTGGATAAGAAAACGCTGGTGGCCCAGCGTCATGAAAAATATCTGAATATGGGTAAGAAGAGTATTCAGTAGTCTGCGTATTTTAAAGTAGCGGCATCCTATATTTTATGAGTTTCTATGATGAACGATTCTGGTCAGTGGCTGTTTATTATAAATTTTCGCGGCACTCTGGATCACATGTCGTCAAAAAGCATGGCGGAAGGATTTGATGAGTTCCGCCGCGCCGAATTCACTTTGCTGATTTCCACTGACGTGGATAGAAGTGTTGTCGAAGAGTATTTGAGGAAAGCCGGTATAGACAAAAGCGATTGGCCTGAAATCAAAGAGATTGTTGCAAGAAATTCTGCACAGTCATGGCTGCAACTCGCAGGAAACACCCCACCCTCTCATTGTATTGTTCTGGAAAATAATATGGATGCAATTCAGGCTGCGTGCGGTGCTGGTTATCCCACAGTTGGCACCAGAATGAATACTATATTTGTTATGTATGGCTGCGAATTAAAAGATTACCTAAATGGAACGGGTGCACGTCACATAAGACGCGAATGGCTGCGTCTCCAAGAAAAGCGCTTACAAGCAGCGCTAAATCTTTAATTGATAAGTTGCTGACTACCGTCCCAGATCATATTTACCGCTGTGAACAGAATAATAGCGAGGCCGATATAGGCAATCCACGGATAGCGTTGCGTCAGTTTGGCAACGAAGGTAGCTGCCACGCCCATCAACAGCACTGATAAAGCAAGCCCCACCACTAAGATAGCGATATGATCTCGCGCGACACCAGCGACTGCCAAGACGTTGTCCAGCGACATCGAAACGTCAGCGACAACGATTTGGAAAATAGCTTCGGACAGTTTTTTGGCTGCTGGTTTGGTATGAGATCCGGCATGACGCCCTGCCTGCATGGCGCGGATTTCCTGATACATTTTCCAAGCAACCCACAGCAGCAATAAGCCGCCAGCGACCAGCAGGCCCGTTATATGCAGAATTTGGACGGCAAATATCGCAAATAGAATACGTAAAGCGGTTGCTGCGCCAATCCCCGCCAGAACCGCTTTATGGCGCTGCTCTTTAGGTAGCCCAGCCGCAGCCATGCCGACGGCAATGGCATTATCACCCGCTAGCGATATGTCGATCAGGATAATTTGCAAAAACGCAAGAATCTCTATCGTGTTCATAAACATAAGCTAGCGTAATAAAGATTGACTTGGAACCCAACAAATTCGAATTTATTTCTCAATGAAAATTTTGTTTCTGAATCTATCAACACTTAAGTTCGACGTTGCTACGCCGGATAACGCGCCATTAGGCGGGTCGGAATCGTGCGTGTCCTATCTTGCGCGGCAATTAGCCGTTAATGGCCATGATGTTTGCCTGATAGCGCGGTTGCCGGATAACACTCCTGCCATTGTTAAAAAGGTTCGGCATTTTTCCCTGGCTACCGTCAAGGATAAGGAATTTTTTGACTATGAGAAGTTCGATACCATCATCGCCTGTAATACGCCTATCGCTTGCC
>Ga0206916_1083_pt1 | contig 18175 bp, 19 predicted proteins | sample Alteio_BWOrgHeat_71_FD_152957 | JGI IMG/M metagenome (GOLD analysis project Ga0206916, IMG submission 152957) | Enriched cells from forest soil in Barre Woods Harvard Forest LTER site, Petersham, Massachusetts, United States -... | ecosystem: Environmental > Terrestrial > Soil > Temperate forest >... | reverse complement strand
CAGGCCGGTATCGGGCGGGCTTTCCGCCCTTGGTTCTGTGAGGCGGGAGAAGATGGGAGATTTAGGAAAACTGTTCGCTGAGTTCAAAGGGGGCCGCGGCGCTTCGGCGGCTGCTATTGCCGAATGCGAAAGGCATTTGGGTCGGGAGCTTCCTAAGGATTACCGAGATTTCATGATGATCACGAACGGAGGCGAAGGTTTCATTGGCGCCAACTCTTATCTGAGACTGTGGAAAATCGAAGAATTGTTGTTGTTGAACGATGGGTATGAAACTGCAAATTATCTGCCCGATGGCCTATTGTTTGGAACGGATGGTGGAGAGGAAGCCTTTGGGTTTGACTTGCGCAGTTCGGAGATAAAGATCGTTGAGGTTCCATTCATAGGAATGGGGTGGGAACTGGCTTGGCTACTATCAGGTTCGTTCCGTGAGTTTCTTTTTCGATTGTATGAGGCCTAGGTTATGAACGGTTTAGAAAAACATGGATCTTCGGATTCTGGTATGTGTGGTAAGCAAATTTTCCATATAACTCCAGTGATGCTGGGCGGAAGCCCCACCGATCCCGCGAACAAGGTAGTGTTGACAATAGAAGAGCATATTCAGGCCGTTAGGTTTTGGAACAAAGTCGTAGCACAACATAGGACGAAGCACAGCTCTTAGTTACGATTGTTCCCTGCTGCGACAGCGTTTTTCGTTCTGAAGTAGTCCATCCCGGGCATCTATAAGTTGGGCCTTCAGCGCTCGAATTTATCTCGGTGTTGTACCTAGGGCTTCCTTCCCCAACGGGCAAAAGCGCCCGTCGGGGCCCCGTTTGCCCTAGGCTAGTATTGGACGCGCTTTCAGCGCCAGGACCTTGTCCGCTCGAGCATTTCGCCTCAGCGGAAGCTGTTGCGATGCGGGGGACAGCAAATGCCCTGCGAGAATGACAAGCAAAAGAAAAGATTGGCGAGCGAGAACGAGCAAAGCAGGGACCGAAGCAGATTCCTCCCCTTTCTACTTCGCTCAGGGCGCTGAATGACGAACAAAGGGAATGCGAGTTGCAATGCAAAACGGCCCTCCGAAGAGGGCCGCTTGTGAGGTGGGAGCTTTTTAGACGGTGAACCGGCGACGGATAGCGCCGACTGCTCCGAGGAGACCGGTGCCTAGAAGGATGAGGCTCGAAGGCTCAGGGGTGGTGGCGGTGACGTTGAGCGCGTAGTCACGATCGTTTACGCCGCCGAGCGTGTCTTTCAAGTAGATGGAGGTTTCGCCCCCGTCGAACGTGGTGCCAACGGTCGTTGTGCCAGGCGAGGGATCGAAGAATGCGCCGTTCGGCGTCGACGGATCGTAGTTGAACTCAACAACAGGCTGGCTGCTGTAAAAGCCAAAATAGGTGTTGGACGCCGTCAGGTCTGTGCCGCCGGTGAGGCCAAAATTGAAGGTGTACACGCCGTTTCCGGTCGTCGTCTGCGCCGTGCCGACGCCAACGACGGTGAAGAAAGCGTCTCCGCCGATATCCGTGCGCGTCAGCAGCAGAGGGGTGATGTCGCCAGGCGTGGAGCCGGCAAAGAAGCTGTAGGACGTGACCTTCAGGCCGGGGGTACCGAAGCCTTGATTGAGGACATAGTCGCATCCCGTGCAGGTATCGATCGCTCCTGCGGACGCTGCCGGATTGCCAACGGTAACGGTGCCTGCCACGGCGGTGGATGTGATACCCATAGCTGCGAATAGGGCGAGAGTGTAAACAGGAACACAGAGTTTCATATGGGGCTCAATACCTATGACTTTCGTAACGTACTCTACAACTATAGTGGCAACAATGGCATTGTCAAGTTGTAGAGCGGCTAAGGTCGAGCCTCCAGCCCTTTTCGCTTTTGCGACCTGGCACCCGGGTTGAGCGCAAAAGCTGGTGGCCCAGGCGGATATGGGGCGGGCCTTGAGCCCTTGGTTCTGCGGCGACGCTCTATATCGACATCTGCAGCCTTTCCCGGACCGCCCAGTCTTGCAGGAGCCGGAGCGATCTGCCCGATGGTGTGCGGTTGGCCACGCCGCGAGCCTGAACGATAGTGCGACTCTTCGGATCGACTTCTACCGTGATGACGTGATGGATTTTCTCGCCCTGCCACATGCGGAGGGACCAGATGCTTGAGATTCCACGATGGCAGCGGTCGGCATAACTTGCAACGCAATGATGCAGAGCGGCACCTTCTCTGCGCAGTTGAGCACTGTCGGTGAGTTCGATGAGTTGCCAGTGCCTGGGGAGCTCTGCGTCGTCTTTGGCTGGCTCCTTGAAGAACAATGGTTCTATCGGCAACCGCCGCCACGAGAACCAGGCGCCGCCTTTTCCAAGACTGTTGTGCCAGGCGCGCATCGCACGAAGCATCGACGATAACGTTCGACCTTTCATGGAGAACTCCGTTTGAGACGCGTTGAAGTCGGCACCGGTTTGCTGCGCCAGTAGTCTTTGGCCTTCGAGGACCGCCTGAATGTAGTCGATCATTGGGCCAATCTGGCTGTGATCCATGTCGCGGGCGTTTGCGATAAGGAATTGCCATACCGTTCGCCAGAAGGCGCCATCGCTCAGATCGGTGGCCAAGCGGGTGGACATGATGGCTGCGACAACTTTCGGCGGCGCTGCTAAGGCGAGCAGCTCCGCTCTGCGCATCGCGTGTTCGATGGAGAGGTGGTTGTGCGATGCGAGGAAGATGTGTTCCATCTTTCGCGTCATCGCGATGGGCAAGTCGAGCGAACGAAAGCTGGCTCCGCGAGAGTGCGTGAGGAACCAAAGACGTTTCGCTTCGGCCGCGGCGTCGGTCGCCCACCATGCGGCGGCGAGAAACGCCGGGACCTGGTAGTCGCACACAAGGTGATGCGCCAAAGATGCAATCGCAGGCCGCCAGGATGAGGATGTGCCGGGCCAGTCGGTCGGCGAGCGGCGGTGCAATTCTCGGAAGCGAGAGAGGTTGGCGAGCGCGTCGATACCGGGATGGCGGCCGTCTGTTAGGGGCGCTTCGAAGAGACGTGGCGACCGCTTGCGGGCGGCGAACAGGAGCTCTTGAAATTTGTTGATAGTGAGAGGATCGGAAGCGAGTTGTGCGTAGGCAAGGTGAACGGCGCAGTTCGTTCGTCGCTTGTGATCCTGAACGTAACGTTCAGACCAGGACATAAACTTCTCCAAATTTTTCTAAACCGTTGGGGGAGCGGCGCTGATGCGCGCGCAATCAGATTTAAGACAAGAAGGCCTCGACTGCCGTCGCGGCTGGCTTGTGGGTCTGAACGGTTTAGCTGATGGAGAAGAAGAACATCACTCGCTCATCATATTGCATGCGGTGGTAACTGCGAAAGACTCTCACAAAAAGTACGCCAGGTTTCGCGAGGGGATGTGGGAGTTTTACTCTGTAGTGAGTAAGTCGATTTCGCTTTGTGTCTGGATGAAGTTCTGTCATAGTGTCTGTGGCAGAGGGATGTATGGCTCCGAGCGTCAATAAGCTCGGCCTTATTTTGGCCAAGGACCTTTGTATCTTTACAGCTTTGGTTAAGTGCGAAAGGCTCTCACGCGAAGTGCGCAAAGGGAGCCAGGTTTCGCGAAGGCATGCTATGCCGCTCTTGCGAGTAGCTGTGTGATGCGTTGCCTGGGCAGGCATCTATATGTCGCGCCTTCAGTGCTCTGAATTCATTTTTGGTGCTGTACCTAGGGCTACCTTCCCCAGCGGCAAAAGCGCCCGTCGGGGTCCCCGTCCGCCCCAGGCTGGTATGTCGTCGCGCTTTCAGCGCTTAGCTCTGTGATGGGTCCGATCCTGGGGTTATGCCGCAAGTTGGTATAGCTCGGGCTTTCAGTGCTTGGTTCTGTGATGGGCATGGTCCTGGGGCTATACCGCAAGTTAATGTAGGTCGGGCTTTTCGCCCTCGGATTTCTTGGTCGGGCTTTGGCCCTGGAGTATTACAGATGATTACTGTCGCTGCGATTGCTTACACCAAGGTCAAAGAGCAGCCGGACTTGCTCGCGGAGTATGCGGCGGAGTGTGGTGTTTCGGCGCTGGGGCCGATCTCGCCGCAGTGGGAGATGTATGAACGGATGCAGGCGGCGGGGCTGCTGCAGATCTTCGGTGTCTTTGTCGATGGCGTGATGGTTGGGTTTGCGAGTGTGCTGGTGAGCGTTCTGCCGCACTACGGATTTCTCGCGGCTACCGTGGAGTCGTTGTTTGTGGCGCGGGCGCATCGGAACTCGGGTGCGGGTGCGCGGTTGATGAAGACGATTGAGCGTCATGCGCGCGACCGGGAGTGCAGGGCCGTCTTCTATGGCGCGCCGGCCGGCGGGAAGATGGAGGGCTTACTTGGAAAACGATACGTGCGCACCAGTGCGATGTACTACAAGCCTCTCGCCTAATCCTCCCAAGACGCATGCGGCGCATTCTTCTAAGACGCTCGCGGCGCATTCGCCTGAAACGCTGGCGGCGGTCAGGATGCTGGAAGCTATTGTTGGCAGTGCCGAGCAGATCGAAGTAACTACGGAACATTTGTTGCATGGAGGCATGTACTCCCGCACGATTCGGATCCCAGCAGACAGCGTCATCACCGGAGCCTATATCAAAGTGCCGACGGTGCTGGTGGTGCATGGTGACGCAGACGTGCTTACAGGGGATCGCTGGGTGAGCCTTAGCGGTTACAGCGTTCTGGCGGGAAGGGCATTGCGCAAACAGGTGTTTGTTACGCGCAGCGCGGTGGAAATGACGATGGTGTTTGCGACGCAGGCCAGGACAGTTGAAGAGGCCGAACGCGAGTTGACCGATGAGTACGACAAGTTGATGTCGCACAGCGGTTTGCGTGACGAAGTTTCGATAACAGGAGAGTGAACTATGGCCACATGCACAACAGCGGCAGCCATTGTCGGCGCAGCTGCAGCCGCGGGCTCATTGGGTTACGGCATATACAACGGACAACAGCAGCAGGCGATGCAGCAGCAGGCGCTAAGGCGGCAGAACACTGCGCAGCAACAGGCGACTGCTGCCGCGCTTTCGAACCAGCGTAAGAGCGAGATCGCGCAGGGTGCGGCGAACCAGCAGACGCCGGATATTTCCAACATTCTTTATCGCGCCGCGAATGGCGGCAAAGGGTTGAGCAGCACCATGCTGACGGGGCCCGGCGGTGTCGATACCAGTGGGCTGAATCTGGGTAAGTCGACGTTGTTGGGGTCGTGATGCGTTGCGGTGGGCGTTAAAGGAAAACGCAAGAGGCGCGGAGGATGCAAAGGTTGCGCCACGGGTTTTGTGGTGGGCTGGAGTTGGTGGCGGGTTGGCTAAGAGTCATGAGTTATGAGTTGTGAGTGGTGGGCTGCAGTTGTGGCGGTACCGAGGACAGCGGATTCCTTCCCATTCGACTTCGCTCAGGATACGGAATGACAACCAAGAGCCCGTTCGACTGCGGTTAGGGTGTGGGATGACAAATAGGAAAGTATTCGTGGTGAGGGAAGCATTCTGATGACATACGACCTGTGCAAGCGGCAACAACTCGTGACGCGGTGGGGAAGCCTGAAGACGGAGCGGACTTCGTGGATTGGGCAGTGGGCTGAGATTTCGCGGTACCTGTTGCCGTATAACGGGCGCTTCTTTTTGCAGGACCGCGATAAGGGCAATCGGAAGTTCAATCAGATTTATGACAACACAGGAACGCAGGCGCTGCGTACGCTGGGGGCGGGGTTGATGGCGGGAGCGACGAGTCCGGCGCGACCGTGGTTTCGGCTGCAGACGCATGATCCCGCGTTGAATGCGTATCAGCCGGTGAAGATCTGGCTCGATCAGGTGTCGCAGACGATGCATCGCGCGTTTCAGACGTCGAATACGTATCGCGCGCTGCACCAGATGTATGAAGAGCTCGGTGCGTTTGGCACGGCGGCGTGCATCATTCTGCCGGACTTCAACAATGTGATTCATCACTATCCGCTGACGGCTGGTGAGTACTGCATTGCGACGGATGCGCGTGGTGAGGTGGTCACGCTGTATCGGCAGTTTGAGATGCAGGTGTCGCAGTTGGTGAAGGAGTTTGGGCGCGCGAAGTGCTCGGCTTCGGTGCAGGGGATGTATGACAACGGCACGCTGGATGCCTGGGTTCCTGTGCAGCACAGCATTGAGCCACGCAGCGATCGTGACCCTTCGAAGAAGGACTCGAAGAATATGGCGTGGGGGAGCTACTACTTTGAGATTGGCGGCAATGGTGGGGAGTTTCTGCGGGAGAGTGGGTTCAAGCGGTTTCCGGGTGTGGCTCCACGATGGGCGCTGGCGGGTGGCGATATTTATGGGAACTCGCCTGGTATGGAGGCGCTGGGCGATGTGAAGCAGTTGCAGCATGAGCAGCTTCGCAAAGCCCAGGGAATCGACTATCAGACGAACCCTCCACTGAGTGTGCCGGCGAGTTTGAAGAACCGCGATGTGGATCGGTTGCCGGGTGGTGTGACGTTTGTCGATGCAACGAATCAGAACCAGGCGGTGAAGAATCTGTTCGAGGTGAACCTCGACCTGAACCATCTGCTGATGGATATTCAGGATGTGCGGCAGCGGATTAATTCGACGTTCTACAAAGATTTGTTTTTGATGATCAGCAATATGACCGACCCGCGCATGACGGCGACGGAAGTTGCGGCGCGGCAAGAAGAGAAGATGCTAATGCTGGGGCCAGTGTTGGAACGGCTTTCGAATGAGCTGCTGGAGCCGCTGATCAACATCACGTTTGACGCGATGATTGAAGGCAACGCGCTGCCGCCTCCGCCGCAGGAGATGCAGGGTGTGGAGTTGGGTGTTGAACTGATCTCCGTGCTGGCGCAGGCGCAGCGGGCGATTAATACGAACTCGACGGATCGGTTTGTCGCGAACCTTGGGTCTGTTGCGCAGATGAAGCCGGATGTGCTGGATAAGTTCGATTCCGATGCGTGGGCGGATGCGTATAGCGAGCAGTTGGGTGTGGATCCTTCTTTGATTGTGGCGAACGATCAGGTTGCGATAGTTCGCCAGGCGCGTGCGAAAGCGCAGGCAGCGCAGCAGCAGGCGGCGGTGATGGAGCAGCAGTCGAAGACAGCGAAGAATCTGGGGCAGACGCCGACGGGGCAGGGAAATAATGCGTTTGACATGTTGAACCAGGTGAGTGGGTATGGGGCGGGGTAGCGAGGGTCCAGGGTTCAGGGTTTCCGGTTGCGGAGGTTGTTGGGAAGCCGTGGCTGGGGCGTGGTGTTTCGTGGTTAAACGGTTCGAGCAGTTGTGCTGATGCGGGCGGGTTGGCAGGTTCTTCGACTGCGGCTCGCATGATGCCGCGAGCCTTCGCTCAGAATGACAGGGTTGTAGTGATGTGGGAATGGGCGGGAGCGGTCGCGCTTTGCGCGATACCCCACCCTTCGCAAAAAACGCGAAGGATGGGCCACCCGGATTTGCGATACCCAGGAGTTGAACAACGTGAACAACTACGATCCGACGGATCTTCGAGGGCAGGAGCGCGAGAAGGCTGAAGAACTGGCGCGCAAGCGGTTCGTCCAGGAGCAGGAAGACAAAGATTTCAAATGGCTGATGTCATCGCGTCAAGGCCGCCGCATTGTGTGGCGGTTGTTGGAGCAGGCTGGCGTGTTTCGGATTTCGTTCTCGCAGAACTCCATGCAGATGGCGTTCAACGAGGGTGGAAGGAACTACGGAAACAAAATGCTGGCCCAGGTCCACACGCTGTGTCCTGAGCTATATCCCGTAATGGTACGAGAGGCAAACCATGGCAGACATGATGACGGAAACGCCAACCACTCCAACTGAAGGCAGAACCTCATCCGAGGCGGCTGTGACGAACCTGCTATCGAGCAGCGACGGCGCAGCTAACGATCCGACAACCGGAAACCTGCAACAGCAACGCGAAGTACAGCAGCGGGAACGATTCGCTGCTACCGTCGACGAAGGAAAATCCGCAGACGATGCGAAGCCCGCAGAAGATGCCAAGCCTGATGGTCCGCCTGAAACGTACGAGTTCAAGGCGCCCGAGGGTAAGGAGTATGACGCCGCGGTGCTCGAACCTTTTGCGGAGGCGGCGCGGGAAGCCAACCTGACGCAGGATGCGGCACAGAAGATTCTGGACAGGATGGCACCTGCACTGGCTGCGCGTCAGCAGGAACAGGTGACGGCGGTGCGCACGGGATGGCTTGAGTCGTCTCGCATGGACAAGGAGTTTGGCGGAGAGAGGTTGCAGGAGAACCTCTCGGCCGCCAAGCGAGCGCTTGATTCCTATGCCGCGCCAGAGTTCCGCAAGCTGTTGGATGATACCGGCCTGGGCAACCATCCCGAAGTGATTCGGATGCTGGTGCGGGTCGGTAAAAGCATGAATGAGGATTCGTTTGTCTCGGGTGGCGCGGCCTTCAAAGGTGCGCGCGACCTGGCGGCGAAACTTTATCCGAATACACCTTCATAGTTGTTTCTCTTTTTGTGTCGTGGCCTATTGGAGCATCTATAGGTCGCGCCTTCAGCGCTCTGACGACGCTCATGTCTCTACCTAGGGCTTCGCCCTAGGCTGGTATATCGTCGCGCCTTCAGCGCTTAGACACATGTCACGTTCGTCACCCAGGGCTTCCTAAACGATCGAAGCGCTTGTCGGGCTTCGTTTCACCCCAGCGGCAAATGCGCCCGCCGGGGAGCGGCCGCTCTGGGCTGGTATAGGACGGCCTTCAGCCTAATACCAGACAGAACCCTATCCGAAGGTGAATCGCTCTTAAGGAGTATGTACATATGGCAAATCTTCCGTTGGTACCGGGGCACTCGACGCTTGTCGATGTTGCCAAGTCCTTCGACCCGCAAGGCAACGTGGCCGTCGTGGCCGAGCTGCTGAATCAGTCGAACGAAATTATTCAATACATGCCTTTCAACGAAGGCAACCTTCCCACCGGCCACAAAGCCGTGGTGCGTGCGGGATTGCCGGCGGTGACGCTACGGCGCTTCTACCAGGGCGTTACGCCGACCAAGAGTGGACGCGCCACGATCGAGGATGTGTGCGCGATGCAGGAAGGCCGCGACGAGATCGACAAGGACCTCGCCGAACTGAATGGCAACGTGAATGCCTTCCGGTTGAGCGAGTCGATGGCGTTTGTCGAGTCGATGAACCAGGCGTTCGCGCAGCAGATCATCTACGGCGATACCAGCACCAACAAGGACGGCGTGCTGGGGCTGACGCCGCGGTATAACTCGCTCTCGGCTTCGGTGAACTCGAGCGCGAACATTATCGATGCTGGCGGCACGAGCACGGACAACACCTCGGTGTGGCTGGTGGTGTGGGGCAAGGAGACGGTGACCGGCATTTATCCGAAGGGATCGAAGGCCGGTTTGGAACAAGAGGATCTCGGCATTCAGGATGCGTTCGATGCGAACAACAATCGCTATCGCGCGTACATGGAGCGCTGGGTGTGGAAGTACGGCCTGCACGTCAAGGACTGGCGCTATGCGGTGCGTATCGCCAACATCGATGTGTCGGACCTGACCGGGCAGACAGGGACGCAGTTGAACACCGCGTCGACGCTGCTGATCAAGCTGATGGTGAAAGCCATGGCGCGTATTCCTTCGATGGGGATGGGGTCGGCGACGTTCCTTGCCAGCCGCACGGTGAAGGAGATGCTCTCGATCCAGGCGCTGGACCGCAGCCAGAATGCGCTGTCGTTCTCGGCCAGCCTCGATCAGTTTGGCCGCGTGACCGCCGGTAGCGTGGCGGGAACGGGTACAGGCATTCGTGGTGGACAGTTGTTGTTCCAGGGTGTGCCCGTGCTCACCGTCGATTCCATTCTTTCCACTGAAACGCGCGTGGTCTAAGGCGACCCGCAGAAAAGGAGTTTGAACATGGGAATGCTCGATCAGGAATTAATTCTTTCGGATGCTCAGACCGTGACCGCAACGGGCGACACGGCCAGTACAAACGTCTACAACACAGGCGGCGCGAACGGACAGGGGGACTCCGGGCAGACCGGCGAAAACCTGTGGGTGAACGCCTTCATCAGCACGACGGCAACGTCGGGTGGATCGGCGACGATCCAGGCGGTGTTGCAGGACTCGGCTGACAACAGCTCTTTTGCCGATGTGGTGGCGGGCCCGGCGGTGGCAGTTGCGAGTGCGGTGGCGGGTACGGTGCTGTTGCAGTTGCAGCCACCGGTGGGCATGCGTCAGTACTGGCGTATTGCGTATCGCATCGGCACGGCTGTGCTGACGGCGGGGAAGTTCGATGCGTATGTGTCGAACACGATCCAGCGCAACATCACACGCAAGTCGGGCCTTCCGGCGATCGGATAAGGGGGAAGCATGGCGGTTGTACGAGCGAAGCGAGATGTTTACCTCGGTGAACATGGGTACCGGACTGCTGGCGAAGAGTTCGAGTACACGGGGCCGGAGAACCGTCACCTGGAGGCCGTGGGGAAACCCACGGCTGAGGGTGAGGTTGTGAAAAGTACGAAAGGGAAGAAGTAAGTCCTCTTCAACAATCTTGTCGTCCTGAGCGACGCAGTGTCGCGGTTGAACGGTTCGAGCTGTTTCGTGATGCAGGCGGTTTGGCAGGTCCTTCGACTGCGCTACGCTTCGCTCAGGATGACAGATTTGTGGTGGATGAGACCGATGACGGATTTGTGGTGAGCAACATCGATGACAGATTTGTGGTGGGTAAGGAGAACGTATGGTCGCAGCGGATATTTGCAATCTGGCGCTGAGTTATCTTGGCGATACGGCGACGGTGGCGAGCATCGATCCGCCGGAAGGGTCGGCGCAGGCGCAGTATTGTGCGCGGTTCTATCCTGTGGCGCTGAATCTGCTGCTGGAGTCGCACCGATGGAATTTTATTACGAAACGCGCCTATCTCGCGGTGGTGGAGAAGTGCTTCTTCAATGCGTGGCAGTTTGCGTATGCGCTGCCGTCGGACGCGACGGATGTTATTTCTGTGCTGCCGAAAGCACTGTATCCGGTGGAAAAGTTTCGTTATTGGTGGCCGTTTGAGTTTGAGCTCAATCGGGTCAGGGATTTTCAGATAGAAGTGTTCAACGGGCAGCAGGTGATTCTGTCGAACGCGTGCGATGCGGTTGCGCGGTATACGGCTTCGACCGTGCAGCCGGGGATGTTTCCCGCGCTGTTTACCGATGCACTGGCGTGGAAGCTGGCTTCGATGCTGGCGGGGCCGCTGTTGAAAGGCGATGCGGGGGCGGCGGAGTCGAAGCGGTGTCTGGGGATGTACCAGGTGGTGATGGAGCAGGCCAAAGGGCAGGATGCGAACCAGCGGCATGGTGGTGAGAGGCCTGTGCCGTCGGCGATCAGGGCGCGGGGGTAGAGAGTTTTGATGTTGGTGCCGATGGAGGCATCTATGGGTCGCGCCTTCAGCGCTTGGATTCTTGCGTGCTCACGCCCATCAACCGTACCGCAGCCTTAGAGAAGCAGATTCCCTGCGGGAATGACAAAAAGGAGGGCAAGAGCAACCACAAGGACAGACGCAGATTCCTTCGGGAATGACAACAAAAGGAAGAACGCTTCGCACTAGCGCTAAAAGAAACATTTCAAGAGGAGACGCGCCCTAATGGCGAATACGAAAACATTCACGCGGTCGTTCGCGGGTGGTGAGTTGAGTGCGGCCATGTTTGGACGCATCGATGATGCCAAGTATCAGTCCGGCGCTGCCGTGCTGCGGAACTTTATTGCGACTCCGCAAGGGCCGGCGGAGAACCGGCCAGGCTTTGCGTATGTCAATGCAACGAAGACGAATGGCGTTGTGCGGCTGATCCCGTTCCTCTACAGCGGCACACAGACCATGGTGCTGGAGTTTGGCGAACAGTACATCCGCTTTCATACGCAGGGAGAGACGCTGGAGACTGCCCCTGGCGTGCCGTATGAAGTGTCAACGCCGTACCTGGCTGCGGACCTGTTCAGCATTCACTACGTGCAGAGCGCGGACGTGATGACGCTGGTGCATCCGAGTTATCCGCCGATGGAACTGCGACGGCTGGGTGCGCTCAGCTGGTCTCTTACGGCCATAAGTTTTGGAGCGATTGTTGCTGCGCCTACGGGGGTGACGGCGACGCCCAGCCCCGGGTATCTGGCACAGATCGCCTCCGTTACGCTTGCGAACCCTGCGCTGATAACCACGGCTGCCAGTCACACGCTTTCGCTGGGAGACGGGATCTACATCCATGGTCTGGTCGTGGACATCGGCGGTACACCTACGGACCTGACTGGTTTTTATCTCGTCAACCTGGTTCCGATCGATCCGACGACCGGTGATCTGATTCCGAATGAGCTGCAAGTGATGGACTATAGCGGCAATGTGCTGGACGGCTCGGTCTGGTCGAGCGTCATTACCAATGGCACGATTCAGTTCGGGGACAAGATATTCGATATCAACAACCATTATGCGGTTGCCGCGCTTGCGGCGGACAATGTTTCTCAGAGCGTGCTGTCGGCAACGGTAAGCGCAGTCGACAACCTGGATGTGCCCGGAAGCTACAACGTCATCACCTGGATCCCTGTCACAGGCGCTACGGCTTATTACGTCTTCAAGCAAAAGAACGGCCTGTGGGGATTCATTGGGCAGGCGATAGGAACGACGTTCACTGACAACAACATCGCACCTGACTTCAGTATCACGCCGGTCAATCTGGATGATCCGTTCAGCGGTGCGGACAATTATCCGGCCGCTGTGGGTTATATCGAGCAGCGGCGCTGTTTCGCGGGCACAAACAATTCGCCGCAGACACTGTGGATGACGAACTCGGGAACAGAGAGTACGTTTGCGTACTCGCTGCCGTCGGAGGATACGGACCGCATCTCGGTGAAGGTGGCGGCGCGCGAGGTGAGCAGCATTCTGCACATCGTTCCGTTGACGCAGCTCGTGCTACTGACGGGGTCGTGCGAGTACGCGGAGTTTACGGCCAACGGCGGGCCTATTACGCCGTCGTCGATCGGCATTCGCGCGCAGTCGTACATTGGTGCGTCGACAGTACAGCCGTCGGTGATCAACAACTCGCTGGTGTACTGCGCGGCTCGCGGCGGGCATGTGCGCGAGATGGGCTACTCGTGGCAGGCGAATGGCTTTGTGACGGGGGACTTGTCATTGCGCTCCGCGAACCTGTTCGATTTGCAGACGATTGCCGACCAGGCGTTTTCGAAGGCCCCACTGCCGATTGTGTGGTTTGTTTCGAGCAACGGAAATTTGCTGGGGCTGACATATGTTCCGGAACAGCAGATCGGGGCGTGGCATCATCACGATACCGATGGCGCGTTCGAGAGCGTTTGCTGCGTTGCGGAGGGGAATGAGGAGCGGCTGTATGCAGTGATTCGGCGCATCGTTAACGGACAGACGGTGCGTTATGTGGAGCGCATGGCAAGTCGTCTTGTTAATGCGTTGGCAGATTGCTTTTTCGTCGATGCGGGGGCGACGTATCCGAACACACCGTCTGATCCTGTGCCGGTCAAGACGATCCGTGGACTCGACTGGCTGGAGGGAAAGACTGTAGCTGTTCTCGCCGATGGTGCGGTGCAGAACCAGAAGGTTGTGGTGGACGGGACGATTACCCTCGATCACGCGGCGAGCAAGGTGCAAGTGGGGTTGCCATACACGGCGGACCTTCAAACGCTGCCTCCGACGCTGCAGGTGGATGGGTTTGGGCAGGGGCGACAGTTGAACGTCAACAAGGTGTGGATTCGTTTGTTTCAGTCGAGTGGGATTTTTGCGGGGCCTTCTGCGGATCTGCTGACCGAGTACAAGCAGCGGACGACGGAGGTTTATGGTGCTCCGCCAGACCTGCAGAGTGGGCAGGCGGAGATTACGTTGATGCCGCAGTGGAATGACAACGGACAGATACTTTTGCGGCAGGAGAATCCGTTGCCGTTGACGGTTGTGGCGGTGACGATGGAGATGGCTATTGGTGGTTGAGGGGCCAGGGTCCAGGGTGCCGGCCCCGGAACATTTATGGGGCGCGCCTTCAGCGCTAAATTCCCACCGAAGAACAGTTGAGGGTACATCGAGCTACGAGCCACGAGCTAAGAGTTGTGAGTTATGAGCTGTGAGTTATGAGTTAGAAATCAAAGTCAACAGCGAAAGCACCGCCGGTGTTTTTGGGCGATTGGGAGTTAGATAATGAGTTTCGATTTCACGACAAGCTATCCATGGAACGGACAGACCACCATGCTGGGGGATCCAGGGTATGACTACAGCAAGCTCTTCATCCCGCAAAACCCGTTTACGAACGCAGGTGCGGCTCCGATGAATAGTTTTAGCCGGGCCGGCCAAGGAGCGGCGGAAGCGTATGGGGGCGCGAAGCAGTTCTTTAGCCCGGCAGTGGCTGCAAACAAGTCAGCCCAGCCGGAGCCGAGCACGACGGTGAAGACAATGGGCACGTTGACCGCGATTTTTGGCGGCATCAACGCTGCGGTAGGGCAGTTCTATGCGGCGAAGACACAGCAGTATGAGATGCAGTCGCAGGCCAGCAACTTGCAGTTTCAGTCGGCTATGGATGCCATCAATGCGCATGGCGCGGAGATGAATGCGCAGTCGATCATGGAGCAGGGCGAGACGCAGGTGCAGCAGTACACTATGCGCGCCGGGCAAGAGCAGGCGACGTCTACCGTGGCTACCGCGGCGCGGGGGATCGATCTCTCTTCGCAGAGCGCAGTCGATCAGCGGGCATCGAATGACCTGGTGAAGCAACTCGATGTGCTGACGATCAATGCGAATGCGACGCGTGCGGCGTGGGCGCAGCGTACGCAGGCGACCAACGATCGCAACGCATCGCTGCTGACGGGGGTTGCGGCGAACAATCTGCTGGCGTCGGCCGATAGCATCCACCCCGGGAGCGCGTTCGCGACCAGCCTGCTGGGGAGTGCGTCTAGCTTTGCTTCGCAGTGGGACTGGCGGCGGACCTTTGCCGGGCGGGTGGCGGGGTAGGGGAGTTTCGCGAAGAGATACCAACACAACTCTGTCTTCCTGAGCGAAGGCTCGCGGCTTCAGGCGAGCGATTGCGGTTAAACGGTTCGAGCAGCTTTTGTGATGCGGGCGGTTTGGCAGGTCCTTCGACTGCGGTTCGCAGAAGGCCGCGAACCTCCGCTCAGGATGACAATTTGTGGTGATTCATGCGAGTACAGGCAACGACAACAGCAAAGACAGAAGCAAATTCCTTCGCTGCGCTGCGGAATGACAAACAAGAAGAGCGAAAGCACGGCAATAGCCAAGGCAAAAGAAGAAGGGCGATGAGATGCCAACTGTTCCAGTAGTCGAACAAACCGCGGGAGGGTCGGCGCCGTATGCGACGCCTGAGGTTGCTCCTATGCATAACTTCGCGCCGCAGCAGCAGGTGGCGATGGGGCAGGCTACGCAGCAACTCGGTCAGCAGGTTGTGACTATCGGAGACCGCCTGCAGGACGTGGTCGATGACGCTAAGACGAAGTCCGCGGAAACACAATTTTTGCAGGCGGCGAGCAACATCACCACCAACTACAGGAACCTGAGGAATGAAGACGCGATCAATGGTTATGGGGCTGCGGCTGCGAACTTAACCAGCGCGCAGGCCAAGGCTGAGGGCGGCCTTACGAATAACGTGCAGCGGCAGATGTTTCGCCAGATCGCGATGCGGCAACTGGTGGACTTTGGTGTGCAGCTTACCGACCATCACAGCGAACAGGTGCTGAACTTCGGAGTCAATGAGTCGGCTGCGCGGTCGGATAACTATGGCCAGTTGGCGGCCAATGCGTCTGCGGATTCACAGCGACCCGATGGAGAGTATGCCAAAAATAAGGGGCTTGCTATTCAGGAAAGGCTGCGTTCTGCGGGGTTGCAGGGGCTTCCGCCGGACAGCGCGCAGGCCAGGGCGATGGTGCTGCAGACGACTACGCAGATCGCACAGGGTTCGTTGGAGCGCATGTTGAACGATCAACAATACCACGAGGCGAAGGAGTATTTCGACAGGGCTGTCGCGGCCGGAGAGATCGACAGCCACGCCGCCGGTCCGCTGGGCAATGCCGTGGTCAATGCGCACGTGTTGAATCAGGGCAAGGACCTGGCAGGCGGCGCGATACAGAAAGCGTTGGGTGCGTCTACTGGCGATCTGCCACGTGTACAGCCGGTCGCAATCGGGAGCATTACTTCAACCGCAGCACCGGGTGCAGGCGGAAGCACGGAAGATGGAATCGATATTGCCGCACCTGTGGGAACGACGGTGCATGCGCCTGCCACTGGCAAAGTGACGAAGGTACTGCATGACGATACGCCGGGTAGCGGTTCTTCTATCGAGATCACTTATCCAAACGGAAACGTGGAGACGTTCTCGCACCTTTCCGCGGTGAACTATCGAGAAGGGCAGAACGTTTCGCAGGGAGCACCGGTAGGACTTACCGGCAAGCTCGGCGATGGCGGAGCCGCGGGTGTGCATTGGGATATGACGGATGTGGATGGCAACGCGATCGATCCCCGGTCGGTTTCGCCAGCGCCGCAAGACCCTACCCGCTTCAATACACCGGAGGCGTACGAGAAGGCGATCGATGAGGTGAATGCGAGCGGTGAAAGCCAGCGCGTAAAGGACGTTGCCCTGGCCACGCTGCAGTCGCAGTACGGCCAGAACCGCGAGATTGCCAACCAAAAGTATCAAGAGGTGAAGCAACAGGCTATGGATTTTTACTTCTCCCATAACGAGTCGATCGACGGCCTGCCGGCTGATGTTCTTATGCAGCTCAAATCGCAGGACTTTGAAAGCTTCACAAAGCGGCGAGAGCCACACACTGATGTGGACACCTGGTACCGCTTCATGACCGACCCAGCCTCGCTGACGTTGGCGAACGTTCAATCGGCTTACGTGAAGGGAGATCTGAATGCGAGCGACTTCCGCGCGCTGACGGGGCGTGCCACGGCACAACAGAACGATCCCAACGCAGTGAAGAACGCCGATGAAGTGATCGGACTCGTGAAGTTATACGCACAGGGCTGGATGCATTTGCAGAATCCCCAGACTGAAGTTGACAAGCTTCGGCTGGGAACACTGGCGAACAGCGTATTGCAGCAGGTGGACGATGCAAGAGCGAATATCAAAGGGTCGCTTCCGCGCGATCAGATGGATTCGATTATCAAGAGGCAGGCGAACTTGCAGGCACTGAGCGAACGAAGCATTGCGCAGGGAATCCACCAGATGCCTAAGGGGGCTACGCACGTCGTACGCGGGAGCGACGGCAGGATGCACTACACGGACGGCAGGAATGACCTTGGAGTAGTGCGATAGTGGACACGGCTCCTGTAACACTAGATTTGAGCACGGCGCTTCCGATCGTGAGCTCTGAGTCGACTCCGTTGGATGATCAGGGCAGCGCTTTCGAGGGCGCCGGGTACGATGGCGTGCCGCAGCCTCCGAGCGTGTACCCGGCGTCAGGCGAGCAACAGACCGGGGCTGCTCCCGTTGCGAGCGCAAGAAATAGGAAGCGGACGCAGCGGACGAGCGCGAACATCGGAGACCCGCGTTTCTTCGCGCCGAATAGCACAAGTGCTCGCTTTTTCGCACCTACGCAATCCGCCTCCTCGGGAGGGGCGAACGGTCTCAAGGGCGTGAGCCAGGATTCTATTGCGCGGCAACTGGGGATGTCTCTGGGTTATGCCGCGCAACAGGACCAGGACCACTACGCTTACTTACTGCGTCTTCAGGATCCGATCGGCATTTCTCCGATTTTGAGCGCGGGCAATGAGAAGGAAATTCAGCAATGGGTGGATGCGAATCGCATCGACCCGGAAGCATTTACGATCAACCACCCGCGAACGGCGGGCTGGGGGGCCGACTTTGACAATGCTGCCGCCGCGGGTGTCAACGATCTGATCCGCATTGCTTCGATGGAGCAGAACAGCGCCGCGATGAACGCGATCACGCTGGACCAGGCTGACACCCCAGAACCGGCAGAGTCACGAGGTTCGACTTTCAAGGAGTTCGCTCGGGACGCGATGTTTGCGCTTGCCAACGGCGGAAACGGCCTCATGAATGTGGGACCGGCTTTTGCCGTGACGCCTACCGGTCAACGTTTTGGACAGGATTTAAAGCCGGCGAAGGATTTCTTGAATGACGTGGGGTTTGCGTTTGGCAATAGCGAAGGCAACTTACCGGGCTTTTTGCCGGCCCTTTCGATGACGCCCACAGGGCAGAGCCTCGGACGGCAGTTCGATCGAGCAACGGATTTGGCAAAAGACATCGGGTTTGCT
>Ga0206916_1081_pt1 | contig 18918 bp, 18 predicted proteins | sample Alteio_BWOrgHeat_71_FD_152957 | JGI IMG/M metagenome (GOLD analysis project Ga0206916, IMG submission 152957) | Enriched cells from forest soil in Barre Woods Harvard Forest LTER site, Petersham, Massachusetts, United States -... | ecosystem: Environmental > Terrestrial > Soil > Temperate forest >... | reverse complement strand
ATCAGCAGGCCTTGAGATGACAGCTACGCTTGAACAATTGCAGACTGACCTGCATCGCTTGCTGGATGGCGATCTGATTAAATCGTCGATTGAAAAAGGCGAGTTGACCATTCATGTCGCGCGGGCGCAGATCGCAAACATGCTGCTGAAGCTTCGCGATGATCCGGCAACGGCGATGAGCCAGCTGGTCGATATCTGCGGCGTCGATTATCCGGCACGGCCTGAGCGGTTTGACGTTGTCTATAATCTGCTTAGCCTGACGCATAATCTGCGGCTCCGCATCAAAGTGCAGACGGATGAAGCGCATCCCGTACCATCAGTCGTCAATGTTTACAGCACCGCTGGCTGGTTCGAGCGCGAATGCTGGGATCTGTACGGCGTCGCTTTTAGCGGCAACCCGGATCTACGCCGTATCCTGACCGACTATGGTTTTGAAGGCTATCCGCTGCGCAAGGATTTTCCGCTGACCGGCTATGTCGAGGTTCGTTATGACGATGAACAAAAGCGCGTCGTTTATGAACCGGTGAAGCTGGTGCAGGATTTCCGTAATTTTGATTTTCTCAGCCCGTGGGAAGGCATGCTGAACGGCGATGAAAAAGCCGTCGTTCCAAAGCCGGAGGTGAAGCCGTGAGATGGAAAAACGATTTTGGGTTTATATTATTGCCGATAAGCCATACGGAACTCTCTATGTGGGGGTCACTAGTGACCTTGCCCGTCGTAGTTATGAACACCGTGAAAGTTTGTTTGAGGGGCATGCTAAAAAGCACGGGATTAAAATGCTTGTTTGGTATGCCGAATTCCCTACAGCGATTGAGGCTATTGCCTTTGAAAAGAAAATCAAAAAATGGAAACGGTTATGGAAGGTTGAGCTTGTTAAGAAATTCAACCCTAAATGGAACGATCTTTATCTTGTGCTTAACCAATAATAAAATTTGTCATTCCGGAATATTTTCTCTTCGGCTCGCTTGCGAGACGAAAGGAAATATATCCGGAATCCGATTTGGTTCTCATTGGCAAAACGAAATAAATCAGATTCCGCATAAATTTTCTTTCGCTAAGGCGAAAAGAAAATTTTGCGGAATGACGCATTCTTGTGGTGAAATATGACAAGCATTGCCATCAATCCTCAAAACTGGGACCAGGAATATATCAATGAGCAGGGGAAGAAGATCCGTCCCTTTACGATGAATTTCGGGCCGCAGCATCCTGCGGCCCATGGCGTGCTGCGCCTTATTCTGGAAATGGATGGCGAAATTGTCGAACGCTCTGACCCGCATATTGGCCTGCTACATCGCGGCACTGAAAAACTGATCGAATACAAAACCTATACGCAGGCGACGCCTTATTTTGATCGACTCGATTACGTTTCGCCGATGTGTCAGGAACACGCCTATGCGCTGGCGGTTGAGAAATTGCTGGGTATCAAGGTGCCGGAACGCGGCCAGTATATACGGGTGATGTTTTCGGAAATCACGCGTATCCTGAACCATATTCTCAACATCACGACTTTTGCGATCGATCTTGGTGCGGTGACACCGTCGTTGTGGGGCTTTGAACAACGCGAAGTACTGATGGAGTTTTATGAACGTGCCAGCGGCGCCCGCATGCATGCGAATTATTTCCGTCCCGGCGGCGTGCATCAGGATCTGCCGGAGGGATTGCTGGATGATATCTGGACCTTTACCGAGCAATTTGAAAAATTCGTTTCAGACATAGAGAATTTGCTGACTGAAAATCGCATCTTCAAACAGCGTACGGTCGATATCGGCATTGTCAGCAAGAAGCAAGCGCTGGACTGGGGCTTTTCCGGCCCGATGCTGCGCGCTTCGAGCGTCGCTTGGGATTTGCGTAAGTCGCAGCCTTACGATGTGTACGATAGAATGGATTTCGATGTACCGGTTGGCAAAACGGGTGATTGCTACGCGCGTTACTTGGTGCGTGTCGAAGAAATGCGTCAGTCGAATAAAATCATTCGCCAGTGCCTGAAGGAAATGCCGCGGGGCTTGGTAATGGTTGATGATCATAAGATCGCGCCGCCGAAACGCCCCGATATGAAGTTTTCGATGGAAGCCTTGATCCATCACTTTAAATTGTACACCGAAGGTTATCATGTGCCGGCGGGTGAGACTTATACAGCTGTCGAAGCGCCAAAAGGCGAGTTTGCGGTTTACCTTGTATCGGACGGCACCAACCGTCCTTACCGCTGCAAAATTCGTGCGCCGGGTTTTGCGCATCTGCAAGGTACGGATTTTATGTGCAAAGGCCATATGCTGGCCGATGCTGTCGCCATTATCGGCAGCATGGATGTCGTTTTCGGGGAGATTGACCGGTGAGTGCCGCAGCTAAAACAGTTGAACCCAAGAACTTTGCGTTTTCAGCCGACAATCTGAAACGCGCGCAGGAAATTATTGCAAAATACCCTGCCGGTCGTCAGGCCAGCGCCGTTATTCCACTGCTTGATATCGCACAACGTCAGAATGATAACTGGTTGCCGAAGGCGGCAATGGATTATGTTGCCGATCTGCTGGAAATGCCGCCGATGAAAGTTTACGAAGTCGCCAGCTTCTACACGATGTTCAATTTGCAGCCTGTTGGGAAAAATTTTGTGCAGGTGTGTACTACGACGCCGTGCTGGCTGCGCGGCTCCGCCGACATTATGAATACCTGCAAGAGTAAGCTTGGCATCGACAAAGGCGAAACGACAGCTGACGGTAAATTCACGCTGACGGAAGTTGAATGTTTGGGTGCCTGCGTCAATGCGCCGATGGTGCAGATCAATGATGATTTCTTTGAAGATTTGACGCCGGAACTGATGGGCAAGATGATTGATGACCTGACTGTTGGTAAAAAACTTTCCGTCGGTTCGCAAACCGGGCGACGTGGTTCATGTGCGCAGAATGGGCCGACGAGTTTGAAGGGGAAAGCCTAAATGACTGCTTTGCAAAAAATTGAAATTTTGTTTTCAAAAATAAATGATCGAGAGCAGGCGATACAGTTGCTGAAATCAGCCGCGATCGTGATTTGGGTTTATCAAATCATCAACTTGATTACTAGTTTAGATTTTTTCTTTAACGAACGTTTTGTTGGGCTGCTCCCAAATATAAAAAATAATTTTTGGCTTGTCTTTTTTAAATCATTTGCTGCTGGATGGCTTGTTATAACTGTGTTGGTTTTCTTAACTGTCCAATTCAAAAATAGAATAGCTGCGGTGCTTAATATGATGGTTTTTACGATCATTGTTGTAGCGGCTGCCGTTAATCCGTTGTTGCTATCTTCGCTGATTTCGTTTCTTGCGGTTATTTATCATATTTTTGCATTTTGGTGCGCTGTCCGCATGACGGAAGCTGTTTTTAAATTAAATGGGCGCTTTGCGTTGAGTAAAGTAAATGGGGCTGCAGATGCTTTCTGATAAAGACCGGATATTCACCAATTTGTATGGCTTCGAAAGCTGGAACCTGGAAGCGGCGCGCAAGCGTGGCGTGTGGGACCGCACGGCGGAGCTGATGCAAAAGGGCCAGCCTTGGGTCATCGAAGAAACGAAGAATTCTGGACTGCGTGGTCGTGGCGGTGCTGGTTTTCCTACCGGTATGAAATGGTCGTTTATGCCGAAGCCATCGGACAAGCCGCATTACCTTGTTGTAAATGCCGACGAGTCTGAGCCCGGCACCTGCAAGGACCGCGATATTCTGCGTTACGATCCGCACCGTTTGCTGGAAGGTATATTGTTCGGCTGCTTTGCGATCAATGCGCATGCGTCTTACATTTATATACGCGGCGAATTTTATAACGAAGCTTCCAACATGCAGAAGGCGATTGATGAAGCCTATGTCGCCGGATTGCTCGGTAAAAATGCCGCCGGTTCCGGCTGGGATTGTGATGTTTATCTGCATCGCGGTGCAGGCGCTTATATCTGCGGCGAAGAAACCGCCTTGATGGAAAGCCTGGAAGGCAAAAAAGGGCAGCCGCGTAACAAACCGCCATTCCCGGCGGGTGCAGGGCTTTATTCCTGCCCGACCACGATCAATAACGTTGAGACTATCGCGGCTGTGCCGGAAATTCTGCGGCGCGGCGCGGCATGGTTCGCAGGTTTTGGTCGCCCTAAAAACGCTGGTACCAAGCTTTATTGCATCTCTGGTCATGTGAACCAGCCTTGCAATGTCGAAGAAGTGATGAGCATTCCCTTAAAGGAACTCATTGAAAAACATGCAGGCGGCGTTCGTGGCGGTTGGGATAATCTGCTGGCTGTAATTCCTGGCGGCTCATCCACACCTGTTTTGCCGAAAGATATTTGCGATACCGTACTGATGGATTTCGACGCGTTACGCGAAGTGAAGTCTGGCCTTGGCACTGCTGGCGTCATCGTCATGGATAAATCCACGGATATTATTTACGCCATCGCGCGGTTGAGCCACTTTTACATGCATGAAAGTTGCGGCCAATGCACACCTTGCCGTGAAGGTACCGGCTGGCTGTGGCGTGTGATGCAACGTATGGTGCGTGGCAACGCGTCTGTGGAAGAAATCGACACGCTGATGGATGTCACCAAAGAAATCGAAGGTCACACGATTTGCGCGCTAGGTGATGCGGCTGCGTGGCCGGTACAGGGCCTGATCCGCCATTTCAAGCCACAGATGATCGAGCGTATTGAACAATACCGCAAAGAAGCGAAGAGGGCGGCTTAATGCATAACGCGATCCCTATTTTGCTGCTGGCCGTTTTGTTGTTGTTACCAGCCATTGTCAGTGCCGAAGAAAATGGCCTGGCTATGGAGTGCTATAAGAACGGAATACTTAGAATAGGATCCACAGCTAACGATAAAAGCGTTTCTGCTCCCGATAAGAGAGAACTGATCGATTACGATAGCTTGATTAAGACCGAAGGAACGGATGATAAAATAAGACGCGCGGGCAGCAGCGTTACTGAAAAAACCTGCGGCGCTTTCAAAATAAAAATTTCTGGTGGCTATCTTAATCCCAATCCACAGGGCCGTTTGGGGTTCGGTTCTTTTCCTGTCGTAAGTATTACTTATGGAAAAACGTCAATAGTTGAAAATTACAATATCCAATCCTGTGAGAAGAATGACGAAGGCTACTATGAGGACTGCCCTGAAAAATGGGTCAATGGTATCGCCTTATTGCCGCCAGATGCGTTGCCGTCAGGTGCATCTGATCCCCGGGCCAAATTATACGTTTCATTTGATAGAAGCTACTCTGAGGCAAAGTATGTACCACTATCGCCTACAGTAACGCCATGAAGGTTGAGCCATGCCTAAACTAACCATCGATAATATTGAACTTGAAGTCGCACCGGGTACATCGGTGCTGCAGGCTTGCGAGCAATTGGGCATCGAAGTGCCGCGCTTTTGCTATCACGACAAGCTCAGTGTGCCTGCGAATTGCCGCATGTGCCTCGTCGAAATTGAAAAGACGCCGAAGCCTGTCGCCAGCTGTGCTATGCCTTGCAATGACGGCATGATTGTTCATACCGACAGCCCGATGGTGACCAAAGCGCGTAAGGGCGTGATGGAAATGCTGCTGATCAATCATCCGCTCGATTGCCCGATCTGTGATCAAGGCGGCGAGTGTGATTTGCAAGATCAGGCCATGGGTTATGGTTTTGACCGTAGCCGTTACGATGAAAATAAACGCGCTGTGAAGGACAAGGATTTAGGCCCTCTCGTCAAAACTGTTATGACGCGCTGCATCCATTGCACGCGTTGTGTCCGCTTTGTTGATGAAATCGGCGGCACGCCGGAGCTCGGCGGATTGTTCCGTGGTGAAAAGATGGAAATCAGTAACGTTTCGCATGCGCTGACGTCGGAGCTTTCTGGCAACCTGATCGACATCTGCCCCGTCGGTGCTTTAACGAACAAGCCTTTGGCCTTCGAAGTGCGTCCATGGGAATTGCAGAAGACCGAAAGCATCGATGTGATGGATGCGGTAGGAAGCAACATCCGCATCGATGTGCGCGGCAATGAAGTGATGCGTATCCTGCCGCGCCTGAACGAAGATGTGAACGAAGAATGGATCAGCGATAAGACACGCTTTGCCTGCGACGGCTTGCTGCGTCAACGTCTCGATCAACCTTATGTGCGTGTGAATGGCAAGCTGAAGCCAGCCTCATGGCCGGAAGCATTTACTGCTATCGCTAATAGGCTGCGCGAAACATCGCCGGGCCGCGTCGCCGCCATTGCAGGCGATATGGCAGATTGCGAAAGCATGTTCGCCTTGAAAACTTTGCTGCAGAGCATGGGATCAAGCAACATGGATTGCCGTCAGGACGGCGCCGAATACGATATTTCCACGCGCGCTGCCTATATAATGAATAGCGGTATTGCGGGGATTGAGCAGGCGGATGCCATTTTACTGATTGGTACCAACCCGCGCCATGAAGCGACGATTATCAATGCGCGTATCCGCAAGCGCTGGCTGCGTGGTGGCTGCCGTGTCGGCATGATCGGCGCGCAGGTTGATCTGGGCTTCCCCTACCGCCATATCGGTAATTCTGCGAATGTTATCGCTGATCTCATTAGTGGTAAAAATGAATTCGCCAAAATTCTGCAGGGCGCCAAGAAGCCGATGGTTATTGTCGGTGCCGGCGCATTGGCGGGGCAGGGCGGCAATGCTTTGCAGGCTGCCGCGCGTGAACTCGCTGAAAAATTCAATATGATCCAGCCAGCCTCTGACCAGACTGGATGGAACGGCTTTAACGTTATGCAGCTGGCCGCGTCGCGCGTTGGTGGTTTGGATCTTGGTTTTGTGCCGCAAGGCAGCGGCCTTGGCACCAACGGCATTTTGCAGGCTGCGCAAGCTGACAAAATGGATATCGTCTGGCTGCTCGGTGCGGATGAAATCGACACTACCAAACTTGGCAAGACATTTGTTGTGTATCAAGGCCATCACGGTGACAAGGGCGCGCATCGCGCTGATGTTATTTTGCCTGGTGCCGCCTATACCGAGAAATCATCGATTTACGTCAACACTGAAGGCCGTCCGCAAATGGCGCTGCAAGCTGTGTTCCCACCGGGACAGGCACGCGAAGATTGGGCCATTGTCCGCGCTTTCTCTGAAGTCATCGGTAAGTCGTTGCCGTTCGACAGCTTGACTCAGCTCCGCGCCAAAATGGTTGAAGCCGTACCGGTGCTTGGTACTATCGGGCGCACCGCCGCAGCCGAATGGAAAAATTTTGGTAAGGCCAGCGCGGTCAAGGCGCAGGCACTGGTTCCTGTCATCGATAATTATTATATGACGAACTCCATCTGCCGCGCGTCTGTCACTATGGCGAAATGCACCGAAGAAATCCGGCCCCTCGGCTTTGCGGAGGCTGCGGAATGAGCATGTTTTGGACCGATTACGCTTGGCCACTCCTTTGGATCATCATCAAGATCGTGCTGATCATTGCGCCACTGCTTGGCGCGGTTGCCTATCTAACTTATGCCGAACGTAAAGTGATGGCGGCAATGCAAATGCGCCGCGGTCCGAATGTGGTAGGACCTTTGGGTTTGCTGCAACCGGTGGCGGACGGCGTAAAGCTGCTCGGCAAGGAAACGATTATTCCGACCGGTGCCAATGTGGCGCTGTTCCTTGGCGCGCCGATGCTGACTTTCTTCCTCGCACTCTCATCTTGGGCAGTCATTCCGTTCCAGCCGGACGTTGTGCTGGCCAACATCAATGTCGGTATATTGTATCTGTTCACGATCTCATCGCTCGGTGTTTACGGCATTATCATTGCAGGCTGGGCGTCGAATTCCAAATATTCGTTCCTTGGCGCGTTGCGCTCTGCTGCACAGATGGTTTCGTACGAAGTTTCCATCGGCCTTGTTATCATCACAGTTCTACTGTGCGTGGGTTCCTTGAACCTGTCGAAGATCGTTGAGGCACAGAAAGGGGGATGGTTTATATTCTCCGGCCTGTTCCCAATGTTTATTGTGTTCTTCATTTCGGCCCTAGCGGAAACCAACCGGCATCCTTTCGATCTGCCGGAAGGCGAGTCCGAACTGGTTGGCGGTTTCAATACCGAATATTCGTCGATGAGTTTTGCGCTCTTTTTCCTCGGCGAATATGCCAACATGATTTTGATGAGCGCCGTAACCAGCATTCTGTTTCTTGGTGGCTGGTTGGCGCCATTTGCCGCGCTGGATTTCGTACCCGGCTTTATCTGGTTCGCGCTGAAAATCTGTTTCTGCCTGTTCATATTCTTGTGGGCGCGCGCGACTTTGCCCCGTTACCGTTATGACCAGCTGATGCGCATCGGTTGGAAATTCTTTTTGCCCTTCTCACTCGTGTGGGTTGTCCTGACCGCAGGTTATCTGGTCGCTTTCGACAAGCTGCCGCATTAGGAGTCCTGAATGTTGATCGCCCACCGTATCAAAAACTTCTTTCTCTATGAAATCGTCAGCGGTTTTGCGCTGACCTTCTTTTATATGTTCAAACGTAAAGTAACGTTGAACTATCCGTATGAGAAAGGCCCGCTCAGTCCGCGTTTTCGCGGGGAGCACGCTTTGCGCCGTTACCCGAACGGGGAAGAGCGCTGTATCGCCTGCAAACTTTGCGAAGCGATTTGCCCCGCGCAAGCCATCACTATCGAAGCCGAACCGCGCGAAGATGGTAGCCGCCGTACGACGCGCTATGATATTGATATGACGAAGTGTATTTACTGCGGGTTATGTCAGGAAGCTTGCCCAGTCGATGCCATCGTCGAAGGCCCCAATTTTGAATATGCGACCGAAACACACGAAGAACTTCTCTATAATAAAGAGCGGTTACTGGCCAACGGCGACAGGTGGGAAGCAGAAATCGCTGCCAATCTCGCCGCCGATGCGCGGTATAGGTGAGCCATGATTGAAAATATCATCTTCTATGTTTTCTCTGCAGTGCTGCTGACATCTGCCGTCATGGTGGTTTCCGCGCGTAACCCTGTGCACGCCGTCCTGTTTTTGATCCTGTGCTTTTTCAACGCATCGGGATTGTTCATTTTGTTGGGTGCAGAATTTACGGCCTTCATTCTGGCGATTGTCTATGTCGGCGCAGTGGCGGTTTTGTTCCTGTTTGTCGTCATGATGCTGGATATTAATTTCCGCGAAATGCGTCAGGGTTTTAAACGCTATTTGCCGATCGGCGCTACAGTGGGCCTGATTTTGCTGGCGCAGCTGGTTCTGATAATGAGCGCATGGATTCGTGACCCCCAAGGTATCGCCAAAAGTACTGTGTTGACGCCAAACAATGTTGAGAACACACGCGCTATCGGGCAGGTGCTCTATACGCAGTTTTTCTTTCCGTTCCAGGTTTCGGGTCTCATTCTGCTGGTCGCCATGATCGGCGCGATTGTCCTGACACTGCGTGATCGTAAAGACGCCAAACGTCAGCGCGTCACGCAACAGATGGATAGGAAAATCAGCGACGTTATCGAAATTGTAAAAGTAGAAAGCGGGAAGGGCATTCAATGACCATTGGCCTGAACCATTATCTTGTCGTTGCTGCCATTCTATTTACGATTGGTATCCTTGGTATTTTTATCAATCGCCGGAATGTGATCGTTATCCTGATGTCGATTGAGTTGATGCTGCTGGCAGTGAATATCAATTTCGTCGCTTTCTCTGTTTTTCAGAATAATCTTGTGGGACAGATCTTTACGATGATCGTGCTGACGGTGGCCGCTGCCGAAGCCGCCATTGGCCTTGCTATTCTCGTCGTCTATTTCCGCAATCGCGGCAATATCGCCGTTGAAGATATCAACCAGATGAAGGGTTAAACCTGATGTTGCCCCTCGATGTGCTTGTTGTATTCCTGCCTTTGTTCGGCGCTTTTATCGCCGGAATGTTTGGTCGCAAAATCGGTGACCGGGCTTCGCAGATCGTAACCTGTGCCTGCTTGCTTGTTGCTGCGGGTATTTCAATCAAGCTGTTTAATGATGTGGCTCTACAAGGCCATGTGATCGACCGCACGTTGCTGCACTGGTTCGACAGCGGCGCTTTCACCGTTAATTGGGCGCTGCATATCGATACACTTACTGCCGTCATGCTGATCGTAGTCAACGGCGTCTCATCTATGGTGCATCTGTATTCCGTTGGCTATATGGGCCACGATAAAAGCATTCCGCGTTTCATGGCTTACCTTAGCCTGTTCACCTTCTTTATGCTGATGCTGGTGACCTCGAATAATTTACTTCAAATGTTCTTTGGTTGGGAAGGGGTGGGTCTTGCTTCTTATCTGCTGATCAATTTCTGGTTTGAAAAAGACAGCGCGAATAAAGCGGCGATCAAGGCTTTCCTCGTCAACCGGGTTGGCGATTTTGGTTTTGTGCTTGGCATTTTCGGCTGCTACCTGCTGTTCGGCTCGGTGGAATTCGGCGGCATGTTCGCCAAGGCAAAAGAAGTCGCTTCGACCGATTTCATTTTCCTCGGCCACACTTTGCCTGCTCTTACCACTGTTTGTTTATTGTTATTCGTCGGTGCGATGGGGAAGTCAGCGCAACTTGGCCTGCACACATGGTTGCCGGATGCAATGGAAGGCCCGACGCCTGTATCTGCTCTCATTCATGCCGCCACGATGGTGACGGCTGGCGTGTTTATGGTCGCAAGATTGTCGCCGATTTTTGAATATGCGCCGAATGCCCTGATGGTCGTTGCCATCGTTGGCGCGCTGACCTGTATTGTGGCCGCCAGCATCGGTCTCACCCAGTTCGATATCAAGCGCGTGATCGCCTATTCGACCATGAGCCAACTTGGTTATATGTTCTTCGCACTCGGCGTATCGGCTTACTCAGCGGCGATTTTCCATTTGATGACGCACGCATTCTTTAAAGCTTTGCTGTTCCTTGGGGCCGGTTCTGTTATTCACGCGCTAAGTGGCGAACAGGATATGCGCAAGATGGGTGGTATCTGGCGCATCATTCCGTTCACTTATGCCTATATGTGGATCGGCTCATTGGCGCTCGCGGGTATTGGCATCGACGGCGTGTTTGGTATGGCAGGATTTTATTCCAAGGACCTGATTTTGGAATCTGCTGTCGGTACTCATGAATGGTTTGGCGTCCTGGCTTACTGGCTTGGTATCTGCGCCGCCTTTATGACCGCGTTTTATTCATGGCGTCTGATTATCCTGACTTTCCATGGCAAGCCGCGCGCTGATCATCATACAATGGAGCATGCGCATGAATCGCCGTGGATAATGCTCGGGCCGCTTGTGCCGCTGGCTATCGGTGCGATATTCGCAGGTTGGTACGCTTGGGACTGGTTTGGCGGCGAGGACAGAAACGCCTTTTGGGGTAATGCGATATTTGAATTGCCAAGCCACGATCCGATTGAAGCTGCGCATCATGTTCCGGAATGGGAAAAATGGTTTCCGCTCGGTGTTGCCGTTCCAGGTATTTTGCTGGCCTATGTCTTTTACTGGTGGAAGCCAGAGCTGCCGGGCAAAGTGGCCAGTGCTCTGGGCGGCCTTTACCGTCTCGTCTACAATAAGTATTATTTTGACGAGCTGTATGACTTCCTGTTCGTCCGCACCTCGCTTCGCCTTGGCCAGATATTTTGGAAGACAGGCGATGACGGCATTATCGACCGCTTTGGGCCCGACGGTTTTGCCGCAACAGCTGTACGGATAGCGCAGCGCGCCAGCGCTTTGGAAACCGGCTATGTCTATCATTACGCTTTCGCGATGGTGATCGGCGTTGCCGCATTCGTTACATGGTTCTGGATAAAATCATGACGAAACATACCGGACATCTGGCACTTCTCGTCGCTATTATTGCTTTGGTGCTGACATTCTTTTCGCCCAGGCATACGGCTGAGGAAGCCCAAACGACGCCGAAAGAAGAAACCGTTTTCGAACATGTTATGCGCACGCATACTATTCGTTGTGGGTATGCGACATGGAATCCGGTCCTTTATAAAGATATCAAGACAGGCGAGGTCAAGGGCATCGCTCACGATATTATGGAAGAGGTCGGCAAAAAGCTCGATCTGCGCATAGATTGGGCTGAGGAAACGGGCTGGGGCACGTTAGTCGAAGGGTTATCCACACATCGCTATGATATGGTCTGTACCGGGCTTCTACTTATGGGGCAACGGGCTCGGGTCATTGGTTTTGATCAGCCTGTTTTCTATGTTCCCACTTATCTGGTGGTACGTAAAAACGAAACGCGGTTTCAATATAATCAGGATTTGGATAATTCCTCCTATCATATTGTTGTGCTGGATGGTGAATCCTTCTCAATAATTGGGCCGAAGTTTTTTCCGAAGGCGCAGTTTTATTCATTGCCACAAAATACGGACTGGTCGCTAATTTTGCAGGATGTTGTAGAGGGCAAAGCGGATGCGACTGGTGTTTCTCTATCGGATTTTGCTGCGTATGAAATTGCTAATCCCGGTAAGTTAAAGCTAATCAATATCAATCAACCGCTGCAAGTTGTTCCTGTAAGTTTTGGCTTGCCTCAAGGTGACATAGCGATGAAGACGATGGTGGATGCTGCCCTCGGTGATTTATACAATGATGGCACAATAGCGCACACACTTCGTGTTTATGCCAAAGTCCCCAATGAATTTCTGCTTCCGGCAGTCCCTTATGCTCCTCTGTCTCCTTAGCGGTCTGATATGCCAAGTTTTCCCCTGCTTTCAATAATCACCTTTCTGCCGCTGGTTGGCGTGTTGATCATTATGCTGTTTGCCAAAAGCGGTGATAATCAGGCTTGCTCGGTGAAACTGTCGAAGGCGGTTGCTCTTATTACGTCGCTGGTTACTTTTGTCGTTTCGCTCGGTATCCTTTGCTATTTTAACCCCAGCGATTCCAGTTTCCAGTTGATGGAGCGCTATGTCTGGATACCGTCATTTAATATTGCCTACATCAAGGGTGTGGACGGCATCTCGCTATGGTTTGTCCTGATCTCTACCTTCCTGACCCCGATCTGTATTCTGTCGGCCATTGGCGGCGTGAAAAAGCGTGTCAAGGAATTCATGATCGCGCTGCTGGTGCTGGAAACCATGATGATTGGTATGTTCACGGCGCTGGATTTCGTGCTGTTCTATCTGTTCTTCGAAGGTGTGCTGATACCGATGTTCCTGATCATCGGTATCTGGGGCGGAGAAAAACGCACTTACGCCGCTTATAAATTCTTCCTCTACACTTTCCTCGGTTCCGTTCTCATGTTGGTCGCGATTTTCGCGATGGTGCTGCATGTAGGCACTACCGATATGACTGCGATGATGGGTGGTAAGTTTCCGATGCAGATGGCGATCTGGCTCTGGCTCGCTTTCTTTATGTCCTTTGCGGTGAAGACTCCCATGTGGCCGTTTCATACATGGCTGCCTTACGCACACGTTGAAGCGCCGACGGCAGGCTCGGTCATTTTGGCGGGCGTACTGCTGAAGATGGGGGGATATGGTTTCATCCGTCTGTCAGTGCAGATGCTGCCGGAGGCGAGCCATTATTTTGCGCCGCTGGTTATGGTGCTCAGTCTCGTCGCCATCATCTACACATCGCTGGTGGCACTAGCGCAGACCGATATGAAGAAGTTGATCGCTTATTCATCTGTCGCGCATATGGGTTTTGTTACGCTCGGTATTTTCAGCCTGAACCAGCAGGGGCTGGACGGCGCGATGATCGTGATGATTAGTCACGCTTTTGTATCCGGCGCTTTGTTCCTTTGCGTTGGCGTTGTTTATGACCGGCTGCATACGCGCGAGATTTCGCGCTACGGCGGTATGGCTAATAATATGCCGCATTATGCCTTCATGTTCATGATTTTCATGTTGGGTTCTGTTGGCCTGCCGGGCACCAGCGGTTTCGTTGGCGAGTTCCTTAGCCTGCAAGGTGCTTATCTTGCCAATAGTTGGTACGCTTTCATTGCGGCGCTTGGCGTCATTCTGGGTGCTGCTTATATGCTATGGCTTTATCGTCGCCTGTTCTACGGGCCTCTTGAAAAGGCCGATGTCAAAGCCATGCCGGATTTAAACCTGCGCGAATATGCGATGTTTGTACCGCTGGTTATCTTCGTGTTCTGGATAGGTATTTATCCAGCCACTTTCCGCGATATGTTTGCGCCCACCGTGAATAAGATCATTCAGGATTATCAGGCGCAGATTAAGGACAGCACCCATGAATAGCATTTTGGCCCTCATTTCCAATCAGATGTCGGCAATAACAATATTGCCGGAAATCATTGTGGCCCTAATGGGCATGATACTGCTCATAGCAGGCGCCGTATGCGGTGCCCGTGTTACGCGCCAGGTTGGTATGCTGGCGATCCTTGGCATGGCTGTGGCCGGTTTTGTCATGCTGTGCCCGCAGCGGATGCATTTTTTGCCCATGGGCGGCCAGATGGCCTCCTTCGGGTTTCGCTATATGTTTGTTGATGACGCCTTTGCGCGATTTGTTAAAGCCATTCTGCTGATCGGATCGTCGCTGTCGATCATGCTGTCCTGGTACTATGTGGAGCAGGAAGAAAGCCTGGAGCGGCCCGAATATCCTGTGCTGATCCTGTTCGCGACGCTTGGCATGATGCTTATGGTTTCGGCCAGCGATTTGATGTCGGTCTATGTCGGGTTAGAACTGCAGAGCCTTTCGCTCTATGTGCTTGCCGCTTACCGCCGCGATGATCTAAAATCCAGCGAAGCCGGTTTGAAATATTTCGTTCTCGGCGCTTTATCATCCGGGCTCATTCTTTACGGCATTTCACTTATTTACGGTTATGCTGGAACCACCAATTTCATCGCCCTGAATTTCGGCGTGCATCATATGGAACATCCGCCTATCGGCCTGATTATTGGCGTTGTTTTTGTCTGTGCTGCGATGGCGTTTAAAGTTGGCGCTGTACCTTTTCATATGTGGACGCCGGATGTTTACGAAGGCGCACCGACACCGGTTACCGCTTTCTTTGCTACGACTGCGGGCGTGGCTGCGCTGGCCATGTTCATGCGTATGTTGATGGAGCCATTCTCTGGCCTCGCTGAGCAATGGCAGCAGATCATTATCTTTGTTGCCGTAGCTTCCATGCTGCTCGGCAGCTTCGCTGGTCTGGCGCAATCCAACATTAAACGCCTAATGGCTTACAGCTCTATCGCCAATATGGGGTTCATTTTGGTTGGTCTTGCTGTTCGCAGCGCAGATGGCATCCAGGCTCTACTGATTTACCTGGCCATTTACTTTATCAATACGTTGGGGGTATTTGGCGTTATTTTGTGCCTGCGCCGCAATGGCAAGATGGTCGAGAAAATTTCAGACCTCTCAGGTCTGGGCAAAACAAATCCTCTGCTGGCGCTGACAATGGTGCTGTTCATGTTCTCGCTGACGGGTGTGCCGCCATTGGCTGGGTTCTTTGGTAAATATTTCGTATTTCTGGCTGCCGTCAAAGCACATATGGTGCCGATCGCCATCATCGGCATGTTGACCAGTGTTGTTTCCGCTTACTATTACCTGCGCGTTATCAAGGTCATGTATTTCGATGAAACGCAGCAACCGATTGATGATTTGCCGGATTACGGCGTGAAAATCGTCATTGGCATTGCGGCGGTTTATGTTCTGGTTTTCACTATCTACCCTACGCCGGTGATCGATGCGGCGGCTGTCGCCATGCATAGTCTTCTGGGCGGATAATCGGGACGGATGAAACCTTACCGTATAAGCCAAATAGAGGCTACGTCCAGCACTAATGACGACGTAAAAGCTGCCGCTGAAAAAAATGAGGCTGAAGGCCTGGTTGTCTGGGCGCTGAAACAGACAGCGGGCAGGGGGCGTCATGGCCGCGTTTGGGAATCCCCTGAGGGAAATCTGTATTGCTCGGCGTTACTGCGACCAAAGACGGACGCGAGCGAAATCGGCCTTTACAGTTTTGTCGTCGCTAATGCCATGTATGATACCGTGCGGCAGTGCCTTCCTATTGCTGATATTTCACTCAAATGGCCGAATGACGTTCTGGTGGAAGGCCAGAAAATCGGCGGCATTTTGTTGGAGGTCGCAGATGGCGCCCTCATTATTGGTGTAGGGCTGAACGTTCTCCATCATCCGGAAGATGGGCTTTATCCCAGCACTTCGCTTCGTGCTGCGGGGGCTGAGCCCAAGCCCTTGAACGAAATCATCGACATGTTGCTGCTGAACCTCTGGCATTGGTATGGGGTTATGAAAAAGGATGGCTTTAGTCTTGTCCGTGAATTCTGGTTGAAACATGCAGCCACCGGTCTGTTGAAAGTACGTTTGCCGCAAGGTCAGATCGAAGGTGATTTCGCGGGTTTAGATGAAAACGGCCGTTTAAAGCTGCATTTGGCGGATGGCTCGGAAAGGGCTATAGCTACCGGCGATGTTTTCTTTAGAACCGAGACTTAAGCGATGCTGCTAGCGATTGATGCCGGAAATACCAATATTGTCTTTGCGCTGTTTGACGGCACAAAGCAGGTTGGCGCATGGCGCAGTTCCACCAATGCTCAGCACACATCTGATGAATATGCCGTTTTCCTGCGCACACTTATGCAGGGGGCGGGGATCGACCCGCGCAAGATTAAGGCCGCGATTATCGGCAGCGTGGTGCCGGATGCCAATTTCCCGCTGCTGAAACTTTGTCGCGATCATTTTAATTGCGAGCCGTTAATCGTCGGATCGGCCAAAGTGGATTGCGGCATTCAGGTGCTGCTAGACCGCCCAGAGGAAATTGGCGCTGACCGTTTGATCAATGCCGTTGGGGCCGCAGCCAGCTATAAACCGCCACTGCTTATTGTCGATTTTGGCACGGCGACGACGTTTGATGTCGTAGACGCTAAAGGTAATTATGCGGGCGGCGCGATTGCGCCGGGCATTAATCTGTCATTGCAGGCCCTGCATATGGCGGCTGCCAAACTGCCGCGTGTCAGTGTGGCGCCTAGCAAGAAGGTCATTGGTAAAAACACCAATGATGCCATTCAGTCCGGTATATTCTGGGGCTATACTGGCTTGATTGAAGGCATGATCGAACGCATTAAAAAGGAATTCGGAAAACCGATGACGGTTATCGCCACTGGCGGGCTGTCGCAGCTGTTCCAGAATGTTGTCACCAGCATCGATTATTTTGATGGCAATTTAACCTTGCGCGGGTTGCAAAAAATCTTCGAGCAAAACCGCCAGAAAAACAGACAGAAATAGTTCATGAAACACCCTAAAAAAGATCCGTACCGTCCACCAGAAGATGCTGTCTGGTATTTGTCGCTTGGCGGCGCCGGCGAAATCGGCATGAATATGAGCCTCTACGGCACGGCCGGAAAATGGCTGATGGTCGATTGCGGCATAACCTTTGGTGATGAAACAACGCCCGGTGTTGAAATCATCATGCCGGATATTTCTTTCATCAAGGACCGGTTGGATGATCTGCTCGGCATTGTTATCACCCACGGTCACGAAGATCATATTGGCGCCATCCCTTATCTATGGTCGCAGCTTCAATGTCCCATCTATGCGACAAAATTTACGGCAGAATTAATTCGTAACAAACTGGCGCAGGCTGACTTAAAGGGGCAGGTGCGATTGATTGAATGGTTGCCGGGTGGAGGTGCAGAAATCGGGCCGTTCAAATGCGACTTTATTCCTGTAACACATTCGATCCCTGAATCGCAGATGCTGACGGTAACCACCAAGCACGGCATCGTGCTACATACCGGTGACTGGAAATTTGACCCCGACCCTATTGTGGGCGCCGGTACTGATGACGCCAAGCTGAAGGCTTTGGGGGTCGACGGCATTATGGCTTTGGTCGGTGATTCAACCAATGCGCTGGTGCCAGGGCATTCAGGGTCAGAGCGTGAAGTGCAGGACGGGCTGAATACTTTATTCGAGGAAATTCATAACCGTATCATCGTAACCTGTTTTTCCAGCAACATCGCGCGGTTGAAATCCATTGCGATGGCAGCGAAGAAGCAGGGGAGGTATGTTACGCTGATCGGTCGTTCGATGTGGCGCAATGCGGAAGTCGCGGAGGAATGTGGCTATCTGCCCGAATTTAATGAGTTCCTGACTGAAAACGAGGCCATGCAATCGCCGCGTGATAAAATCGTGATGATTTGCACGGGCTGTCAGGGTGAGCCGCGCTCGGCCCTGCCGCGCATTATTTCATCCAGCCATCCTGAAGTCGAACTGGACGAAGGTGATACGGTAATTTTCTCCTCGCGCGAAATTCCGGGAAACGAGAAGGCGATTGCGCGTTTGCAAAATCGCCTGATTTCCGAAGGGTTGAATGTCATTACGCAAAATGATGCTTTTGTGCATGTGTCGGGCCATCCGGCGCAGGAAGAGCTCGTGCAGCTCTACCAATGGACGCGACCTAATCTGGCGCTGCCAGTCCACGGCGAAGCGCGGCATCAGATGGAACATGCCCGCATCGCGACTGAATGTCAGGTGCCGCATACGCTGATTCCGCAAAATGGCCAGATCATTCGCCTCGGCCCCGGTATACATGAAGTGGTGACGGATGTGACGACAGGCCGCCTTGGTTTAGACGGTAAAGTACTGCGTCAGCTGGATCATGCAGCAGCCAAGAACCGCCGTAAGATGAGCTATAATGGCGCTGCGGTTATCACACTGGTGATGGATGCGCGCGGCAAGGTTGTGCAGTCACCGCAAGTGGCGCTCATGGGCCTTGTTGATAGTGGGCTGGATGCAACGGTGCAGGAAGATATCGCGGCGGCGGTGCATGATGCGGTCGAGAATATGCCGAAATCAACGCGCATAGATGATGCCGCTGTTCGCCATTGTGTCGCGCAGGCGGCCCGGCGCTTGCTGCTGGAATCCCATGGCAAGAAGCCGGTGATGGATGTGCATCTGGTGAGGATCTGACATGAACCCCTTCAGCGGCATTATGATCTATGTGCTTGCGTGGTGGATGGTATTTTTCTGTGTCCTACCGCTGAACATCCAGAATATTACAAAACCGACGGACGGCTCCATGCCCGGCGCGCCGTTAAATCCG
>Ga0206916_1054_pt2 | contig 19021 bp, 12 predicted proteins | sample Alteio_BWOrgHeat_71_FD_152957 | JGI IMG/M metagenome (GOLD analysis project Ga0206916, IMG submission 152957) | Enriched cells from forest soil in Barre Woods Harvard Forest LTER site, Petersham, Massachusetts, United States -... | ecosystem: Environmental > Terrestrial > Soil > Temperate forest >... | reverse complement strand
TTGTAGAATTTTGGCTTCGGTTCTTTAGAGGATCGGTACCGGACGTTAGGATGTTGAGATAGTCGGTCTAGGCGAACAATTTGTTTCTAGCATGTCCGGTTGCTTGCTTCAGGATTCCTATGTCGATCAATTATTGTGAGGTGTTCGTCATTGTAGGTACCGAAAACTTCAACACTTTAGCGGCCTTGATAAGTGATAAATATGGGTTCTGTGGTTTTTTACCTTAGCCATACTTGCGGTGCCTTTAATAAGAAATTTCTTATTAAAGGCAAAATGATATCAATTGGGGCGGTTAGAAAGTAGGGGGCTTGCAATCCACTTTTGCTGATATGGTTCTGTTTGATCTACTGGCATATTTGTTATATTCGGTTAGGGTGATTTCCGGTGCCGTAAGGCAATGACAGGGAAATACAAATCGATGGCTGACTTCCAACTGCTGCGCAATAAATTGGCTGCGTTACCTGTGCACGCTATAATTGACCCTGTTGTGCGCGACGTTCTTGCCGGTAAAGTGACCGTTGTAGCCGCGATTACGGGCAGCGGAAAATCCATGATGTTGCCTGGTGCGCTGGCCGATATTTCTGATCACCAGATTGTTGTTCTGGCCCCGCGCCGCTTTCTTGCTATTGATGCCGCTTTTAACGTTGCCGAACTTGCCGATATAAAAATTGGCGAGAAAGTCGGTTATGCCCTTGGTCGAATGGACGGCGAAAGCTCTTTGCGTTCGCATGAAACCCGGCTTCTCTATTGTACCTATGGCTATGCAATCAGTTCAGGGTTGATCAACAAGGCCAAAACAATCGTTTTGGATGAAGTGCATGAAGCGGATGAACAAATCTCGCTCGCCCGCGCTATATTACGTGAACGCAAAATTAAAATGCCAGATCTGCGTATTTTGGAAATGAGCGCAACGGTTGATGCGCAGGCGCAGGCCCGCTATTGGCAGGATATCGCTACAACTGCCATTCATGCGGTGGAAGGCAAAGCCTTGGAATGTGATGTTGTGCATGAGTCAATTATGTTGGCGGGCAATAAAGACCGTAAGGCGGAAGAAATCGCCATCAGCCTTCTGGACCAAGGCCGTAAAGGCATTGTCCTGTTCCGTCCTGGCGTTAAGGAAGTGGAAAACACAGTTAGTCTTTTGAAGCAGCTGCTAATGGGTAGGGGGGTGCGCGATGTTGACGTTGTTGGCATTCATGGTGGTACGCCATCCGATGAGCGTCGCATGGCACGTAGTGCGCCTGCTGCTGGCCGGCGCAAAATAATTGTTGGCACCAATGTCATTGAATCCGGAGTCAATTTGCGCTGGCTCGATGCCGGTATTTCGGACGGCTATCGTAAAATACCTTATCACCGGGATGATACGGGTGCCGCCGCGCTGGTGTTAGAAGATCAACCCCAAGCGGGCCTGCTCCAGCAAATGGGTCGCATCAATCGTGACCCGGCAGCAACGGGGTTTGAGCGCGGATTGTTTATCCTTCACGCCAAAAAACCATTTGATCTGCGTCGTTTGCAAAACGGACCCGCTATTCAGCGCGAAGCTTTGAATGGCATTGCATTTCATGCTGCCAGCCTCGGGTATGACCCGACGAAACTGACATGGGATATCACCAGCACGGCACATACAGCTGAATTGCCATCGCGTCTTGAGCGGGCCAAAGAGGAACTAATGCTTCTGCAGCTCATAAATGATGATTGGTCGCTGACGAAGGCAGGTGAATTCGTGCGACATTTGCCGGTTAGTCCTGAAACTGGTGCCATGCTGTGTGAAGCGAAACTGTTGGACGAAGAGCGCATGCGTGAAAGCAAGAAGTCGCCGCGCGTGATACGCGATATGGTAATCATCGCTGCTATTTCCGAAAGCCATGGTCTGCGGCAAGATACAAAAATAGGCCACAAGGGTGATCAACATCGCACCTCTGACTTGCTGGATGGTCTGAATGCATTCCGTGTTATTCGTAAAGAGCCCATCGCGCAAACCGTGTTGGCCGCCACAGAATCTTATATTGCGAATGCCACAGGTGATGAACTCACTATGCTGCAACAGCAACGCAAAGAGCTTGAAGTTTTGTGTCTCAAGCAAAATGTAAGTCTCAATGGTTTTATCGAGGTAGCACGCCTGTCCGATGAGATAACTAATAGGCTGGGGCAACTTGCGGCGGGCATTCGTGTCGATACACGTGACGAAATAGATAAATACGATGCCGAGCGTTACGGCGAATTGCAACGTTGTATTCTGAATGGCGATGCAAACCGTCTGTTTATTTATGAAAATGGTGGATTACGCGATTTGTTGCGGGATTATGACAAGCGGCGCAGTGATGCTGGCACACCTTTTAATGGGTACGAGGTGGGGCGAGGCTCTATTGTTCTTCCGCCCAAGGAGGGCGATCTGATGGTGGGTGAGTTGCGCGAGATCCGGCGCGATAAAACCAGCGATCAAGTGGCGCTTATTGCTCTAACCAACGTGACGACCATTCCTGCCGATGTTTTTATCAACTGGGCTGCCGCCCGGGCGGTAAGCCATCAGCCGATCATTAGCGGGGGCACTCTACATGACGGCAAGCTAAACGCTACCTATGCGGGCAGGGCGCATTTCGAAATACCTGTATCACCTGACACACGTACAAAAGCGAATGCGCTGGTTGAGGAAACGAACTGAAGTCAGGACTAATTACTTTTTGACTGTTTTTTGAATAATAAGGTCGAGAGATTGCAAGAAGTTCGATCGGTCTCGTTTTGAAAAAGGCGCGTTGCCACCTGCGATTTCTTCGGCTTCTCGCAGATATGAACTTAATTCCCGCATGGCGAGTGCGGAGCCAATATTTTCTTCAGTAAAAAATTTGCCTGTAGGGTTGATAGCCTTGGCGTTTTTCTTTAGGCAGCGGGCCGCTAATTGAATATCGGCAGTGATGGCGATGTCACTGGCGGCAATATTCTCAACAATCCAGTTATCGGCGGCGTCAAATTCGCTGCCCACCAAAACGCCCCGTACATGCGGACCCAGATTACAACGCAAACCTTGGTTGCTGACGATATATACCTGCAAGGCATAACGGGCGGCAACGCGCGCGACTTCTTCTTTGACGGGGCAGGCATCACCATCAACATAGATGTAAAACATGTGTCATGTACCTCTATGCAGCCACTATACAAAATGGCATTTTTAAAATCCCAATAGCAAGGGGCGGCAAATGTATACTGTTTTTTGCCTTACATTATGTCCCAATGACCGGAAATCAATATTAAGTCACCAATTTACACTCAGTTAGAATTCCGATAAGAAACCGGGTTGATCTCACTGCACCATTTTGGCCGGATCGCCAACCGGTCCCGCAAACCTCGTCAATGATGCCACGCCGCGGCCATCGTACTTTGCAACGTTGCATCAGTCGGCATTACTGTCGCCGTGGCTGGATTAAAACTGGCGTGGCTAGCGGAATAAGTTGCCATTGCCTGTACCAGTTTCGTCAGATTGGTATCAATCATGCTGCCATCCGCAGTTTTGATGTCATGCAATTGAGACGATGCCGAATTATACCAGCCGGAAAGAACGTCCGTGTTTCCTGTTCCTAACGTCATCACGTCCAGGTCATTGCCTTGCCGTTTGAACCAAACTTGACTGGCATTTGTGGCGCTTAAATCCAATTCGCCGGAGGCAACACCACCCGTTGCTACCGACAGGGTACCGTTATTCATATGGACAAAAACACCTTGGCCGCTCACATGAATGGTATCGCTCGTACCGGCAAAGATGCCTGAACCTTGCCCGTTATAATTCAGCGTATCGTGGTTGCCGAGATAAATACCGTCGCCGTTGCCAGTTACGAATGTGACATCATTATCGGCGATATTTACGGCGGTATTGCTCATCACCAAAGCGTTATTTTGCCCGCTGATAAAAACTGTGCTGCCGTTACCGGCTTTGATTGTCGAGTTATTCCCGCTATAGTGCAGCGCGTCAGTGCCCGCCAGATTTGCAAGGTTATAATCGCCGTACAGCCATTCCGTCTCATTGGCATCAATCGTCACAACACCGTGACTCATGAAAAAGGCGTTATTCAACCCTGTCGCCGTTAGCGTCGAACCGCTACCCGCATAAAGGGTTGAATTGTGCCCGCTGTAATTAATGGAATCCTTATCATGGCCATTCACAAGGTTGTAACTGCCGGAGAGTGAGAAATAAACACCAGCATCCATATTGAGAACACCGTTGTTCATATTAAAGCTATTGCCGTTGCCGTGCATCGTGATGGTATCGCCAACACCACCATAGACGGCGTCATTAATTCCGGTGATTAAGGCGGTATCGTTATCACCCAAATAGATGCTGCTGTTCGTCACTTTCATAGTCGTGGTCGTATTGGCGTTGTTTACATGGACCCACGAACCATTCCCGATATAACTCAGGGTATTATTGCTGCCAAGATAGATGGCATCATTGTTTCCCGTAATTGAAGCAACATCGTTATCATTCAAATGTATGCTGCTATTCGTCGCTTTTACGGTTGTTGTTGTGTTGGTATTTCGCAGGTAAATATTGGAGCCATTACCGGCATAATTCAACGTATTATTGCTGCCCAGATAGATGCCGTCGTTGTCCCCGGCGATCGAAGTCATATCATTGTCGTTCAGATAGACGCTGCTGTTGGTCGCTTTCACCGTCGTTGTGGTGTTGGTATTTTGCAAGTAAATGCTGGAGCCGTTGCCGCTATAATTCAACGTATTATTACTGCCCAGATAGATGCCGTCATTGTTGCCCGTGATCGAGGCGACAACATTGTCGTTCAAGTGTACGCTGCTGTTCGTTACCTGAATGTTCGTGTTCGTTTTTGTGTTATCGACATAAATCCATGAACCATTTCCATTATAGTTCAGGGTAACGTTGCGGCCGAGATGAACAACATCATTGTTGCCTGTAAGCCCCAAACTCGAGTTGTCCCCAATATTGAGAGCGCCGTTGCTCATCGCTACGCCGTTGCCTCCACCCGTAATATTCAACGTGCTTCCGTCGACAATTGTGACGCCCGTGTTTTGCGTCTTCAAAGTGTTTGTTGCGCCCACCGATGCCAGGAAAATGGTATCGGCATTAGCGGCATTGATGGTATCGCCCGTACCGGTCAGCGAAAAAGTTTCTCCAGCATCGACGGTCAGAAGGCCATTGGTCATCGTGATTGTATTGCCGCGAATAACACTGCGATCGCTTGGAGCTAGCAATGTCATCGCGCTACCGTTAGCAGTGATCGTATCGCCGTCACCAATCAAAAGGAACTTGCTGCCCGGAGAAACTTCCAGGGTACCGTTATTCATGTAAACAGTGTCATTCTGACCGCCAAGAACAACCCTGTTACCCCCGGCAAAAACCGTAGAGTTATTACCTATGACGGCATTGCCAACACCTAAGGCCGAAAGATAAACGGTGGAAGATGCTACATTGATGGTATTGCCATAGCCTGTAGCGGTGAAAGCATCGCCTGCAACTGCATTGATGTAATTCAGGTTTCCTCCCACCCAAATCGTCAAAATATTGTTGTGGGCATTGGTGATCTTGCTAAGAGTCGCAGCATGGGCATTGAATTGATCCAGATTCAGCGACAACGCACCGCTTCCACCATTGGTAATGTTAATCGAACTCAGCCAACCTCGGGCAACCAGCGAATCCAGAGCGCCGATATTGGCCCAGATATTTGCGGCTGTATCATTAACAATGCTGCTATTCCCTGCAAAGGTCACGGTGCTAACATGCCCTTTGGCAATCAAGTTTTGAAGGGCTGCATAAGCCCTCGCAGTGCCGGCGTCACCGATGAGTGCGAGTTTATAAGTATTAGGAATCAGACTAAGTGCTTGAGCATCGCTCAAGATTTGTTGAACGCGTAAATTCAGGGTTGGCGCTGCGTCAGAAAGCGCGAGAGCGGTTAGTTTGCCTGCCGCGACCAGAATTTGAAGGCGGTCCAGGTTAGCGCCAACGTTGGATGCTGAATCCGTGATGTTGATAAAGAACGGTGTTTGAATAAGGAGAAGAGCATCAGCATCACGCGCACTTTGTTTTGCCGACAGGCCAATCGTGCCCGAAAAGTTCGTAAGCCGGATTGCCGAAATGTGGCCGCCAGCAACCAAATTCTGGAGAGAATCCAGAGTGTTCAATACATCGCCAATGGGACTGTTGATATTTAAATTGTAGGCGCGGTTTTTGATAAGGCTAAGTGCGGTCATATCGCGCAGAACTTGGGTTGCTGATATCGTGATATCGCCCGTTTGCAACAAATTGATCGCCGAGACATTCCCAACAGCGACGAGTTTTTGCAACGCATCGAAGTTGACTGAAATATCGGTATCACCACTAAGGTCGATATTATAGGCACGATTTTTGATCAGGCTTAGTGCTTGGTAATTGCGCGCTACCTGAGCGATGCTCATATTGATATCGCCATCATCCATTAGGTTGATGGTGGTGACATGGCTGGAGGCGACCAGATCTTGAATCGCATCGAAGTTATTGGAAATAACATTCTGGCTATCGGCACCGCCATACAAAGAAAGTGTCGCAAGCCTATTGGAGAATTGATGCAATACACCCGAATAATAGGTGATGACATTTGCATAGTCATTAATTTCAAGACCCCACGCGCCCTTCAGATTGGCAAAAAGGGCATTGTTGTTGATCAAGCTACCCACATCGATTTTGATAATGGGCGTTGTCCCAGTGTTCGTCAGCGTAAGGCTCGTGAGCGATCCCTCATTCCACAATTTTTGATATCCAGCTATATAGGCTCTGAAAGTATCTGCGTCGCCCGTAAAGGCAACGCTGTTCGTGCCGCTTATTGTTAAGCTGCCTAAACCCAAGGCCATAGCTCGCGCATATTCGCCCTTCCATGCGTCAAACTGTGCAGGATCACCGGACATCGCCAGCGCCACATCGAATGCCAGAGGATTGCTGACATAGCGGCTGTAATCGGCGGCAACGTTTAGATCGTTTAACAGATCTTGCGCCGTTGTTCGACTGTTGGCCCCCAAGACAAATTTCATATAAGGATTGCCGCCATCAATGGTCAGAGACTGCAACTGCGAAATAATGCCAAAATTAAGGTCGTCTCCTGGATTTGAGAAATCATAATGTTGACCGATCTCATCACCGGATACAGGGTCGCGAAAAACAAAATAGAAAGTGCCGTTATAATAACCAAGGCCGCTGTTCTTCTGCCCATTCATATCAACCTGACCACCGATAGCTTTAAGAACACCGTTGTCGATATTGATAGCTGCCGTTTGCATGTCGATAATCGTTTGACGTGGTCCGTGTTTTGAACCCACTCCACCCCAGCCAAAGCTTTGCGTCGCCGGATCAAAACTATTAAATGCTATGGCAACCTGAACGCCGCCGCCGCCGCCGAACAACCCGCCGACGAGAGAGCCGAGGAAGGAACCAATCACGGTCCCTAACGGACCACCAAAGTATGTTCCTATAACAGAACCAATAGCCCCACCGATAGCTTCGCCCTGTGGGTTACCATTTGGTTCGATAAGAGGGTCTAATTTGCCGTCGATGTAGGATGCGGCAAAACTTACGCCTGCAGTTTCAAGACTCCCTAATGTCGAAACATTTGAAATCTGTGATGAGAGAGCTGTCGCCAACTCTGCATACCCGGCAGAACTCGCGACGTAAGCGGCCAACTGTATCGTGGCTTCCGCTCCGATCGCATTACCGACAGTAGCGCCAATTTGGGTTGGCAAGCCGAGAGCTTTGAATAGGTCTTTGCCAAGATCGGCACCCAGCATGCCTTCTGCCATACCGGTCAATGAACCGATAAAGTTGGCCGAAAAAGTCGATGCATCCAATTTGCCATTGGCATCAAAAGTTTGCTCAACCGTTTTGATGCCGGCGTTCGCAAATGCCTGTGCAGCCATCGAAGCCGGCAGATTGTTTTTGAAGATAAACTGTGTAATGAGCTGCGTGGCCACTGTGTCCGCCAGATTACTGACAAACTGCACATCTTGCGTATAGGGGCTCAGGATTGGTTGACCTATAGGATCACCGCTCCGATCAAACTTCGTTGTCATGAGCCACTGGCCGGTATCATTATCATTTTGAACAACAGTCACAGAACCATCGGTACCACCAATAACCTGCTTAGCCATCACACCAGTGGCTGGATTGTAAATATCGGCTTCATAGCTGCCGTCATTGTTCACATGGGAAGAGGATGTGAGTTGCTGGCTGCTGTTGTATGTCTTTGTTGTGGTGCCAAGACTATCGGGCGTTGTTACGCTTCCACTACCATCAGGATTTCCGATTATTTTGACCGCAAGTGTACCTGTTTTGGTGTCGTAGATGTCTTTTTCAGAGCTGCCGTTGGCCATATCAGCCTCTGAAGAGGTGAGCTGATTTTTACTATTGTAATTATTTATGGTGGTGCCTGCCGCCGTTGTGAATATGGAACGCGAAGATCCATCGCTATTGCCAATCAGTTCGTAAGTCGTTTTGCCGGTTGTGGGGTCGGAGATTTTAATATCATAACTTCCGTCATTGCCTATCGTTACTGGCAGAGTTTGACCTGCTGCATAGTTAAAAGTATGGCCGTCTGCTGTAACTGATCCGGAAGAATCAGCATTTACTTGTAGGGTGATTGCTTTTCCACCTGCTGCTGGCGTTATTGTGGATGTAAGGGTATTGCTATTACCATTGGAGGCTAGGGTTACGTTATCCCCGGCTTCAGCAGCTGCGACAGCTTCGTCTAAGAGCTTGGCTTCAGCTTCGAATCTTTGCAGATCACTGGAATTATAAATGCCATATTTGGCTAGCGTGGCATCGATATCTTTCAACGCCGCTTCTTTGGTATCCTCGCTTCCTAGAGTGTCGTAAATATATTTTGCAGAAGATGCTGTGGCGCTTATAGTTGCAGATGCCCCCACTAAGCCGTCTAGCGGTACATTTGCCCCGCCTTGCATAGCGGCGAACAAAGCTCCGCCGCCTGCCAGTGCTCCACTTGAATCGGCTATCATTCCCAATATGGCTGAATTTTGGCCGTGCACATCACCTTTCGCTGTCGCATCATTATAAGCAGATACATCTAATTCGAATGACGCTATTGCTCCATATATACCAAGAGAAGTAGCGCTCTGTTTTAGAGTCGGATATTTATCTATAATTGATCCTATTGTTGAAACAAGCGCAACACTTGCTGCCGCTAATGCTTGACCGGAATTTGGTTCATTATTTTGCCAAGCATGCACTGCATCCCCAAAACCAGTAAAAGCACCGATCAAGCCATTTTTGTCAGTTGCGGATATAGCCATAGGACTTCTCCTCAGATACTAGAGTTTGGGGGACGATTTTGTTTGGGAAAGACGCAGCTTTGCGATTTGCGCAATACAAAACAGTGGTGGAAGCAACCACATGCTCGCCGGAAAAACAGAAAATCTTTTCTACCTGCATCATATAATCACTCCCTGCGTTACGCGGACGTGGATGCTTGTCTTGAATATAGTTTGGGCACGGCGGGGCAAAAAAATAGCGGCGAAAAAAGTTCTTGAATGGGTTTCTTCATAGCAAGTTTTTTTCTCCGTGTCACTTGTGGTTGTTGCATTCGTTTCAAGAGTCCAACAACACATTCAAAAACAATCAACGGCAACACGCACATAAACCCCTGTGCTGCAGGGACTTAAGCCGGGTAGGACGAAGGTGCGGAAATAAAAAAGGCTTCGCGCCAACGTGATACCCTCAGGGGACCACAGTGCGGAAGCCGGAGACGCGGTCTTTAAAAGACAGCGTCGGAAACTTTCTGCTGCGGCGCTTTAGCACTTGATAACGCGGCGCAATCTGCTCCTGTCAAATCCCGCGGATCCGTTACGGTGGATCAATCCGGTGGACTGATCAAATCAGAGCCAACTTATTTTGTCAAGATTTTTGCGTGACAAGAAAATTTGTGAGTTTATCGGCAGCAGCTTTTTCTTGCTGTGTGAGCCACCACAAAAGTTGCGCACAGTTTTGGGGTCTAAGCAGGATCTTTAGGATCTTTTTTAAAAGCTTGTCCGGGGCAAGGGCGGTTAGCGGACTTCATCATGCCAAGTATATTATTGTTCGCGCGTGAAGGGTCATCTGTCCATGCAACCGTGCAGTTTGCACTTTTTAGGTATTCTATAAAATCCGCAATCGTGTGACTGTCTGCTTTAACGTGTAAGTATAACTTTCGTAGCGTCTTTTCACGTGGATGCTTGTTATGTGGAAGTTGAAGCATCATATTATGCTGGCAAATGGCCTGAGATAAGAAAGCCACCTAAATTCAATATGCAAGAGTCACTTCCAGCTAATACAAACAGGTACGTAACTATCAAGGAGGCCTGTCAGTTTTTAGGAATATCCAGATCGACTATCTATCGCCTGATGTCTGAAGGGCAGATCCCATATGCAAAAATAGGTGGCCACGCTACGCGCTACAATCTTCAGGATTTAGAAACGTATGCCCGCAAAAACATGGCATCTTAAGTAGTAAGAAATCAAATCTTGTCGCAACCTTCTATAGGCGGTTTTAAGTTATTGATAAGCGTTCTTGGATCCGGTGCCGACGGAGCTTGTTGATTGTTGCGCTCCGCAATGGCCTGCATTTCCCATGTTTTTAATTCTGACGGAATCTCTCTCGCAAACCGGTTTATAGGTTTCCCTTTTGGCACGTCAGGTGTGTCAAAAGGGTTTTCATAAATCGTAGCTGCAAAAATTTGATAATTAGGTGCTGTATCGTCGATCAAAACTTCAAGGCACTTTCCAGAAGAATTCACTTTCTGCTGAATAGGGAAAAGACGACGATCTAATCCCGAGGCTTCCAAGTCTTTTGAAAGTTTTTCTACATCACCACCAGTAAAAACTGTAACTGGAATGCCGTTATCCAATAGGTGAGTTAAATAGGATGCCAAAGGCTTGTTGAACCCATTTGCAATTAATGTTCCCTCAACATCAACAAAAACCCCCGGTGTAATATCGTTTTGCGCCTGTTTAGAATGAGCAGTCGCTGACTTCAAAAGATAATCTATCCATTTTTCTCCATAAGATTCTTTTGCGTAAGCAATCATATTGCGATCGAGGATTTTCCCGTTAAAGTTTGTCCAGTCTTGGCCCGCAGGTATTTTTTCTAGGAATCTTTCAGCAGCTTCGGATCCCCCAGATTTATAGACAAAACTAATTAGGCGCTTTGTTTCATTAAGCTCAGATTCCATTCCAAAAGAGCGCAAAGGATTATCAATCAAAGATTGGATAAATGCCGCCGGCGTTTTGCTTTGGATAAACCTCATAGCCAACTCATTGCATGAACATCTTCCCCTCAGAGTGTCGGGATAAAGAGCATCAGGATCGATGGTGCTGAAAGAGGTGGGCTTGAAAGGCCATGCTTCTGGTATTCCATGCGCGGTCAAGAAATCGAGATTATATCTTGCAATTGGTTCGGCTATACGACCGAAATTTCCATCATCCTCATTTAAAGTCGCTATTGCATGATCAACTAAAATCTTCGCAGCCGGAAAAAATTTGGGATTGTGCAAAAAAGATGGGCGTGTGGTATCTGGATAGCGTTCGAAATTATGACACACAGAGTGATGCCAAGTCGTGTCATAGACACCGGTTGTTAGCACCGCGAGCGTTTCAAGAAGTTTAGGTGTGCTTTCTGTGACTGGATCTTGAAGAATTTGGGCAGTGATGAATTCAAGAGCATAAGGACCAGCGCCTTCGATTTCTTTGAACAATTCAAAATAAGGCTGTAGGCGTTGAATGAACTCTGGGTAGGCCGCCTGATAATGAGACGCTTGGTCAAAAGCTTTGGGGCCACCAGATTCAATGATTTTCAAAATTTCGTCGTGATTATTCATGGCAAATACCAAATTATTTAAATCGTTTAGAGTATAGCAGAAAAATAGCTCTGTATTACTTGCATGTGTTGATCGAAGTCGGGTTGTTAATACTCACGGTCATTAACTGATTTCTTTAGGGGCTGTTCTAATTTTATCAGCCTTTTCAAGGCATTGATTTTCATGCAACTATTAACTGTATATTCGCATTGAGAATTAGGCCGAAATTTGCATTACTTGGGGTATGAGCTTCGACTTCTCAAACGTGGCTGATGAAATTTTTAACAACCCCAGGCGGATATATTCCTTACCGACAATGTCGGCGAATTGCATCGCCGCACAACAGAAACCTATCCTTGGTTCGGCGAACTCATTGGGCAAATATCATTACTAAACAACGACAAGGTAGCATCACGCATAGCCCGTAATTTCACTCGGGATATTGCCCTGCTGCCCCCCATGCAGCAGGGATTGATGCGGGAAACATTGCTGAAACTGCAAGCAAGTGACATTAAGTTGGGCCCGGCAGCCAAGCAGGTGATCGAGCGTGCACTCAAACTAATTGAACCGAACGGCAATAGGCCAACCCCGAAACCTGGCCCCATAGTCGCCTGATCGGTCTACTTAGTTACCCTGCTTCCACTAAATATGGGGGTATTTGGGGGTCGATTTATGCCGGTTATCCTTAATTAAGGCCATTTTTGCCATTAACAAGCTTATTTGTTATTAAGGTTTAATATGTTATCCTTTAATAAGGAATTTCTTATTAAAGGCAATGCACGTATGGCTAAGGCGAAAAAACCACAACAGGTACCGGCCTCTCGGCTTGGCACGTATATTTCTCGTTCAGCAACTGGGGAGAGCTATAAGGCGTTTGTGCCTGCGGTATTACCCCCTCACCCACCGCTTGATATGTCCACGCTCTACAAACAGTTTGAGCAGGCAACGCAGGCACTAAGTCTACTCAATGCATCGGCAGACCTAGTGCCGGATGTTGGCCTATTTCTTTATATGTATGTCCGCAAGGAGGCTTTGCTCTCCTCCCAAATCGAAGGCACGCAATCCTCTCTGTCTGACTTACTTCTATTCGAGAATGATGAAACTCCGAATGTGCCTGTGGATGACGTCGAGGAGGTTTCTAATTACATCGCCGCCCTAAATCATGGCCTCAAGCGTATGAAGAGTGGCTTCCCTCTTTCAAACCGCCTGATCCGTGAAATGCACAAAATCTTGCTACGCGGAGGACGCGGGTCCGATAAAACTCCGGGTGAGTTTCGACGTTCGCAGAATTGGATCGGTGGGATACGGCCAAGCAAGGCACGCTTTGTGCCTCCGCCGCCAGAGATGGTTGATGATCTCATGAGTGATTTGGAGAAATTCATTCATGATGACCAGCAACAACTCCCTATTCTGATTAAAGCCGCTTTGGTGCATGTTCAGTTCGAAACCATCCATCCGTTCCTTGATGGCAATGGTCGCTTGGGACGTTTACTGATTACGTTGATGCTTTGCGCGGATGGTGCGTTAGGAGCGCCTGTTCTCTACCTTAGCTTACTCTTCAAAGAGCATAGACAGACCTATTACGATCTTCTGACAGATGTGCGCATGAAGGGTGATTGGGAATTGTGGTGCGCTTTCTTCCTCGATGCCGTTTATGCCAGCGCGGCACATGCCATTAAGGATACAAAGAAGATCGTCAGCCTTCTAGAACGTGATCGAGAACGTATTAGCAAAATTGGCAAAGCATCGAGGAGTGCCCTGAAGATTCACGCATATCTTCTCAAGAACCCGTATTTGTCACTTACCAAGGCGGCTAAGGTGTTGAATCTTTCGGTGCCGACAATGACGAGCACCACACAGAAATTGATCGACATAGGAATACTGAAAGAAGTAACGGGACATGCCAGAAACAGACTGTTTGCCTACACCGACTATCTCGAAATCCTAACTTCCGGTACTGACCCTCTGAAAAACTGAAGCCGAGATCCTCGAATGTGTGCTAGAATCACGACGAAAATTTTGGATGTAGAGTCAAAATATTCCCCAAAATTTATTCTAACGTAACACGGGTTCGACTCCCTTTTTCGTCAGGAATCACGGGGGCATATGTGGGGGCATCGAGAAAATACGACATGCCTTTATGCATTAAATATCAGCGTGTTATCGGATTATTACTAACTCCGTAGGGATAAAGTGAACGAACAGGTGCACTCCTCCTGTAGGGCGGAAGCAACCGCTGTATTCAGGAACCTTCTAGCTTATGTTCAAGTTCGGAAAATTATCCCGAACCATCTGCGATACATAGTCTGGACTTATGTGCGCATAATGTTTTTCGGTCATTTGCGTATTTGCGTGCCCCAGTTGTTTGGCGACTACGGCCATAGGCGTTCCCTGCATTGCTAATAAGCTTCCATACGTATGACGCAAAATATGGTAAGAAATGGCCGGTTCAATACCTGCTTTCTTGCAGGCAACGCGCATGCGTCGGCTTTGTGCAGATTTGACCCAAGGCTCGCCGCTTTGTCTTTTGAATAGAGGTTCTTTCGAAGAATTGTCACGCGTGACTTTATCAAAGAACTGACGACCTTCATTCGTCAAGACAACATGTCGAGGCTTTCCGCTTTTTGTAATGCTGATGTAAAGCATGCCAGTATCTGGGCGATAATCAGCGGCTACTAACCGACATATTTCTCCATATCGACAGCCGGTGAATAGGGCGGCCTGAACCACCAGGCGTAAATCAGGTTCGCACGCTTTAACGAGCTGCCTGCATTCTGCCTCCTCGAGGTAACGTATGACGGGTGCCGTGACTCCTCGAAATGGCTTTACGCGGCGCCACGCCAGATCTGAATCAATCGTGCCTTCGCGCCAGGCGTGATTTAAGGCTGCTTTAAGAACTATTAGGATTCTATTAGCTGTTGATTTTCGGCGGCGTGCCACTTCTGAGTCATCACTCATATCCCTCATGTTTCTCAGTTCGGCATTTTTGCCCGTCCTTAGACGGGCAGGGGTCTTTGAAAGAGCATAGTGCCAGTCGGAAATCAGTTTGGTTGTCAAATCCCTGATATTGATATCACCTAAAGTTGGAAGAATGTGCGCGTTGATAATTGTTGTTGTGACCGATACACCTTTACCCTCTCGAGCGTAGTGAGTCATATAATTGCGAATAATATCAGCTACTGTGCAGACGTCATGAGTAGACACAGAAATTTGTTTCAGGGGCAGAGACGATGCAGAAATTGTGGCCGACTGTCGACCCGTCATGAGTCCGATATTATTATGACTTAATACAATGGGTGCATTAGGGTACCCATGCAACAGACGGTACACACCTTCACCTTCTGCGCCGCGAAAACAGACAATATTCAATCCAAGTTTTTTCTTGAGAACGGCACTTATCGTGCCGCGAATAGAATGGAGCTGCCATCCGGTCGCCGCGGCTGCTTCAGTAAGAGTCATTCCGGTAGGTCTAGCTAGCAGCTCGATCAGCATTGTTTGTTTATTGGTTTGCCCTGCACCCGCTTGTGAAATTGGTGTTTGTAAGGTCATTTTGTCCTCCTTTTGGACGGACTGACGCTCCATTCGTGACGAAAGTCGAGCACTTTCCTTCATATTTTTATCAATATCTCCGTTGACCTTCGGCCAGCTTCGAGCAAAAGTGGCTGCAGAGACGGGACTGTTCCCGTCTTCGGGGCTTCAAAACCTCTCCGTAAGCGGTACTTAGCGTTGCCGACACTAACGCTGCCTTTCCACCCCAACGGGCTGGGAGGCAGCGGCTATGTCCAAGCCTCTCGAGGCCAAAGGCCACTGCGTCGTCTTACGGCGATTTTGAACTCCCAGCTCACCAGAGGTTGGTTCCTCTGGTTGGCTTTGACTTCAACTGGGGGTGAGAAATGAAACGTATTAATCTATTTTTTATTATATTTGGATTTTTTTGTGCTCCTGCTTTTGCTGGAACGCAGGTCGATACATCAATGTATAACGCACCAGGATTTCAACCTATGCAGGCGCCCTCGGTTCCTAATTATGCGCCGATGCAACAAGCTCCTTCATATGTTCCTGCACCAGCTCCGCAGCAGCAATACAATCCAACTCAATACAGACAAAATTTTGAAAACAATCTGCCAACTCAGCAGGTGCAGCGCTGTAGCATGACGTCTAACGGTAATGGCGGTTATATCCAGCGGTGTTGGTGAGGAGAAAATTATGTGTGCGAAATATTGTGTATTTTTCTTTCTGAATTTGCTTGCTCTCCCTGTTTGGGCTGAAGAGCTATCGCCTGTTACACAACAACAAATGACTTTCTCCGAATATAATTATCACGTTGATAGCTGCACTAAGAGAGCCGCGAGTTTGATGCAAAGAATGGCAGATATACAAAAGGGGTTGAATCAAGATCAGATTGAAGCCTTAGAGAAAACACCAAAATCGGCCGAACTGACTGATAAATTGGTAATTGAAGAAAAGAAAAGTTATGAGTGCTTGCAACCATGGAAAGCAGAATTTGAAAAAACACTTAACTCACAATCAAAATCAGAAATTATTGAAGATCTATCTTACCAAGGATATGCGGTCATATCAAAAAGCGCGATATCTGGCAATTTCGAAGGATGTAGTGGTCTTAATTTCGGTTTATTATACTTGGAAGACGGAACAATGTTTGAGTGCGCAAAAGAATCCCCAAGCTCAAAATATTCTTTGCCAACACCTCTGTCACAGCCAGAGACTTTAATTATGAAAAATGCCTCATCGGGTAGAATCCGTCTTCTCATAGACAAGATTATATACGATGGAACTATCGTGCATCGAAATCACTGAGGTTCTCGAATGGGCAGAAGCAAATCAACCCATCTAACACTTTTATTGAGTTTTTGTTTTCTAACGTCCTGTGCCTCTGATTCCAAAAAAGATCTGTTTATTCAAGAAATGAAAGCGGCACAGAAGGAGTGTCCTTCCTACACTCGGGGTACTGCGCACATAGCTATGGAATGTAGGGTGCGCGAGCAACACAACGTATTTATAAAATACTATCCAGAATTGGATTTTGCTAATGATGAATGGGGAAAAACTGTTTTAGGACTTAGCCGCGAGTTTGATGATGGAAAGATTACCTATGGGCAATATAAAAAAGGTTGGGATAATGCCATTGTTGAAGAGAGCAAAAACATCGATAGCTTCTATCTTCGAAGAGCAGGTAAGCCAATCGAAGTAGATCCCTTAGGGCCAACTACCCCATAAATAACGCAAGCAGGATACCCCTTCGCCCAGAGACGCGCTTAAGTCTCGTTTTTAACCACTACTGCCCATCGGGGTATCAGCCTGTGCAACCTCTGATTTTTCAAATACAATTTTAATAATAGGCATGCCTTCTGTGGGCTTCTGCGATGGCCCATTTAACCTCGGCGCTTTGGATTTCTTTTTCCCCTCTCGCAGCTCCGCATGCGTGTCCAATCTAATGAATGCCTCCAATAGTCGTGGACGACTATTCATTGCATCGGCGACAGCCTTTCTAGCTAGTGCTTTGACCATTTTCATCGTCGTGGGTCTGCCATTCATCATGCCTTCAACCGTTTCATCCATTACGTTTTTCAGTTCCTTACGGATAAGGCAGATGGTGGATGTGCTATTTTTTGGGCGGCCTTTTGGATTTCCGGAATTTCCAGGACGGAACTGACCGGCAATCGGTGGTTTGCGATAACCGACCTTGTAAGACTGTGACGTGTCGAATTCTTGGTAGTTACTATCGTCTCGCATGATCAACCCTCCCCGTCGGAAGGAGTGCAGGCATCAAATGCGAGCCCTGAGCTCGCATGTATTGCTTGCTTACCTGTCATTGCCTGCCAACGCCGAATAGTTACGTCGACATAGATTGGTTCCAACTCGATCAGCCGGGCCCTGCGTCCAGTCCGCTCTGCAGCAATGAGAGTTGTGCCGCTGCCGCCGAACGGATCCAAGACAAGACCGCCGCGATTGGAGCAGTCGAGCAGTGCATCGGCAACCATCGCGACCGGTTTGACGGTTGGATGCACAGCTAGTTCTTCACCACGTTGCGCATGAGGAATTGTTTGACCGCTATAATCCCAAACATTACTCCGATAGCGTCCATGCTTTCCAAGATCGATATTATTTATGTGCGGCGCAGAACCGTTCTTCCAAACGAAGACCAACTCATGTTTTGACCGATAAAGCGACCCCATGCCCGCGTTGGTCTTATTCCAAACGCATAAGTTCTTGAACTCTGCGTAACTCGCGCACCCAGCCGCCATGACCTCCTCAATGTGACGCCAGTCCATGCACACATAATGTATACTGCCATCCTTAGAATGCTTCGCCATCAATTTCATAGCGGTCTGCAGAAAACTAGAGAACTCCTTGGGGGCCATTTCACCAAAGGCCATAGCAAAATTACCGTGCTTGGCTCTGTCTCGGACGCTAATGTGCCCCTCGACTGGCACGTTGTACGGAGGATCTGTAAAAACAAGCTGAGCCAGCTCGCGATTCAGCAGCTTTGTATAGTCATCCAACTTCAAGGCATTGCCGCAGATAATACGATGATCGCCGAGTAACCATAAATCGCCGGACCTAGTGACAACAGCTTCGGGATTTGGGGGCGGGACATCTACTTCCATCGCATTTTCAGAAATTTCCTGAATCATAAAGTCTATTTGCGGTAGATCGAAGCCCGTCAGTGACAAGTCAAAATCGAGGGCGAGAGTGGACAAATGCTGTAATTCGATAGCCAAGATGGATTTATCCCAACCCGCTAACTCGGCAAGGCGGTTATCGGCGATAATATAGGCACGCATCTCATCTTCGGTCAGATGTCCTAGCCTGATGACGGGTATTAAATCTAAGCCCAGTTGCTTGGCGGCCTCGACGCGACCATGCCCGGCAATAATGCGATTTTCGTCATCGATTAGAACCGGATTGTTGAAACCGAATTTTTGAATGCTATCGGCAATTTTCCTTATCTGTTTTTTGGAATGTGTCCGCGCATTGCGGTCGTAAGCTTGCAGATCTGCAGGCGACAAATAATAGATGAAAAGTTCAGATGGATTTTTTGGCATAATTTGCCCCTTGTTGGAAAACGAAGCCAAACGCGGCTTCATTCGCCGAGGGGACGAACCACGGAACGACCCGGAAAAATCCTGGGCTTGCGTCTGCCGGGCTCTGGGCACCGGGCTTGCAT
>Ga0206916_1077_pt2 | contig 19479 bp, 18 predicted proteins | sample Alteio_BWOrgHeat_71_FD_152957 | JGI IMG/M metagenome (GOLD analysis project Ga0206916, IMG submission 152957) | Enriched cells from forest soil in Barre Woods Harvard Forest LTER site, Petersham, Massachusetts, United States -... | ecosystem: Environmental > Terrestrial > Soil > Temperate forest >... | reverse complement strand
TATGCTACATACTTAGGTGGTACAGAAACTGAGGTGCCCAGCAGCTGTATTGTAAACAGCAAAAAAGAATTGACGATACTTGGCTTTACCAGTTCAGACGGAGGTATTGCTTCAAATGGTTCAGTCGGCCTGCCATTTCCGACAACGGCAGGAGCCTATGATGTAACCTTTAATGGCGGTGTACCTGTTGCACCCATGAGTATTTACGATGGAATATTTTTTGACAAAGGAAGCGATCTGTTCCTTGCTACCTTAGGCGAATTTGGGAATACCTTGAATCATGCTACTCTTCTGGGCGGAAGTGCAAACGATGGTATCACCTATATAGGAGCAAATCTTACGCAAAACTACGGCGATCAATTCAGAGGTGAAATATATTGTGATGAACTGGACCAGTTCTACGTCGTTACTAAAACTTTTTCCCATGATATTATTAATACTTCCGTTCCGGGATTCGATCAAACATTCAATGGGCAAACGGATGCTTATGTATGTAAATTTTCTGCAGATCTGACTAGCATGATCTGGAACACCTATATAGGAGGAAGCAGGGATGACGCTGGCTATTCTATCCGCGTAGCTTCAGATAAAAGTGTATACATTGCCGGAGGTACTACCAGTAATGATTTTCCAGGCACTACCGGATTAATTCAAACATACAGCGGCAATATAGATGGTTTTATTGCGCACATCAGCAGCGACGGTACATCATTATTGCACGGCACATATATAGGAACAACTTCATACGATCAATGTTTTTTCATTCAGCTTGATGCAGCAGAAAATATTTACGTGCTTGGCCAAACAACCGGTAACTACCTAATGTCTCCTGGTGTATACGGACAACCTTCAGCAGGGCAGTTCATTCAAAAAATTGACCCGACACTTTCTACAGCATTGCTTTCAACAACATTAGGCAATCTCCCTAATACAATCAGTATAGTACCTACCGCATTTCTGGTTAATAGCTGCGACAATATTCTGATCTCAGGGTGGGGCGGCAATGTAAATCAATATTTAGGAGCATATATCGGCGGCAATACATTTAACCTTCCTACAAGTGCTAATGCAGCCTATAAGGTGACAGACGGTTCGGATTTTTATCTGATGGTGTTAGAAAAAGAATTTAAAAGTTTGCTATATGCAACTTTCTACGGTGGCTACGGTGAAGATGACCACGTAGATGGTGGCACAAGCCGGTTCGATAAAAAGGGAATTGCTTATCAATCTGTTTGCGCAAGTTGCAATACAACGGGAATTTCCACTTCACTCTTTCCGACTACACCCGGGGCATTTGCTACTAAAAAAGGTTCTGACAATTGTAACAATGCCTGCTTCAAATTCGACTTGTCAAATCTTCGCGCTGATTTCACAACAAATCTTTTAACTACTTGTGATTCCTCCGCAATAGTAACATTAACAAATACCAGTACAGGTGGTTCAGCTTTTCAATGGGATCTGGGCGATGGTACTACATCGACTGATTTTGGCCCTATTCATCACGTGTACAATAAGCCAGGCAAATACATTGTTAAACTTATCGCAACCGATCTTACAACTTGTATAGGAAGAGATACTGCCGAAAAAACAATAACCATATACCCAAAACCTTTAATTGATATTGCATCAAATGATGTGATTATTTGTTTAGGTGATACCATTTCTTCCTTAGTCACCTGCAATCCTACATACCAATATTCCTGGTCGCCGAATGTATGGCTTTCAGATCCGTCTTCCTGCAATCCTTCATTCTATCCTCTAACTACTCAGAAATATTTTGTTTCTGTTACCGATACAAATGGATGTGTCGCAAGAGACTCTATAATCATAAATGTTACCCAATTAATCAAAGGGATTTCATGGGAAAACATGACACATTGTGATGGTAAACCAACCATTAAGTTTAGCAACCCAAGTACCGGCCCGCTAACGTATTTGTGGACTTTCGGTGACGGGCATTCTTCTACGGAAGCCTCTCCTGTTCATCAATACAGTAAAGGCGATACCTACTTCATTGTAGTTGATATTCACAATGACTATTGTGCATTACAGGATAAGATCACTATAAAATTAGAAGACATCAACATACCCAATTTATTCACACCAAATGGTGACTCTAAGAACGATTGTTTTGAAATCCAGGGCTTATATGACAACTGGAATGTTGAGATTTACAATGCCTGGAGCAAACGAATATTTAAATCTGATTCGTATAAAAATGATTTCTGTGGTGATAATGTAAGTTCCAGTGTCTATTACTATCTGATTTGTGCACCTTATGGCGATTGCTGTAAAAGCTGGGTACAGATCATAAAAGATTAAACATGTTTATGCGTTTAATACTTTCTTTCATTTGTGTTTGTGCGTGTGTTGTTTGCTATGCGCAAAAGAATCCACCGCCGGCTATTTCTACTATTGAGGTAGGAAATACGCTTCAGTATCAGATCACCCGCGAGTGGAGTGAACTTTCAGATTTTAAGGATAAAAGGACCGGCACAGAATTTATAAATTTTCAACGTACGCCTATTCAAATTGATTCTGTCAAATCGTTTATTGTTACACAATCATGCAAAGTTGAAAATGCGCGTGGTGCAAATATCAAAACATACTCTGTCGCACGCTTAGGTATGTTTCAACAAAAGAAAAATTTTAGAATTATAAAAACGTTCACGCGCAGCGACGGGTTATTACAAGTGCCTTATTCTGTAGGTTATTGGGCCTATTATACAGATGAAAGTGATATTCTTCACAAAGTTGTTATTATCCATGGTATCCATTCAAATGGCTTCGGATTTCAATTTTTTATTGATTGTACAAATGATCAGTTTCCAATGCTGGAAGAAGAAATTACTGCTCAGGTCCGTTCTATTCATTTCTTGTAAGCTTATAAAAAGAAAAACGACACATTGGGAGCGTGTCGTTTTTCACTTTAACAGGTTATGAACAGGAATTGTGTTATCTATTATTCATTAATAATCCTTCGGGCCAAAAGGTAACCGATTTTTAAAATTTATTTTTTCAGTAATTATCAAGTGGCTGCAGCCAACTTATTTATCAAAAGAATATGTTTTGAAAATGTTTTTGTTTGGCAGTAAATAGCCTATAATGATCTGGCGTTTAAAATCTACAATTCTCACTAAGGTTGGCTTTTTGTCCTTAAAAATAGCTGATTCAAAGTTACTTACACGTTCCCGCAATGAAATAGGCACTATGCCTTCTTCATATTGATACGAGCTGGTGTCAAGCATAGAATGGAAATATAATGTTCGTATAGTGGTGGCGGTACTGTTATATGGGTAGTAGCCGGAATAGCCATTATAATAACCGGGAGAACCCCATCCATAATTATTATACGGATTGCCATACCCCATTCCCATACCACCACCACCCATGCCCATGCCTCCATATCCCATTCCCATGCCGCCCATGCCCATGCCACCCATACCCATTCCCATACCGCTGCCCATTCCCATGCCCATTGAAAAAGAAGGACCACCGCCGTTCATATTGTTATAACCGTTAGACGTATATTCTTCATAACTACCAATTTCGACAATGTACATGCTGTCTTTCTTATTTACTGCAACACTCAGATTGCTGGACAGAACTTTCTTAAAAAATGTTGAATTGTCGTCTAAAACTCGTTGTTTATCCAGACTGTTTTCCTGAATAATCGGACCGTTTTTGAAGTTAATAGGCATTGTAGGCGTAGCATAGAAATTAGCGTACGTATTATTAGAATCAATATTTAAAACAGTAAATGTCAATTGATCAAAATTCATTGTCACCCGAAACAATATCTGATCATACAAAAACGAGTTGCCTTGTTTTCTTGATGAGTTATTGCCCTTGTCTAAATTGAATAAAAACTGTTTATAGCTTGATGTATTTTGTTCCAAATCTATGTGAATAATATGCGTGTAATCCGGGTCGTCGAAAACCAAATAAATACTGTTATCAAAGGCATATATTTTTTTTGTTGCTCTTGAAGATTTAACATTATTTTCGAGTGAATAATTAATTCTATCAATTCCAAGAACGGCTTCCGGGTCTTCATTTAATTGATTATTTCCGTTACTTAATCTTTTATACATATCAGGCATTTCAACCGGATAAGAATTTTTTACCATAGCACCATTAACGACCGCATGTACATCCAATTGATTCCGGCCTTGGGTAGCTGTTAATAAATAGAATGTTTCATTCAGATAAACACTTTTTAAAAATTTTTCCGTGTAATCTAACTGGCCAACAGTTCTTTTTGTCATCTGCCCGCTTCGTCTCACATTTAGCTGTGTTACAAGTCTGGTATGGCCATTTAAGAAATATACAGTGCAGCTATCTCCTTGCAATTGAATACCTATATATTCATCTTTTCTCATTGCTGAAGGAATTGATACAATGATGTCGCCGGTTTTTTTGTGGTTCGGATCAAAAAATGCAAATTCAAATTGAGAAGAGGTTTGAAATGCAAACACATAATTTTGTTCTGAATCTACTGCGGAAAAAACACTCTTTGTGTTTTTTACAAGTAAATTCACTTCGCTTTCTGCATTTTGTGCTTCAGAATAGGAAACAAAAACGCAGAGTGTAATTATAAAATATACTATTTTTTTAATCATTGTACCTTTTACTCATTGAATTAGATAAATATAGCTTCTTTAAAACAAAATCAATACGAAAATGGGTTCACTTTTTATATATTTATTGCCATTTCCGATATATGTTGATTTATCATTTGAAAAAGTATGGCCCTCCAACATTCGTTTACTTCGTTGTAAATGTTATGGTGTTTATTTTTTGGTGGGTTGTTACTGATCCGGGAAATTATGTCTGGGAGCCACTACCTCCCGATAAAGAGCTACTCCTGATTTCAGCCTGCAATAAGCTGTTTCTGATCAAGTATTATGTCTCTTTTGTACTGATAAACTGCTTGCTTACAGCAATTATGTTTTTTAATGTAAAACGCATCATTACGTTAGGTATTATTTTATTTGACATGGCATTTTATTTTACTACAAAATTTATTTTCAATCCATACCTCGGGCGTAATTATTATGTCATTTTTGAAAATCAAAAAGTTTCTAAGAATTTTTTTCTGGAACCGGTATCTGATGCAGGAAAATCTATCGGTCCTTTTTTATTCGAAAAATTAAATGACAAACCATCCTATTTACGCGAACAGGCTGCTAAAGGACTTGGTATTATTTCATACGAATCAGCAACGTCAAAACTTGAAAAACTTTTGAGTGATTCAACGGAAACAATTTTTATGCGCGCTGAATGTTATTACGCGTTAAAAAAAATAAACACCCCTGAAACGAAAAAAATTCTGGAAGATTTTTCTGTAAGCCATGGTCAGCAGGATAAAGACAGCTTGTTGATAGGCCGTATCAACTACGTTGAACTACAGGATATTTACTAAGCCTATTCAACATATAACACAAGCCCTTTGAGATATTCTCCTTCGGGATGGTAAATATTTATCGGATGATCTGCAGGTTGATGCATCTGGTGAATGATACGAACATTTCTATACGAATCTGCCGCAGCACCAAAAACAATTTTTTGAAATAAATCTTTATCGATATTCTGTGAACAGGAATACGTGAAAAGCAGTCCTCCTTTTTTAATTTTTCTGAATGCTTTCAGATTGATCTGCTTATAACCTCTGGCTGCATTGGCCACAGCTTTCGCGGATTTGGCAAACGCGGGAGGGTCCAGTACAATTATATCGTAATAATCTTTTTCAATCTCGCCTAAAAAATCAAAACAGTCTGCAGCAATTGTTCCATGTTTATAGCCGGGAAAATTCAGTTCCATATTTTTACCGGCAAGGGCAACTGCTTCTTTTGAAATATCTACAGAATCTACAACTGTTGCACCGCCTGAAGCTGCATAAACACTAAACCCGCCTGTATAACAAAAAGTATTTAATACTTTTTTCCCTTTTGAATACGAACGAAGTAGTTCTCTGTTCTCTCTTTGATCGACAAAGAATCCTGTTTTTTGTCCGTCGATAAAATCAACTTCAAATAATACGTCATTCTCTTTTACAACAACGGGAACTTCTACTCCACCATGTAACCAACCGCTACCGGTACGAATATCCTCTAACACAGTAGAAGATGTTTTGGCTTTTATATAAATATGTTTAAAGTCAATTTCAATAAGTGCTTTCTGAATAGCCGGCACCAGTTTTTCTACACCTCTTATTAATACTTGCAGTACAACCACATCAGCATATACGTCGGCTATAATTCCGGGGAAAAAATCTCCTTCTGCATGCAGCAATCGATATACATTTGTTTTGTCGAATGCAATTACTGTTTTACGAAGTTCGTATGCATTTTTTATTTTAACAGACCAGTATCCTTCTGTCAATATTGTTTCGGAAAGGTCGTCCCATTCGAACATCCTGCACACAATCTGACTTTTGTGTGACAAAAAGCCGTAGCCTAATTTTTTGTGTTCAAAATCTGTAACCGATACAATTGTCCCTTCTTCATGATCCGGCAATTTTACAACCGCTCCCGAAAATATCCATGGGTGGCGATTATTGATTGAGCGTTCTTTGCCTTTTTTTAATTGAAGTACAGGTATTGACATACTTTGCAGATTTAAATAATCTGCGAAGTTATTGAAAATAACTTGATATTAACTGCTCAAAATAGTTAATTTACAGTATATATGAATCTTACACTAAATATGAAAAAGTTTATAGTCTTTGTTTTGTCTATCCTCTTTTTAAACCTTTCAGGTTTTTCACAAGAACGTAATAAAAAATTGTATGGTGTTTTTGAAAGCAAAACACTATTTCAATTGGGGCTTGTTCAGGATAGCGCAGGTAATAACGTAAGCAGTGTTTTGCGTTTTGCACCGTTCGCAAATTACTCCCTTCAAATGCATAAGGATTTCAGCAACCTGTTTGGTGCATACATTGGGGTCGGGTGTACAAACTTGGGTTTTATTACAAAATATAACAGTTCGAACATTACAGTTAAAAGCCGTGCTTATTGCCTAGGTATTCCTGTAGGATTAAAATTCGGGAACATGGCTAAAGAAACCTACTTTTATTTGGCAGGCGAATTTTTAGCACAGATCGATTATAAAGAAAAGGTTTTTCAAGGCAATGAAAAAAGCAGAAGAAAAAATAATAACGACATCAATCAGATTAATTATTCGGGTTCCGTTGGCTTTAATATGAAAGCATTTACTATTGGTGTAGAGTATACATTCAATAATTTTTATGGAAATAATTATCGATTGGTGCCTCAAAATACAGCCCCTTCTGTTTCTTACGGTACCCCAACAAAATCCAATATTTTAACATTTTTCATAGGCTTCAGGACAAACCTGAGTGCTGAAAAAGTTTCGGCACCAGAGAAAAAGATACAGCAAGCCATGTTGTCCCAACGTTGATTCAACTTGCCAAAATGCATTTCAATAAAAAACCCTGATATATTTTATCAGGGTTTTTTATTGAAATAGGTCAACGTTTATGGCTAAATACGTTATTGTATATTGAATTATAGTCACTTATAGACTTTCCACATGCTCTTTTCAAGGAAGAAGGCTATATTAGAGATGCCTGCGAATACTTAAAATGCTTTATGGAATTTATTCTATAAGGTCCTGCTTTATGTTATAATTTGTATAATTTATGTAACTTGAAAAGGATTTTGCAGCAGCGAATTTGGTCAACAAGTTGTTTGCACATACTGCCTGATCAAGGAATAAATAGTAAAAACATTAACTCTATTGCGGTTTCATTCGTTTATAAAGTTGTGTTTTTTAAATTGTATCTATGTCGAGTTTAATAATAGGAAATAGTTTTAAAAAAGGAGTACTTATTCTGCTTTCAGTAATTTTATTGTTAGTGGTAATAGGTATTATACTGCCTTCCTCTTATCATGTTGAAAGATCTGTGAAGATTAGTCGCCCGGGCAAAGTTATTTTTCCTTATTTGAATAAAATGCAAAAGTGGAGTTCATGGACCGCCTTAAATGTAAATAAAGACTACTCGCTGGAACAATCGTTTTTCGGACCTGAACAAGGTATCGGCAGTGGCATGAAATACCAGGGAGATAAATTGGGAAAAGGAGAAATCAAGATTATCGACAATGAACTGGATGATCATGTTACCTTTTCACTTTTAATCAATAACCGCTTTAATACTACCGGCAACATTGTAATTGAAACACTACCCGATCAAGAGTCAATGGTAACAATCAGCCTCGACGGAGATGTTGGCTTTCATTTGCCTAATCGATATATCATTCTTATGATGGATAATATTGCTGGATCGTTATTTCAAGACAGCCTGAATCGATTAAAAATGGTAGTTGAATCCAAAAAAACTTACGCGAAAGACGGCTTATAGGCTTTCTTCTCCTTTTTCTGCCTTCCTTTTTCTATCTTTGCATATTATTTACTAACACAATTATGGTTGACAAATTAGAAGCAATCAAACAACGATTTGATGAAGTTTCAGAAGCAATTCTGGACCCGAACATTATGTCGGATATGAAACGCTATACTTCTTTAAATAAAGAATATAAAGAACTTAACAAAATTGTTGAGGTATACACGCAATACAAAAACATTTTAGCCAATATTGATAGTTCTAAAAAAATTCTGAGTGCTGAAAAAGATCCGGACTTCAGAGAAATGGCTAAAGAAGAGCTTGAAAGTTTAGCTGTTCAAAAAGACGAAATTGAATTGGTTATTAAAGAATTGTTGATACCAAAAGATCCGAACGACAGCAAAAATATTATTCTTGAAATCCGCGGCGGTACCGGTGGAGACGAAGCTTCCATTTTCGCAGGTGATATCTTCCGTATGTATCAGCGTTATTGCGACCGTATGGGCTGGAAAATGGAGCTAATTGATGCTACAGAAGGAACTTCCGGTGGCTATAAAGAGATTATCTGCGGCGTATCCGGTGATGATGTGTATGGTAAATTAAAATTCGAATCCGGTGTGCACCGCGTTCAACGTGTACCCGCAACCGAAACACAAGGTCGTATTCATACATCTGCTGCATCAGTTGCCGTATTGCCTGAAGTGGAAGAAGTAGATGTGCAATTAAATATGAATGATATCCGTAAAGACACATTCTGTTCTTCCGGACCGGGCGGACAGTCTGTAAATACGACGTATTCAGCCATTCGTTTAACACATATACCAACGGGCACGGTTGTGCAATGCCAGGATGAAAAATCTCAGATCAAGAACTTTGACAAAGCATTGAAAGTATTGCGTTCCCGTATTTATGAAATTGAATACAAAAAACAGCAAGACGAACTTGGCAAAGAGCGTAACTCTATGATTGGAAGTGGAGACCGTTCAGATAAAATCAGAACATACAACTATCCTCAAAGCCGTGTAACGGATCACCGCATCGGACATACGGTACACAACCTTCCGGCTGTTATGGATGGAAACATAGATGACTTTATTGAAGAACTTCGGTTAGCAGAAAACGCCGAACGATTGAAAGAGGGCGCAACTGCTTAATTACACAATAATAATATTTTAACAGGGCCGGCAAATGTCGGCCCTGTTTGTTTTAATAAAGCAATTTAAGTCACTATAAAGTGCTTTCCCTTATTCAGATTACAAATTGTCAGAAACTGTTTCGCCGACACGAAATATGTACAAAAAATTTAGCTTGTTGATCACTATGTTTTTCCGTTCATATAGAGTATTTTTAATAAAGCTTAAAATGAAATTATTTCAGCCTATAAATTTTATTATCAAAACTAATATTTCACAGAAATGAAACGTCTTTTAACAATCTCTTTTTACGTAACAGTTATCTCGTTATTATTTAGTTCTTGCGGCTACAACTCAATGGTTGAAAAGCAAGAAGGTGTTGAAGCTGCCTGGGCTCAGGTGGATGTGCAATATCAACGCCGCAGTGATTTGATTGGCAACCTGGTTGAAACAGTAAAAGGTTATGCCAATTTCGAACAGGAGACATTGACAAAAGTTGTTGAAGCACGTGCATCTGCAACACAGGTTGTTGTTAAAGCAGATCAATTAACAGAAGAAAATATTCAAAAATATCAGGCGGCTCAAGGCCAGTTAACAAGTGCGCTTAGCAAGTTAATGTCAATCACAGAGAACTACCCGAATTTAAAAGCGGATCAGGGATTTTCTGATTTGCGTGCTGAACTAAGCGGAACAGAAAACAGAATTGCTGTAGCAAGAAGAAATTTCAATGAAGCTGTTCAGTCATACAACACATACATTCGTAGCTTCCCAAACAATATGACTGCAGGTATGTTTGGCTTCGAGAAAAAAGGTTATTTCAAATCTGATGCCGGTTCAGAGAAGGCTCCTACAGTAAAATTCTAATATGCCCAACACCTTTTTCAACGCTGAAGAGCTGGCAGCAATCCATACATCCATTCATAAGGCGGAACAATCTACCTCAGGGGAAATTCGCCTGCATTTGGAAAATTATTGCAAATATGAATTGATGGATCGAGCTGCCGACGTTTTCACTATGCTAGAGATGCATAAAACAGCGCTTAAAAATGGTGTGCTTTTTTATCTTTCCATTAAAGACCGGAAATTTGCTATTCTTGGCGATGCAGGTATTAATGCAAAAGTGCCGGCCGGTTTTTGGGACTCTATAAAAGAAATTGTTATTGAACATTTTAAGAATGGGAAATATGCTGACGGCTTATGCGAAGGAATTGAAAAGGCAGGAGTAAAACTGAGCGAGCATTTCCCCTACTCGAAGAATGACGTAAATGAATTGTCTAACGAAATTTCTTTTAATAAAAATTAAATGAGGGCTCTTTATTTACTCTTGTTGTCTTCATGCTTATGCGTTGCCGCGTTTGGCGGTGATGCAGACTTTCCGCAACCATCGAACCCTCCACGATTGATCAATGATTTTGCAGGTATGCTGAATCCGGCAGAAATCGCTGAATTGGAAAAAAAGGTTGATACCTTCAATGATTCTACATCCATACAAATTTGTGTTGTTATCATCAGCAACCTAGGCGAGTATGATATCTCCGACTATGCTTTTCAGTTAGGGCAAAAGTGGGGCATAGGCGACAAGAAAAAAGACAGCGGGATACTCATTTTAATTTCTAAAGAAAACCGCAAAGCCTTTATTGCTACCGGTTATGGGATGGAGGGCGTATTGCCGGATTCCAGATGCAACAGAATTATACAGGCTGATCTTATTCCTCAATTCAAGCGAAGTAATTATTTTAACGGAATAAGTTTTACCATTGACGATATTATTCGCTACTCGGCACATGAATACACGGCCGATCCGGTTACAGACAAAGGTGGAATCAAACCGGCTTATGTATTCTTATTCATTCTTGTTGTAATAGCGATTATCGGTTTTATAAATCGTAAAAATCAAGGCAACAATAACAACAGCGGCGGAAGACCAGGCAGTGGTTTTGGCGGATTCGGTCCTACCTTTGGGTATGGTGGATTCGGCGGCGGCGGCTTTGGTAGCGGTGGTAGCAGTGGCGGTGGTTTTGGCGGATTTGGCGGTGGTGGTTTCGGCGGCGGCGGCGCAGGCGGTGATTGGTAAAATAAACCAATAACATCTAATCAAAAACAGAACGCTCGAAAACAACTAATAAAATATCTGATCATTATAAAATGCATGTATCAAATGGCCTCATTTCAAATTGCGTTAAGAAATTATGGTTCATGGAGCTTTTCGAACGCTGCAACTAGTCTTTTTTCAAGACGATTTTGCAGCGTTAGCTCCATGAACCATAATTTTAGCTTATTTGAAATCAGCCTTGATTTTTTGGTTCTTTTGTGTCAAGACAAAAGAACAATGAATAAAAAAGAAAGACTGAAAGATTTGAGTAAGGAAAACTGTTCTTAATACCAATATGCTTTTCATTAGTCATTTTTTAATCGGGTTTATTATAAGCTTTATTGGTACTATTCCACCTTCTACATTCAATTTACTAGCAATCAGACGTGCAACTTCAACAGGCCTGCGCAAAGCAATGATCTTTGCCTGCGGAGTTGTATTTGTTGAATTCTTCTATTGCTTCATAGCCGTTATCTTCTCCGGATATTTTCTGGCGAACAAAACTATTGGGAGCGTGATTGAAATAATAGCAGTGCCGATTTTTATTTTACTCGCATATATGTTTCTCACGAAAAAACATGTTGAACCAACGCAGAATGAAAAAGAGCCAAAAGGTTCGGGTGATTTTGTGCAAGGCCTATTTATTGGGTTGATGAATCCGACACAAATTACTTTTTGGTTGGGCTATAGCACGTATTTTATAAGCATTGGTTGGATGAAAGATGATTTGCTGTTAATGACAACATTTGTTGTTGGTGTATGTGCCGGAAGTTTAGCAATGCTCTTCATCTATGCTTACTATTGTAAAAAATGGTTTTATGGAAATGCACCGTCCTTGTTCTCCGAAAAAATTCTGAATAAAATTGTTGGTTTTATTTTTGTTGGATTAGCGGTATTGCAGACTGGAAAACTGCTTTGGGAGTATTGGTACAATTAAAATACCACTGTCAATTTTTTTTCATCTCTGCTTTTTATAAATTACTCATAACAAATATTATAGCTATGAGATTTTCTGTAATTACTTCGTTTCTGCTTTTTATTACAATCGCTTATTCTGTAACTGCTCAGAATTTTCAGCCATTTAGAAATCAGTTTAAATATCAGTTTTCATATATAAGTTCTTCCTTTGACCATAGCATACTTCCTAAAATACATGGTATCCAAGTAGACAGTGCTGCTTTAATTAATTCCGATTCTATCTTTTATTTCAACAGGCTTTTAGAAAGTGTATCTACCCTCTCTTTCAAAGATAACTTTTGGGGCAATTCAATGGTTAAAAAGCCTGGAGATGAATATCTTTTTCTAATTACAAACAATACTCAAAACGACACATTGATTATTAAAACACAGGAGTTACTTGGAACACAATGGACCTTCAGCCTTAAAAATGTTTTATTTACAGCCCGTTATGAAAGTTATCGCCAGGAAACTGTTTTGTCAAATCAAACAGATTTTGTAAAGACATTTATTGTTGAAAACACTTCAGGCTTTACTGATTCGATTAAAATTTCTGAAAATTTTGGACTTATCTATTCATTTCCTTTTTCAGATGAATTTGATCCGCATCACAATAATTTCAATCTAACATATATTTTCAATACTGCATTGGGCGAAAATCAACTTAACTATTTTGAATATTTTAATTATGACGCAGGAGATATATTAATATATAGTCCTGCTCCTCCAGGACCACCGACAGATCCTTTAAATAATGATGTATATAAAGTACTTTCAAAAACTGTTTCTGCTCATGACGATACCATTATCTACTCCTTTAGCAAATGTCATATTGATGCTATTAATGCTGGCACTTACTCTACCACTCAAACACATTGTGAATTAGTAGTTACGGCTTGTTCCGTAACAGGCAACTTTCCCTACATTGATGTATTGTCTTTCCCTCCAAACAAAAATACAAATCAGTTTTATGCATATATTCCTAATCAAAATAGAGATAGTCTAACTGTAACTCCTGCTCATGTATTCGAAGGATTTGACACGTATACTTTTCAATCTGGACTTGGCCTTAAAGAATTTTTCTACAACGGGCTTCCCAATGATAACAATGTAACATATAAAAATACACGATACATCAAACAAGCAAATACGGATGATGATTGTGGAAATTTAGAGATTACTCTTTCTGCAAAATCTTCGCAACCGACAAATAAAAATTTAGTTATTGCCCCAAATCCTTTTGAAAATTCTATTACTCTAAATACATCAAATCTGAATCCCGGCAATTGTCGTATTCGGATTGTATCTACACTTGGTATTGAAGTATATACCTCTGAAACTATTATTTCCTCTTCAAATCAGCAATTAGACATCTCGGATTTGTCAGCACTTACTGCCGGTATTTATTTTCTCTCTCTTGAAAATGAAAGTAAATTGTATAGCCAAAAAATTATTAAACAGTAGGAGTTTAATTCCATTTTCTTGATACTATGAATAAAGTTGTTGGTTTTATTTTCGCCAGTTTGGGAGCATTGGGGGCAATTGATATTAGATAAGAATTGTATAGCCCTTTTGCCTGATTTGAAAATTATAAATTCGAAGATCTGCGTTGTTTCTGAAGTTTACTTAATTGGGTTGAATTTTATTTTGGCCACTTTTTTATTATTAATTATTTCTCCCGTCGCATCTTTTTCAGGAACAATAATCATCTTAGAAACAATTTGGATTGCTTCTTCAATCATCTTTTGTTCAGGTTCGGGCTGGTTTGGCATTGGTATATAACGAACATCGAAAGTTGTACTGTCTGCATTAACCTTATATGCTATATATACTATTACTTCCTTTTGTGTTGAATTTGCTTTTTTCAGATTTTTTGTCTGAGTATTTTTAGAATGTTTTGAATGCTTATCTTCCACACCACCCGAAAGAGTGTCAGTAAAATTGTTTGATTGTGCATTAAGAATATTACAAAAAACAAAAAATAATAGTGCTGTACTTATGCGTATCATACTTACTTTGCGTTTTTTAAAACCATTTTGATTTATTTTTTCTGGCACAATATATGTGCTTCGCACATGATTTCGGTCGAATGCAATTCGACCCTACCGTAATTTTTCTTTCAAATACTTTGCCGTGTAGCCCTTCGTACATGTCAACATTTGTTCCGGTGTGCCTTCAAATATTACTTCGCCCCCACCGTTGCCGCCTTCCGGACCAATATCAATAATCCAATCGGCGCATTTAATCATTTCCATATTGTGCTCAATTACAATGACTGAATTGCCTTTGTTAACGAGTGCCTGTATGGAGTCAAGCAATTTTCTGATATCATGAAAATGAAGTCCTGTGGTAGGCTCATCGAATAAAAATAAAATATGATCGTTGTTTTCTTCCGGAGATTTTCCCAGAAATGACGCAAGTTTCACACGCTGTGCTTCACCGCCTGATAAAGAGCTGGATGATTGTCCCAAGCGTACATAACCCAGGCCCACATCTGATAATGGCTGCAGCTTTTCAATCAGTTTTGATTTGTCTTTAAAAAAGCTTAAGCTTTCTTCAATAGTCATATCCAACACTTCTGAAACACTCTTGTCGTTGTATTTTACTTCCAGTATCTCTTGCTTGAATCGCTTGCCATTACATGCTTCACAAACTAAATGTACATCGGCCATGAATTGCATTTCGACTGTTACAATTCCTTCTCCCTGACACATTTCACATCTGCCTCCTTCAACATTGAAAGAAAAATGGCCAGGTTTATATGCACGTGATTTAGACAATGGTTGTTCTGCATATAAATTCCGGATCAGATCGTATGCTTTCACATACGTTACCGGATTTGAGCGTGATGATTTTCCGATCGGATTCTGATCTACAAATTCAATCTGTGTAATCTCACGGATGTCACCATCCATGCGATCAAACTTACCGGTAAACTCGCCGGAGAAGCCGAATAATTTTTGAAGCGAAGGGAATAATATTTTCTTTACCAACGTAGATTTTCCCGAACCACTCACACCCGTAACCACGGTGAATGTGTGCAGTGGAAATTTTACATTGATGTTTTTCAGATTGTTCTCGCGAGCACCTTTTATTTCAATAAATGCATTCCACTTTCTGCGTTGTTTCGGCACTTCAATAGAAGACCGGCCAGTTAAATAATCGGTTGTATACGAACCGCTGTGCGAAAGCATATCACCGATCACACCCTGGAACATCAACTCTCCGCCGTGTATTCCTGCATCCGGACCAATATCGATGATCTGATCAGCTGCACGCATCACTTCTTCTTCGTGCTCCACTACGATAACGGTATTGCCCATATCGCGCAGCATCTTCAATACTTCGATCAGCTTGTTTGTATCACGCGGGTGCAAACCAATACTTGGCTCATCCAGTACATACATAGAGCCTACGAGTGCACTGCCTAGTGATGTGGCTAATTTTATCCGCTGAAACTCTCCGCCCGAAAGCGACGCTGTTAAACGGTTTAATGTCAGATAACCCAAGCCCACTTTATCCAGATAAGATAAACGGTTTGTAATTTCTGTCAGCAAACGTTCTGCAACTTTTACTTCATGTTTTTGCAATTTAATTACAGGAAAAAATTCCAGCGCTTCCGCAACTGGCATCAATACAATATCTGTAATTGATTTGTCCGAAACCTTTACATACGATGCATCTTTGCGTAAACGTGTTCCTCTGCAATCCGGACACACTGTTCTTCCTCTGAATCGGGATAACATTACCCGATATTGAATTTTATAAGTCTGTGTTTCTAAATACGCAAAGAAAGCTGTAAGGCCTTCAAAATATTTATTTCCATCCCACAGCAATTGTCTTTCTTCGGGAGATAAATCCTGAATCGCTCTATGAATAGGGAAATCGAATTTGATTCCGTTCTTGATTAATGGCTTCAGCCAGTCTGCCATCTTCTCTCCTCTCCAGCATGCAATGGCACCTTCAAAGACAGACAATGATTTGTCGGGTATAACCAGATCTTCGTCAATGCCTAACACATGACCAAAGCCTTCGCAGGTTTTGCATGCCCCAAAAGGATTGTTAAAGCTGAAGAAGTTTGCAGAAGGCTCTTCAAAAACTATTCCATCGGCTTCAAAGCGATCGCAGAAATCTCTGGTTTCACCATTAGGTATGATGATTCTGCAATCGCCATCACCTTCATAGAATGCGGTCTGTACAGAGTCTGAAACACGAAAGGGCGCATCTTCTTCTGTTTTATTTACGGCATTTCTATCAATCAAAATCCAGGCATCTGCTTTGGCAGGAACGGCTTTCGTTCCTTTCTCAATCAGCTCTTCCATGGTAACGACTTCCCCATTCAGATACAATCGGGTAAATCCTTTCTGTAATAATACCTGAAGTTCTTCGTGTGGTTTTCTTTCATGCTTTGTTTTGAATGGAGCCAGCACCATAAAACGTGTACCTTCTGCATGACTAAATACCCAATCAACAACATCTGTAACGGTATTCTTTTTTACTTCTGTGCCGCTAACCGGTGAAATGGTATGGCCAACACGGGCAAATAATAATTTTAAGTAATCGTATATTTCTGTTGTAGTGCCAACTGTTGAGCGTGGATTGCGGGAGTTTACCTTCTGTTCAATAGCAATTGCCGGCGAAACACCTTTAATGTAATCCACTTCGGGTTTTTCCATTCGCCCTAAAAATTGGCGTGCGTAAGAACTCAGACTTTCCACATACATGCGTTGCCCTTCAGCAAAAAGTGTGTCAAATGCCAAAGAAGATTTTCCCGAACCCGACAAGCCGCTAATAACAACTAACTTATTTCTGGGAATGGCGACATCAATATTCTTGAGATTATGAACACGTGCGCCTTTTATGATAATGAAATTTTTGGGGTCTAATGATTCTAAATCGAGCGTGTATTTTTTTCCCGCCACAGCCGTACCTTTCATAGATATTAATTTACATGAAATCTTCTATTCATCAGTAGAATCAAGATTTATATCGCATTTTTAAAGTTCAGCTTTTTTATTCAAATATCACAATAATATAGTAAACAGTTGTCAGTAACCATTACATACTGATTACCGATAACTGATTACTTTTTATAAAACAGCCAGAGCGAGAAAAACATCAACGCCATTGCTGTTAATTTTTTCCAGTTAATAGGTAAACTAACTCCTGTGAAAATGCCAAAATGATCAATTACTGCACTGGTCGAAAGCTGCGCAATGATCAGGATCATCAATACACTGCCGATGCCGATTTTAGGGACTAATAATACACTGGTAAGGACATAGCAGGCGCCTAATAAACCGCCGGTTAATTGCCACAACGGCACTTGTTTTATTAATGCAATATCCCCTTTTCTCATAATAACCATGGCTATTAATAGCGCAATAGTGCCTATTATGAAAGATGTAAATGCCGCTTCGATTGTCCCAATCTCTTTGCCGAGGGCACCATTTACGCCTGCCTGAAATGCAACTGCAATTCCTGCAAGTGCCAACATAATAAAGGTTTGTGTATTCATTTTCATTTTAACATTAATTTATTTTATAACCTTTCGCTTACTTTTCCGTTCGTTACGGGATATATACTTGCAAATATGGATAATTGCCTATATATTTAAATTACTAACATCCTAAAAGTGCTTAAAGTTTAACCCTAAACAATACAATATGAGATAGACCTCTACGTTAACCAAATAACATACGGATATGAAAATGACAGCTATTAGCGATTCCACGTTGGTTTCGCAATATATCCAAGGTAACGAAGAGGCTTTTGCTGAACTCATAAAAAGGCACAAATCAAAAGTTTACTCTACTATTTATTTAATTGTGAAAGATCGTTATCTGGCAGAAGATCTTTTACAGGACGTTTTCATCAAAATCATTCACAAGATGAAAGGCGGTCAATACAACGACGAGGGCAAGTTTTTACCCTGGGTAGTTCGGATTGCACATAACCTTGCCATTGACTATTTCAGACGCAATAAAAGGTACCCAACCATCGTTATGGATGATGGAATGAATATATTCAATTCTCTTAATTTCTCTGAAGACTCTACAGAGTCTATCCAGATAAAAAATGAGAATGAAGCGTTGATCCGTTCTTTGATTCAGAAATTACCTGAAAGCCAACGTGAAGTTGTATTGATGAGACATTTCTCCGACATGAGCTTTCAGGAGATTGCTGATTCTACCGGAGTTAGTATTAATACTGCTTTGGGAAGAATGCGTTACGCTTTAATCAACCTCCGCAAGGAGCTGACTAAGCAACCAAAAGTGATTGTGTATGATAAAAACGTTTACCCAGAATGATGTTATCCGATTTGTTTATGATGAAGTAAGTACTGAAGAGCGTTCTCAGATGGAAGAGCTTTTAATTATTGACGCTTCGTTTCGAAAACTTTATAAGAGTTACGCAAAAACGAAGCATTTAATTAAAAAATCTGCAATCGAACCTTCAGAGAATGTCATCAATCGTATCTTAAATTATTCAAAATCGCTTTCTTTGCAACAGTAAACGAAAGTTATGCAACGCAAAGAACGATTTGAAAAATTCTTAGATTATTTCTCCACCCATTCACCCGAACCAGAAACAGAGCTCGTATATTCTAATCCATACGAGCTCTTGGTTGCGGTGAGCCTTAGTGCACAATGCACAGACAAGCGTGTGAACCTTACCACGCCCGCACTTTCAATGAGCGCATCGCAGGTGTCAACTAAAGCAGCATCCTCAAATTCGTTGTGTTTTATAATGGATGGTGCTTCGTAGCGTTTTATTTTTAAATCATATTCGTCAATTTTTATAAACGAAGCCTCATTCAACTCGAAAATATTCTTGTAAAAAGTGAATGGTTTAGGAACGTATTTAAATTGTAAGTAATGATTTATCTGTGCCGAATTGAATTCCTTTTTAACAAGCCCGCTGGCTAGAAT
>Ga0206916_1071_pt1 | contig 19538 bp, 19 predicted proteins | sample Alteio_BWOrgHeat_71_FD_152957 | JGI IMG/M metagenome (GOLD analysis project Ga0206916, IMG submission 152957) | Enriched cells from forest soil in Barre Woods Harvard Forest LTER site, Petersham, Massachusetts, United States -... | ecosystem: Environmental > Terrestrial > Soil > Temperate forest >... | reverse complement strand
ACGATACCCCGCGATGGAGAACGAGGCAAATCTTTCCATTGCGCAAACGTATTATAATTTGACCCACCGCGCGCGGTGCGTTGCCCGTCCTTCGACGTCGAATGTCTTCTGGAAATCGGTCTTCGGATCGTGCGACCAGTCCCATTCCGCTGCGGGCTTTAATGCATTGGCATCGCGGAGCGCCTGCGTGGCCGTCTCGAAATAATGAGCGTGATCGGTGGTGAAACGCAATTCGCCGCCGGGCTTCAACGCCGTCGCGACATCGCGGATGAACTCGGGCTGCATGAGCCGCCGCGGCCAGTGCCGTCGCTTCGGCCACGGATCGGGAAACATGATATGCGCGATGGAAACGCTGTCCAGCGGCAGGAGATATTTCACCGTGTAGCCGAACTCCAGCCGCAGCACGCGCAGGTTGTCCAAGCCAAACCGCGCCGCCCGCTTCTCGATCTTGCGCACGCGCCCCAGCAGTCGTTCCACCGCGAGCAGGTTAATTTCTGGATGCTGCTTCGCATAAGCCAGCGCGAACCCGCCGTCACCAGCGCCAAGATCAAGCTCCACCGGTTGGTCGTTGCCGAAAACTTCACGCCAATCGAACCGGGCGCAGATGTCCTCAAGCTGAATAATGTGAGTGGGAGACGGCATGAGCCGTGCAGGGTAGATCGTTCGCACTTGTATGGAAACCGAAACCATCGAAAATAACTCGATGAATATTCCTGCAATAGGAAACTTGACGCCCCATCCTCAAATCCAGAAATGGCTTCGGTCGGAACCCATCGAGGTGCCTTTCTTCAAAAATCAAAAGCTTCAGTTTGTTTTGGCAGATTTTAAAGACTCGGACGAAGAAGAAATCAATTCCGCCGTAGTTGCTTTTCTAAGGCTCGGCGAAACGGATCGAGAAAAAGCGGCAGTTCATGTCTACCGCAACTACGAAGATATGAAGGGAGCTGTTAGCGAGGAGGATTTGGGTTGCACCATTAACAGTCCAAATGAAGTTTGGGGCTTTGTGCATCCCAAGGATATTTACGTCACAAGACGTAGATATAAGAACAAGGAAATGTACGTGCAACTAACAGCTGAATGCGACTGGGAACTAGAGCACGGCCTTCAGATTATATTTAGGAAAGGCTCGGTACTTTCTCGAGTTAGTGCCCAAGACGGGCATTTGACCTATTCGGATGCGTACGCCGTCCCAGAAGAACAAGACAGAATTTCCTAATTGGCACTATATCAAGCCACCGACAACTCACTCAGCCAATGCAGAATGCCCTTCTGCGCGTGGAGACGGTTCTCCGCCTGGTCAAAAATTTCCTGCTGGCGGTCTTCGAGCAGTTTCTCGCTGATTTCCTGGTCGCGGTAGGCGGGCAGGCAATGCTGGACAAGCGCGTGCTTCTTCGCGAGCGCGAGTAGTTCGTGATTGATCTGGTAGCCGGCGAAGGCCGCCTGGCGCTTGGCTTTTTCCTGCTCAAGACCCATCGAGACCCAGACATCCGTGTAGAGCACGTCGGCATCGCGCGCGGCTTCCTTCACGTCGTGCGTCTGCTTGACGTAGCTATTCGTGACATCGCTCCGGTAGCCGTCCGGGCCTGCGAGCGTAAGCTGGAACTTGAAGATTTCCGCGGCGTAGACCCAGGAGCGCGCCACGTTGCAGGCGCAATCGCCAATGAACGCGACTTTGCGGCCTGCAATCGGCCCAAGCTTTTCCTCGATCGTCATGATGTCGGCGAGGATCTGGCACGGGTGTTCGTCGTCGGTCAGCGCGTTGATCGTGGGCAGCTTCGAGTAGTCCGCGAACTCGACGATGTCAGCCTGCGCAAAAGTGCGGATGATCGCGCCGTGCACCATGCGGCCCAGCACGCGCGCGGTGTCCTTGATCGGCTCGCCGCGACCGAGCTGCATGTCGTTCGCGTTGAGAAATAGCGCGTTACCGCCGAGTTCTCGGATCGCCACCTCGAACGAGACGCGCGTGCGCGTGGACGACTTGTTGAAAATCAGCGCCCATGTCTGGCCGGCGAGCGGACGCCAGGAGATCGTCTTGCGTTCCGCCTTATAGCGCATGGCCAGGGCGAGGATTTCGCGGAGGGTTTTCTCCTGCATGCCCTTGAGGCCGAGCAAATGTCTGGGAGTGGCGGTCATGTCTATTTACCTGCGGCGATTTCCGTGCCAATGCCGGCATCGGTGAAGAGTTCCAGTAACAACGAATGCGATTGCTTGCCGTCGAGGAAGTGGACCTTGGACACGCCGCCCGCCAGCGCCTCGAGCGCGGAATCGACCTTGGGAATCATGCCCCCGGCAATGACGCCTTCGTCCTTGAGATGCTTGATCTGCGCCGTCGTGAGCGAAGGAATCAACGACGCCTCATCTTTCGGGTCGCGCCGCACGCCGTTGACGTCGGAGAGATAGATGATCTTGTGCGCCTTCAGCGCCTGCGCAATTTTCGCCGCGGCAATGTCGGCGTTAATGTTGTAGAGCTGGCCATCAATTCCGCGACCTACCGGCGAAATAATCGGAACGATTTCCGAGTCGATAAGTTTTTGCACCAGCGCAATGTGGGTCGATGTGATGTCGCCGACGAAACCGAGATCGATCTTGGCGCCGGTGGCATCGACATGCAGCGCGGCTTTCTCGGCGACGAGCACTTCCTTGCCCGGAAGCACTTCAGCCTTGCCACCAAGTTCGACGATTTTCGCCGCCAGCGAGGGACTAATCACCTCATTGAGCACGCGGTCGATGATGCGCATCGAGGGCTCGTCGGTGACGCGAAACCCATCGATGAATTTCGCTGTAAGATTTTCCTGCCGCATCGCTGCGGTGATCGCCTTGCCGCCGCCGTGCACGACGACGGGATTGATCCCGACCGCCTCGAGGAAAACGATGTCGCGCATGACGCTTTCGACCAGCACCGGATTCTCCATCGCCGCGCCGCCGTACTTCACCACGACGGTGCGTCCGCGAAATTGCTGGAAATAGGGCAGCGCCTCGAGCAGCGCGTCCGCCTTGGAATTTCTCATCATTCTCCCTTGTTGATCCGGACGTACTCTTCAGTCAGGTCGGTGGTGAGGATGCTGTACTCACCCATGCCGCAGTGGAGATTGATCGTGATCGTGAACTTGGGTCGGCGGACGATTTTCTTCAGTTTTATCACCGGCGTCTTGCTCGGCTGGCCATTGATCACCGCAAGCACACCGTCATAAAAAATCTCGATCATTTCCTCACGGACGCGAGCGCCGCTGTAGCCGAGCGCGGCGAGAATGCGGCCCCAGTTCGGATCGCCGCCAGTCCACGACGTCTTGATCAATTCCGACTTCGCCACGGCGAGCGCCGCCAATTTCGCGTCCTGTGCGCTGGGCGCGCCCTTGACCACGACATCGACCACGCGCGAAATTCCCTCGCCGTCCTCGACGATCATCCGCGCCAGCTTGCGCATGACATGCGTGAGTGTCTTCTTGAACAGCCCGAATTGCGGATGATAACTCTTGAGCAGGTTCGAGCCCGACATACCGTTGGCCAGCACGATGACCGTGTCGTTGGTCGAGGTGTCGCCATCGACGGAAATCCGATTGAAGGAATGTTCGACCGCGTCGTCGACGCAGGCCTTGAGCGCCGCGCGGTCGATGCTCGCGTCGGTCGTGATCACGCAAAGCATCGTCGCCATGTTGGGATGGATCATCCCCGCGCCCTTGGCCATGCCGCCGATGGTGACCTTGCGGCCGTCCACCTTGAAGCGCATGGCAAATTCCTTGCGGCGCGTATCGGTGGTCATGATCGCCTTGGCCGCCTCGACGCCGTTCTTCGCACCCAGCTTCGCCGCCGCTTTTTCGATTCCCTTCTTCACTTTCACCATGGGCAGGCGGTTGCCGATCCGCCCCGTGGAGCAGACGAGCCATTCGCGCGGCTTGGTATCGAATTCCTTCGCAGTGTGCTCGACCATGGTCTTCGCATCCGCGATGCCGCCGACGCCCGTGCACGCATTCGCGCAGCCGGAATTGATGACCACGCCGCGCATCTTGCCGTTGCGGCAGTGCTTCATGGAGACCTTGACGGGCGCGGCCTTGACCAAGTTGGTGGTGAAAGTCGCCGCCGCTTCCGCAGGCACATCGGAGACGACCAGCGCCATGTCCTTTTCGCCGCGCGGTTTGATTCCGCAGGCCACGCCCGCAGCCTGGAATCCCGCTGCCGATGTGACGCCGCCCCCCTTGATCGTCTTGGCTTCCATTTGTTTCGCAGTCCTCATGCCAGACCGCTCGTTTCTTCCAGCCCGAAGGCCAGGTTTGCGGCCTGAATAGCCTGTGAAGCATTGCCTTTGCCAAGATTGTCCAGGGAGGAAAAGAGAAGAAGCCGGTTCGTGCGGTCGTCGATCCGAGCCGCGACCTGAATGCGGTTCGAGTGCGCGACATGCCGCGACTCCGGCATCTGGCCTGGCGGCAGCACTTCCACAAATGGCTCCTGACCATATGCTTCCTGCAACAGCGCCTGGGCGTCGGCTTCAGTCTTCGGCTGCCGGAGCTTGGCCGTGATCGTGGAAAGCATTCCGCGATGGATCGGGACGAGATGGGGTACAAACGTGATTGTAACCTTCCCGCCAGCAGCGAGCGAAAGCTCCTGTTCAATTTCGCCCAAGTGGCGATGCTTCGGCACACTGTAAGTGTACATATTGTCGGTGACCTCGCCGAAGAGAAGCCGCAACTCGACCTTGCGGCCTGCGCCGGAAACTCCAGTCAACGAACTGACCACAATTGTCTCGGGTTCGATCCAGCCCGAACACAAAAACGGAGCCAGCGGCAAAATGATGCTGGTCGGAAAACAGCCCGGCGCGGCAATGAGCTTGGCCGACTTCAGCCGCTTGCGATGAATTTCGGGAATGCCGTAGACCGACTCCTTCAGAAGCACGGGCGCGGGATGTTCGTGACCGTAGAACTCCTTATAGATGGCCGGGTCGGTCGTGCGAAAATCGGCGCTGAGATCGACGACCGTTTTGCCCGCTTCGCGCAACGCAACGGCATACGGTGCGGCGGTCCCGTGCGGCACCGCGAGAAAAAAGAGGTCGGCCTTTTCGCCAAGCGCCAGTTCCGGCGCGGCATCGACAAAAGTAAGCGCGCCCAGTTCGCGTGGGAGTCCGTGGACAAATTGGGAAAGCGGCTGGCCCGCGCTCTGCCGGGACGTAACGAGGCCGAGCTTGAAAACCGGGTGCCGGGCAAGATACCGCAGAAGTTCCTGCCCGGAATAACCGGACGCGCCAACAACCGCAGTACGTACGGATGGCAACTGTGACCTTTCTTTTCTCGGTCCGAACACCGGAACCGAAAGAGGTTAGCGTTTGGAGAACTGGAAGCGCTTGCGGGCGCCGGGCTGGCCGGGCTTCTTGCGTTCCTTTTTGCGCGGATCGCGACGGAGAAGACCGGGCTTCTTCAGCGTGACGCGCAAAGCGGGATCAACGATGATCAATGCACGAGCCAAGGCGAGGCTGAGCGCGCCGGCCTGGCCGACGAGTCCGCCGCCATGGGCCTTGACCTTGACGTCGAACTTCTTCATCGAGTCGGCCGTCTGCAGCGGCTGCAGTGCGAGCGTCTTCATCGCAGGCGTGGTGAAATAATCTTCGAAGTCGCGTCCGTTGACTTCGAGCTTGCCCGCGCCGGGAACAAGCTGGATGCGGGCAACCGCGGTTTTGCGGCGACCGGTGGCGACGATGACATTTTTAGCGGGAGTGACCATGACGAGAATCCTTATTTAAGCTTGAGAGGGGCCGGGGCTTGCGCCTCGTGTGGGTGTTTGTCGCCCTTGTAGACGTGCAGCTTGCGCAGGATCGTACGACCCAGGCGATTGTGCATGATCATGCCCTTGACGGCGCCTTCAATGATCAATTCGGGATGACGTCCGCGGCGACCCTTGGCGGTTTCGGTATGATGGCCGCCAATGAATCCGGAGTAGCTCATGTACTCTTTCTGGATTTCCTTCTTGCCGGTAAAGACGGCTTTTTCGGCGTTGATCACGATAACGTGATCGCCAGTATCGACGTGGTTGGTGAAGATCGCCTTGTGTTTGCCGCGAAGCAGCACGGCGGCTTTCTCCGCCACACGACCGACAACCTGGTTGTCTGCGTCGATAATATACCACTTGCGTTCTACTTGCTCAGCCTTGGCACTAAAAGTTTTCATCGGGAGCCGGGAATTAAGCCACGCCGCACGAGGTGTGTCAAAGTTTTTTCAGGTTATTTTTAGACATGCGGATAGTGAGTGCTCTTTAAACAGGAAAGCGAAGGGGTTCGCCTCATGTTTTCATGTCTCTGTTTTCCTGTTTAAACGTTCCTCGCCCTGACATATCAGCGCGAAATGAAATTTTGCGACGTATAAGAAACGTTCCCAGGTAAAACTTGGGAGCGAGAGGCGCACAGTCTAAAACGCTTACAACCGCGTCGTCAACTTCGACTTGGTCGCCGCCAGTTCGCGCGACAGCTGATCGTTCTGCGCCTGGAGCACCGTGTTCTGCTGCGTGAGCGCGGCACACTCGGCCTTGAGGTTGTCGAAATTGTGCCGACTAAGCGAAGTGCCCTCGGTCGCCTCGCGCAAGGTCATGCGCGTTTCCTGCAGCGCTTTTTGACTTAGCGCGAGGCCACGTTGCGCGATCGAAACTTCTTCCTTCGCCTTGGCCAATTGATCGCGCAGGGCGGCGACATCGCCGGTCGCGGCGGTAGGGATGGGCACCGTGGCAACGTTGCGGGCCGGCGGCGCGGCCTTGAGCGAGGCGATCTCCTTGTTGCGCTCCTCGAGCTTCGAGCGAAAACCTTCCAGTTGCTGCTCGAGTTCCTTGCGGAACTTGAGCGATTCCTCGCGCGGGGCCGGGCTTTGCTGTTCGCGCTTCAGCGCCTCGAACTGCTTGCGCAACTCGACATATTCCATACGGGCCTGGTCGCGTTCCTCCGTGAGAGCCTGCATCGCCTCGGACTGGTCTCCCACATTGCTGTGGCCCTCGATCAAGTCCTCGGCATTTTCCAATTGCTCGCGCAAAAGCGAATTGTCGTGAAAGGACTGGTCACGTTCGCGGATGGTCTGGGCCAGCTCTTCGTTGAGCAGCGCCATCTTCATCCAGATGGCATCGAGATCGTCTTCGTCACCGACGCCCATCGACGTCGCATCGGAGTCGGGATCGAGTTCAGGCTCGGCTTCAGGTTCCGGCTCGATCTTCGGCGCGGGCTTGATTTCGGGTTTCGGCAACGGCTTGAATTCGAATTTCGGTTCAGCCTTAACCTCGGGCTTGGATTCAAATTTCGGCTCGGGCTTGAACTCGAATTTGGGTCCCGGTTTCGGCTCCGGCTTTTTTTCCGGGACGGGCGCGACCGGCTCGTGATTCGTCTGCTTCGCCTGAACCGGCGGCAGCGGAGCGGTCTTCACCTCGGGCTTGATTTCCGGCGCGGGTGCGACCGGCTCAGTCTCCGTGGTGGGCGGATATTTGAAAATCGATTTCAGTCCCGGCAACGTCGCGGTGCGACGCGGCAGGGCGGGAAGCGCACGGTGTTCGTTGAGCAGGGACGGCGGACGCGAGACCAGCGAGATGCGCGCGGTCGAGGCGAGCGATTCCTGAGTGACTTCATTTTCCCCCTCGGTCGCGGGTGCGGCCGAAGGCGGCGTGGCGTGAGGGAGAGAACTCGTGCCCTCGGCGCCCGGCTTGGGGCCGACCTTTTTTACCAGGCGGGAGAACTTTTCCTGATCAAACCACGAGGGAGATGTACTCATCGCTTTGTTCGGGAGCTGTCAGGTCGAGTTTGGCTTCTAGTTCCGCGGCGAGCTGATCGAAGACCAGCGCAATGGCGGGAGGCGCGCCGCCGCGAAGCAGGCCGAGCGGCATGCCCTTCATGCTCGCGTGGATCACGGCGGGGTCGCGCGGCAGCATGGCCGAGCAGACCAGCTCGGGCGGCAGGACGCGGCGGATTTCTTCGACAATTTTCTTGGTGTCCTCGACATGCGGATCGGCCATCGTCAGCACCACGCCGACGAGCGAGCACGCTTCTTCATTTTCGGTCTGAAGCTGGTTGAGAAAATCGACGGTAAGCATGAGCGAGCGCAGCGCAAGCGGCTCGCACTGTTGCGGCACGAGGACGTGACTGCAGCAGCGCAAAATTCCCTCGGTCGGGCCGTGCAGGCCGGAGGGCGTGTCGAGAATCACAACCTGGTAGCCGTGCTCCGACGCCGTCTTAAAAAAAGGCGCGAGACGCTGGCCATCCTGCAAGCTGGAGCACCACTTGGAAATTTCGTTGGTCGGGATTTTGCCCGACATGACGATGTTGAGCGTATCGAGTTTCGTCTTCAGCAAGGCTTGTTCGAATGGCGTGCTGCCGCTGCAAATCTCGTACAGACCCACGTAAGTCTGCGCGCTGGGCGAAAGCGACAGGCCGACCGAGCCCTGCGGATCGGCATCCACCAGCAAAGTTTTGAGGCCGCGTTTCGCGAACGAAAAGGCCAGGTTAATGGCGCAGGTGGTCTTACCCACGCCCCCTTTCAAACTGGAAATAGCTAGAGTAATCACGTGAGTCCTTAATCCTTACCTACTCATACCCCGATTCGCCAGCATGAAACGAAAAAAATTAGGCGAACTGGACTGAACTATCCAGAGGCGAGCATTTCGAGGCTGAAGTCGACCGAAACGATCGTGTGCGTCAGGGCTCCGACCGAGATGAAATCAACCCCGGTTCGGGCCACGTCCGGGATGCGATCAAGCGTCATGTTTCCGGAGGCTTCCGTCTTCGCTTTACCTCCGATGAGTTCGACGCAGGCGCGGGTTTCATCCAGCGACATATTGTCGAGGAGGATGATATCGACGCCGAGCGCGAGGATTTCGGGAATCTGGTCGAGGCGGTCGACCTCGACTTCCAGTACGGCTTCCGGATCGAGCGCCCGCGCGGCGTTGATGGCATCCGCGAGCTTTTTGCCCGTGCCCATGAGCGCGAGGTGATTGTCCTTGATCAGAAATTGGTCGTAGAGACCGAACCGGTGATTGACGCCACCGCCGCAACGCACCGCATATTTTTGCAGCGCACGCAGGCCGGGGATGGTTTTGCGTGTGTCGAGAATCTGCGCTTTCGTTCCCGCCGTGGCATCGACGAATTTCCGCGTCTGCGTGGCCACGCCGGAAAGCTGCTGGATGAAGTTGAGAGCGCACCGCTCGCCGGTAAGAATCGATGCGGCCGAGCCGCTGATTTCCAGCACGGTGTCGCCCTTCTTCAGCGTTGCGCCGTCCTCAGCTTTGCGTGTCAGCACGAGCTGGATGTCCTGCTCGCGAAAGACCTGCTCCGCCACCGGCACGCCCGCGAGCACGCACGGCTCCTTCGCGAAGATCCGCGCCTTGCCGATGACGTCCGCCGGAACGCAAGCGAGCGTCGTGATGTCCGCCGGGCCGCGGTCCTCGCCCAACGCGCGCGTCGCCGCCTCGCGGATGACCGCGGGACTAAGAGGTTCGATCGTCATGGTCATGCCTGTTGCTGAACATTCTGCATATGCTCGATGCGCTTCAGTTCCGCGCGGCACTCTTCCTCCGGCCCCTCGTGGTTCTGCGCGATGGCGAGTTGCAGTCCCTTTTCCCACAGTTCCTTTTCCGAGATGAGGTCCTTTTTTATCCCCGCGATTTTCGCCAGCAACATCGTCACGATCATCCAGTCCGGCTTGAGGTCGAGCGCCATCCGCAGACAAGCATCCGCCTCATCCACGCGCGCGCCATCCAAAAGCGCCTTGCCCAGACTGAAAAGAATCAGCTCATCCTTCGGCCTGGCCTTCAACAAACCTTCGTACTTGGCGATCAGGGCGTCGTTACTCATGCAGAGCCTATTAAACAGCAAGACATGAAAGGATGAAACCATGAATCTGCATTCGGTGGTCCAAGGAAATCAGCACTTCATGTTTTCTTGTCTTCATGTTTTCCTGTTCAACCTATGCCGCATTATGACGTCGTGATCGTAGGCGCAGGCCACAACGGGCTCACGTGCGCGTGCTATCTCGCGAAGGCGGGGCGCAAAATCCTCGTGCTGGAGCGGCGGCATATTGTCGGCGGCGCGGTCTGCACGCAGGATGATTTGATTCCCGGTTACCGGCTCGATGTCGGGTCGTCGGCGCACATCATGATCCACTTGACGCCGGTGCTGCGCGACCTGGAGCTGCACAAGTTCGGCCTCGAATACCTGGAGATGGATCCGTGGGCCTACTACCCGATCCTTGGCACGGGCACCGGCATCAGCTTCTACCGCGACCTCGACAAGACCTGCGCCAGCATCGCGAAGATTTCGCCACACGACGCCGAGGCTTACCGCGCGTTCGTGCAGCATTGGGGCGAACTGAACGAGGGCATCTTCGAGACGTTCCTGAAGCCGCCCACGCCGGGCAAAATCTTCGGCACGATTTTCAAGCGCAACCTGATGAGCATGCGCTCGCGCAAGCTCTGGTCATCGATGGACACCTCGCGGCAATTGATGGCTCCCTACGGTTCGGTGATCGAGGAACTGTTCGAACATCCGGCGATGCGCACCGCACTGGCGTGGCTCTCCGCGCAATCGGGCCCCGCGCCGACGGAGATGGCCACGGGCGACATGCTCGGCTGGAACGCGATGATCCATAAAAGCGGCGCCAAGCGCGCGAAGGGCGGCAGCGGCGCACTGACGCAGGCGATGGCGAAGTGTTTGCTTAGTTATGGCGGCCAGATTATTTGTGATGCGGAAGTGGCCGAGGTCGCTCGCGATGGTTCGCACTGGCGTGTGAAGTACGGCAGCGGCGATTCGGAGGAAGCGCTGACCAGCGCCACCGCAAACCGCGTCGTCTCCGCGATTCATCTCCACACGCTCTTCGGCAAGCTGCTGACGAACCCGCCCGATGAGCTCAAAAAGCGCGTCGCCCGCACCCGCATCGGCAACGGCTTCGGCATGATCGTCCGCCATGCCGTCGAGGAACTGCCCGACTACGGCGATTCTTCCGCGCCCGCCGGCCCGCTGCCCGGCACGAAGGATTATCAGACCTCGCTCCAGCTTCTCTGCCCGTCGATGGACTACCTCAACAGCTCTCATCGCGACTTCATGTTTGGTCTGCCTCCGAAGCAGCCTTCCGTCGTCGCGATGAGCTTCTCCTCGCTCGACCCGACGCTCGCACCGCCAGGCAAACACGTCCTCTTCACCTGGGGCCAGTACCATCCTTACGAGATGAGCAATGGGGAAAATTGGGACGCCATCCGCGAGCGCGAGGCCGACAAACTCTACGACCTCGTCTGCCAGTACGCGCCCAACATGCGCGGCAAGATGATCGCGCGCCATATCCAGTCGCCGCTCGATATCGAGCGGACCCTCGGTCTCCTCCGCGCGAACGTCATGCACCTCGAGATGAGCCTCGACCAGATGTTCATGTTCCGCCCCCTGCCCGAGCTGGCCGACTACAAAGTCCCCGGCCTGCCCGGCCTTTATCTCACCGGCGCCAGCACGCATCCCGGCGGCGGCGTCTTCGCCGCCAGCGGCTACAATACGGCCCGGGTCATTCTGGGCGAGAGCCGGTAAGGGCCGTGGCTTAATTGCCCTATTTCCCTTATTAGAATAGGAGAAATAGAAGAAATAGGAGGTTTAAGCCTACTTCCCCAGCTTGTACGCCTCTTCGTGCAGCGCCTTCCACTTCGCGTAGATTTTCCCCATCGCGCGCGCGCGGTCCGCATCCGGTTCCGATTCGGACAGCACCTTCGCGACGTGCATCCCGTAATTCGTCACCTCGCTCTGCGTCATCCGCACCGCCTGCGCGAAGGCCGCGCCGGAACTCCCCCAGATCAGCTGCTGCTTGCGATCGTCCGCCATCTCTTTCCGCACGGCCACTTCAAACGGCGGCAGCCCCACCCTGTCCAATTTCAGGTCGGCATCGGTCGCCGCGAACTTTTTCAGGATCTCCATGTCCTCCTTCGCCGTCGCGGAAATCTCCTTCGCGTAGGCGGCGATATCCGGTGGCGTGGTCTTTACCCAAAGCAACAACGACACCTGGGATTCCTGGCTACAAAAATCATAGAAAAGACTGTACCCATCGTTCCGCGCGGCCTGGTCCAACTTTTTGGGTTCATCCGCACGCGCAAGGCCCCCGCCCATTCCCCAAGCCGTGACCAAAATCGCAACGCAAAAAATTCCCCGGCGGATCAGTAATGTCATCCCTCACCCTACAGGCCACGTCCACCTCAACAAGGCCACCGTAAAAATATCCTTCGATGGCGCAAGCGCCTAGTATCGCTCACCGCAATAGACGCACGAATGGGTCGCCGCGAGTGTGCGCATGAACGTCGGATTGAGCTCCAGCGCTTTGCAGTGAGGACAGCTCAAGCCACTCTCCTTCGCCCATTTTTTTCGCATTCGAACGGATGCCACGCTGTGGGCCACGATCAGCACGACCAGCATGAGAACCGCAAACCCTGCACCCGTGTCCGCCCTAAAAAAAAGCTGCATCACCACTGCCAAACCCAGCGATAGCAGCAGCGTCCCCACAAACCAAAACCCGCTCGTCTTTTCATACCGCATGCTGTTGCGCCGGTAGGAACTCACCCGCTGCGTCAAAGCTTCATCCATCTCCCGGCGACGCGCGGTCTCGGCCCCAGACAGCGCATTCCTGGTCACTCCGGCCTTGTTCAATACCAATTCCACATTCGCTTTCGTTTCCAGATCGGGCAGTTGCAACAACGCCATTTCCTTCGCATCGAGATCCACCAATCTCAGCAGCCAGCCATCGTTCTGTTCCTCCACCTCGTAGCGTGAGATAAGACTAAAGCGAAAATACCGCTCGAAAATAAAGCGCCGCCTCACCAGATAAGCTGGATGAAGCGCGACCATGCTTCGTCCATAGTAAGTGAGTGCCGTTGCTCCGTAAGTCAAAAGAGCGGGCATGAATATGCAACCGGCAATCGCCTCTCCCATCCCCGGCAATTCCTCGGGCCGTTTCGGAGACAGCCGGCCCAAGATCACTATCACGAGAAAAAATCCCGCCATATAAAGAAAGATCCTGAATTGAGTCCACCCGTAGTGGAGCGGCAGCGGATCATGCTGCAAGACAAAGGGACGCGACTGTTTCCAGACGCAGACCGGACGGGCCAGACGACGCATCTTCACAAAGCAATGGGAAACAATCTTCCCTAGGCGAAAAGCCTAGCCGCCGCCCGCCCGCGCCGCCACCGCGAAAATCTCAAGTTGCCGGTAAACTATTCTCAGCCGCCTGCCGATAACGTGAATAGCGCCAGTCCGCTTATACCATATGGCCAATCCCGCCCTATCGTCCTCGCCCCCCGATTTTCGGCTGCTCTTTGAGGGCGCGCCGACGCTCTACCTCGTCCTCAAGCCGGACCTGACCATCATCGCCGTCAGCAACGCCTACCTGAAGGCCACGATGACGACGCGCAAGCAGGTGCTCGGTCGCGGCCTCTTCGATGTCTTCCCGGACAACCCCGACGACCCCGCCGCGGATGGCGTCCGGAATCTGCACGACTCGCTTCAACGCGTGCTCACCCAGCGCACGCCCGACACCATGGCGATCCAAAAGTACGACGTTCGCCGGCCCGAAACCGAAGGCGGCGAATTCGAGGAGCGGCACTGGAGTTGCGTCAACACGCCCATCTTCGGGATCGATGGTGAAATTCTCTACATCACCCACCGCGCGGAAGACGTCACCGATTTCATCCGCCTCCAGCAAAAAGACTCGGAGCTCAGCAGCCGGAACGAAAAGATGGAGATGGAAATGTTCCTGCGCGCGCAGGAATTGAACGAGGCCAACCAGAAGCTGCGCACCGCCAACCAGCAACTCGCCGTGGCCTTGCAGGAACTCGAAGGCTTCAGCTATTCCGTCTCGCATGACCTGCGCGCGCCGCTGCGGCACCTCACGGGCTTTAGCGAAATGCTGCTCAACGACGCCACCTCGACCCTGAGCGATACCGGCCGCCGCTACTCGACCATCATCGCCGACGCCGCCCGGCGCATGTCCAACCTCGTCGACGATCTGCTGGCCTTCTCGCGCATGGGCCGCGTGGAAATGCGCGAACTCGAGGTCAACCTCAACGAAATCGTTCAGCTCGTGAAGCACGATCTCGCCCCCGATTGCGCCGGCCGCGAAATCGAATGGCACATCGCCAACCTACCCAAAGTTCGCGCCGACCAGGCCCTGATGACCCAGGTCTGGACCAACCTGCTTTCCAACGCGATCAAGTATACCCGCCAAAAGCCGGTCGCCCGCATCGAGATCGGTTACGAACGCAAGGACAAGGAATTCGTCTTTCACGTCAAGGACAACGGCGCCGGCTTCAACATGGCCTACAGCGACAAACTCTTCGGCGTCTTCCAGCGCCTCCATCGCGCCGAGGAATTCGAAGGCACCGGCATCGGCCTCGCCAACGTCCGCCGCATCATCGTCCGCCACGGCGGCCAAATCTGGGCCGCAGCCCAGCCCAACGAAGGCGCGACGTTCTCCTTCACCCTGCCCACCCACGAGCCGTATTGAGGGCTGTCCTGGCCGGCGGCAAACAGGGCTGGTCTAAATGTGGACAGCGCTTGCCTCTCGTAATTTCCGCGTGAAAAGGATTGCAGCTTTTCTTCAAGCAGCAACCATATGAATTAGGTTAACGAGGAACTAATGTCTTTTCAGCACCTCCCGGAAGACGCACGCAAGAGTGCTCTCATTAAGACGCTTGCCCAAAAAGTGGCGGCATCCCAGAGACCGGGCACCACTACTTTTGACTTCGCCGGCAAATTGGTGGAGTTGGAAAGGAGAGTCACGGCCGAAATTTCCTACATCAACAACCTATTTCCGGAATATACGCCCCACGATGCCCACTACCATATCACACGGCTTTTCTCCATTGCAGATCGAGTCATAGAAAAACCGCGCCTGAAAAAACTCAATACGGTCGAACTTTTCATTCTTGCCTGCAGTCTCTACGGGCACGATTGGGGCATGGCGGTAAGTGAACCTGAACGACAGGCGATTGCGGACCTGATTCAGACCGGGAAAAAGTCGGATTCCATTCCGCTTTTGCCAGACGAAAAAAAACAGTTTGAAAAATTTGCCGAGTCTTGTGGAACTGAGCCCCTCGCAGCCATCAAGGAAATTGGACTTTGGAGAGAATATGTACGCCGCACCCACGCTTGGCGCAGCGCGGAACGCATTAGCAAATTTTTCGCCCGGGACGGTGAAGGCGTTGGCGAAGCCTGCGCCCGGGCCTGCCGGGGACATTGGCTCGATTTTTCCGAACTGGATAGACCGGACAGATATCCTTCCGATTTTGCCACTTTGGGCGTAGGCGTCGACCTGTTGGCGATTACGCTCTACGTACGATTGATCGATTTGCTCGACGTTGCATCGGACCGGACTCCCTATGCCATCTGGAATTTCGTTGCGCCCAGAAATCCCAGATCGGTCATGGAGTGGTCCAAGCACCGGTCATTAAATCCCGTCATCTGCGCCAAGTTTGAAAGCGCCCGGCGAATTGTCGTTGATGGCGTCGTGAAAGATCCCGAGGTGGATGCGGAGCTGGCCGACCTTCGCGACTACATCGATAGCCAGCTAAAGGGATGCAACGATCTTCTGGATCGCCATTGCGAGGCCAAATACCACCTCAATCTCCATCACGTGCATTGGAGGGTGGAGGCACGTGGCTTTAAGCGGCTCGACCTTCGTTTCGAATTTCACCGCGAAAAGATGTTTCAGCTCCTCAGCAACGAGATTTATCAGGGAGACGGCTACGTATTCCTGAGAGAGCTCCTGCAGAACAGCATCGATGCGATTCATCTGCGGCGCGCCCTGGTCACCGAAGAAGGAGAAAAGCCCATCGACGGCCTGATCCGTTTCTCCGCGCAACAACTCGAAAACGGCGACTATGTCGTGACATGCCAGGACAACGGCGTGGGCATGGATGAGTACATCATCAAGAATTACCTGGCCGTGGCGGGCAAGAGCTACTACTCCAGCAACGACTTTCAGCAATTAGGCGTCAAAATGGACGTCATCTCCCGCTTCGGCATCGGCATTCTGAGCTGCTTCATGGTAGCCGACCATATCTCGATAGAGACCATGCGTGCAGCGATATCCGGCAAAGGACCTTCCGAGTGTCTTTTCCTCGATATTCCAAGCGTTGGGAGACAGTTTCGCGTCTCAGCCGGAAAGACCCGCACCACGCCGGGAACCACTGTTACGGTCCATGTTAAGCAGGACAAGATCCGCACGTCTCCCGCTGAATGGGGCGAGAAGCTGCAGGTGGCCGAGTACCTCTCAATCATCGCCGGCTTCGTGGACATTCCCATCTATGTCGATGCCTTCGGCAAAAGCACCTTGATTCTGCATCCGGATACCGATGTGACCAAAGAACGGAACCGCCTCTCCAAATTGAGCGGTAAACAGCCGTCGGAGATCACCATCAAGAGAGTGGAAAAGGAATACCCGGACGTACTGGCGCCCCAAGACTCCGCTTTATTCACACAGGTCGCTGACATCTCGATTGATGAGCCAAATGATCCTCACTATCAAGGATTCATCGCGCGTATCATGCCCAAGGATATAAACGTATACATATCCTTGGGTGAATCCTCAGATATGCGTTACAAACAGGCCGTCTCCATTTGCCCTCTCGACGAGGACTCGTCACTCAAGGGAAAGGAAGCAGTTACGTTGCGTTGGGACAAGTATCCCGGCCCTCTTATACGTGAGCAACCTAGGAGCGCCATTTGCAACTGGTTCACTAAAGTTTTTTCTAATGGCATTTTAGTTGCCGGAGTATCGGAGAATTCCCTGAATGCTAATGAGGCAAGCCATTTGATGCCTTCTCCTTATTACTGTATCAACATTACTTCCAATCGAGTTGAACGAACGGATGTCGCCAGACAGCAGTTAGGCCCAGATTCGCGCGGATGGAAAAGGGAGGTCAACGCACTCCTTCTGGAGAATTGGAGAAAGACTTGGTTTAAGGATCTTTCCTCCCTCAGTCCAGAGCAACTCCTCGTTCGATTGGGTCAGATCATCGTTATTTTTCACCTTGATAATCATGACGTCGAAGCTCTGTTGCCGGATTTCACATGCCCCGTTCCCCTCCTGATCTCAGGAGGAATACTGCGAATTGTGCCCCTGTCTTCACTTCACGACAGTTTTTATTGTCTGCCAGATGATTTTGAAAATATCGGACGAACTTTTACTAACAAAACTTTGCTCAAGCTGGCAGCTTCCAGTGAAATTGCCGAACTGTGGCATGGGGAAGAGAGCTATCATGATTCACTTTCCATTTCGGACGATGATATTTTTACAAAAATCCATAATTACACGGAAACCGTCATAGACAAACAGTTTTCATCTGAAGACTTTAGAGTCATTTATTCCATTTCAGGAGAATATCCTATCCTGCAACCTGTCTACAGACGAAAGATTGCCCAACGTCACGATATTCAGAAAGCGTTTTCACTTGCCCTCGACACTCCTAACGAACTACAGGACGAAGAATGGAATTTTCTCTTCGACAATATTTTTCAAACTGTCGGCAACTACAAAGTGCGGCTATCAGATGTACCAACTATATTCGGCCTAAGATGCTACTATAAAAAAATACTAGCCCCTTGGGATAAGATTTTTGCCTTGAATATTAATACCTTTAACACGAATCACCCCACGATGCGACAATTAATGCGCGGCCTCGTGGCGACGACTAAATCCCCTCACCTTCCGGAGTTATCGCCAGATCGGCAAGGACAACTGAGAGATAAACTTGGAAAACTCCAGAATATATTTCTCGAACACCTGGTCTTGGATTTGGCAGTCATCTCCAACTATTGCAACCAATTCTTAAATGCCGTTCACGAGGCAAATCTTATTCGAGACAGGCCCGATCCTGTTAGCCTTACGTTTGAGGACTTTGTCCCTGGATCGGTACGAAAAGAGGGACCTTCGCTTATTTCCGGCGTTGATCCCGATCTGCATTATAAAGTGGGGCCGAATTCAGCTCGGTTTGGGATGCCATATTTGCCGCCTGCGGTATAGCTCTCTCTTTCTTTGTTCTCGGGTTTCGCTCAGGAGGCAAGCTCAAATGAAAGTATGTCCTTGTTTACCCTTCCGATGCACGAGCGTCTTGAGCGCTGTGTTCACGGCAACGTAAACGACTTCAAATACCGGTCGATACGGCGACCGTTCTCAGGGTTGGCCCTGGCGCAGACCCAGGCGGTGGCGACTTTTCCGTGACCACCCAGCACACAGACGCCGCCGAGGATTTGCATGCCTTTCAGGGTCTGGGTGAAGAGCGTTTTTCGTCCGTAGCAGTCCTTGATTTTGACCGACGACTCGGACGTAATGTGGCCCTGCACGCCGGCCACGAAGTCGGCCCCGGTCCGTGCGAGGGCCGCTTCATATTGGCCCGCGGAATAAACGCCGGGCACCGTCTCGATGTCCACGCCGTAGCCGGCCCCATAGACAAACGCGCGGTAGCTTTCCACAACGCCCGGATTGATCGAGACGACGTTCTTGAGCGGAGCCGGACATTCCACCTCGAAACCGTACTCCCTTGTCACGTGCCACGTCTCGAGCTTGGGCTCCGGCACGGCGGCAATAGCCGGCGCTTTCCCGGACGGCTGCTGCGCGAAAAATTGGTCCCCGGCCACCCCCAGTACGGTCAATAGAAACACGATTAGTATCGTGGCCCAAAACCACGGCATCAAGCGCTGGGGCGAGGAAGCTGGCGGCTTCCCCTTTTCTTTTTCCTTCTTCTCCAGGTGACGGGCAATCGTCTCGATCGACAATTCCTGCGCCGCGGCGTATTCCGGCAAATCCCGGAAAGCATGCCACTCCTCCGCGCCCACCGGGCAGACCAGCGACTCCGCATCGATATTCCCGTACCGCAATTCCGCCGCCAGCTCGATCAAGTCCAACGGCCCCAGCGTCACTCCCTTCGCGTGGCAATAATAGCGCGAGCTCGATGATGCGTCGGCAGGGGTCATGGTGGATGCTGATATCATCCTCCAAAATTAATTGGGGGGGAAGCAAAGCTTCGCCGACAAGGGCGTTTCCAAGTGCAACTTAAGAATGAGGATAAGGACATCGAGGAAGAATTCCTGCTTTAATTTGAACGAAGGGGACTTTCCGGGGTCAGTGATGGTGTAAGTCTCATTCATTCTTCTTTGCCCGGACTGAACTTCTGTCGAGTTCTTCTCCGTTTCCACCGATGCAAATGATCAGGGGTTAAGACCCCGTGATTCCTGCTCCAGTCGCGTGGACGATCTGCGCGATACTTTCCACTCCCTATGAACAACACCCTTCACGAAATCAGGAACGTCCCGATGGGCAATTTCCTCAACAGCACCGCCGGCGCCGTCGGTCATCCCGCGCCAACGATGACCGTCCGGATCGGATGTCAGCTCGTTTACGAGACTTTCCAGCCCACGCCGATTTTTCTGGTTGTCCGTCCTCGCACCGACGAAACCGACCAGGTCATCCTCTCGGAAACCTTGACGTTCCGTTCCGAGCAGGCGTCGCAACAATATCTGGACGCACACGGCAACATCACCCACCGGTGGACTTTGCCCCCCGGCCAGA
>Ga0206916_1036_pt2 | contig 19594 bp, 15 predicted proteins | sample Alteio_BWOrgHeat_71_FD_152957 | JGI IMG/M metagenome (GOLD analysis project Ga0206916, IMG submission 152957) | Enriched cells from forest soil in Barre Woods Harvard Forest LTER site, Petersham, Massachusetts, United States -... | ecosystem: Environmental > Terrestrial > Soil > Temperate forest >... | reverse complement strand
GAAATTTATTCAATCTGATGAATAAAAAAACGCTTGTAAGTACTTTTCTAGTCCGGTTCATTCTGGCTATAAATACATTTGGCGTATTTATCTTATCGTCGAGGTATTTAGGAGCTGAAGGCAGAGGTACCATAAGTTTGTTTGTTGCCAACGTTACCGTTGTGCAATTGTTCAGTGAAATTATTTTTGGTTCCGGTTATATTTACTTCATTCACCAGTACAACAAAAGAAATATCATCACCTACGGATTTATTCTGTCAACACTCTCCGGACTTATTGTGCCGCTGTTATTATACGCAGCCAATCTGCATCCTGAAAACCTGGTCACAGATTTAATCATCAACAGTATATTATTTGCCTGGGTCAACTGGATTGGCCTGCATCTTAGGGCACATAAGCATTTCACTTTTTACAATATATTCTATTTACTCCTTTCCGTCTTTCAGCTTTCTTTAATCTGGCTGATGATGATGCAAAAAGCAACCATACAAAACTACATTTTAGGCCTGCAGATACATTTAGGCATCAGTTTTATAATAGGACTGCTATTCTTGCTGGCGCTACCCGGGAATGAATCAGACTCAAGCAAGAACGCTACAATTCACTGGTTTGAGCTAATCAAAAAAAGTATTATCTCACAATACAGCAATTGGTTGTTCTTTTTAAATACACGCGTAAGTTATTATCTGATTTATTCGGTATTGAAAAACAACCAGCTCTTAGGTATTTACTCAGCGGCTTCTGTATTAACAGAAGCAATCTGGATCATCCCACTGGCGTTAGCTACACCTCTGTATCCTGTCATCTCTTCTGAACCCGACAAAACAAAAACCGTTCGTATGACGAACGAATATGCTTACACTTCTTTCTGGTTAAGCCTCTTTGCAGTCATTATCTTATTATTAATTCCTGAATCATTGTTAGAGTTTGTCATCGGAAAAGATTTTAAGGGACTGCATACCTTCATTTTATTGCTTTCCGGAGGAACGGTAATTCTATCGTATGCAAAAATTTACTGGAATTATTTTCAGGGAATGGGCTTATTTAAAATCAATGCAAAAGCAACACTCATATCATTTATTCTTCCTTTAGCATTTTTTCTGCCGTTCATTCAGATTCTGGGTATCTACGGCATTGCATTGATGAGCTGCAGCAGCTATTTAATTTACAGTTTTACCTTATTCTATTTTTATACAAAAGAAACCGCTACAAGCTGGAAAGTATTGTTATTACCTGCATTTAGATTATTTCCGAAAATATAAGATCAGTTAAGATCGTTCTCATCTTTGATCCGCTGATAGATCGACAATAACATTTTTTCCTGTTCCTGCCAATTGATTTCTTTCGCCGCCTGAATTAAATTTTCTTTCCAAACTGCATACGCATCCGGATGATCGTACACCCATTGGATACGCTCTGCTATATGCTTTGGCTCATACGAATCAACAAATGTACCGATACCATATAAATTCATAAGACGTTCCACTTCCTGCAAACGCGAAGCTAATACGGGAACACCCGCATGTACGTAGTCAAATACTTTATTGGGAAAACTATAAATATAATTTTCACTTATGGGTTTATCAACCGTTATACCCAGATGTGCCTGCATGGTATATTGCTTTAATATATGATGTGGCACCTTCGGAATAAAACGAACCCGATTTTCCAAATGATGTTCTTTTACAAGATCCTTCAACACATCAATCACATCGCCGCTACCTACAAACAACAATAAAAAACGTTCATCAAGATACTGCATAGCCAGTGTCAGTTCTTCCGTACCACGTGCCACGTTGATTCCCGTTCCCTGATAAATCAGTATGAATTTATTCTCAACGGCAGGCAATTTATAATGAATATCAGGGATTGTTTCCTGAAGAATCGGTACATTCATCACCACATCTACAGGTTGTTTGAATTCATTTACAAACAGACTTCGCTTTGCAAAATTATCGGTATAGATATACGTAAGCTGCGGGAAGATCCAGTTTTCAATGCTCTTCCAGACCTTCTGTATCCTCGGTCTTTTAATCAGTTCCGGAACACCCGTAAAATATTCGTGGTTATCGTATGCAAGTGGCACGCCTTTCAATTTTGAAACCAAAAAATTCGGCAACAAGGTATCTAAATCATTCGCAAGCAATATATCAGACTTATGAAATAAGAGATAAAAAAACAAATACAGATTATACTGTGCATAAAACAAAGGTCCCTTTTCAAACCACAGATTAAAACGATATGTTTTATATGGCCGTGTATCCATGGGCATACTATCCTTCTTCTTTCTTCCTACCAACAAAATACTATATCCGTGTGTATGCAAACTGTTACACACTTTATATACGCGTTGATCGGTTACTAAATCTGTCGTTACAGAAACAATTATATGTACGTTACTCATCAGGCATGTTTAAATAATCGAAACCAGAAAGGCAATGTATTTTTATAAATCAATATAAAGTCTTCGTCGAGTGCTCCGAAATTTTTATTAAAATCAGCAATAACAGGGAGATTCGAACCACCAAAATGTACTCTTAATTGTATATCCTGTTCGTACTTTTGCTGAATCAATTTATACAATAAATAGTGTAATAAACTATGTTGCCTGGCAGTGTCATTGCTAAAACACGCCACCAGGTAGATTCTTCCCATTATATACAAATAGAATTGGCCGCAGGTAAATACTCCCTTTTCATCCTGAATACCTTCAATAAAGCCATATCCCGCAACGATAGATTCCTTTGCAAGCACTTCGAGCTTTTTATAATCGGCATTCCGGTATGGATTTCCTTTCTCTATCAATTCTTTCTTCAAAGCCGTTACAAATAACTCTACCGGAACAGAAGTCAATGTTGTTAAACCGGCACTTTCTGCTTTGCGTATGTTTCTGCCCCATACTTTAGTCGGAAAGCGTACTCCTTCTTTTAATTGTAACAATTGGTGACGACGGCCGATATTCTGCACCGTTGTATCTGAAAATTGAGCATCCGTGGTATAACACACATAATCAATACTTTTTTGCAGCACATGCAATTCTACAGCTATTTCTCTGGTGTAAGCCACATCTCCGTAGATACTTATTTTCTGTATAAAATTCGGCAGATCAAAAAACGACCAACGTATTTTTTTTGTAATAAATAACGGGAACACGGCAGCATAATCATCTGCTACCAAAGCCGACCAGCCGGGTGCTGCAACATTGAGCCAGGAAGATAATAAAAATGGATCAGCATCAGCAGAGCGTAAAATTAACTCGTCCCACTTTTTAAAATCCAGCTGATGATGTAGTATATGCTTTACCAAAATTTAATCTTGTTGCAGATCAGAGTAACGCGCAAACGTACACGAATCTTTTACGGTTAAAATAAATTCGTCTAATTCCTGTAATGAAAATTTGCTTTGTGCCTTCGGATGACCGATTACAACCATTGTGTCATCTCCACGTTTTGTTCTTCTATTAAATTCTTCCTTCATTATACTTGCATAATAACCGTCACAGCTTAACGCCTGCTGAGAATATCCTGTCAGGACTTTTTTCTTTGTTCCCGGTTGAGCCATCGGAATTCCATCTCCCATAGAAGTATGCAAAGAACGATTTAAACGGCCTCTTATGTATAAGTTCCAAAAGAAAAGCGGAGAAAAGCGTACAGATGAAATCGGAAGTTCCAGAAAATAGCCGATTGGATCTTGCACCAACGGATCTGTATCAAACAGCCATTGATCCAACGCAGGCGCATTTCTGAAATCAAATTTTATCTGGCCTTCTTCCTGAAAACCTTTTTCGTATACGGTACTATCAATCCAGACTCCAAGCTTTTTAAACGTATCTGCTACTTTTCCCCAGGGCGGCAAACACCATCCGCCTGCTCTGAATGCAATTGGAGCCTTGCCGCATATTTCTTTCGTTATAGCAAAGTATGATTGAATGATTTCCTGTATTTGTTCATCTGAAAAATGATCCAGTCGATACCGATCTGTATTCATCTTCCAGTCATTGCCGTCGTAATACGAATCTTCCCAATGCGGATGTATGTGTAACTGACAATCATGGCCCGCCTCGGTAAGCTGCTGCAATTGTCTATAAACCTGTTGCTTTTCGTATGCCACAGATGAATGTCGTTTTGCATATTTTTCCAGTGCCAGTAAATAACCGCCGTCAACAAAAAAATTCATCCGTATACCGTGTTTGGCAGCAATCTTCAGGAGCTGATCGGTTGGTTCGATGATGCATTGGTTTGCCGAGCCGCTTTTAGCTCCAAAAAACAACTCATAATCAAACGATAAATATACCTTCATGAACTTCCTTTTATGCGCTTTACCCTATTGTAGAAAACAGATATTATCGGTAAATTTATACATAGTAGCCTATACACCCAAATTGTATTCCAATCATATTTCCCACCTCGAGGAAAAATAGCATGACTTCAGAGCACGATTTTCCATTCCAGAATACCTCAAGAGATGAATTGATTCAACAGGTTAAGGACTTGCAGGTGATAACTGCTAATCAACGGCCTGAAAAAATACTTCAGGAAGCCTTCGAAAAAATCAATTTACTGGTCATGACCATTGATCAGGATGGGATCATTGTATATACCAATGAGGCTTTTTTAGAAGTGATCGGTTGGGAAAAGCAACGCATACTGGGTGAAAACTGGAAAGAATTCTTAGAACCGGGAAAAGACAAAAATAAAGAAGAACATATTTATACCCTGATTAAAAAACAGGGTTTTATTGATCAACTGAAACGAAAATTCCTTTCAAAAGAAGGCGATTACCGCACCATTAAATTCAATGTTGTTATTCACCACCCAATCAGCAATGATACACATTTAACTACGTTGATCGGCGAAGATATTACGGATAAGAAAAAAGTAATCCGTGCATTAAAAGACAGTAATGATCAGTTACAGGATCTTTTTGAAAATGCCAATGACTTAATACAAGTGTTTGATCTGGATGGGAAAATTCAGTTTGTAAACCGTGCGTGGAAAGAAACTCTTCAATATTCCGATGAAGAAATTCTGAAATTAAACTTCAAAGATATCATTGCTAAAGAACATGTAAGTGTTACAATGGATCATTTGAATAACATTCTGGAAGGCCAGAAAGACGATAAATTTGAAACGGTGTTTACCAGTAAACACGGAAGAAATATACAGGTAATCTGTAGTGTGAACGTGCGTTACGAAAAAGAAAAACCGGTTTCTTTCAGAGGAATTTTTCACGACAATACCGAACACATGCGTGCAGAACGCGCGCAAAATCTGTATTACAAAATCTCCACACTAGCGATAAACAGTGATAAATTGGATTCTTTGTTAGACAATATTCACAAAGAATTACGCACCCTTATTGCTGTAAACAACTTCCATGTAGCCTTATACGACAGAGATCATAATTTTTTAAATTTCCCTTACTACGTAGATGAGAATATAGGCCCTAAGCCCATTAGCATGAAGCGGATGGTTGGTAAAGGCCTTACAGAATATTCTCTTTTTAATGAAGAACCTACCTTTCTTTACGAAGAAGACATTAAAAAACTTTCAGAAGAAGGAACCATAGAACTTTTAGGTCCCATACCAAAAATATGGTTAGGTGTACCGCTGCGCCTTGAAAACAGAACCATTGGTGTAATCTGTGTTAAAAGCCATAGCGATCGTAATAAATATAAAAGAAGACATTTAGATCTGCTCCATTTCATTTCCGGACAAATTGCACTTGTAATTGAACGTAAACGAAACGAGGAAAAAATCATTGATCAAACAGCCCGTTTAAATGCCATCTTTGAAAGTAGTTCGCACTTAATCTGGTCTGTAAATCGTAAACGGGGCTTAACATCTTTCAATCAGAATTATGCCAATGCCATTTTTAGAAAGTATCAAAAGTATCCGAGCATTTACGATGAAAATGTAACGAAAGAGTTATTCGTCTTATCTGATCCGGAGTTCCATGATTCCATCGATCAGAAATATAAAGATGCCTTCAATGGCCAACCGCAACATTTTGAAGCTTGTAATACCAATCAAAACGGTGAGATCTTCTGGCGAGAAACGTATTTAAACCCAATCTTCCTGCCGGATGGCAGAATAGATGAAGTATCCGGTATCTCTCACGATATTACTGAAAAGAAACAATGGGAAATTACCATTCAGGAAAGTGAAGAAAAATTCAGAAACATTTTTGAATCGTTTCAGGATATTTATTACCGTACAGATTTGTTTGGGCAGATTACCATGATCTCTCCTTCCGGCTGCGAACTGAGTGGCTATTCACAGGAAGAAATCATCGGCAAGCACATTAGTGATTTTTTCACTACCGAAAAACAGCAAGTAAATTTAATTCGTGAAGTATTAAAAACCGGTCGTGTAAAAAATTACGAGACCAACGTAAATATTAAAGGCGGCGAATCCATTCAATGTATTTCAAACATCCGTTTGATCTATAACAATGAAGGCAAACCAATTGGCGTTGATGGCGTGGCACGTGATATTACTTATTTAAAAAAGGCATCAGAAGAATTGCTTCATGCAAAGGAAATTGCAGAGAAGTCGTTGAAGGTGAAAGAAAACTTCCTGGCCAACATGAGTCATGAGATCCGTACGCCTATGAATGGTGTGATTGGCATGATTGATTTATTAAATGAAACGCCGCTGATGGAAGAACAGCGTAAGTATGTTCAAACCATTAAAAAATCTTCTGAGACACTGTTGAATATCCTCAACGATATTTTAGATCTTTCAAAAATAGAAGCAGGCAAAATGCAATTGCGCCTCGCTCCTATTTCCATCGAACAGACAATTGAAAAACTGCATTCGCTGTTTTATCAGCAGGCAACATTAAAAAATATTGAATTGCTTTACAGCATTGATTCGAATGTTCCGAAAGTTGTGCTGGCAGATGAAACCCGCTTGCTGCAGATTCTTTCAAACTTAACATCAAACGCCATTAAGTTTACGGAGCATGGTTCTGTCCGCATTCAGATTTCTTTACAATCACGCAAAGATCTGTTGAATAAAATCCGGGTAAACATTAGTGATACAGGCATTGGTATTCCTGAGGATAAATTAAATGTATTATTTGGCTACTTTAATCAAGTTGATAATTCTTCTTCCAAATCGTATGGCGGTACAGGTCTTGGATTAGCTATTTCAAAAGAGCTAAGCAAACTAATGAATGGTGAAATCGGCGTTCAAACCGAAGCCAATAAAGGCAGTACGTTCTGGTTTACCTTTGAAGCCAATGAAAGCAAGCGCCTGGTTGAAAATAAGCAGGATACTCCAAATGCTTTCTCGGGTGAAAAACAAATTAAAAACTATCCCAGAATTTTACTGGTTGACGATAACGCAATAAACTTATTTGTTGCATCGGAAATTTTACGTAAAGCCGGCTGCGAAATTGATACTGCAGGCAATGGATTAGAAGCCATTCAAAAGGTAAAACAAAATGCATACAGCATTGTGTTGATGGATATTCAAATGCCTCAAATGGATGGCATTGAAGCTACTGCTGAGATAAGAAAATTAAATCTGCCTCATACGCCTCCCATTATTGCCATGACCGCTTATTCTATGAAAGAAGACAAAGAACGGTTTATGTTGAATGGAATGGATGATTATATAGCAAAACCAATTAAAGCAGATAGTCTGATCGGAAAAGTAAAAACCTGGCTGGAAAATAAAGCTCCTATTGAACTGAATGGCACACAAACCCATAAAGACGAAGAAATTGAGGTTTCGGACCCGATTATTGACCTGAATGTTTTTGAAAAGTTAAAAAGCCTGTCCGGAGCTGAAATTCTAGACCAAATCTACAAAGAGTTTGAAAATGAATCACTTGAGCAAATTGTGGATTGTAAAAATTCGCTTCCTATGGGTGACTTTCATAATATTTTAAATAAATTGCACACATTGAAAGGTGTATCAGGTACACTTGGTTTAATTGAATTGGAATCACTGTCAAGATTCATTGAAACTAAGTTAAAAGCCGGCTATTATCCTGAATTAGAAACCGACATTGAGCAACTTTCACGGGCCCATAACCGTTTCACAGAACATTACACTTTTATTTTAAATTCAAATTCAAAATGAGCGCAAAAAAAGTATTAGTAGCTGAAGATAGTTCAGTAATTCAGAACTTAACGAAGAAGATTTTACAGTTTCAAAATTATGAGATCACAGCTGTAAAAAACGGAAAAGAAGTAATGAAGGAACTTGAAAAAGGTACTTTCGATATTATTTTAATGGATATTAATATGCCGCAGATGGACGGTATGACTTGCGCACAGGAAATCAGAAAACTAGGCGACAAAACAAAAGCAGGTATTCCGATTGTAGCTATTACAGGAAATGCTAAAAACTATTCCGACGATGATTTTAAATCGGCAGGTATAAATGCATACTTACAAAAGCCGTTGGATTTCGACAGACTGGTTGAGGTTGTAAAAGAATATACCGCTTAAATACAAGCATGGAGGTTAAATACACAACTCAGTTTTTAAGTAAACTTGAAGATATATTTTCGGAGTCTGATTATATGTTGCGCTATGAAAAAGGCAACTTTAACTCCGGTTATTGTTTATTAAAAGAAACGCACGTAGCTATAGTAAACAAATATTATCCATTGGAAGGTAAAGTAAATTCACTGATCGAAATTTTAAAACAGATCGAATTGAATACCGATAAAATGACTGATAAAAACAAAAAGTTATATCAGGAAATCAACCAGGCATAACGTGTTAAAAGCAACTTTTTTGGGAACAGGTACATCACAGGGAATTCCTGTGATTGCCTGCGAATGCGAAGTTTGTAAATCATTTGATTACCGCGACAAACGCTTGCGCACGTCTGTTTATATTGAAACAGAAAAGGTAAAGCTTGTTATTGATACCGGTCCCGATTTCAGGCAACAAATACTAAGAGAGCGTATCAAAAGCCTTGATGCCATTCTTTTCACACACGAACATAAAGATCATATTGCAGGCTTAGACGATGTGCGCGGCTTTAATTATGTGCAAAAACGAGACATGCCCGTATATGCACGCCACAATGTTATTGACGCGTTGAAACGTGAGTTCGCCTACATCTTCGCCGAATATCAATATCCGGGTATTCCACGCATTGATATACACGAACTAAAGAATGAACCATTCGATATTCAGGGAGAAACAATTACACCCGTTGAAGTAATGCATTACAAGCTTCCCGTATTCGGCTTTCGCATACAGGATTTCACATACATCACGGATGCCAACTTTATTTCAGATGCTGAAATAGAAAAAATAAAAGGCTCTAAAATTGTTGTGTTGAATGCTTTACAAAAAGAACCACATGTTTCGCATTATACGCTGGAACAAGCAATTGCAGTAATACAAAAGATCAATCCGGATAAAGCTTATTTCGTTCACATGGGACACCGCATGGGCAAACATGCTGATGTAGAAAAAGAACTTCCTGCAAATATTCATTTTGCCTACGACGGACTGACGCTAGAATTATAAGTCTATATCATTAATTTTCTTTGCATCTTAATTATCTCTAGCTGGTGAAACTTCAACTCTGGACCATAGGAAAAACCAACGACGCCTATTTAAAAGATGGCTGCGCACAATACACCAAACGCCTTCCCCACTATCTTCCCTTTGAATACATTGAAATTCCTGAACCCAAGAATACAAAGCTCAGCAGTGATGTATTAAAAAAGGAAGAAGAAAAATTAATACTGGAACGTTTACAGGATGCAGACCAGTTAATCTTGCTAGACGAGAAAGGAAGTGAATTCACTTCAACAGAATTTGGGCAATACATTCAGAAAAAAATGAATTCTGTTGCAGGAAATTTAATTTTTTTAATTGGCGGCCCTTTTGGTTTTTCTGAAGCCATATACAAAAGAGCCAATGGTAAAATTGCATTATCTAAAATGACTTTCTCGCACCAGATGGTGCGCTTATTCGCATTAGAACAGCTCTATAGAGCGTGTACCATTATTAAAGGCGAAAAATATCATCATTAAAAAAGAGTGACGCCAGATTAGCGCCACTCTTCAAATAATATCTATTAAATAATACTTACAGTATTTTTATTTCTTGATCAGTATTTTTGAATTATTGCCGCTGCTGTTACGAATATTCAGGTAATACACTCCGCTTGCAAAGCTGCTTATATCAAGGGTGCTCATACCTTTGTAAATTTGCTTTTCCAACAACGTTTCTCCCAAGGTTGAAATAACAATAATGGTATAATCTTCGGGTGCATTAATAGTATACAAACCATTACCTGGGTTGGGGTATACCAGAATATCTGCAACCGATATGCTATGATTGATGCCCGTTGTGGTCAGATTACCTACATATACACAGGCTGAAGTATCGGTGCAGCTATTCTTGGTTGCAATCACGGCATAGTCACCATTGCTGGAAGCTATGTATGTTTGCTGCGTAGCACCGCTTATCACCGTGTAATTGTTATCGCAATTCACCCATTTGTACGTAGCTCCCGCTGCGTTGCAGGTTAATGTTTCATCGTCTTGAGTAATCTCAAAATCATTGGAAACAGTAAGGTTAAGCGTTAACACGCTATCGCATCCGTTTTGATTGATTGCATTGTAGTGATACGTACCCGAAGCAGTATATAATGTACCATGCCAGGTATAGTTACCACAAGCTGCTACATTCTCCGGTGTACCCGCATTGCTGCAATCAAAGGCTGCAATCGTATTGCTCTCTCCCGCATAAAATGTACTGAACTTGGTTATCGGAAAATCTACTACCCAGTTTTGATCTGTTGTGTTCCAGTTGGCTGTTACCGGATTGTGTTTTATTTGTTCTATATGGCCCGTACTATCCGTATGCAATTGCAGAATACCCATTTGCATCGTTCCGCCAACAATATCATTACTCAGATCGGGATCTGTACCATTGTTTGCATTGAAGTTTACAATATCATTGTATGTAAAATAAAGTTTGATGCGGGCGCCTGCATCCGGATTCTGTGTATTGATGTCTGTAACCCTGCCTACAAAATTTGCGTCGCTGAAACTTGCCAACGTAGGATAAACCGTTTGATTTACCTGAACATTACCCGGATTGCTGCCTCCTATACTATCTGCTACCGAGATCATTTTGGCACAGTTATTTTCCTGAAAATAATTGATTGATAAACCATCGCCCTGGTTTACCACAGGCGAGTGGCTTACTCCGGCTGTGTTACTCACAGAGCCCGGAAGGTTAACAGAAAAAGCAAATGTACTTGTAGTTGATCCTAGATTATTCTTAACTGTAACAGTATAGATTTGTGGTGGTGCTGCCACAGTTGGTGTACCTGTAATCTGACCGGTGTTAAAATTAAACACCAGCCCTTTAGGCAATGAAGGAGTTATGGAATAGGCATACAATTGTATAAGCTGTATGTTATTTGCTCCTTTGTCTGCCACCCAGGTTACAGGTGCGCCTGTTGCCGGAAATACTGTAAGTACCGAACCCGGTTTTTGAACGGCCACTCCCTGATCGGCATAGTTAGCTACCACGGTTATGATATTACCCAGTATGTTTTGGCTCACAATAGCGGCTACGCGCGAAGGGTTTGATGCGGATACATAAAACGATTCTATACTGCTGCTGGTATCAATATCAATACTGTTGAAGGCCCAGTTCAAGGTGTCAAGGCCTGTAAATGCGGGGTAGTAATTATTGTCTGTACTGTTTCTTACTAAGATATCTTTACGTCCTGCATCGGCTACAAACATGCGCCCGTCTTTGCTAAAAGCAATACTGGTGGGTTTATAAAAGGAATATTGTGTAGCAGGTGAAGGCAGGTTTGCAGGTGTAGCTGTAATGGTATCTACTGTTGAGATGAAACCGGTTAAGGTATCTGCTGCATATAATTTGCCGTCGGGCCCTAAAGCTATAGTTGAAATCGCTGAAAAAGAACCTGAAGGCGTGCTACCTCCTCCCCAGCCAAAATCAGGATAACCGTTGGACTGCAAACGATAAATGCTGGTTAGGCTGTTATTGTTCTGATCGGGAGCTACCACATACAAGCGATTGTATTTATCAACTTTAATGGCGCTTATATTGGAGTAAAAAGAAGGATATTGAAACGGAGTACCGGTACCCTGAAGATTGTAGCGCCAGATGTTATCGTCATTGTCTACCACAAACACATTGGTATCACTCTTACACATTGCCTTAGGCGGGGTGGCAATCGTTTTGCTGATTAAGGTAAAACCTACCTGGCCACCGGTAACACTCGGCTGATAAGCTACCGTACTGCCCAGGCACATACTGGCCGGCAAATCAAGATAAGCAGGCTTGGGCGGTGCAGGAACTATGGGTGTTATTTTTTTTATTTTGAGGTTGCGAGTATCGGAAAGAAATAAATTATTGGAAGGATCAATAGCTATACCACAGAAATAATAAACAGCAACGCTGGATCTATAAACGAAATTGAATGCTGCATCTGCTCCAACACCATTTTTATCCCCCACAGTACTTCCTGCAATAATCGTAATATCTCCATTGGAGCTTATTTTACTTACATTGTTCATAACAATATCATTTACAAAAATATTCTCCGATGCGTCAACACAAATACCACTTAGACTTATAGAACCTGTGAGATTTGCAATCGTAGTAACATTGGCAGAAGCATCTATTTTCCTGATTTTACCGGATGCTTCTGCTACAAATAAATTCCCGGATTGATCGGCGCAAATACCCGCAGGTTCAGCAAATGCTGCATTGCCTCCTTTACCATCGGTGCTGACATTCCTTCCCGATCCTACATAGATAGAATACTTGCCTGTTGTTATATCAATTTTATAAATACAATTTGTATAGACTGAGGTTGCATACAAAAAACCGGATGAATAACACATTCCCTTATAATTCGAATAAGTGGCATCAGCACCGGGTAAATATGCTATGGTAGTAATTTTTCCGGTTGCGTCTATTTTTTGAACCATGTTATCAGAATGAATAGCCTTCCTATCCCACTGTACTGTGTACAAATTACCTTGCATATCGGCACACAAACTGAGGGTTTGGCTTCCTCTGCTTGAAAGGTCGGCCCAGAGACTTACCACCCCTTCCGGTGTAATTTTTAATATTGTCCCACCATAGGTATTCATATACACGTTTCCGTTATGATCAAGACACAAACCTGTTGGAGCATCAATCGAAGCCGCGGTTCCGGTTCCACCCGGAGTATTACTATCTACTCCCGACCCTACAAAGGTACTTACCTGGTATGCAGTTTGGGCATTTACTATAAAGCTTGTTAATACAAATAATAAAAGTAAATTTTTTTTCATACGATTTCAGTTTATTGTTTCACTTAATAAAAATTTAAAAAGTTCAGTAAAACTAAAGCTTTGCTGCCAGACCCAGGATATGTTACCCGAAATCAGTAGTTGAAATGTCTTATTGGATCAGCCTATAGGTTATTTAATGATTTCAGGCATATCATTGTATGATTTCCATCAACAAAAATGCGTATCTCTTGTATTTGTTTTTTTATAGTTTAGTAATAGCACTTTTAAACACACAAATAATTAAGTACTTATCTAAATGGTTTTTAGTTCACAACTCAAATATTGGTTTGAAAAATTCCGAAAATTTAAAGTCAGTTATAAGGAAGGTTTTTTTCACCTTTCTAATCTGGCAAATTCGCCCTTTACCATTGTTGAAAGTTTTGATAAAATGCCCTTTTGCAAACACGACAGGGAAAACGCATACATAACATCCAACACCTTATTTTTACAGGCACAACTGTATTATGCTGCAGTAGAAGAAGGCTTGTGGATATTTGTATCAGAATTGACATTCAAAAAAAATGTGGTCATGCATAATGTTTTTGATGAATCACTACCGGTCAATTTTAACTTCATGAATCTGCATTACAATGAAAAATCTGTTACCAGTAAATCAATGCTCATTAATGGCCTGGCTTTGACTGATAAAACCTGGTCGGTTTTTAAAGCCGGAAATGCCAAAACTGATTACCATTTTAAGGGAGCACACGAATATAATATTACCATTTATTTTACAAACGAATGGCTGGCCAAACAAGCCAGGTCAAAAATAAATCTTACAGGAAGCAACTTTGATCGTTTTTTAAAATCAGACAATACCTATCTTTTTTTACCGGACAGAGATCTGAACAGCGATGCACTTTATCCGGATTTTCTGGATCTGATAAAACAAAAAAACGATGATCTGAAATGTCGGGAAATGCTTGCGCGTATAACGGATTTTTTCAAACAATTTACAGATAAATATAATGTTGAAACAATCAACGATCATCACTTTAAATTATCAGACAGAGACCGCAAATACATTCAACAAACAGAAACGTATCTGCTCGATAATTTGCTCCATTCCTTTCCCGGAATTGAAAACATTGCACAAAAAGTAGGTGTTTCACCAACTAAATTAAAAAACGATTTTAAGATTGTACACAATCAAAGCTTATATCATTATTACAGATTTCATCAAATGCACGCGGCCCATAAATTACTTAAGGAAGAGAGCAGTGTAAAGAAAGTAGCAGCTCTGCTGGGTTATGAAAATGCTAGCAAATTTGCAGCGGTTTTTAAGGAGCAATTTGGCATGCAGCCTTCTTCACTTATAAAAGCATAGCCCGAAAACAGATAGATTCAATATGTATAAACATTCAAGGCCTATCCATGAACAGACCTTGACATATCAGCCGACAATATCTCCGCCAACTTGTTTATCTGTAATATAGCCCAATGCATACGCAACAAAAACGCCGATAATCATTACAGCAACTAATACGATAAGAGCTGTCGTAAGCATTTTATATAATTTGTTTTCTTTTAAAAGTGTATGTCTTTTAAGAATATTCTTAATAACATTTTCTGCCCGCAAAAAAGCACTTTCGCTTTTAACAATATAATCAAACGCGCCATGCGTTACAGAATTCACTGCGATTTCGATTTTTTCCTGTCCGGAGAACATCACCACTTCTATTTTAGGGTGAAGACGTTTAATTTCTTTTAAAACCGATATCCCATCTTTTGCTTTGTTGTTAGCAGCATTCAGATTATAATCAAGAAAAACAATAGCAGGATGTTCTGCCAAATGCTCTATACATTCTTCTCCGCTGCTAAAAGCCCGAACGACATAATTGCTGTTTTTGCTTAAATGATCTTTAAGCATTTCTCTTTGCAATACATCATCGTCAACTACAAAAATCAATAGGTTGTTTTGTTCTGCCATAGTTTATGAATATTAAGGTTAAAATTTATTTATAGTAAGTTCTGTTTTTCAGATTTTAATTCTTCAAGTGCCGTTTTCAATATATCTACCAATGTCTGCACCAATTCAGGAAGTTCCTCAAGATGATGCTGATCTCTTCCATAATGCTCAATTTTAGAAACTATTTCCATACCTTCTTTCAGCCCTATATAATTGATCTTGGGCTTCATTGTATGAGCTATACCAGACAGGTTGTTCCATTCCTTTTCTAAACAATATTTATTGAGCGCAATTAAATCGGTGGGAATAGAATCGAGCATCAGATCAATATATTTTACTGTATATGCATTATCATTTCCTGTAAGTTTTTTCAAAAAAGTAAGATCTATAAGCTTTGTGTTCTGTGATTGTTCCTGTTGTACTTTCGTCTCTTTTTCCTCATAAACAACCTTGCTTAACAACGCAGCTATTTTTTGCATTAACACATTCGGATCAAAAGGTTTTGCAATACAATCATTCATACCACTTTTAAAACACTTCTGTACTTCTTCGGTTGTTGCACTCGCTGTCATTGCCATGATGGGAACTTCACTATACGATGCTCCGCTGCTTCTGATCGCTTTTGTTGTTTCGTACCCATCCAGATCAGGCATGTGTACGTCCATCAACAAAATATCATACACCTTTTTAGAAACTTTTTCTAACGCAATTCTTCCATTCTCAGCAATATCAATATCTAAGTCTTTAATCAAGAGATTTAAAGTATCCACAGCAACAACCTGATTAAAGGCATTATCTTCTACCAATAGAATTTTAATACCATGCAGATTTGTTGTATTTACTTTTTGTATTTTAAAATCTTTTAGATTGGTCTGAGAACCAATGGCAAATGTAAGATGAAAACTAAATGTCGTTCCAACATTCAATTTACTTTTAACTTCAATCTCCCCACCTTGTATTTCAATTAATTGTTTTGAAATAGTAAGGCCTAATCCTGTACCTCCATACTTTCTTGTAGTATCCGAACTTGCCTGAGAGAAACTTTCAAAAATAGTGGATAGTTTATTTTCACTGATACCGATACCTGTGTCTTTAATATTGAATTGTATGCTTACTGAATCCGTATTTTTATTCAACAACAAACATTCAATCGTAATGCTCCCTGTCTCAGTAAATTTAATAGCATTGCCAATAAGATTGATGAGGATTTGATTCAGGCGAACAGGGTCACCTATAATTACATCGGGTAAAGAAGAATCAATCTCATGTATAAATTGAAGATTTTTCTCTTCCACTTTAAACTTAAATGTATTATACAAGCCTTGTAATAGCTCTGAAAGCCTGAAATCAATAGATTCGATTTCTATTTTTCCTGCACGTATTTTTGAAAAATCTAAAATGTCGTTAATAATAATCAACAAATTATCGGAAGACTGTTTGATTGCCTTCATATATTCAAGCTGCTTCGGCTGCAAATCAGACTGAAGAATAAGATTACTCATACCGACTACTGCATTCATAGGCGTTCTGATTTCATGGCTCATGTTTGCCAGAAATTGCTCCTGTATTTTATTTGCATCTTCAGCTACTTGTTTGGCAACCTTCAGCTCTCCCTCTACCCGTATACGATGTTTGATATCCTGGTTCAAAATAAACAGCGCGATGATTAAAAATAATAATGCAATTACATTCCCCAGTATAATAATATCAATGGTGTTGTCTCCGCTCAACACTTCTATGTCAAATGTCTCCTGAAAGGTTTCATTCTCATAACGGATCATATTATTTGTCAGGCGCCGGATATCATCCATCAAGATGATGCCTTTATCTGTAAGTACTTCTTCTAAAGCAGCTTCAAAACCTTTACTTTTTCTTAATGCAATTAGTCCATTACACAATTCAATTTTTTGATTAATCAACTGTTCCAATGAATCTAAATTTTTATGCTGCAGATCAGTATCCAGCAACAGCTTTAATTCTTTTACTTCTCCATGAATAGAATATATGGCGCGATTATAGGGTACTAAATAACTTTCTCTTGCTGTTATAATAAAACCACGGTGTCCCGATTCAAGATCTTTAACCGTTGACAATACATCTTCTAATTGGGAAAGTATTTTACGTGATTTTAATTCCCGTTCATTCATTAAACGAAAATTATGTATGGTCTTAAATGATTCAACACCAACAATCAGAATAATTAAAAAGGCAACTAAAAATCCGATTGTAATCTTTTTGCTTAAATACCAACTCATAAATTACTGAAGGTTAATATCGTAAGCTACTTTTAAATTCTATTGGGATTCTGTGCTTCACAAATCGGCCTTTTTGAGAGAATTAAGGCATTTTCTCACTCAAAAAACCAATATCAGCACATAAAAAAGTAAAGGCTTCCCTACGGAAGCCTTTACAATCTAAACCTCAACAAATCAACAACACCATTACTTATAGTCTCTTTCGTTAGATTCAGACGGTTACTTTTTTAATCAGGTTAGTGATTATCTGTTACGGAATTGAAATTGATTTTTGTAATTATGAGACTGCGTCTTCGCATCCGCAGCACATGAACCTTGGTTGGCCTGAGTCTTCACATACGTGTATGTGGACTTTTTAAAGTTACTCTTATAATTTCCCGGATCGGCAGTTTCCTTGTTTACTTGAGTAATTTCTTTACCATCCATAGCGTCGATCTGAGCCTGAGCTTTAGCTGCTTTGCCCGGGTGTTTGTAATTGTTGATGCTTACCTGAGGGTCATTTCCTGCGAATACAATACTTGATACGGATACGGCAATGGCGGTTAAAATATATTTAGTTTTCATAATTGTAGGTGTTTTGGGTTAATTCTTTTTGTTTGTTTTGATATATCAAATTAACGCAGCAAAAGCCCCTCGTTCTCTCCTACTAATTCGTGATTTTTAAATACGTAGTTTATGCAGGATTTATTTAAGGGTTAAATCAAAACATTGATCAAATTAAAATTTCAAACTTTTTTTAATGAAAAGCTTCAAAATACCTACAGATTATGACCTACAGAGTTTATACAGATTTGATAAAAAACGATTTTATGAAAGAAAATACATTTAAAAAAAGTTGTCATGATTTCGTCAAAAAGATGTATTTTAGACATCATATAAAATAGTTTTAACCTTAAAAATGAACCCTAATGAAGCGATTGCTATTTTCACTCACGCTGATATCTTTTATAAGTTTTTCAGTTGTTGCACAAACACAAAAAAAAGTAGATCCTGAACACACCAATTATTACAAACCTGCTGCCGTAGAGTTGACTGGTGTTAAAATTGATTTGCAGGATATCGTATCTAAAATAGATTATACAAAATTTAAAATAAAAATATCCAACACCACAACAGATTATATTTTATATAAACCTCAGGAAAGCAACTTCACTATTGAAGGAAATAAATACAATCCTGAAGATAAAAAATACATTCTGGTTCAGCCCTTGGACAACAGCAGCAGAACTATTGATGTAAAAGGAAATGGAAACAATTTACACGTAGATGGTTATACATTTAACCTTGATGGCTTATATAAAGTAGTGGTTACTTCAGTACCTGTTAAAGCACCGGACTTTATGCTGCCGGCTTCAGTAAATCAATTTACTACCGGCGACTTTGCAGTAGAGTTGGTCAGTGTAAGTAAAAAAACACAGGAAACTGCTGCCAAATTTAAAGTTACGTATACAGGAAATGGTATGGGCATAGTAGACCCAAAGAATTTAGGTGTAATGCTTGACAACGGACAAATTTTCGCTAACGATAAAAAAGACAAAGCATCTGTACTTGCAAAAGGAGAATCAGATACATTTACTGCACTCTTCCATATTGAAGGAAAAATTGCTGATATGCAATTTGCAAATATGAAAATTATCTGGAACGATACTTTTAAGAATGCTGAATTACAAAAAATCGACAGCACAACAATTAATCTGGTGCTTGACCCTGGAATGACCGCGGGTAAAAATAAATAAGTAACAAATCTTATTAATAAAAAAGTCCCCCGCTATTAAACGGGGGACTTTTTTATTACGATGTTTTCCGTGATTATCTGTTACGGAATTGAAATTGATTTTTGTAATTGTGAGACTGCGTCTTCGCATCCGCAGCACATGAACCTTGGTTGGCCTGAGTCTTCACATACGTGTATGTGGACTTTTTAAAGTTACTCTTATAATTTCCCGGATCGGCAGTTTCCTTGTTTACTTGAGTAATTTCTTTACCATCCATAGCGTCGATCTGAGCCTGAGCTTTAGCTGCTTTGCCCGGGTGTTTGTAATTGTTGATGCTTACCTGAGGGTCATTTCCTGCGAATACAATACTTGATACGGATACGGCAATGGCGGTTAAAATATAT
>Ga0206916_1080_pt1 | contig 19661 bp, 15 predicted proteins | sample Alteio_BWOrgHeat_71_FD_152957 | JGI IMG/M metagenome (GOLD analysis project Ga0206916, IMG submission 152957) | Enriched cells from forest soil in Barre Woods Harvard Forest LTER site, Petersham, Massachusetts, United States -... | ecosystem: Environmental > Terrestrial > Soil > Temperate forest >... | reverse complement strand
TGCGCATCTGGTTGAGGTCGTGTTCAATAATGTTCCGGACCTTATAGACATTTTCCGGCTGGCACTCGAACGTGATCGTATAGGCTGCGCGATGAGCGGATAACGAGAGCTCGGCGTCCACACTGTAGACATAACCGGTGGTCTGGCGCAGATGACGATACAAGCGGCCTCGATAAAAGCCGCCAGCCAGGACGGCCGTGCCTAAGCGCAAAGCATAAAAGTCAGGATCGGAACGCGACACATTCACTTGTTCTGAGAGGAGCACCCTGTCCTGCAGTCTGGAGCGATCGACGATGGTAAGGAACGCTTGCCTATTCTCTGGGACAGGAGGCAGCTCGGTCTGGGGAGCCGCTCTCGTTGTTACCCAGCCTCCAAAGCTGGTTTCAACCGCAGTCCTGGCTTCATCGGCGCTTATGTCGCCTATGATGACGATCGTGGTCACATCCGGGCGCATCGTACTGCTGTAATACGACCTCACTTCATCGAGTGTGAGTCCGGCTAAAGTTTCCGGGGTGGTTCGCCTCAGTTCCGGATCGTTCTTCGGCAAGAGTGCCCAGTTCAAACTCTTAGCGAGGAAGTTGTCTGGATCATCCTCATCGCGTCCAACAAGCTGGAGCATGCGATGCCGAACAACACGGAAATTCTGAGAGGTTAGAGCCGGATGCAATTCGTTCTCCGCCAGCAACTCAAGCCCTCGCGAAAAATCCTTCGTCGCGACGTTCAGGGAGAATTGAAAGCCGGCCTGTTCGTCTGCGCCAACCTGATCGAGATCTCGTTGAAACTGCTTCCTGCTTTTTGAACTCGTCCCGTAAGAAAAGAGACCGTCTAAGACATCCGAGATTCCCTCCTGTCTCTTTGGGGTATCCAGGTACGTGTTGTGTTTCACAGAGCCCGTCAAGGTTATGGTCGGTGTAGCGCGGTTTGTCCTCACGATAAGGTGAATGCCATTCTCAAGATGCAAATCGGCAGTCTGAGCGCCGGTCTCGAGGATAGGAGGCAGTTCAAGTCGCGCCCTTGCCCATTCCGGAGCCTTAATCGCTTCTGACGCAGCTTCCTTTACGCGTCGTTCTGCACGGGGTCGTTCCGGCATCGCAACGGCTTCATGCAATGCCGGCTTCATCGTAACGACAACCCGATTATCGTCGCGCAGATAACGACGTATGACCGATGTGACATCTGCGGCTGTCACCGTGCGCATCGCGAGGATGTCTTCTTCCGGAGAGGCCCGTCCTTCAACAGCAACGGCCCTTGACCACCACTCCGCGAGCTGCGGAATGGAGTTGGCCGCGCTCATTGCCCGCATCAACTCACGTCTTTTAGCAGCCTCGACCAGTTCAGCGGGCACGCCACGCCGGGCGTAGGCCGCAAGCGATTCGCGCCATTTCTGCATCGCCATCGCCGCCTGATGAGCGGACGGTACAGTCAGAGACAGCAGGCCTATGCTTGCTTGCCGATAGCCATCCGGCAGATCGAACTGCCCCTCCATAATGCGTCCGGCCGAGACCATGCCGCGCACCGGGCCTCGGTCACCGTTGAGTATATCGATGGCAATGGATGTTGCTGCGTAGTCTGGAGAGTCTGTGCCAGGGAGGCGATAGGCAGCCAGGCAAACGATGAATGGCACGTTGGTTCGAAGAGTATGCTGCAGCGGGTTGAATTGCTGGAGCGGGGCAGTGTTTCTGACGGGTGCTTCGCGAGCCGGAATCGTGCCGAAGAGTTCACGGACCCGGCTTAGCGTTTGTTGAGGATCGATATCGCCCACGATGACGAGGACGATATTCGATGGCCCATACCACTTCCGGTAATAGTCTCGAAGCATTGCTCCATCGGTCCGCTCAAACGATTCCACGCTTCCGAGCGAATCGTTTGCGTAGGGAGTGCCCGCGAAAAGCTTTTGTTTTATGAAGAGGACAGCCGGGTACTCGGGATCGGAGTAATTCCCTCTGACTTCTTCTTCCAGTGCTTTCCTTTCCTGCACCCACTCTTCCTCATCATTTTCTACGTTCCAAAGACACTTGGCCTGTGCCTCCAATGCGACGTCGAGGTCCGCAGCGGGAACAGTGGCATAAAACTCAGTCATACTCTGGTCGGTTTCCGCATTATTTTCCGATCCAAGCTGAGCATAGAGCGCGGCAGTCTGGTCAGCCGTCATGTCCGTACAACCGCGGAAGGCCATGTGCTCGAGCGCATGAGCCATTCCGGGAAATCCAGGAGGACTCTCGGCCCCTCCTGCAAGAACGTTCGCCTGCACCGTGACGATCGGCGCCAGCGGGTTCCTGACCAGCACCACGCGCATCCCGTTGGGTAATGTCTCCTGCACTGCGGGAGGTGTCGTAGACACACCTGCAACCGCCCGGCTGCCTATGTTTGCTGAGACGAAAACAAGCCAGAACAATGCTCGTGGTGCGTGCCGCAAGCCCATGCGATCACCCTCGCAAAAGGACGCTCCGCAGACGATTGGATCTCGCCATTGGGGCATTATTGAGGTGGATTTACGACGACATAGGTAGTGGTCGATCCGGAGAATTGCGGCTGATACCACGTACTTCCACAATGCTGGTACGAGAATCCATTCACAATCACTGCTGAGCACGATGGCGGGACACTGTGAACGATGGAGCCCACCGCGGCCGCCGTGACAACGGCCGCGGCCGTCACCGCTGCTGCGGTCGCCACTGGGTGATAACAGCAACCGCCGCCGTAGTAGCCGCCACGGACGTTGACGTTGTTGTTGACGTTCACGTTGCGATTGACGTTGACGTTCACATTGCGATTCGCATTCACATTTGTATTGCGATTTGCATTTACGCTTGTTCGCGCGCGACCACGTTGAGCCGATAGTGCACCGGGAGTCAGCATGGCTAGAAGAATGACGATAAAACCCCAGAACCGAAATGACATAGAGCCTCCCTCAGTGCTTCTGCTCTGACTTGCTATCTGTTTCCTCAATGGCAATCTTTTGAGCTCCGGCGGGCGGGTCAAAAGTGAATGCCCCATCGTTGAACGCGGGCGCCAGATTCCAGGTAAGGACTTGGCTGTGGCTGGGTCGTGCCGCATCGGTCAGAGTTCGTATGACCAGCTTTCGCGGCAGCGGATATTGGCCAAGCTGGATCCATATCTGCCAGTCGATTCCAACCTGATGAAAAACGTACTGCTCACAGGAAACGCCATCGATAGAGGTCGGTCCGATATCGGCAGCCTTTTCTATCCTGGAGGCGAAGGAGGGATCGGTCCCCCAGCGAAACAGGTCGACAAGCGGAAGCTCGATCCCAAAGCGGTCTCCGATTTTATCGACCAGCTCAGAGATTGTCGGCGGCGCGGCAACGGTGGCATAGTAATTGTTCAGTTCGCCCCAGATGGTGAAGCTCTTACCGTCATAAAGGTAGAGTCGATTCGTCTCATCGCCGTCAACTTTCATGCGCAAGCGATTCGGCCTGGCCACAAGCGCATCGACGGTGCTGCTGGACTCAACAATTTGGCCGTCATCGAGCACATCATCGGTGGAAATAGTTGCCCGCACCTGAAATGACTGGAGTGTCCTGAGATAAGCCCCCATGGCATTCAAGGCTTCCATCGCGTGTGGATCCACCGGCGGCGCTGCCGCCTGCTTCGCCCTGTGCTTCGGAGGAGATGCGATGGCGCAAACCGGGAACGCGGCAGCGAGCAGCAGCACAGCCACACATCGAACGCTGAGATGAAGCCGGAACGGCGACGGTCGGCCGTTGGCAAGATTTCCTGCATTGGATTTTGTGGCACCACAGGACTGGTTCATATCGCTCCCTCATCGATTCACGTGAAATGGTGGGTCAAGGCTGGAACGCAAAAATGCGCTGCCAGTCGTCTTTCATGCTCACAACGAGCCATCCCTTGTTGGTGGCTTCGTCCATTGCAAGATCCAGTTTGCCGACGGGGGACTGCCTGTCATACGCGTACTCCCGGACATCGTCGGTGTGATGAATGAGCACGGCCAGGTGTGGCGTAGCGGATGCAGCTGTCCACTCCAGCATTTGAAGATCGCCGTCGGAATTTCCGACCGCCAGGATCGGACGGCGGCCGATGATGCGTTCAATCGCTGCCGGCTTGCCTGGGCCGTCATCCAGAAACTCGATCTGCGGCAACCGCATCAGCACCGGTGTGCCGTTTTTCATTTCAAACTGCGTTTTCATCGCAGAGCCGATGACCTGTTCCGGCGGTACACCGTACGCCTTCTCCGCCCATGGCCGCATGAAGTCCACGTCTCCTCCGGAGACGATGAACGTCTTGAATCCATTCGTGCGCAAATACGCCAGGAGCTCAATCATGGGTTGATACACCAGATCGTTATAGGGCTGATGGAACTTCGGATCCCGTGCCGTCAACATCCACGTCGACACCGCGTCTTGAAACTCTGAACCCGTCATGCCTGTGCTGGTGGCAAGCATGATCTCCATCGCTCCTTTTTCTCCCGTTTGTGCCACTGCTTTTCTATCGCCTTCTATCACTCCCTTGAAGGGTTGTTGCTTCGTCCATGCAGGATGAGCTGACGCTGTCTGCCTGACGCGGTCGAAGGCGAACATGAGCTGCGTGTACATGGGAGCTTCCACCCACAACGTGCCGTCGTTATCAAAGGTCGCGATCCGTTCTTGCGGCGGGACGAAGTGAGATCCATCTTTCTGGACGGTTTCGGTCACGAACGTCTCGATGCGCTGCTTAGCCTGGCCGTCTTTCCAGGAAGGAAGTGGATCGGATTGCGCGGTCCCCGCATGGACCCATCCGAAGGCAATCAGAAAGACCAGCGCGCCGGTCGGTGGCCTCCTCATCCGGGTTCTCCTAGTGACAAGTAGGCAGCGGACCGCATTACAGCGACAGCAGAGATGATCTCTATGAAGCTCATCGTCAAACACGCAAGAAGCAAGGCTATCGCCAGCAGAAGACCCATCACGCTCCAGTGGAAAACGTTCGGCCACGGGAGATGAATTTTCGTAAGCCTATGAATGACAAGTTGAGATGGAGACATAAAGCGTCCTCACGGCAGAGGCAGTAGGGAAGCCGGCGAAGCGTCGGTACCCGAGCGATGTTTAAAGCGTATCGCCGGGCCAACGTTGTTGGAACTGTCCAAAGTGACAGCTTCCGCGACGGGCTTCTACCGTGGGTTTGGAAAGCAGAATTTCCTCCACACATCCATGAGCGCTGGAAATTCTGACAGTTCTCCGGCCGTCACGGCGCACGTAGCTTGAGTTTGCGATGATGCGGTTTCGCAAGCGCGCCGACTCGAAGATCAGCGTTCCGATTCGCTTGTTTGTGGAGGTGTTCTTGAAATCCCCTTCGAGTGTCCTTCTCACAATTTCGGCTTTTCTTTGTATTCCCACATTTCAGTTAGCACCGCGGCTTTGTGCGCAACAGGCTGGGCATTACATTGGCGGAGTCACCGGCCTCGATAACGGCACGGCTGCGCCGCCCGGCTTCTTCGCCACTTTTCTGCCAATCGTGGAGCACGTCCATGCGTTGAAGGGGCCGGCGGGGGCCACCATCGCGAAACCCGAGATCAATGTCGTGGCAAACATGGCTGGGTACGCGGTCACGACAGAAAAGAAATTTCTTGGAGCGGACTACGGCCTTAGCGTCATTATTCCTATCGTCAATACACGCTTTACGGAAAACCTCTTCGATGCTTCTGCTGCATCGGGTGGCGTATCCGATATATATTTTGCGCCGATCATACTTGGCTGGGAAAGAGGTCACGCGAACTACACGATCAATTACGGCTTCTACGCCCCAGCCGGCGACTTTGATCCCTCCTTGCCCTTGAATCCTGGCCTTGGTTTCTGGGAGCACCAGATTCAGGCTGGCGCAAGCTTTTCGCTCGATAAGAAGAAGCTGTGGAACACCTCTGCGCTTACAACCTGGGAGATCAACCACAGCAAGACCGGCCTCGACGTTAAGCCCGGGCCGATGCTCACTGGCGAGTACAGTTTTGGGCGGCGTTTCGATAAGTACCAGATGAATGCCGGCGTCGTCGGCTACGGCTATAAGAAGCTTTCGGCAGACTCGGGTGGCGGGATCGATCCCTTGATCGCCGGAATTACCGACCGGTCGTTCGGTATTGGGCCGGAGTGGAAGTACACCAATATCAAATGGCGTCTCGGGTTTGATTTCCGCTACGAAAAGCAATTTGCAGTGCAGGCAAAGACGTCCGGGGACATCTTCGTCATGAGCATCACGTATCTCAATCTGCTGCCGCCAAGACCGAAGAAGTGAAGCCCGAGCTTGCCGGTGCCAGCGGCGAGGTCGATCGCCCAGACACCTCATCCCGCGCACCAACGTAAGCTTTTATTCTTCGGCAAAACCCTCAGTGATCGCCTTCACTGTTCCACTACGGATCGCGGTGACTAACGTCGCGTGGTCTTGCTCCGTCTGATCCCCATAACGCTCGGCCCACTTTGCGAAGGCGGAATCCAGTTCGTCGGAATTCCCGCAATACCCGGCGATGCGCGCCGGGTCGCCTGTCCGTGCATGAGCGCGGGCAAGAATCACGCCGCAAGCCCATCCGTAAAAGTGAAATGTTTCTCCGGTCAAAAAGTCTATGGGGATCGAAGCCTTCAGGTTTTTCATCTGTCGCACGTAATAGTCGCGGCCGTCCATGCAGGTATAGCCGAGCATGGGATCGGACGACGCCTGTAAGGCGCGCTGGCCGACGACCACGCGCTTGCCATTGTGCTCGAACCCAGGGAGTGGAGGACCGAGATACGGCGCATGCGCGGGAGTACATGCTTCCTTCACTTGCAGGAACAGAGGATCGTCGTCACCGGACCCAAACAGCAGCACAAGGTACGCTCTAGTGCCAACGGAACCGACCCCAACAATGCGATGCGCAACATCCGCCACATGGTAACGGCTCAACATAAAACGTCGTTCCGGAGAGAGCGAGGTCGAGTAAAGATCCAACGCCCGGGTGACTTTCTCGTACGTTTTCTTGTCCACGGTGGTGAACACAGGAGGGTCGTTTCGAAATCGCCAGTCTCCTTCGGTGAGGCGATCGGCAACTTTTGGAAGCAAGGTTCGGTTGTCGGTGCGCAGGGCCTTGGAGAGCGTCTTTGCAAAAACGGCTTTGGACTTCGGATTGACTTTGATCAATGGATTGGTGCGCCCCGGGTAGGCATGCAGATACCAGACATCCAAAACACCCATTGACTCTATTCTCGTGATGTTCTGGCGGTATCCCAAAACGCACCGTCGCACGGCTGCTGCCCGTTCCCGTGCGTTGAGTCCGTTCGACCGGCCTGCCACATTGATGCTTGCCGTCAGGCGCTTCAAGTCCCACTCCCACGGACCCACTAAAGCTTCGTCAAAGTCATTCAAGTCGAATACGACTTCGCGCTGCGGGGTGCCATACATTCCGAAATTGCTGAGGTGAGCATCGCCATCGATGACCATCGATAAGCCGCTGAGGGGCGTCGATGCCAGGTCAGCCGCCATAATGCAGGCCGATCCGCGTAAGAACGCGAAGGGCGAAGCGGCCATGCGGCCCATTCGCAGGGGAACGAATTCGGCTTGCCGTCCTATGTTGTTCCGGCGGAGGATTTCCAGCGGATTGCGGCGAGCGGAAGCAGCAGGTTTCCACTCGCCGTGCGAGTTGCGGGGCGCTCTCTCCCGGAGCGCTTTTCCTTCCTCATGGCGTTGCCGCCAAGGCAAGCTGGCGTGTTTCAGGCTGAACGAGTGGAGCTTGCCATCTTTGACAGGTTTGCTTCCGTCCATCACAAGGTCCCCTGATCGCCCCTCGGCGCGTCCGGCCATAGGTAACAGTCTGAAAAGCCAAGCCAAAACTGTGCTTGATTGGCCAACTCAGGCACAACCTTAGCGTTTAACACCAGGCCGCTGAACTGGTAGTTCTTGCAGGGGGCAGCTCAAGCGGAAGGCTGCCGCGGATCGCGCGGATAAAGTCCTGTGAGTGGTGACAGTTTCGGCAGAACCGTAACCTTCCTATTCTGAGCTGGAAGCACGGTAAGCGTCGCACGTGACCGCAGATCGCAAGAGCGAACCGTCTCCACGCGGGAATTCGTCTCAAGATCGGCCATTGGGCTCGCGTGTCTGGCAAATCTGCCAGTATCGTCTTCTTCCACACCTTTGTAGTTTTTAGCTGCGTGAAGGACTTTCCTTGGTTCTCACCGACCCAAGCTAAAACAGACATCTCAGGAGAGTTAAAAATGGCGCGACCATTCCAAGGCATCGTCAATCTCGACATTCGCGATTCCAAACCTGATTGGTCAGCGTTCCTGACCGATAAAGCACCAAAAGACGCGCCCAATGTTCTTGTCGTTCTCTACGATGACACCGGACTTGCGGCCTGGTCGCCCTTCGGCGGGCGGATCAATATGCCGACGTTGCAGCGGCTTGCCGACAACGGACTGATGTATTCGCAGTGGCACACCACGGCGTTGTGCTCGCCGACGCGGTCCTGCTTCCTCACTGGGCGTAATCATCATCAGAACGGCTTCGCATCCATCTCTGAAAATGCCAGCGGCTTCCCGGGTTACAACTCACACCTGCCGCTGGAGTGCGCTCCCATGGCGAAGGTGCTGCGCGACGCAGGCTGGAGCACTTTCTGGATTGGAAAGTGCCACACCACGCCGATCGATGAATTCACGATGGGGGCGACAAAGAAGAATTGGCCGCTGGGCCAGGGATACGACCGGTTCTACGGCTTCATGGGTGGCGAAACCAACAACTGGTTTCCCGACCTTATCGAAGACAACCACTTTATCGACCAGCCGTACGGACCACAGGACGGTTATCACCTGTCGAAGGACCTTACCGACAAAGCGATCCGCTACATTCGCGATGCCAAGCAGTCTGAGCCGGACAAGCCCTGGTACATGTGGTTCAACCCCGGTGCGAACCATGCTCCGCATCATGCGCCGAAAGAGTACATCGATAAATACAAGGGCAAATTCGACGATGGCTACGAAGCGTACCGCAGGTGGGTGCTGCCACGCATGATCGAGAAAGGGATCCTGCCGAAGGGCACGGAGCTGACCCCACTCAATCCAATGCCCGCGGGCCGGTTCACAGAGGCGGACGCGGTACGGCCGTGGGACTCTCTCTCCGCCGACGAGAAGAGGTTGTTCAGCCGCATGGCAGAGGTCTATGCCGGGTTTTCCGAGTACACCGACATGGAGACTGGAAGGATTGTCGATTATCTCGAGGAGTCCGGCCAACTCGAAAATACGCTGATCTTCTACTGTGCCGACAACGGAGCGTCGGGCGAAGGCAGTCCAAACGGATCGGTCAACGAGAACAAGTTTTTCAATGGCTTTCCCGATGAAATCAGTGAAAACATCGCCATGCTCGATAAGCTTGGCAGCCCCGACACCTATGGGCATTACCCGACCGGCTGGGCGGCTGCCTTCTCGACTCCCTTCCGCATGTTCAAGCGTTATACCTACAACGGCGGGGTCTGCGATCCGTTGGTGATCTCATGGCCGAAAGGCATCGCGGCACGCGGGGAACTGCGCGACCAATATCATCACGTCACCGATATCGTTCCAACCATCCTCGACTGCTGCCGCGTCCAGATGCCGAAGACCGTCGATGGCGTCAAACAGGCGCCGCTGGTCGGCACGTCGATGCGCTACACCTTCGCGAACCCAACAGCTCCTACAACGCGTGTGACCCAGTACTACGAAATTCTCGGCAGCCGCGGCATCTGGCATCAGGGATGGAAAGCGGTGACCGATCACGGTCCGTTCAGCGGCATTGGCAACTTTGACAAGGACCATTGGTCTCTCTATCACACAGATATAGACCGAGCGGAAGCACATGACCTCTCAAAGCAGCACCCTGAGAAGGTAAGAGAGCTTGTCGCCCTGTGGCTCGAGGAAGCGAAGAGATACAACGTCTTCCCGTTGATTGATTACTCGATAGATAAGGACCTGAGCAAAATTCTCGGGCTGGAATACCACGTCCCGGTGACACCCAGCGGAAAGTACGTCTATTACCCGGACACGCTGCCAGTCCCCGAACGGTCCATCGCAAACACGCACGGAGTCTCGTACAAGGTGATGGCCGAGATCGACGTCACGAAAGACGCCGACGGGGTCATCTTCGCCAATGGCTCACGTTTCGGCGGCCACGCGCTCTATATCAAAAGCGGCAAGCTGACGTATTGCTATAACTTCCTCGGCATCCCGCCGGAACAGCGCATCACCGCTGCATCGCCTTCTTCCGGCAAACACATTGTCGGCGTCGAGTTCACAAAAGAGCGGATGGGCGAACATCAGGAGTCGCATGGCCCGGTCAAACTCTACGTGGATGACAACGTGGTAGCCGAGGGCGACATTCGAACGATGACCGGGCATTTCTCACTCTGCGGCGAAGGCCTGTGCGTCGGCTACGACAGTGCCGATCCCGTGAGCAGCGAGTATGGCTCAGAGTCCCGCTTCACCGGCGGCACGATCAAGAAAGTCGTGTTCGACATCGCGGACGACGCCTACGTCGATGTGGAACGCCACATGCAGGCGGCGATGGCGCGCGATTGAGCCGAATTTCTGGACTGCAGGATACTTGAACCTGACCATGCGGTTGCATGGCCCTGAACACAGGTGCTCGACGGCTCGTATCGTCCGCCGGGAGCGCATCGCGTTCAGTAACACCAGAGATGCTGACAGATCGGACGACTCCGGAGGGCCGTCATGCAAACATCCTATGTTGGATCCGAACAATCGAGACAGTCTTCCAACGCCACGTCGGCTGAGACCGCATACCCCTTCGAGCGTGGATTCCCTGCCGGCGACACAGCGCAACGGGCCTACGACGATGCCGATCTCTTCCGCGCTGTAGAAGCCTATCGTTTCTTCTATCCCACCGTCTCCGGCTGCGCCCTCTTCAAGGGCAACTATACGATCGGCATCGTCCCCAACAAGGTCTCCGGCACGCTTGATACGCAGCCAAAACACGTTGGTTTCACACTCAACTCCGACACTCCCTACGCTCCGCTCCTCATGGACCTCTCCGAGGGGCCTATGGTCGTCGAACTCCCTCCCGGGCCGCTCATCTGCGTCTCCATGGACATCAACCAGTTGTGGGTAGCCGATCTCGGTCTTCCCGGGCCCGCCGCCGGCAAAGGCGACAAGGTTGTCTTCCTTCCTCCGGGCTATAAGGGCGACCCTCCCGCCGGCTACCGGGTGGCCAATTCGTCCTCCAACAAGATGCTCGTCGGCATCCGCTCTCTCCCTGTCGGAGGCGATGTGCCGGCAGCGATCAAACGCATCAAGACTGTCAAGATGTATCCGCTGCATCCTGTTGCAGGATGGCCCGAGACGAAGTGGCTCGATCTAACTCCCGCTCCGCAGGACACAACCCCTCTCGCCTGGGAGAACAACATGCAGTACTGGCAGGAGCTCTACGAAGTCATCGACACTGAGTTCCCGAACCCGCGCTTCCACTACATGTATGGCGAGCTCGCGTCCCTCGGCATCGAGAAGGGCAAGCCCTTCAACCCCGACGCACGCATGACCGCCATCCTGGAGAAAGCCGCGAAAACCGGCAATGCGCAGATGCGTGTGGAGTCTTTCGGCGATCGCCGCCCCGACCGCGTCGTCTGGCCCGATCGCAAGTGGGAGTGGGCCGCGCTGCGCTTTGAAGATGGCGATTTCAACACACCGAACTACGGCGACCTGTATGCGCGCGACAAGTGGTTCTTTCAGGCGATTGGGGCCTCACCCGCCATGTTCAAGCGCGACCCAACAGCCGGATCGTTGTACTGGCTCGGTCTGCGCGATAAGACCGGCGCAACCCTCGATGGAGGAAAGACCTATAAACTGAGCGTCCCACAACCCGTCCCCGGCAAACTCTTCTGGTCCATCACCGTCTACGATACGGACACGCGCAGCCAGATCCTGACCGATCAAGGCAAGGCTGCCCTCCGTTCCATGTTCGAGCTTAAGGGGGTCTCCGCGACCCAGCCTACCGAACTCTACTTCGGTCCCACAGCGCCCACCGGCCATGAGGATCGGTGGATCAAAACCATCTCTGGCAAAGGCTGGTTCACCTACTTCCGCATCTACGGCCCAGAGTCTCCGGCATTCGACGGCTCCTGGAAGCCGGGAGATTTCGAAGAGGTGAAATGAGTTAGCACGACGGACAAAGAGAACATCCGGGATCTGCAACCTAGGGCGCGTCCGCTTCATCCCGCCGCCCTCTGTGGTTGGCGCGACTGTTGTCGGCCGCTGCCCTGATGGCGTTCATGAGTTCCTGGTGCATTCTGCGTTTCACGATGAGGCAGGCACCCAGTGCGCGGGCAGCGAGTACGAATTCAGGGTCTTCTATTGCGGTCAGAAATACTATCTCGGTCTTCATGCCGAGATCTCTCAAACGTCGCGCGACGGCAAACCCATCCATCCCGGGCATCGAAATGTCCAGGACGATAACATCAGGATTCAACGAACTCATTCCCTCAACCGCCTGCTGTCCATTCCCGAACGCGGCCAGTACATCGCACTCGACCTGCACAAGTTTGCCGATGCCTGCCAGGAAGGCAGGATGATCGTCGACGATGACGACGGTAGCCCGGCGCGCGCTAGTCAAGGCCATCTACTTCCGCGTCCAGCGCTGCGCTGCGTAAAGGGGCGAACGCCACAACCGTGGTGCCGGCTTCAGGACTGGAAGAGACACGGAATGTACCGGAGACATTGCGGAGCCGTTCTTCCATGGTTACCAGCCCCAGGCCCGCCGGCGATCCGCTTGTCCTGAATCCGCTGCCGAAGTCCTTCACGATCATCGTGAGTTGTCCGTCCGCTGCGTCCACTTTCACCTGCGCCCGGCCCGATCCACTGTGGCGCACGACATTGCTCAGACCTTCCTGCGCGACGCGATAGAAGCAGAGAGAAATATCGGGATTCAAATCCGGAGACAGGCCGTTGACCTCCAGCTCAACTTTCAGTTGGTGAAGTTGCTCGATGTTTCTACACAGTTCTCTCAGCGCAGACTCGAGCCCTATGTGCTTCAGCTTCGAAGAATGGAGTTGGTGCGAAAGGTTATGAACGTCTGTCACAAGACTGTCCATCTGTTTCAGACAATCCCTCAGGTCTGGCCCATCGTTGCCTTTGGCGGTGGAGCTAAGGATCGCGGAATCGAGCTGTAGACAAACCAGCGACAGCCGCTGTCCGATGTCGTCGTGGAGTTCGCTGGCAACACGCTTACGCTCATCTTCACTGGCGTGAATCAGTCTTCTCGTCAGGCCGCGAATCGCGACGTTGGCCTTCTGGCGCGCTCGCACCTGCACCAGCAGCAAGACGATCAATGCCGTCTGACATGTCAGGGCGCCTATAAATACCCAGACGTAATCCCGATAGCGTTCCCAGACCGTAACCTCGCGGAACATCACGATCGTTCCAGGCGGCACTCTCGCCTCGGGAATATCCCATTTCCTTAGCTGACGCCAATCGACGACGGTATCGTTACGTGGACCTTCCTGAACCGGCAATGCAGCAACCGGCACGCCTTGCAGGATTTTCGATGCCATAACCGCTGCAGCGCGCGCCTGCGCTTCGTAGTCGAAGACGCTGCCTCCCACAACGCCGTTTCCCAGAGCGGTTTTCAATGCACCATAAACCGGGGCATTGGAAGCGACCGCTACAAGCTGCGCGACATTCGCCGTCACGAACATCTCTCCTGTCGAATCCTTGAAGTACGTCGTAAACAACACTGCGCTCTGAGGGGGAAGATTGGACAATCGGTCGAGAAGCGTGGGCAAGGGCAGATCGTTCAGGTAGGTAAAGTCAAGCCGGCCGGCGTAGGGTTGGAATTCACGCTGCGCGATGCTCTTCCTGTCGAGCTCTGCCGGGCTAAAACCTCCCACGTAGAAGACATGCCGAAGATCCGGTTGCAGACGCAGAGCCAGCTCAAGGCTCGGCGTGAACCGAAAAAATCCGTAAACGCCAGTTATGTTTGGCGGTAATTGCTGCGGCTTCCCATCTACTGCCGAAAATACTTTAGGGACAGAAGGCCATAGCTGTTCACCGTACTGCAATATAAACCGCAGAGCCGGTGGCCCCACAGTGACAACCAGATCCATATGCTGTCCCGCATACTTGCGGCCCAGCGTATCGGCCATCATGGCGAAGTCTGTTCCAAGCCGATTCTCGTCAAGGTATTCGTCAAAGATCTGAATTCTCGACTCACGCGCGATGACCTCCTGAATGGCATTTGAAGCGGCAATATTTGCCGGCGCATGGGAGTTCTCCATGTGGAGCACGAGGACATTCTTCGTGCGCTCACCGTCGCATCGAGCGACAACAACGAACCAGGCCAGGATGAGCAACATGCCGAAGCGGCTGGCTTTCATGGCCGGATTCTATACCACAAGGGCCGGCGATGTTTCGACGCTCTTGACGGCACAACAGTTATTGATCTCTTTGAAACTATGCGGAACACCGGCCCTCCCAGTCATGCCGGCGCGGCGAAGCTCTGGCAAAGTTGACAGTTCCGAGGCCATACGTTTGCAGGTACTTCTAGTAGCATTCCGCCGAAGAATTTTGGCGGCGGGGAATTTCTGAAAAGGTCGGCTGATGCTATCTGCAAGTCCCGTTGACGACATCCAGGCCGACCGCCCCCAGGTTGACGAGAGTATGGTGTGGATCGATGGCGGCGCCTTTCTCATGGGCTCCGACAAGCACTATCCCGAAGAAGCTCCGGCGCATCGCACCACCGTCGGAGGGTTTTGGATTGATCCATATCCCACGACGAACGCGCAGTTCGAGCGCTTCGTGGAAGCGACCGGCCATGTCACCGTGGCTGAACGTCCGCCTCTCGCACAAGACTACGCAGGTGCCCTGCCTGAGATGCTCCGCCCGGCCTCGGTGGTGTTTCTTAAGCCTGGGCACCGCGTAGACCTTCACAATCACTTCAATTGGTGGACGTATGTTCCAGACGCAGACTGGCGGCATCCTGAAGGGCCGGACAGCTCCCTCAAGGGGCGTGCGGAACATCCCGTCGTACACCTTGCTTACGAGGATGCCGAAGCGTATGCGCAGTGGGCCGGAAAGGAAATTCCCACGGAAGCGGAGTGGGAGTTCGCGGCTCGCGGCGGCCTCGAGGCTGCTTCTTATGCGTGGGGGGAGGAGCTCAACCCGAACGGCAAGCAGATGGCGAATACATGGCAGGGCGAGTTTCCCTGGCAGAACCTGCAGAGCGACGGATTTGAACGGACCTCGCCGGTTGGAACTTTCCCGCCAAACGGCTATGGCCTATACGACATGATCGGCAACGTCTGGGAGTGGACCTGCGACTGGTACTCCGCCCGCCACCTTGCGACAGACAGTTGCTGTGGCGGCTCCAAAATGAAAGGCGATCGGGAGAGCAGTTGTGACCCGCGGCAACCTGCTATCCGCATTCCCCGCAAGGTGATGAAGGGTGGCTCTTTTCTGTGCGCTCCCAACTACTGCCGGCGCTATCGCCCGGCCGCACGGATGGCGCAACCCATCGACACCTCAACCTGTCATCTCGGGATACGGCTCATTCGAAGGCCAGTTCGAGACAGCGGCGAACGCGACTGCTGCAACAGTGAAAAAGCAATGACATCAACCACAGAACTCTAACCATGTGAGGAGCGCAATATGTCGAAGACCGCGAAGAAGGCCTCAGAGAAACCTAACATCCTCGTCATCTGGGGAGACGACATCGGCATCACCAACCTCAGTTGCTACAGCAAGGGACTGATGGGCTACCAAACCCCGAACATCGACCGCCTTGCCAATGAAGGCATGATGTTCACGGATTCCTACGGAGAACAGAGCTGCACCGCGGGACGCGCCTCATTCATCACCGGGCAAAGTGGCTATCGCACGGGCCTCACGAAGGTGGGGATACCTGGTGCAGACGTAGGTCTGCAAGCCGGAGACCCAACCATCGCTGAATTGCTCAAGCCACTGGGCTATGCGACCGGCCAGTTCGGCAAGAACCATCTCGGAGATCAGAACAAGTATCTGCCCACCGTCCACGGCTTCGACGAGTTTTACGGCAACCTCTATCACCTCAACGCTGAAGAAGACCCGGAAGATCCCGACTATCCGAAAGATCCTGAGTTCAAGGCGAGGTTCGGACCGCGCGGGGTCTTGCACTGCTTTGCGACCGACAAGGACGACCCCACTGTGGAGCCGCGCTGGGGCAGGGTGGGCAAGCAGAAGATCGAGGACACCGGTGCCCTGACTCGGAAACGAATGGAAACCTGTGACGACGATTTTGCCGTCGCCGCCAATGACTTCATCTCCCGTCAGCATAAGGCCGGCACGCCATTTTTCTGCTGGGTCAACTTTACCCATATGCATCTGCGCACTCACACCAAGCCGGAAAGCCTTGGGCAGGCCGGAGAGGCGCAGTCTCCCTACCATGACACGATGATTGACCACGATAAAAATGTCGGCCAGGTGTTGGATCATCTGGACAAGCTTGGGATAAGCGAAAACACCATCGTCGTGTATGCCACCGATAACGGGCCACACATGAACAGTTGGCCCGATGGCGCCATGACCCCGTTCCGTAGCGAAAAGGATACGAACTGGGAGGGTGCATTTCGCGTACCCGAACTCGTACGGTGGCCCGGCAAAATTCCTGCCGGTGCCGTTTCCAATGAAATCATCCAGCACCATGACTGGCTTCCTACATTTCTGGCCGTCGCCGGCGAGCCCGACATCATTGAGAAGCTGAAGAAAGGCCATGAGGCCGGCGACAAGACCTTCAAAGTCCACATAGACGGCTACAACATGCTTCCCTACCTTACCGGCGAGGAAAAAGAGAGCCCACGTAAAGGGCTTATCTACTTTGACGACGACGGAAACCTGGTTGCCGTGCGTTTCAAGAATTGGAAGGCAGTCTTCATGGAGCAGCGCTGCCCAGGCACACTGCAGATATGGCTTGACCCGTTCGTGGTTCTGCGCTGCCCGAAGCTCTACAACCTCCGCACCGATCCATTCGAGCGGGCCGACATCACCTCGAACACTTACTTCGACTGGTATATGTCCAAGGCCTACATGATCATAGCGGCGCAAGCTCTTGTCACGCCCTTCCTGGCAACCTTCAAGGACTTCCCACCGCGTCAGAAGGCAGCCTCGTTCACCATTGACCAGGCACTCGAAGCGATGGCCTCCGCAGGCAATGGCGGCAAAGCAGCGTAACGCTCGAGCGCGGCTGCGAAGATCCTTCGCAGCCGCGCGCAACCTCAATCGTCAACAAAGGCAATGCGAGCGGAGGGTACGTGAGCGCACCGGAACAGGATCGTGGCCTGCTCGCTAGAGGAAAGCAAACTCTCGCAACAACGATCGATCGCATTTGGACTTTGAAATGTGTCTTACGGCATCCGCGCGTGCCGTGGCGCGCCAGGATCGTCGCGGGAATCTCCGTGATGTATCTGGTAAGCCCGATTCAGATCATTCCCTCCTTCATTCCGGTGATTGGTCAAATGGATGATCTTTTCGTTCTGTACCTGGGCATGAAGCTGGTCCGGAAGCTGACGCCGAAAGACATCGTCGATGAATGCGAGAGCCCAGGCAACCGTCCCGCTCTGCTGCAGCGCCTTCGCCGTGAACAGGCTGATGTGATCGAAATGGAAAGCAGCGCTTCGGCAGAACTGTAGTCAGCGTGCAGCGAGTGAGCACGTTCGGTTCCCGGATGAACGTGATCGGAAGGCCAGTGGAAATATGGTTCAAACAGGTCGCTGCGGCCATCGCTACGGGAGTCGAAGCCGGAGCCGCGCTGATCATCGCCTACGGAGCGATCGAAGCGCTTGTGGGCGCAGCACGCGCCGTCACCAAGCGCCGATCGAAAGCAGGCCTGCGCAAGGAGGTCTGGCTGCGTTTCGGGGTCTGGCTTCTGCTCGCTCTTGAGTTTGAACTCGCCGCCGACATCGTGCGTTCAGCGATCGCGCCTACCTGGACCGACATCGGACAGCTCGCGACCATCGCCGTGATCAGGACCTTCCTCAATCACTTTCTGGAGAAGGACCTGGATAACCCCTATGAAGCAAATGAGGCGCACGTCCCACGAGTCCAGAAATCGGCAACCACGGAGTGACGTATGAACATCTTTGAAAGAACCACCCACGATTTGATGGCACGAGTCGTCGGTCCACTCCATTTCCGGCTCTTACTGCAACCGGCGACCGCTATCTTCTTTGGGATCCGCGATGGACGACAGGATGCGAAAAATCATGCACCGCCTTACTTCTGGTCTCTCTTCTTCGAACCTGCCAAAGCCGTGACTGCATTAAAGAGCGGCGTGAATGCCCTGGCCAGGGTTCTGGTGCTTGGACTGGCTATGGACATCATCTATCAAATCATTGCGCTGCATTGGGTATATCCAGGTGAAGCCATTCTGGTCGATCTGATACTCGTATTCCTGCCCTACATGTTCATTCGGGGGCCGGCAAACCGAATCACGACCGCCCTGGCCCATCGTCATGACTCGCCTCCCATTAAGAACGGAACGATCGATGAGTAATATCACGTCTGAACTGGACAGCAACCAGATGGCCATCGACCGGACGTGGCTGGCCCATGAGCGCACCCTGATGGCCTGGGTGCGAACAGCCACGTCGATGATCAGTTTCGGATTCACCATCTACAAGTTTTTTCAAAGTGAAGTAGCCAAAGACGCTCCTGTCAGGCGTGCGCTGCTGACCCCGCGCGATTTTGCATTGATCATGGTGAGCATCGGACTGGTTTGCCTGTTGCTGGCAACCCTCCAACATCGCAAGGAGGTCCGCTCTTTGAGCATTGCACTGCAAAGCAGACGCTCCCTGGCCGAAGTGATCGCATGGTTCGTGAGCGTATTCGGAATTCTTGTGCTCGTAGCAACGGTCTTCCGCCAGTAGCGGATCGCATGAGGGAAAGCCTGCGAAGCGGATGTCCTCCGCCAAAGGAGTGAGGGCCGTTCTCACGCGCCGTCCTCGATGCAATACGGATACGCGCCGAACGCGTATTGGTCATCGGGAAGACGCCGCCATACGTCCGACAACCCTGCGGCAAATTGACTTTCACGACTCCACCATGTTCCGATAGTCCCGCTTGCTCCTCCACTTCCACCAACCGCTGCGCATGGACTATGGTTTCGTGCAGACGATCCAATTCGCCGCTTCATGAGCCTCTTCCGTGTAATCCGTTGTGCCGCCGCAATCCTCGCCGCCGCGGCCGTACTCACTGCCCAGACAACACACGCTCAGGAAATCGGGTGGCCCGCATACAACGGCGGCGTCAACGGCGATCACTACTCTGCGCTCCGACAGATTACCCCCGCCAACGTAGGTCATCTCAAGCAGGTCTGGCGCTTTGATGCGGGCGCCAGCGGCGGTCTGCAAACTAACCCACTGATCGTCGGCCACACACTGTTCGGCTACACCTCCAGCCTGCAGGTCATTGCGCTCGACGCCACCACCGGCAAGCTTGTGTGGCAGTTTGACTCCGGTGTCTCCGGAGGGCAGCCGAGCCGAGGACTCACCTACTGGACCGACGGCCATCAGCCGCGCCTCTTCGCCTACATCATGAACTTTCTCTATGCGCTCGATCCCGCCACCGGCAAGCCGATCCTCACCTTCGGCGAAGGCGGCCGGATTGACATGCGCAAGGACCTCGACTCTGACTACAGCCAGAACAACGTCGCCCTCACCACCCCCGGCGTCCTCTACAAGAATTTCC
>Ga0206916_1078_pt1 | contig 19731 bp, 15 predicted proteins | sample Alteio_BWOrgHeat_71_FD_152957 | JGI IMG/M metagenome (GOLD analysis project Ga0206916, IMG submission 152957) | Enriched cells from forest soil in Barre Woods Harvard Forest LTER site, Petersham, Massachusetts, United States -... | ecosystem: Environmental > Terrestrial > Soil > Temperate forest >... | reverse complement strand
AAACCAAAGCCCTGCTGGAACTGCCGAAGGATTATCTGGTTGGCATCATGGCGGCATCCGATACCGGCGCTGTGGAAGCAGCCCTGTGGTCGCTGCTAGGGCTACGTCCTGTAGATATTTTCGCGTGGGAAAGTTTTGGCAAGGATTGGGTGACCGATTGCGTCAAGCAGTTGAAGCCTTTGGAAGCCCGCAGCTTCGTTGCCGAGTTCGGCCAGTTGCCGGACCTGAGCCAGGCCAATTTCGACCACGATGTTGTCTTCACATGGAACGGCACAACATCTGGCGTAATTGTGCCGAACGGCGACTGGATCAAAGCTGACCGTAAAGGCTTGACCATTTGCGATGCGACATCTTCCGCCTGCGCCGTGCCGATGCCGTGGGAGAAACTCGACGTCGTCACTTTCAGCTGGCAAAAAGTTTTGGGCGGCGAAGGCCAGCACGGAATCCTGATTTTATCGCCGCGCGCGGTTGAACGGCTTGAAAGCCACAAGCCCGCATGGGCTGTGCCGAAAATTTTCCGTATGACCAAGGAAGGCAAGCTGAATAAAGGCATCTTTGAAGGCGAAACCATCAATACGCCGTCGATGCTGTGCGTTGAAGATGCCCTCGCCGCCATGGCATGGGCAAAGTCCGTCGGCGGGTCAAAGGGACTTGCCGCCCGTACGCAGGCAAACTTCAAAGCGGTGAATGACTGGGTTGCGAAATCGCCGTGGATTGAATTTCTCTGCGCCGATGCGGCAACACGTTCCCCGACATCCGTCTGCCTGAAGGCAAAGGATCCGGCAGTGGCCTCTCTCAGCAAGGACGACCAAGCCGCCTTCTTTAAAAAACTGACCGGTATGCTGGAAGCGGAAAAAGTCGCTTACGACATCAACTCCTACCGCGATGCTCCTCCGGGCCTACGCATCTGGTGCGGCGCTACGGTTGAAGCGAAAGATGTTGAAGCCCTGACCGCCTGGCTCGATTGGGCCTATGCAACCTGCCGCGCTGAGTTGAAAGCGGCGGCTTAAGCCATACTCGACGCAGAAACGCAGGCGTCCCCCTCCCCTTGCGGGAGGGGTTAGGGGAGGGCCAAGATGGCAACTATTAGCAACCAAACCAAGTATCAGACTATACTATGAAACCTTTTGATAAACGCGATTTTCTTCGTTTGCTGAGCAGCGCTCTTGTCGCTGCGCCAACAGCCGCGCTTGTCTCAAAATCCACGCAACCCGCAGGCGTTCAAAAAATAACCACTTATGACAGAGTTATAAAATCACGCTTGATACGTTGCGGTTACGATATTTGGCCGCCGATTATCAGCAAGGACATCAATACTGATCGGCTGTCCGGCATTTTTTATGATTACATGGAAGCCATTGGCAAAAATCTGGATTTCAAAATCGAATGGATCAACGGCATCACCTATGCTAATTATTTCAGCGAACTTGACTATAACCGGATCGACGCGATGTGCGCGGGCATTTGGCCTATCGGCACTACCATTACCGCTGTCGATTTTACCGATCCGCTTTATTACATCGCTATTAACGCCTATACCCGCGCAGGTGATACGCGTTTTGATAATGATCTCTCGATTCTGAATGATTCTCGTTATACCATCGCAGATATCGACGGATTAGTTCCTGCCCGCATCGCGGCGCAGGATTTCCCGAAGGCACAAACTTTATCTCTGCCTGCCACTTCTCCGGCAAGCGACATGTTGCTTTCGGTGGCGGATGGCAAGGCCGACATTACTTTCACTGACGCAATTACCGCTGGTGATTTTTCAAAAAACAACCTGAACAAATTAAGACTTGTTCCACGCAAAATGCCTATTCGTGTTTTTGGCAACACAATTGCTGTTGGCAAGAATAACGAGCCCTTCTTGCGCATGCTGAACAATGCGACGCAGGAACTGCGTGATAGCGGCGCTATCGACCGTATTCTTGATCAATACGAACCCTATCAGAACTCTTTCCAACGCATTATCAAACCTTACAACCTTAAATCTGCGGAGTAGTTATGAAACCCAAAGTCCTGATCTCTGATGCCCTCTCACAACGCGCCGTAGATATTTTTAAAGAACGCGGCCTTGATGTCGATTTGAAGGTGGGCTTAAAAGCTGACGAGTTGAAAGCCATCATCGGTCAGTATGACGGTCTTGCCATACGCTCTGCCACCAAAGTCATTCCGGAAATTATTTCGGCGGCAACAAAGTTAAAAGTCGTCGGTCGCGCCGGGATCGGTGTCGATAATGTTGATGTTCCTGCCGCAACCTCGCGCGGCATCGTTGTCATGAACACGCCGTTCGGTAATTCCATCACCACCGGCGAGCATGCTATTGCGCTGATGTTTGCGCTGGCCCGGCAATTGCCCGCCGCCAACGCATCCACCCATGCCGGCAAATGGGAAAAGTCGCGCTTCATGGGTGTGGAAGTCACTGGCAAGACGCTCGGCATTATCGGCTGTGGCAATATCGGCTCCATCGTCGCAGAACGCGCTTTGGGACTTAAAATGAAAGTCGTCGCGTTCGATCCCTTCCTGACACCTGAACGCGCAGCGCAATTGGGCGTGGAGAAGGTAGAGTTGGATCAGCTATTCCCGCGCGCCGATTTCATCACGCTGCACACACCACTGACCGACCAGACCCGAAACATCATCGACGCCAAAGCTTTGGCAAAGTGCAAAAAAGGCGTGCAGATCATCAATTGCGCGCGCGGCGGCCTGATTGTTGAAGCCGACCTGAAAGCGGCGCTAGATAGCGGCCATGTCGCAGGCGCGGCGCTGGATGTGTTTGCCGTTGAGCCCGCCAAGGAACATCCCCTATTCGGGATGGAGAATGTTATCTGCACACCGCATTTGGGAGCCAGCACAAACGAAGCGCAGGAAAATGTCGCGCTGCAGATCGCAGAACAGATGAGCGATTTTCTCCTCACCGGCGCTGTGACCAATGCGCTGAATATGCCGTCTGTCTCTGCCGAAGATGCGCCGAAACTCCGCCCCTATATGAAACTGGCGGAACAGATCGGCAGCTTTGCGGGGCAGATCACGCAAAGCGGCATCACATCCGTACATCTGGAATATGCAGGCCATGTCGCAGCGCTGAACACCAAGCCACTCTCCAGCCTCGCGCTGACTGGTTTGCTACGCCCATCGCTGGAGCAGGTGAATATCGTCAATGCGCCGGTTATCGCCAAGGATCGTGGCATCAAAATCTCTGAAACCAAGCATGATGATGACGGCGATTACCAGACACTTATGAAACTGACGATCGAAAGCGCGCAAGGCAAGTTGCAGCTGACCGGCACTTTGTTCAGCGGCAAGCCACGCATCGTCGGTATTGACGATGTGACTCTGGAAGCGGAACTCACACCGCGCATGCTGTTCGTCCGCAACGAGGACAAACCTGGTTTCATCGGTCGCCTCGGCACCAAGCTGGGCGAGGCCAAAATCAACATCGCCAATTTCACGCTGGGCCGCAGCAAGCCAGGCGCAAATGCGGTGGCACTCGTAGCCGTTGACGGTGACATAACCGCAGCAACCCTTGCTGAAATCAAGGCCGTGCCGGGCGTTGTTAGCGTCAGCGCATTGAAGTTTGATTTGTAAACAATAATAAAGGCGCGAACTGCACAGTTCGCGCCTTTTTAATCGAAGCACGCCGCGCTTAGTTACGGCGCATCGTGCCCGTCAGCTCAAGGATGAACTGGAACAGGTTGATGAAGCTGAGATAGAGCGTCAAAGCGCTCCAGACCGCCAGTTTGTCGTTGGCTTCACGGCCAGCGCTTTCGGCATAGGTTTCCTTGATTGTCTGCACCTGATAAGCAGTCAGGCCGGTGAAAATCACCACGCCGCCGACAGATACAACCCACTGCATCATGGATGACATCAGGAAGATGTTGACGAGGCTGGCGATCATTAGGCCGAGCATGCCCATCATCATGAAAGACCCCATGCCCGTCAGATCACGCTTGGTGGTGTAGCCGTAAAGGCTCATCGCGCCAAAAGTTGCGCCGGTAATGAAGAAAGCACGAGCAACACTTGCGCCTGTAAAGATCAGGAACAAGGCCGCCATTGACAGGCCCATCAACCCGCAGAAAATCCAGAAGCGCGTTTGCAACTGCGCCGCAGTAACGCTGTTAACCTTGACCTGCATATACATCAGGAAAACCAGCGGCGCCAACATAGCAATCCATTTCAGTGGCGAACCAAAAATAACGCCGGCTAGCGGTGTGTTCGCAACGACAAAAGCGACAATGCCAGTTAAGGCCAGACCGCCGCCCATATAATTGAATACGCGCAACATATGCGCGCGAAGCCCGGCGTCGAAATTGACGCGGTCAATTCCTGCGATACCTGAACGAAGAAACTGGTCAGCCATTTGTAAGCCTCATCTAAGGTTGAAGTCCTTGAGGTTAATATGGGAGTGATGGGTAAGGGTTTCAATAGAAATCGAAATTATCAAGCAAAATCAACATGATGGTTCCAACAAAAACTCTCTTTAGTTTCACGGTCAACGGTTATAACTCTACGCATAATCAACAAAGTGAATATTTGAATGTCTTTAACTAAAAGAAAAATTGAGGAATGCCTTTCTGAACTCGGCAACGAATTGGTCCTTCGGGGACAGAGGATTGACATCTTTATTGTCGGTGGGACGGCCCTCGCACTTGTCCACAGTTTTCGGGATAGGGCAGGCGACATTGATTACGCAATAAGGCGGGAATATCGCGATGCCTTTGCCGACCTTCTATCTGGATACGCCATTTTTGACAATCACAGCGCCTATCTCGAGCAGATGACGGGCGACGCAGACCACGAAGTACATTTTTTTCATTATCGCCTGTTCGGTAACGAGGGCACACAAACCGGGTTAAATGTATGGCTTGCCAAGGACGAATTGCAACTGGCCAGCATATTGCTGCGCTTAAACTCCCCTCACAATACCGCCAAGATTGATAGAGATACTAATGATGCTTTTCATCTTTGCGGTGAGCTCGGCATTACCAGCGCGGAAGATTTAAAAAATCTTTGGGGTCCCTATAAAAATAAATTTCGCGCAGATCCCGACGCGCCAATCGACAGCGAAGTTTTTGACTACAATCTCACGGATGATTACCTGGAAGGATGCTGGCAGTCGATCGAAACGCTGGCCACACGCAAAGAAAAATCCTTAAAACCAGAGACGCCGAAAAAAGGCCTACCCGCCCATCGCCGTCCGCATAAAAAAACGCTTCAGGGGGGGTAAGGCCGAAACCATTCCCAAACCAAAACGCCGGGCGGCCTGTACCGGCGGTGCGGCTGTCGAGAAAAGCCGGTCCAGCAAATCCGTTGCCAGCACCATATTACCATTATCCAGTTTACGGCGCTTTTCAAAACGCTTCAGAATAACGGGCGAACCGAGATCCAAACCGAGATGCGAGGCGCGCGTCAGTTCTTCCACCAGCACAGCGATATCACCCATACCCAGATTAAGCCCCTGCCCTGCGATGGGATGAATGCCATGCGCGGCGTCACCCACCAACGCCAGACGCGTAGCATGATAAAAAAGCGCATGCTGCAATTGTAGTGGATAGCTGAAGCGGCCACCTATCAGGGAAATATCGCCAAGATAATCTTCGACTTTTTCCTGCAGCAGGGATGTAAATTCTTCAATACCCATCTTCATCAAGGCTTCGGCTGCGGCGGTCTTTTCAGTCCAGACGATTGAGGAGCGTTGTCCCGTCATCGGCAGGGTCGCAAACGGACCGCCCGGCTGAAAATGCTCCACGGCTACATTATTATGCGGTAGGCTGTGCTTGATCGTGCAGACAATCGCGGTCTGGTGATAATCCCAGCCGTAAGTGGCAATGCCCGCCTGTTCGCGACAGAAAGATTTGCGCCCGTCGGCACCGACCAGAAGATCAGCTTCGAAAATACGGTCGTCTTCCAGTATGACCCGCGCCGATGCTGTGTTGTAGTCGATATCTTTTATCGCGGCGCCGGCGACGATTGTAACGTTTTTTAATTTGGCGATGCGTTTTTCCAGTGCCGCCTGAAACAGGATATTCTCGGTAATCCAGCCGAAAGGATCATCGCCAACTTCCCTGTGATCGAAATCCAGAAAGCTGGCAGAATCCTGATCGGCGACGCGGATATCAAGAATAGGACAGGCATTGGGTTTGATGAGATCTGCCACACCTGCTTGCTGTAGCAATTTCATCGAGCGGTAAGAGAGCGCGATCGTCCTGCCGTCGGAAATTTTCTTGGCTTTCGGTGAACCGCGTTCCAGGCAAACAACATTAATACCCGCCGTGCCCAGCGCCGCAGCCAGCGTAAGCCCCGAATGGCCGCCGCCAACTATAATTACATCTGTTAAAAAAGGGACCGCACGCCGCATTTTTGCCGTGTTCCTTTGCGAAAAACATGTCATGATTTCCGCAATGAATACCCTTTTTTCTGATGTAAAGTAAGCCCCTTATGATCCGCGCCCTCTCCTCCTTTTTATGCCTTCTGGCCCTGTTTTTGACTGTTACGACTGGCGCCAGTGTGGCACAGCCGTCATTAGCGCCCGCAACTAAACAGGATGCGCGGCCTTTAACCTCGGCCCCTATCGCAGCGCAACTGCAAACTTTGCTGGGTGCGCCAGCCCCCGCACCTATCCCGGCCCCGGCAGCAAATACGCCTGCGCAACCTCCGGCTGACGCCAATGCAGAACCTGCCGATACCGAACCACAGGAAACCGTCGGCACCAAAGCCCTGAACTTCCTGATCGATGAAGCCGAAAGTCTGCACACTCAGGGAAACAACCTGGCCATCAGTTTTACGGCCTGGCCGCAGCTGACCACCTGGCTCAGTCAGCAAGCAAATGACCAGCGCGCCCATGACCGCTGGATGCAAACCGGCAGTGATATTTTGTCGCTCCTGCTACCTTCTTTCCTCGGTGCTGTTGCGCTTGGCCTTCTCTTTTTGCCGATCACCAATATTCTTCGCCGCCGCAGGCCAGCCAATCTGGCGCGGCGTATCGGCACTTTGTTGCTTATCCTGTTTGTAAGACTGTTGCCGGTTTTTATTTTTATCGGCGTCTCGTTAACTCTGCTCGATCAAAACGAGACACAAAAATTCCCACGCTATATCGCCCTCAATATCGTTTACGCTCTGGCGCTCAGCCAGGTTATATTGGCCTTTATTCGCGCCCTGTTCGCACCGGGAGCCGAGGCTTTGCGCATCATCCCGGCATCTACCTCGCAAGCTACCTATGCCTATCGCTGGCTGGCTGCTTATAGTCTTGTCATTATTTACGGCTATTTCTGCGTCGACGTCGCGCGTGGCATTCGTTTTCCGGCTGCTGTTCTCGGTGCCTTTAACAATATTCTCAGCCTGACGCTTGTTGTCATGACGCTGATCGTCATTGCGCAGAAACGCGCTTTTGTCGCAACCTTGCTGCGCGGCAATCTTTCCGCCGCGCAATCCAATTTGTCCTTCTTTCAAAGCCTGCGCCTGTGGTTCGCACGGCACTGGCATGTGCTGGCAATAGCCTACATCATTATTGGCTACCTGATCACGGCCATGGGCGTTGAAAACGGTTTTGCGCTGATGCTGCGTGGAACCATTTTGACACTGGCGATTTTTGCAGCGATGCGTGTTTTATTTCATGCGACTGAGCGTTGGGGTGCTAACGACACGCTGACCGGGTCGACCATCCACCATTCGATCCTGCGTACCTTGCTGCGCTTTGTGATCTGGATTTTTGCCTTGATTGCAGCGGCTGCCGCATGGGGCGCGAACATCCCGGCATTCTTTGGCACGCCGCTGGGCCAACGCTTGCTGGGCGCCGCTTTTTCTATCGGCATTACCGTCATCATCGTCGCGCTGATTTACGAAGGCTGTAATGCCGCGATCGAGCGTCATTTAAACCGCAAGGATAGTGAAGGCAAGGTTCTGCAGACCAGCGCCCGCGTGCGCACATTGCTGCCGATGATCCGCAATACCGTTTTCATTGGTTTTTCGCTGGTTGTTGGCCTCGTCGTGATGTCGGAAGTCGGATTTAATATCGGCCCCCTACTGGCGGGTGCCGGGATCTTCGGCGTTGCCCTCGGCTTCGGGTCGCAAACTCTGGTGAAAGATTTTCTGACCGGGCTTTTTATTGTGATCGAAAACACGATCGCCATCGGCGATGTCGTTAAAATCGGCGACCATGCCGGCGTGGTTGAGGCCATGAGCGTACGTACCATGCGCCTGCGCGACAGCGACGGCGCCGTGCATATTCTTCCTTTCTCGGAAGTCACCCAGATTATCAATATGACTAAAGATTACGCATTTGCAGTTCTTGATGTGCGGGTTTCCTACAACACCGACCTTGAACGCGCGATGAGCATCCTTCGCGAAGTCGGTAGTGCCTTACAGCAGGATCCGATTTTCAAGCGCGTCATTCTGGAAGGCATCGAAATTTTCGGCGTTGATAAATTCGGCGACGCCGGTATTACGCTCAGCTCCCGCATTCGCACGCGCCCCGGCAAACAATGGGACGTGAAACGCCAATTCTTCCTGAAATTAAAACAACGGTTCGACAAAGAAGGCATCGCCCTTGCTTTTCCGACTACAGCGTCCCCAGTGTCCCCGGCAAAAGACCAAAAATAGGGAGCTTTTATAGTTAAACACCTAAAGATGCTTGTTTCTTACAGGCTTCCTGAAAGTAATTTAGGCTATTAGACTGCGACAATTGCAGGAATATGCAACTGCCCAAGCACCCACAATTATTATTTAGAAAATACAATGTCGTATTTGGATATTTTTATTGAATCATATAACCCTTATTTGGACCGAACCCCAGATCAGATAGAACCTGTTCTCGATGGTCTTGCATCGGTGTTTTATGAGAAAGCCATTAAAGTGGGCTATTCTGCAGAGCAAGCCCAAGCCAAAACGACAAAATTTGTTACTGCTTTAGGCAAATCCACAGAGGATATAACCGGCCGCGTTTTTTTGCGCGAACTTATTGATCCTCCCCTGGAAACCGTACAATGGAATAGTATATGTACGGGTGGCCAAATTGCCGACAAATTTATTCAAACCGGCGAAAACATATTGTTCCGTGATGCCGTGTGCAAACAAGCACATATACCGTTTTCAGGATTTACGAGTCGAGCCTACCGCGAAGAATTTCTCACAAGCTTCTATCGCGTTCCGATACCTGTCAGAAAATTTTTGAGGTTGGGCCAGGCAATCATTAGGGGCGGTGCAACAAGTTTAGACATCCAACCGCGCGAAACGGGTAAAATTTGGGATGTAAGCGAGGAAGATAAGCGCACGCATTTAAATCATAGTGGTGGGCTTTACGATTCTACCATCAAAACAGCATGGGTATCAGAGTTTTATTTATCTGCCGATGAAGATCAGTATGATACACCTCTCAATTTTCTGAACCTTCTCCTGGATAAATGGACGCAAGCAACATCTATTGCTGTAGCCGTCTATCATGAAGCAGGTCACGCCTTCAGTCATGTTTTTGCAAATTTTATTTATAACGAAGATTATATGACTAATTCGTGCGTTCACAATTTACCAGGTTTTATCGCTGCTTATGAAGCAGATCTCGAAAAGCTTGGAGGGTATGACGCCGCGCGCGAAAAAGGTTACAAATATTACGTGCGCAAAGACAAAGACTTAAGTCGCGATGAAACCTCTGCCCAATTAACTGCCGCCCATTTCAGCAATACCCCTCATTTGGCACGCATGAAATCAGACTGGCCAGCGTCTTATGGTTTTCTAAACAAGTTCTACGCTGACTTTTGCAGCGCCTATAGAGAAGGTGTTATACCTTTTTTGAAATTCATATACAGTCTTAGCGTCAAACCACCAGAGGCGGATGGCATGATGACGCATTTTTATAATTCCCGCATGGCACAAACGATAAATATTTTATGTCAGGATAAAAGGACAACAAGTGAAGATATAAAATTGTGGGTTGAATTAAATGCCTCCAAAACTATAGCCATTGGCATTCAGAGCATTATAGAAAATTTACATGTGGATAAGAAATACCGTTTCCTGCATAGTGCTCTTGTTGTACAAACCATCCTTACACTTCCTATAATTGACGAAATAGCCGAGCAATACAAACTGTACTGCCGCCAATTTAGGGGCGGCGCTCACGATTTAATTCCGGACGCTGAAGAAGCTCTTGCTGTTTCGCAAACATCCCGCAAATGCGCAGCAAGACGCCCGCAGAAAGTATTGAAAATAGCTTAGGCTAGCGATTAACGTCCGTCAGATCGACCCAGTCCCAGCCTTGGGGGCCCAGCGCCTGCAACGGCTGAAAGCGCGCTTTGTAAGCCATTTTGTTGGACGCCGATATCCAGTATCCCAAATAAATATAAGGCAAACTCTGACGCGCCGCCTCACCTATAAGGGTAAGAATAAGCTGCGCGCCCAAACTACGGCGCGGTGAATCCGGATCAAAAAAACTGTAGACGGCGGAAAAGCCGTCACCCACATGATCGGTAATAATCCCGCCGACCAGCACACCGTCCCGATCACGCAGCTGGTAAATATGGGTATCCGCTTCACCTTCCCGCAGCATATGGACAAACTCATCCCACGACATGCGCGCCATATCGCTGTCGGGATGGCGCGCTTTCTGGTAGCGGGTGAAAAGGTCGAACTGTTCAGTCGTCACCTCAGGGCCTGCGATATCAAGCGTCAGATCCTGATTAATTTTCTGAATACGTCGCAGGCTGCGTGACGGCGCAAAGACTTTAACGGGAATGCGCACCGGAACGCAGGCGTTGCATTCATGACAGGCGGGGCGGTAAACGATGTCATGGCTGCGACGAAACCCCGCCCGGGTCAGGGTCGAATTCACTTCGGCATCAGTTGCCGCATCGCCGCTAAGGCGCGTGAAAAGTTTGCGCTCCACCCGGTCCGGAAGATAAGGACAAGGCAGCGGCCCCGACAGATAAAACTGCAGGATACGGCTGAGGCCTGGTGGAATTATCGACATAATTTACCTTACCACAACCGGCAAAATGAATAAATGCAGGATTACTGCTTTTCAGGAGCAGGTGCTGCAGCACCCGCATCCGCAGGCGGTATCGACTGGCGCAGCAAGACGATGCTGATGCGGCGATTACGCGCATCTTTAGGATTGTTCGGCACGAAAGGATCGCGGTCGGCAAGGCCAGAGACACGCTGCACGCGCTGATCGGCAACGCCAGCCTGCACAAGATATTCGCGGCTGATATTGGCGCGCTCGGTCGACAAGGTCCAGTTATCGCGGCCAGAGCCAACGGTAAAAGGTGTGCCGTCGGTATGGCCGGTGACGGAAATATTATTTGGCAACCGCGCCACCACCTTGCCAACAAGGATCAACAAATCACGGGCGCGTTCATAAGGCACTGCGCCGCCGCTGGGGAACATCGAAAATTTATCCTGATCGATAATCTGAATACGCAAACCTTCGGGCGTACGGTCAACAAGGATCTGGTTGGCAAAATCGCGCAGTTCAGGGCTGCTGGTAATCGCCTGCTTCAGCATATTCTCGGCAGCTTTGAAACCTTCTTCTTCATGCTTCATGGCTTCAGCTATGGCTTGATCAGCTTTGGACAACGTGCTGTTGCCGTCTTTGTCATTGCTGCCCTGATTGTTGGGGCTTTTAGCATCCGGCCCTTGCGTTGCCTTGCCGTCGGATGCGCCTTTATCCTGACCCTTGATTTCCTCGTCACCTTCATCCCCCTTGCCGACAGTAGGAATAGTGACATCCTGCGTGGTTGGCGGCGTACCGGTGGACATTTGCGCGCCCGGCGAAGTAATGGTCTGCCCGCCCATAACACCCCCAGAACCGGATTCCGATTTGGAAATACTGGCAGGCGCAAAATAATCGGCGATACCCTTGCGTTCGACATCGGTTGTAACGTTCAGCAGCCACAACAGCAAAAAGAACGACATCATCGCCGTCACGAAATCGGCGTAAGCCACTTTCCATGCGCCGCCATGATGCCCCGCATGTGCGACTTTTCTCTTTTTACGGATTATGATGATGGGGGCGTCAGCCACGTCTCACCTATGCTGAAGGTGGTGGCAATGCGCCGGTTGCTTCTTCAACTTCGGCAAAGGTTGGGCGCACTTCGCTCAGCAAAGCTTTACGCGCATATTCAATGGAGATGGAGGGAGCAAATCCCTGCAGATGCGCCAATATACCGATCTTGAGGCAATACATATATTTGCCTTCGGCTTCGAGAATGGCCTTGAGCGAATTCGACATCGGCCCGAACAGACCATATGCCATCCACACACCCATGAAAGTACCAACGAGCGCGCCGCCGATCAGGCGACCAAGAACTTCCGGCGGCTCTGAGATTGATCCCATGGTATGGATAACGCCGAGAACGGCGGCAACAATACCGATGGCTGGCAAGCCGTCCGCGATATTTTGCAGGGCGGTGACCATGCCGGCATCTTCATCATGATGAACTTGCAGCTCTTCGTCCATCAATGCTTCAAGCTCGTAAGGTTTATCGGAGCCAAGCGTGACGAGGCGCAAATAGTCACAGAAGAAATCCGTCGCGTGGTGATTGTGCACGAAACCGGGGAACTGCCCGAACAGGCTACTTTCATGCGGATTTTCGATATGTTGTTCCAGCGTCAGCATGCCCTTGGTCTTGGCCAGCTTGAACACCTGATACATCATGCAAAGCAGTTCGATGTAGGAGGCTTTAGTATATTTGGGTTTTTTCAGCAGCAGGCCGAGACTGCGCAAGGTGCGTTTAATAACAACCGAAGGGTTGGCGATGATAAAGCCGCCCGCCACGGTTCCGCCCATGATAACCAATTCCAGAGGCGCCGCCGCAATCAGCACATGCATATGGCCGCCCTGCAGGATGTATCCACCCATAGTACAAGCGACAACGGTAATAAGGCCGATAATGAGATTCATAGGTCAGGGCGCCGGGTTTCGTAAGGGCTATAAAGTATGGGTAGACAGGCTAGCCCACTGTTAATTTTTGCCATCCTTATCGTTAAAATGGCTTTAACATTTGGGAATAAGACCCGGCATTCAACATCCGGGGTAATGTTTCTTGCGTTTAAGGCGTTTTTCCATTCTGATAGCCCGTTTCTTGATATTAGTCCCCGAATCCTGAGCCCGAATGCTGATCTCTAATGACTGATTCCCGTTCCTTCCGACAGCTTATGGGCTGCTTTGCCACCGGCATTACCGTTGTAACCGCTCGCAATAAAGAAAACGAACCCGTTGGAATTACAATCAATTCCCTGACATCGGTATCGCTGGACCCGCCTTTGGTGCTGTTCTGCCTCGACCGTAAGGCGCAGTTATACCCTATCTTCCGACAGGCTTCGCATTTTGCGGTCAATATCCTGAGCGAAGACCATCAGGATTTCTCGCAATACTTCGCCTATGCCCATCACCCCAAGCCCAAAAATATGTGGGACAAGGCGCAAGATGGCCTTCCGCTTCTTAAAGGAACACTGGGCTGGATGATTTGCAAAATGCATAAAATCCATAAAGCAGGCGATCACGATATTTTCGTCGGCGAAGTTATCAAGCTGCATAAACGCGCCGGGCAAAAAAATCCCCTGCTCTATTTCCATAGCCGCTATCGCAAGATCGAGGATTAAGGCGCTTTCTGCAACACCAGTTCCGGCAAGCCTTGCGCTTTCAGCTCGTCCTCGGTACCGGATAAAGTGATGGCTTTAACATCATTCCACAGCGGTACCAGATCACCGTAATGTTTGGAGAAAATATTACCGGACTCACCTGTCGTGATCATAAAGCGCGATTTCGCCGGATCGCCAAGGTCATATATCCCGCGGTAACCACCGCCATGCGTACGCGCATAGGGGTAATCCGCATCATGCGTAAAGCTGCCCCCGCGGTCGAGCGTGTAGAAATCACCGCTGCTTTTTACTGATAGATCACTGATCCATTTGAGAATGGGTACGTGACTATAAACTTTATGCTTCAGCAAAGTGATGTGCTCGTTACCCCAGCGCCATTTCTCCATCGATCCGCTTTCACGGTGGTTGAGTTGATCGAGCGCGGCGTCCAAAGCATCTGCGATAACCGCGTCGCAATTGCTGGCGGGTTTATCCAAACCCCCACCGCACCATTCGGTCAGATGATTGCCAAGGACAGTCGCAATGCTCGTCGCCATATAGGGCCCGCGTTCTTTCAGATCGCTGCCCGCTTTATCCGCCAGTATTTTCTGGCGCATCTGGTAAAGCCATGCGTCAAAAATCAAAGGCTCCGACCGGTTTTTGTCCATCACCCCGTCCCAGTTGCGCAGTAAATTCTGCGCCTGTTCAGCGCGCGCATTGTTGGGCTTTACGTTAAGCAGGTAGGGTAGCAATTGTTTGGCCACCAGTGAGACGTGATCCGCCTGCATCGCAGCGCTGGTATCAAGCGAATGCTTCAGCAACGTGTCGAAATATTCCTGCAGCCGTTCAGCGCGGTAAGGTTCTTCCCAATCCACACCCATGAAATAAAGCCCGCCGATAAAAGCCACCGCATTGTTGGCATTGAACACAAAGCCAGCTTGCGGATTGGCGATTTGCGGCAATTGCGTGAAAGGTATTGTGCCAACCCAGTCATAATCGCCACTAGCACCGTCGGCAGGGGTTAGCCCGTCACCCCTCTTGCGCACCGGCACCAACCCCGGATTGATGAATCCGATTGCGCCTTTACTGTCGGCATAGACCACATTCTGCGGCGGTGCCTGATACAGCTTTAAGGCCTCCAGTAAATCCGAAGCATTCGTGGCGCGATTGAGATGCATCAGCGCTTCCGAAGTCCGGTCATGTTCGCCTAGCCCCGTGAAGGCCAGAGCCATGACTTTACCGCTGCCTGCAAGCCCTGCCATCTCTTCATCGATGTCCGACATCACAGGCCCGTGGCGCGTCGACCTAATGTTTAACATTACGTCAGCTTTGCCTTTTATCTTGATGATTTCGTTGCGTATTATGAAAGACTCGCTACCGCCGTCGATACTTTTTGGGGTCAGATAATGGTCAGGATTTTTAGGATCAATCGTCTCAATAAACAAATCCTGCACATCGCTGCCTGTCGTCGTAAAGCCCCAGGCGAGGCTGTCATTCTGACCCAGCAAAAAGATTGGCAGGCCCGGCACCGTAGCGCCCTTGATCGACTGGTTCGGGGTCACGATCCGCGCCAGATACCATAAAATCGGTGCCTCCAGCCCCAGATGCGGATCATTGGCCAGAATCGGTTTGCCGCTTTCGGTGCGCGAACCAGCAATCACCCATTCATTCGATGCGCCGTGATCAAGTCCGGTGATTTTTCCGAGCTGCGCATAAGCATCATCGTGCGGAATAGTATTTTCAGTTTTCTGCATCGTATGCGGCCCCGTGGTGACAGGCGCGCTGCCGGGGGCCAGAGGAAATATCGCCGCCATTTGTTGCGGCGTCAGATGCGCGGCTAATTCACCACGCAAGAGTTCCAGCTTGTAATTGTGGCTGAGCTGCAGTGCCATCAACTTGCCCCATACGATGGAGTCCGCAACCTTCCACGGTTCCGGCTTGATATGCAGCAGACTGAATTCCGGCGGCAATTTATCTTGATGCGTTTCCAGCCACGCATTCACACCGGCGGCATAATCCTCAAAAAATTTCTGCGCTTCGGGCGACATGCTGGCGGCGCTGCTTTCCGCCAGCCCGTAAAGCCCAAGCGTGCGGATGAATTTATCGACACCCAGCATATCAGGGCCGATCACTTCCGACAGACGGCCCTGCCCGGCGCGGCGCTGCATTTCCATCTGGAACAAACGCTCCGAAGCATGGACATACCCCAACGCCTTGGCGGCATCATTCATATTGGCCGCGAAAATATGCGGCACGCCGTACCTGTCGCGGTAGATTTGCACATCGCTGCCGAGGCCTGGCAAAACAGCCTGCCCCGCATAATCCGGCAGAGAACGTGTAAAGAGCGACACGCCGTAAAGCGCAGCAGCACCCGTCAGCACCAGTAGAACCAGCGCGGCAATCGCACTCATTTTGACAAAGCGTTTTTGAAGCATAGGCCTATCCTTAAAACAGTTGGATTGACGCTAAAGGAAAGACGGGTCTTGGACAACTGGGAGAATAACGCTAGTTTGGCGTATGCAGCAAAATACCTTTCTCAGTAGCAGCTCAACCGGCTTTCATAAGATCGCTTATACCGAATGGGGCAGCGCAACATCCAAAGTGCCCGTCATTTGTGTGCACGGACTCACACGCAACGGGCGCGATTTCGACTGGCTGGCCGATGCCCTGCAATCTACCCGCAAAATTTTCTGTCCCGATATCCCCGGGCGCGGCAAAAGCGACTGGCTGAAAGACCCCGCCCTCTACGGCTATCCGCAATATACGGTGGATATGACGGCAATGATCGCCCGTGCCACAGATGGCACCCAGCAGATAGATTGGGTCGGCACATCCATGGGCGGCATTATCGGCATGCTGCTGGCCTCAATGCCGAACTCACCCATCAGGCGGCTTGTTATCAACGATGTCGGGCCGTTTATTCCGCTCGCTGCGCTGAAGCGCATCAGCGACTATGTCAGTATGGTGGCGGAGTTCGTTGATGTCGACCAGCTGGAACGGCATCTGCGCGTCATCTATGCGCCGTTCGGCATCACGGAAGATAAAGACTGGCGGCGCATGGCGGAAAATAGCTGCCGCACATTGCCAAACGGCAAGTTAGCGCTGGCGCACGACCCCGCCATCGCCAGGAATTTTGCAGCGCTGGATAAGGATGTTGATTTCTGGCCACTCTATGACCAGATCCGCTGCCCCACTCTCCTGATCCACGGCGCGCAGTCGGATATCCTGACAGCCGAGACAGCGCATGAAATGACGCAGCGCGGCCCCAAAGCGAGGCTGGTTGAATTTCCCACCGGCCACGCGCCTGCGCTGATAGATAAAACGCAGATAGAAGTTATTGCGGAGTTTTTGGCTTAGTTCTTACTGCCCAAACCGAAACCAAATATTTGGTGAAGGGTCTTAACATTATTACCGGCTTTTCGTCTAATTTCCTGTTGAATGAGGTTTTTAAGCTTCGTCAGTTTGAATCCACCCAATACATAGCCGGAAGTAGGCCTATAAATGATGGAAAGCGGAGGCCGTAACTTTCCCTTATGTCCTTGAGTACGAAGAAAAGCGATATCGTCTTCCTTAATTCCATCCAGATTGCCTTGCCGATTAATACGGGAGATAATTTTTTTCGTACGCCTAAAATCACCTTCCAATTTTTCAAGAGCATCTAACAATTCCGGCAATTTATTATTATTTTGTTCAAGCCACCGAGCAAGAGCAGGCGTGGTCGCTTTATAATCACCCACGGACAACGCCTCAGTCACCTGTTGACCCGCGACCCTCATAGCATTCATAATTTTAGGATAAACTATTAACGTGCGCAGGCCCAATCCCGCAAGAACGGCAATTGCTAAAGGGTGGCTTACGGCAAAAGCAAATGATCCTATCACATATGTAATTGCGCATGATTTTGCCAAGCTCTCCCGCCAAGATCCCTCCACTAAATGCTCCGTATCATCTTGGGATATGGGAGCCAGAAAACGGCGCGTAAATTCTGCTTGAATAGCATCATCCGAAGCATTAGCCGAAGCATTAGCCGAAGGCTTGGCTTCCACAGCAGGCAAAGAAGAAAGCATTTTCTGCTTGGGCGATCTTTCAAAAATTCTCTTAACAAGAGCAAAATCAAATTTCATAAAAACCTCAAATAATCTTAATATACAGCGCACCCTAGATTAAAAAATCTGGAATGTCACTTATATTACCAACACATCCCATCTCCCAACAAAACCGCCATGCCACAAGGCGAGCCAAACAAAGCGGCGGGCTCATAACCGGCTTTAGGGATCGTCATAAATTTGTGCAGCTTTTCGGCAGCATCACCGAAGGTGACTTTCAGATACATGTTATATCCGGACTGGCGCGTCAGGCGGTCGGAGCCTTGCAACTGCGCGGCGCAACTGGCATCCGGCGGCACATCCTCCTGAATTTTCTCACCGGTCACATATGTCACAGGCCGCGTGACATAGCGTAGTTTGATAGCGGCCGAGCCAACGCGTTTGACATAGGCATTGGGATTCTCAAGCCCGTAAGGATAGTTGTTATAGGTGGAGCATATCGCAGCACCCGGCGTGCCGAGGCTCGGTTTTGCCCCTGGCTTTGCCACCAGAAAACGCGGCGCGGTGAAATAAAGGTAACTGGAAGCATCCGCCACCAGAAAACGCACCTGCAGATGTTGCAGGTCCAGAATATCCGGTGCCTGCCCCACCGCAGCATAGCGTTGCACGAAATCGCCGCCTGCGCCCAAGCCTGCAACCGTCACGCTCTGTAAATCCGGAAAAAATTTCTTCTCGCCCAAATAGAGCAGCAAGAGATCAAACGCGGTAAAAGAACTGATCGCTTTTTGCGGCGGAATGGCGATGGAATCGCCGCCCATCACCCAACCATCCAGCGGCCAGCGCACCAGCATCTTGCTTTGCTCGGCCATTATGCCTGCCAGCCGCGCTACATCACTATCAATCAGGAATTGCGGCGCTAGGATAAAGGCAGCATTACCTTCCGGCCCCGCCAGCGAGGCAATGGTTCCGGCGATACCATTGGCATCGCGCGATAGATCATGCACAATGATCACGGCATGGGTTAACCCATGATGATCACCGTCCAGCGTATGGTTGCTGACAACGGGCAATAATTGCGGTGCGGCGAGATCACCGGCGCCCAAAGGAAAAACGGGAAAATAGGACGCGTTAAGGGCGGAAGCGCCTGAAAACGCCCCTTCGCTGTTCAGGGGTTCGGCCAAGGCAGGCGCAGCGGAACCCGTAAGCCACAGAGCGGCAAAAAAATACAGAAAAGGTCTGGCAAGCTTGCGCATGGGTGCTGGCAGATTTAGCATTATCCTTTTGGAGAAACTACTACTGATGCATTCCCGTTCTAACCCTCTGCGTGTCGCGGCCCTTGTCGACCTGCCGCGCTCGACCCAATCCGGCGGACACGTCAAATGCTGGGAAAGGCTGGCAACGGCAGCGGCTGACAGCGCCCTGCCGCTGGAGCTTACAGTCTATTTTTCCGGCCCTCGGAAAACTGAGGTCCTTGGTCCCTGCGCGCGCATCCGGCAATTGCCGCCAATCTTCAGCACCAAGAACCTGAAATTCCTGCCTTATGTGCCGGACCACACCGACCTCGCGTCTTATCATCCAAGGCTGGCGCGGGAACTAACGCAGTATGACATCATCCATACGACAGATGGCTTCTTCGCCTTTGCCAAAACAGCGGAGCGAGTGAGCCGCAAACGCCATATCCCACTGGTCACCAGTTTTCATACCGATACGCCTTCATACACCCGCATTTTTACCCAGCACCTGGTGGAGCGGTCATTACGCTGGATGCCGCGTCTGCGGCGCATCCTGCTGAACAAATGGCATATAGCGGAAAGGCAGGGCAAGAAAATGGACGCCAAGCTGGAACGCCATGTCAGCCGTTCCAGCCATGCGTTAGTTACACGCGACGAAGATCATACGCTGGCGGAAAATATTCTGGGCAAAACCAATGTGCAGCATCTGCGCCTCGGCGTCGATAAAACCATGTTCGGCCCCTACCGCCACGACCGCGAGGGAATCGAGCGCGATTACAATGTGCCGCCGGGCCGCTTAATTGTTTTATTTGTCGGTCGCGTTGATGTCGGCAAAAACATCTATGTGCTGATCGATGCGATGGAAAAGCTCATCAAGCAAG
>Ga0206916_1009_pt1 | contig 19735 bp, 9 predicted proteins | sample Alteio_BWOrgHeat_71_FD_152957 | JGI IMG/M metagenome (GOLD analysis project Ga0206916, IMG submission 152957) | Enriched cells from forest soil in Barre Woods Harvard Forest LTER site, Petersham, Massachusetts, United States -... | ecosystem: Environmental > Terrestrial > Soil > Temperate forest > O... | reverse complement strand
TTTGAGAGCGAATCCCTTATTTTGTATGACTTTTTTCTGGCTCGGCGTTTAACAGAGAATATATATGAGGAATAAGAAAAGATTTTAAAAAATAAAGAGGAGGAATTTATAACAAACATAACCACTTTAAATTCCTCCTCTTTTGGCGGCTCGTGAGCAGGGAGGTCAAGCCGCCAATTTTATCTCTTTATAAAGCATCGAATCTTCATGTTAGTTGTGAAGTTTCGATGGGTTTATCGTAAGAGATAAAATTCCGTGGAAAAGGCCGTCCCGTGCGTCATCAGGGTGGACTTCAAAGACATACGGCCAAGATCCTATGATCTCTGTGTAAAGGTATTCTCCTTGCTCGAGGATCATGCAAAGAAAATCTATTTTTTCCTTGATTCCAAACGCAATGAGTTGCTGATAAAGATTTTGATAGAATAATTTACAAAAGGATTCACATTGGGAGAGAGAGTGGTTTTCTCCCTGCAGAAAAAGCGAGCAAGTCCAAACTTCTCCATTTTTTGGCGCAAGGCTATAGAGATGTTTCCCCACTTTTTGATGGAGGGTGCCAACTCTTTGCTTAAGAAGAATGGCTCCCCCAAAAATTCCATTTGAATGATCTTTAAGAGCAATAAATGTAGCATTGGTATGATCTTGAAAAGAGTAATGCAGCATGACTCTCTCTTTGATGAGTCCAGAAAATAAATCCACGACAGTCTTGTAAAAATGATGATCTTTAGGTTCGATAATGACAAACATGATATAAATTTCTCCCGTATTTTTCCTGTTAAAGCCTTCCCTCATATTCTCCCCTCATCCCGGAATTCATCCATGGGTATGGGGGAGAGGCAAAAATAATGAACTGAGAAACAAGAAATTTCAGTTCATATGTGTTGCTTCTTTTGATGCAAATTTATTGGAGAACTAACACAATCTTGGAAACCATCATCGTACCAGTCTCATAATTATTTATCTTATTTTATGTTACATTACCAGATGAAAAATTATAAATCAACATAAAAATGTCACATTCATAAATTTATGTTAATCATAAAAAATTGCTAAACATTTTCATAAATTTGAGTTATATATTTATAAAGTGGTGAATAGATAGGTTTATTATGGATAAAACTAAATTACGTCAGATCGATTTTGAGAAGTTGCTCAACTTTTATACTATCTTTAGAGAGGGATCTATTTCTAAAGCCTCTCAAACCAGTGGTACATCGCGAAGAACTTACTATCATGATCTTACGGTGTTAGAGAAAGCCTTTGATACCAAACTCTATTTGGGAGGTAAAAAGAATTTTGTTCTAACTGAGGAAGGCAAAAAGTTAGCCGATTTTTGTAAAAACTCACTCACCGAACTTCACTTGGTAAAAGAAAGCGAAAGCTCTTTTACAGAGGGCAAAATCGTAATTCATACTACTATTGGAATAAGTTCATATTATTTTACAAGAGTCCTCAAAGAATTCAACGAGAAATACCCAGATATTAAAATTGATATCCTTGCAGGTCCAGAATATTTTGGATCAAAGTATCATGATTTTGATCTATCCGTCGGCCCTTATCTAGAGGATACAGGAGGTCTGTCACAAAATATTCTTTCAACTTATGAATACGGTTATTTTGCATCGAAAGAGTATCTTAAAAAAAACGGGGAACCTAAAATTGAAAAAGAATTACGCAATCACCGAATTCTATGTTTTGCCGGAGTTCATCTACTCCCTAAGGATATTATTAATGATTCTAATATAATTATTAAGTCTAACTCTTATCCAACGTTGTTGGAATTATGCGAACAAGGTTTAGGAATTGGTTCCTTATCTCTTCATCTCACTCTCAGTTACATAAAAAATGAACCACAAGGATCTAAACTTATAAGAGTTCTCCCAAACATCATTTCGGAAACAGATAATATCTATTCCTCATTTCCCAGATATTCGCCGAAAGAAAAAGTAATCCGTTATTTATGTAAGTTGCTCAAAGATATTATTGAAAATGAAAATTTGGTTACATCGTAAAAGCAATAATAGAAAGGAGGAAAAAAATGAAAAAAATAGATGCTTGCAAGCAAAGTGGAGTAATGCCATTCAGAATGTGCTTTATTTCTCAGTAGCTTAACAACTAAATGGCGTAAATGAAATATAATAAAAATACTTTTTTCTATCTTGAAAACGGGAAAATTGTTGCGTGTCATTCATTGTCCCAAGATTATTATGAATTGGATCTTGAACACTTTAAGAGATTAATAGAAAAAAGTAAGGACTTACCTTCTCAAGCCTCAAAGGACAAAATCGATCAGGATTTGTCATCAGGTGGTTTGTTGAGCGATAAACTTGACGATCAGTTACAGGCTTGGGAAGGTGACCCGATCTCTTTTTATTGCCATCAAGGAACAAGGATTTACGCTCAGAATTCGCCCGTCTTAGATGAGGACAGTTTTTGTGAAGAGTTTATTAAAGTCTCTTCAGCGGTTAAAGAGATTCCACCAAAAGGCATCCCAGATTATGTGCAACAAATAAAGCTACCTGATCCTGACCTTAGTATTTTTAGAAAATCTTCATTTTATGATGTCATAAAAAAGCGTAAAACCTCACGAAACTTTGATCCAGTATCTCTGGATCTTAAAGACTTGAGCTCTCTTCTCTATCTCTGTTTTGGGCCCATTCATGGAACGGTCTGGGAAGATTTTGAACAACATCACATCCCTTCCCTGGGGCAAAGGCGTTCCTCGCCTTCTGCAACGGGTTTACAAGGGTGTGATGCCTACCTTGTCATTCTTAATGCAAACGACATAGAGCAAGGCATTTACTATTATGCCTCGGATGCTCATACCCTTTATCGACTAAAAAATACGTTTGATGATAGATCTCTCGTTTATGCACTGGGAGATCAATTTTGGGCCAAAAACTTAAGTGCTGGACTATTTATTGTAAACGATATGAGAAGAACGTGGATTAAAGATAAAAAGGCAAGAGGGTATCTTGCAGCCTATTTAGAGGCGGGACATTTATCACAAACGATATTACTGACTGCAACTGCCTTGGGGCTTCATACGTGGATCACAGGATCGTTTAGAGATGATGTCGTAGAGGAAAAGCTGCAATTAAAAAATTCCCCCTGTTTTGCATCGTTTTTTATTGGCCTTGGTTTTGGTGATAATGGCTCAATTCCTGAAAAGTTTATTAAAACCATCTCGAGCAAAACTCTTTAGCTCTTCTCGTTTAATGACAAGACTTCCAAGAATGATGAACAATCCCCCTAATAACTCTTTGGAGGCCGGAATATAGCCCCAAAAAAGGTATCCCAATAGGACTGACCATACGGCAATTGTGTATTCTAACGGAGATAATTTAACCAGATCTTCTTTTCTGAAAGCAAGAATAAGAAATTGAAAAGCAGTAAAGTGAATTAAAGCAATAAGAATGAAAAGAGGTAGATCTTTTAGGTCTATGTGTAGGCTCCCATAAGAAAAAACGCCGCTCATTAAAAAACAAGTCAAAACGTATGTCGCATATAAAATATAGCTATCAAGATGAGCTAAACGTTTCGTTGCAACAGCAGCAGATGCATTAAAAAAAGTCGACAAAAAAGCAAATAACAATCCAAGGGAGATGCCTGTGTCTTTAAAAGGATAGGACATCATCATAGCTCCAACAATACTTAATAAGATTGAGACAAATACGAAGGGAGGTAGCTTTTCTTTTAACCATCCTGCAGATAAAAGAGCAACAAGAACGGGGGACATAAAAGACATAAATTCATACGAAGATAGAGGTAAGTTTCTTAAACTATATATTGTAAGAAACAGGGCGACAGCTGCTAAAAAATTGCGGATAACATTCAATTTTATTTCTTGCTTGTAAGGTTGAACCCCTTTAGTGAAGGTAATCCAAATGACGAGTGCAATGCCTACGGACGACCTAAAAAAAATAATGTGATAGGGTTCATATGCTTTTGTGAGATACTTTTCTATTGCTTCCGTTAGGGCATACAGAAACATTGAAATAGCCATTAGCGTGAAGCCTGAGAGTTTTATTTTTTCTAACAAATCGTGTTTCTCCACCAATTAGATCTCTATTTGGTAGTATGCTACCATCAGCTTTTGTAATCCGCTGAAAAAATAAGAAGATATGGTTTCGAATTTGAAATCAATGCCTTATAAACGAAAAGACTTCAAAATGATGAACCCAGATCCTCTTACGTAAAGATATCACACCACTTTCTTATGACACATCAAGAAAAAAAAGCATTGCTTTTAAGCTCCATTTCGTCCTGCTTTTTTATAATTTTTTGAGAGCGAATCCCTTATTTTGTATGACTTTTTTCTGGCTCGGCGTTTAACAGAGAATATATATGAGGAATAAGAAAAGATTTTAAAAAATAAAGAGGAGGAATTTATAACAAACAAAACCACTTTAAATTCCTCCTCTTTTGGCGGCTCGTGAGCAGGGAGGTCAAGCCGCCAATTTTATCTCTTTATAAAGCATCGATTCTTCATGAAAGTTTCGATGGGTTTATCGTAAGAGATAAAATTCCGTGGAAAAGGCCGTCTAAAGATTCTTGGGGCCTTACCTGGAAGACATATGGCCAGAACCCAAGGTGTTCAGTGGAAAGGTACTCAACTGGCAATAAGATCATCCATAAATAGGTTGTCTTTTCTTTCATGCCGAATTCTGTAAGCTTCTCATAAAGCTGACGATAGAAAGAGGCATAAAGGGAGTCATATTGGAGGACATAGTCATTTATTGTGGCTCGAATGCAGACAGTGCAAGTCCATACTTCTCCAGTCTTGGGAATAAAGTAAGCCATATCTTTCCCTAAGTTCCGACGAACAATATCCATTCTTTCTTTCAGAAGGAGGGCTCCCCCATAAACACCTTTCGCCTCATCCTGCGTTAGAATAAATGTAGCTTTTTTATGGCCCCGAAAAGATTGCTTTAGGCGTGAGTCATCTTTGATAAATGAGATAAATGGATCGATAAAAGCTTTGTGAGAAGCTTGGTTTTGTGGTGGAACAGTTATGAACATAAAATCTCCCTTACATATTTAATTCCTGTTTGAACTCAAAGGAGCTATGTAAGGAGGATGGACTTCGAAATAAAACTAAGGTAAACTCCCACCGTAGCACCCATTACGGGTTCTGTATTTTCAAAATGAAGCGTCTGTGATGGTCCGCAAAAACAATCACAGACGTTTTTTATTTTAGTATTGTCATAATAGGCTTTCCTTAGTTTAAAAAATCCCTTTACCAAGTTTTGTAGCGCGTCTCATGATTTTTTTATGAAGAAGGGGGGCATCGCAAAAACTCCCTCGGTTTTTTTATAGTGAGATCTTATTCCAAAGGAGGGTAATGCATGAAAATTTCTGTGTCAATATTTATTAAAAATATTTTTTATTAAAAAACGGTTTGTATTTTTAATAAAAACTTAATAATATAGCTGCTCATCACGGCTCTTAGATAGAGTAGTAACGAATAGAGAAAAAGCGGCTGTTAGAAGACGTAGTTATTGAAACCTCTGTCTAGAACCATTTATGCCTAAATGTTAGAAGGAGGGTTCCGTATAAAGGGACGCAGTAGGATTTTTTATGAAGGAAATAAATTTAAATCTTTTAAACACATTTTTTTATGTTTATAAGCTTAGGTCTTATACAAAGGCGAGCGTTTCTCTCGAATGTACCCCTTCTAATATTACTCAAAAAATACAGAGACTTGAACAAACTTTAGGTTCAGTATTATTCCTGAAGAGAAAAAAAACACTTGATCCGACTGACGAAGCTCATAAGTTATTTGAAAAAACATACAAGCATTTTCAGTCTCTTGAAGCAGAAATAAACTCTTTTCAAAGTAGACAAACCACTTCTCATTTAGAAATTATTACCTCCACCGGGGCCTCACTTCTGTGGTTAATCTCTGAGATAAATAGTTTTACAGAGAAACATGCTAATTTTAGCTTTAGAATTTATACAACTGAAGACAGTACGATACATCCTGATACTTCTTTCGACATCATAGCGCTTCCTCAAAACTTAGATCTTCCTAATTATAAGAAAATTGCAGCTGTATCATTTACAACAAAACTGTATGCCTCTGAAAAATACATTGGCAAATTTGGGGCGCCTCAGACATCTGAAGATTTAGATAATCATCGACTCATTTCTTTTTATCACAAAAGTAGCATTTACCGCGGTGATCCCGACTGGCACTTAAGAATTGGAAGGCCTCCTTCAGATCCAAGAAGACCTTTTATTGTCGTGAATAATCTGATGGGAATAGGTCAATCTGTTGCATTTGGTTTAGGTATAGCAGCCCTGACAGACAACAATCCATACATTCATTCACATCATTTAATTCGTATTCTTCCTAAGTTAAAAAGTCCACCATCAATTCTCTATATTTTCTACAACCCAACTTTAGGTAATAATCCTTTTATAAAGGAAATTGTCAGAAGAATTAGTAAAGTCCTAAGCTAATTTTTTGATTAAAAAGACTACTTATTCTATAGGAGGCATTTTGCATATTATTTAAATATTTTCACATCTTTTTAATACTGAGAGCGAATCACTTATTTTTGTGATTTTTTTATTAAAAAGCTATTTCTCACTGTTTATAATAGGTTTTGCTAATTTTCATACATTTCTCTTGGTTCAGCTTTTGAGCAGAGAATAGGCAGGAGGCTTGTTGAGTTTATTCAAAAACGGCTAGAGGGATTCCAGAGGTTAAATCATTAAAAAACACGTTACTTACTAATCATTATTTGCTATAATATAATTATTAGTACAGTTGTATGATTTATAAATATTAAGTACTGTTTAAAAAATATTTCGAATACTTATTAACGAAGAATTAACTATTATAATGTAATATAAATTTAATAAGAACAATTATTTTCATTTACGAATCAAAATAGAGGAGGAAAAAATGAAATACTTAGTATTAGCACTTTGTTTAGGGCTTTTTGCAGGAACAATTTCCAATGTGCAAGCCCAAACCTTGAATCCAGGAACCGTTATTCTTGCTGATGATCATGGAACATTGACGAAGGATAATTATAATTTTGCACCTTTTCATCCAGAAGATGCTGTCAAAGTTACACCAGCTTGTAGTCCATATAACAATGGATGCTAGTGTGTAAGCCTTTAATTAAAATCAAAAAAGCTCAAGTTTACCTTGGGCTTTTTTGTTAAATCGTCTTTCTTTCTCTCTAGATGGAATATTTTCAAGCATAAGATTTGTCTTTGTTGAAGTACCATCAATAAACTTTTTAAGAACTTTCATATTTTGTACATGTTCGGGTGAAAAGTTTCGAGTGATATTCCCCAGATCCCCAACTATGCTGACAACCTCAAGTCGCATTTGTCGAGCCGTCATAAAATAATGACGGGTTACGAGATGAAATATTCTGCGCCCATTCCAGTAGATTTTGAGCACAGCTCCTCCTATATCTCTTGTGCCGTTTACCATTTCGGTAAATAGATGAGGAGAGGATATGAGCCCCATTCCTATTGTTATTCCTAATTGTGTATTCTCATCGGCTCCAAAATACTGAGGAATGATAAAAACTAAAAAGGCGAACTCTGCCCCAACATTTGTTAAGGTATTTTGCCCAGCTGCAAAAGTATAGACTAATCCTTTAAAAAATCCTCTAAACAAGGCCCAACGGTCCTTAAGGGTCTCTTTAAAGTGTGATTTCCCCGTAAGATAAGGACTAACCTTTTCCCAAATGTCTTCAAGAGTCTCTTTAAAAGTATGACCTTGTAGAAATGTGCTCACAACAAATGTTAAACCTATTGTTAAACCTGTGGCAAGAGCTCCTTCCCAACCTATATAATCGTTCAAAAGATCATAGAAGGATCCAGCAGTGATGGCAAACCCCGTGGGCGATCCTATGACGCCTTGAACGACCGAATCAATCGTTATTATTTTTGGAACGATTCTTTCTATTATGGGCTTTTGGAGGATTTGCGGTTCTTTTTCCATCTCAGCTTGAGCCCGTTTCTTTAAGTACATGTACTTAAGAAAACTTCCAACAATTTCAGGTTCTGAAATTTTTCCCCGTATCAAATAATTCATCCACTCTTTGAGTTGTGAGGTATGCTCTGGAAAGAAGGGGGTATTCAGAAAATCGTAAAGCTCAATAATTTCTGTATCAGAATAATGATACTTTACCCGTTCTTTGAAAGCACCAAAAGCCCTGACTTCATCTTGTACATCGGAAGGGGTATTCCTATGAGAGTAATGATCGAGAGCCCCCCGTGTTCTTAAATAAGGTGCTACAACAGAATAAGCGAACAACCCAAAGGCAGTAAAATAGAAAAATTGGTCAAATGGATTCCAATATCCAGTTGTGTCTGTAACCTCTTTGGAATGCTCTTCGAGTTTCCAGAGAAGGACGACAAGATATAGATTTTGAAAAGTAGCCAAAGAACTCAAACCATTTTTAACAAACCATTCTTTCGCGGTTTTGAGAGTAGAAAAAATTCGCCTAGGAGAGACTGCTTCTGGTAAAAAAGAAGCTGCATCTGTAAAGACCAGCAGTGAGGTTGAGACCGCTATGTAATACGCCAAATTCGTTACATGATCATAATAAGTTGGGCTTGCCGATTTGAGATAGTCATTATTAAAAAGGCTAGCTACGATAATGGGAGCCATGGCATTTCCTGTTCCGCCTCCCAATACAAAGGCAGGAAATAACATCAGCCATTGATACCAACGCCAGTTTTTATCAATGATTTGTTTTTTAAAATATACGGCGAAATCTTCTAATGATGTTCCCTTAATGACTTTGGCAAGGGCGTGGACGTTTTCCATGAGTCCATCTTGCTCTTCCTCAGGAAGTAGAGGCTCTCCAAGTTCACTAAACCCCTTCTTCTTTTTTGCGAGGGTATCTTTTAATTTTTCTGCAGATTCACTAAAACCAAGCCCCACATAATTCCATGCTTTTTCAAAAGGGCTTGTTACATAATCCCATGCTCCTGCAACAGGGCTTGTAACACAATCCCATGCTTTTCCCCAAAAACCCTTCTTGGATTCTGCCCATTTTATATTCTCTAGATCATCGGTGTTCCAAAGCGGCTTAAAGCTCTCAAGCATTTGTTTTTTTATTTCAGAGGGGGAAAGTTCTTCTCCGTCTTTGGGCTTTTTGCTGGAGGACATCTCTACAAGTTCAATATCTTCCCCAGAGTTTTCCCGAGAAGACGCGCTTTCTCCCTCTTCATCATGATCGGAGTCTGTTGAGTCCATTTTTGTAGGAGAAGAAGAACGTGAATGATTAGGAGAGCCACTCTCACCTGAGTTTGATTTTCCATCTCTTGGGCTTGTCTCCGTTTCATCAGAAGAGGAAGAAGAAAATGAATCTGAACTTGGCGGCGAACCTTGACCTTTCTTGAAGGGAGTAGAAGGCTCCGTCGTATCTTTATTCTTTGGAAGATTTAAAGTTGGGGGGGTATATATGGAAGTTCCACGAACAAGGGTTTCGGCCTGAGCCTCACCCTCATCATTAAAACTTTCGTAAAGTCCAGCCTTCTCCTCGCCCTCCTCATCAAAACCTTCGTATTGTGACCTACCTTGACCAAGGTCTTCATCCTTCCTATTGTCCGAGTCGCCCCTATTCTGGAGAGGTAGTTTTGGGGGCACATAAGAAGATCTACGCCTTTGATCCCCCTCCGTAATACCATAAATTTCTTCTTGCATTGCATACGCAATATCCACGCCAAGTAAGGATAGAATAACGGTGGAAGCGACAACCTGTCGAAAGGCCGTTTTTAGTTTTTGAATGGCTGATTCTGTGAAAATAAGTTTCAGCTTCCGGGTATCTGCAAACACAGGGAATTGGATTTTAAACATAAAAAACCTTTCATTTAGCTTCGAGCTCACTCATTAAATACTTCGGCGAGACATATCTCATTCCTGACCGAAAATCGAGGGCTTTTATAACGAGTTGATGGGTTTTTCCTTAAAAGCCACTCCCCCTAATGTATTGATATAAATGATTTCTTAATCTTTGATCAATACAACATTATTTCTCATTAATAAATTATCTTTGACAGAAGTCAACTTTAAAATTTCAATTTCCTCATTTTTATTTACTATGTTTTTGAATTTTAAACTATAAATTTATATCTTTGTCCTGATCATCTTACAATTCTCTCAGATGATGAGTATTTGCTTGATGCTAAATACTGTTGATGGCGTTAGAAAATTTAAGAATGAACGTCTGCACAGTTGAGGTACACCTCTTTAAGAGCTGAGCACTTCGGTCAACTAACGTGTTAATTAGGTCGGACATCTTCACGTGTTATTGACAGGTATATTTTTTCAATTGTTAACTGAATATTCTTCTGGTAGTGTAATGCATTCGTACTTCAAATGGGAGAATTTATGTGCTATCTATCTTGCTGGACAATATTTAAGAATCAAAGCTTACTTCACCTTTCCTACCATTCCCCCTCTACTCTTCATAAAAAATAAAGGTATTTCTCACGTTCAAGACAGGGCCTCTACATATTTGTAAAAAACGTAAAGCCTTATATACGATTCCTTAAGAAAAACTATAAAAAACGCAAGGGAGGAAAAACAATGAAAAAAACAAGTTTATTAACGCTTTTAATGGCGTCCAGTTTTGTAGCTCTCAATGTTTATGCGATGAATCCAGATGAAAATAATCGAGATCCTGCTGGGCATGTCCGAGGACTGCTGCCTATAGAAGATAATGAAGAAAATCAATATCACTTCACGATTACAGAGGACATTGTTTTCCCAGCTGCCGGTAATCCTCGTGCTACTTTTCTTGTTAGATCCCCCCGAGGCCAGGAAATTGTCGAAAGAGATATTGAATTATTAGAGTTGGCTCACATGAGATATGAATCTCAATTATATGCTGGGCTTGACCTGAATCCCAATCATCCTCTTCCTGAAGTGCTAGGAACGGCAAGAGAACGTGCGCGGTGCACTTTTAATTACGCTGGTCGGAGGTGGATTCGCCAACTTCTCCTTCCAACAGAATATCCTCTGAGGGGGCAGTGGGGTCCCATTAGAGAAGACCGAGATCATCACCAAAATGTGCGTTCCTTACAATTAACAGCATCACGGGGCGATCAACCCATTAACGTCTTTCAGCAGCGACCTATTCAAGCCCTTACGCCTCATGAATTAGTAGAAGTCCAAGGAGAAAGAATTGGGGACAACTATTTTGACGGTTACAACGTTCGTCGTGAACGGAGAATTCCCCAACTCTGGCGAAATTTAAGAAATAACGAACCCTATCGGATAGATCTGGTGACACGTGTTTGTAACCTGCGAAATCACGAAGACAATGAGATAGTGTATGTTGAGCCTTTTGCTTTTGAAAGGAATCGTTTGCTTCCTCGAGAGGAATATAGAGGAAATTATTCTTTTAGACGTGACTTGACACCTGAAGAAAGACTAAAAGGAAGAGAGCCGAACAGACTCATTTACAGCGATGGCACTGACATCTACCTTCCTCATATTACACAAGAACTCTGGAGGCGAGAGGGTGCACATGTCTGTTTTTTTATCGCATCTTATAGAAGAGAGCGGCGCCTCAATTTTATTCGACAAGCCACGTTGCCAGAGGATCGTTTCCCTGAGGGGCTTTATGCACTTCATTCGGTGGAAAACAGAGGAAACAGGCAGTGTGAAAGATGGAGACGGCTTGGGGACGATCTTCAGGAAATAGAAGTGGGATCTCCCGCAGGAGTTTCAAGTATCCCTGGTATGGGAGGCTCTGTTCCACGTCTTCCTCAGACGCAAGCTGGGTCTGCAGTTTTTAAGCTGATGAATACCATCCAACGCCTTACCGAAATTGTTAGACAAAATGCAAACCATCCGGGAGCACAGGAATCTGTTTTTATTTTAGGTCCTGCAGGAAGTGGCAAGAGTACTCTTATTCATCACTTAAATGGCCCCCTTGATGCACAGCCGCATCACATACGAGGACTTATACTTCAACCTAGGCAAGTTTTCCCCGGATTTAACATTGGCCATGACATTGTTAACGTTGGTACACGACTACCTTGCTTCTACTTTGATCGAGTCCATAACAGAGTTTTTGGTGATACTCCTGGTTTTGGAGATCCGGGAGGGGCAGAAACCGATATTATTAATGCCTTTTTAAGACATGAGATCCTTAAGGGTAATTTTAAAATTGTGTTGGCTGTACCAGAAGCACAGCTTGCAAGCAGGACTGATTTCATAAAACTTCTTAAAGAAACGACAGAACTCTTCCCCGATGAGAATACATTAAGAGAAAATCTCTCTCTTGTCGTAACACAAAAAATGCCATTGAGTGGAGATACTCACGCAAAATTACAGGATATTCTCGAAGGGGATGCCGCAATTTTTACTGAAGCCTCGAGACGACTTTTAGCACACCTTGTTGCGAATCCAAATCGCATTGCAAACTTTCCTTTTCCCACTCGTGAAGGTCCTTACGTCGAAGGGAGAGCAGAAATTGCACGAAGTATAGAGGCAGCACACTCAGTTAGAGATCCTAGAGTGAACATAAGGGTTGATGCAGAATCACAGTTGCTTCTTGGTGAACTTGGTCAAGGATTAAATGATTATTTAATCAAATATATAAAAACCGAAGGGGATCGAATGATCGTAAATTACTGCCTCGACCAGATCGATAGGCATCGGGGATCTGTTACAGAGTTAAGAGAATCATTTACAAGACTCATGGCTGCTTTGAGAAATATTCCTACAGATTCTCGCACAGGATTTGTTGCTCTACTAAGAAACTATATCGGTGTGGAAGAAATTGATAGAACGATAAATCATATTGGATTTCTTAAAAATATTGGAAATGGTATTACCTATCAAACAGCAGCTTGGGCAAATGCACTTAACCATACAATTGAGAAAATCAGAGCTTTAACAGCTGCTCCTCAAGAACTCGTTGAAGGGGGTATTCTCAAGGTTAATGGAGTATTTGTCGGAACAAGTGATATTCAACAAGCCATAAATAGACATCCGGGTCTTCCTGTTCAAATCTTTGCACTCAATGAAGTTTTCTTTGATGGGAATGTCGCAAATCATAGTCTAAATTTTGTGACCATCTCTCCCAAATTGAAAGTGATTAACCCCATAACCGTTAATCTGAGTGGTGTTGCTGGGGGGCCTGGAGGGAATGGGGCTCTTCCTGGGGCTAATGGACAACCTGGCACCCCTGGAGGGAACGGCGGAAACTTTTATGGGAAAGCATTCTTTTTTGAGGGCCTTCCTCAGCTCACAATCAATACAAATGGCGGAGCTGGTGGAAATGGAGGCAATGGCGCTGCTGGGGGGAGTGGTGTACTCGGAGCGGACGGATCGCCAGCAACACTCACAGGAGGGCCCATTCCTCAAACATTTAAAGTGAATAGAATTACACGAGAACGTGGGAATCGATACTATTATCAGGCACAAGGAGCTAATGGAACTGTTGGACAAAATGGAGGTCAAGGTGGACGAGGAGGATTTGGAGGGCATTTTGGAATGGTTCATTTTGATGGATATCTCCGGACTCACACGGCTCAGGATGGGGTTCCGGGAAGCGCCGGGACTCCTGGCACAGGAGGGCTTGGTGGAGTTCATGGAAAGCATTGTAATCTAACTCAGGTAAGAGATGTTAAGCGCATGATAATATCCCCTGATGCCTCCTGTTTCACAGGTTGGAGGAGTCAACCCAATCGTTCAATGGAAATCATTGCTGGTCATATGGCTGACAGAGGTCGAGCCTCCAATGGTCAACCAGGGCAGGGGTTGAATGCGGTTAACCAACAAACCCCAGCTACGCAACAGCCTTTAAACAGTGTCTCCATCGTGCAAGGGTTCCAAGCGCATTACTTGGGACAAGCAATTGACCCCAGCGTCAGTCCTTTTATAAAAGTATTTCCAGCTATCTCAGCACCTCCTCAACAAACACGGCAGCCACAAAATTATGCTTGGGCAGCCGTACAACCTCAACCTGTTGAGAACGAAGTTGTTGAGATCCATCTAGGTAATGTAGCGCCTCCTGTACAAACGCAGGCAAGGACGCTCAGGGGACAACAACCTCTCATAAGGGCAGAAGAAATCAATAATGTAAGACCCGCACTTCGCCCAGCTCCTAGAAGGGCTCAAGAGGGTGGTCAGATTCCCGCAGCTAGACAGGCTCAACCTCCAGTACCTGTGGTAAGAGCCCCTGAGAATCGTCCTGTGGGAAGAGCTCCAATCCAACAAGGTATCGCTGATATGAGAGCGACACTTCGCCCAACACCTAGAAGGGCTCAAGAGGATGGTCAGATTCCCGCAGCTAGACAGGCTCAACCTCCAGTACCTGTGGTAAGAGCCCCTGAGAATCGTCCTGTGGGAAGAGCTCCAATCCAACAAGGTATCGCTGATATGAGAGCGACACTTCGCCCAACACCTAGAAGGGCTCAAGAGGATGGTCAGATTCCCGCAGCTAGACAGGCTCAACCTCCAGTACCTGTGGTAAGAGCCCCTGAGAATCGTCCTGTGGGAAGAGCTCCAATCCAACAAGGTATCGCTGATATGAGAGCGACACTTCGCCCAACACCTAGAAGGGCTCAAGAGAATGGTCAGCTTCCCGCGGCTAGGCCGGCTCAACCTCCGGTACCTGTGGTAGGCGCTCCTGTGAATCGTCCTGTGGGAAGAGGAGCCCCAATCCCACAAGTTAACGCTAATGGAAGAGCGACGCTTTCCGCAGCTAGACCGACTCAACCTCCGGCTCCTGCGGTAGGAGCTCCTGTGAATCGTCCTGTGGGAAGAGGAGCTCCAATCCCACAACAAAGTACCGCTCCTGGAAGAGCGACACTTCCCGCAGCTAGACCGGTTCAACCTCCGGTACCTGTGGTAGGAGCTCCTGTGAATCGTCCTGTAGGAAGAGGAGCCAATCCAGTACAAATGCAGGGTGGACGAGGGCAAGTTGTAAGTAGAACAACACCTGTTGCCACCAAAGTCGTTCAACATCAACAAGCTCCTAACCCAAGAATTCCTGTGAATCCCCCTACTGCTGCTGTAAGAGGAAAGGTTCTGCCTCAATTAGGGAACGTAGAAGAAAAAATACATCGTTTTGGGGGATAAAAATAAAGATGTTGTTTCACACCAAGCTTCCTCGATACCAAGTGCGAGGAAGCTTGGTATAAATATACGGAACAAGCCAGTTTTGAAAGAGAATACGAGGAGAATTTTATGACCAAGGCCTTAAAAAACGGTTTTTCGAAGAGAACAAATGGTGGTCTCATTATTCAAGGTGTTGAGCTCTCAAAACTTCTAAACTCTCTCCGAACCATCATGGCCTATGTCATGATTTTTTCCCTTCTCTGGCAGAACTGTTTATGGGCTGCGGGGAATTTCCGTCTGATTGACGAAGATCTGGAAGGGTGCCAGCCACGGATCTACGGCGATCAAAGACTTGGGATTATTGGAGCTGTTCCTCTTAAAAATGAAGCTATCCACAATGTTTTAGAGGATCTCCAACTTTTAGAAGGTAGTGGTGTCGTTTTTCAAGGAAACCCACAAGCCAAGGCTATTTATAATCGCTTTTATAATGACTCTCCAATTCAGCTCTCAGGTGCTATTGAAACGAATACACCATGTCCAATGGTTTTTGCCAACCCAGGGGGAATTGACCTTGAGAACCCGGATTTTATAGGGATTCCCCATTTAACGGTTGCGGCCGGGTTGATGGCGCAAACGGATAAAGGAATGGCCTATGGAGTTGATCAAGGAAACGTCCATTTAAAGCGAACGGTTTTTGAAGAAGGCGGTGATTTAAAAAGTCTTTCCTTAGCTGGGAGAGAAATTCGCATTAAGAAGTCCCTGCTCTCTCCATCTGATAGTATCTCTCTTAAGGCAGGACACCATATTAAAGGGGTGGAGTATGTAAAAGATACGGTCTTAGAAGAAGGGTTATTTCCTGTCCAAGATGAGCATTTTTCCCCGCGTAAAAAAGCAATTGTTCTCAGTAAATCTTCAATTTTGCGCTCCAAAGAAATTTCCATCCTCAGTTATGAAGAAGGAGCGTCCATTTATGCCAACGGTCTCCTTCAATCCACCCAAGAGGATATTGTCATCCGCTCTCTGGGGGATGTTTATATCGATAAACTCGTGGCCAATAGAAACCTGGATATTGAGACAACGGGAAGGGTGTTTTTCAGGGATGAGATTCTTGTTGGAGGAAGAGTCAGCGTAAAAGCAAGCAATATCTCTATCGATAAGAAATTCAGCTCCGTTGGGAGGCTCTTTTTAGAAGCGTTCCAACATTTAACACTTAAAGGCGATGTTAAAACAGAAGATCACATTGATATCTCTGGGAAAGATTTGACGATTGAAAAAAAGGTATCAGCTCAAAAGGGCTCTCTCTTTAACTTGGACAATTTTACGAACAAAGGTTTACTTTCCGTTTTTGGAGCGGGGTTGCAAGGAACAATCCAAAAAGTAATCAACGAAGGCAAAATCGATCTGTCGGCCTTAAGTGCGACGTTTAAAGATACACTCTATAGAGCAGGAAGTGTTATCCGCACGCGAGGACATTCTATTCTAAGAGGAACCAAGTACCGAAATGAAGGAACGGTTTTTACTTGTGGGGTTCATCAAACGACGATGGAAAACGGCCATGAAGATTTAGGAACGTTTTATTCTCCAACCTTATTCCTCCTCAAGGCACAGACTATCAAATATTTTCCAACTCATAAATCTTATCTTAAAGATGGCCTTATCATGGCATCTGATGAGTTCATAGCAAAGAAAGGTGCCGGATTTTATTTGAACACTGATGAGGACATGTATGGTCTTCTTCTCAGTAGTGAGGGGAATTTAACTTATGATGGGAATATAATCCAGCACTCCACCAGCTTTCCTCTCATGGATTACTTTAGCCTCTTTGGAGAACCCCTTCCCCATGTCCAAGAGTTTGCAGACGAAATCGCTAGTCTTCCTCTGGGTCCATGGCGTGATGTGAAAAAAAATTTGGGGACGGGCATCACCTTGGCGGGCGAGACGCTGAACTGTGACCATGCCACCATTGAGGAAGAAAGTGGAAGCATTTCTCTTATGGCGAATGGGAACATCCAGTCAACCAAAACTAAGCTTAGATCAGGTTATTTTAAGGGAGATAATGCAAGCCTAGAAGCTAAGAATGGTTTTCTGGAGGACACAATTCTCGAAAGTCCCGCCGGAACAGCTTCCATTATCGTTAAACGCATTGCAGGCCTAAGGAGATCTCATGTTTGGGGAGCCCTGCATGCAGGTGTGTATGGTCATGATGTGACTATGGAAAGGAGTTCTGCGAAAAGCAAAAATGGCACGGTGACTGTTTTTGCAGAGGATAAGACAAACCTTACGGATTCTCATCTCAAGGGTCGTTTTGATACAATTGTTCCTGGGAGGCATGTTCATTCTAATGGAAGCAGTCTAAAGAGTGAAGAAGCTCTTGCGGGTATTTACGCTCAAGAGTCAGCAAACGTTAATGAATCTCATATTGAGGGAAAACAAACAGTCATTAATGGAGGGAAAAAGCTTGTCCTAACCTCCAGTACTTTAACAGGAGAATATAATCAACTGACGGGCTCTCAAATAGGGGCTGCTTCTGTGAAGATTACAGGAGATACGCATTTTAATGCCGATGAAAGACTTGAGATCAAAGATTTGAATGCCGATGGCAATGTTTTAGCCAATGGAAAAATGATCGCTTTATCTGGCAAAAAAACGGCCCACTCTTTCAGCGCTGAAGGTGATCATATTAAGCATGAGGGCGATACCAACATCCGAGATAATCTAAGCTTAAAAGCAGCTACAGTTGAACAACTGGGCAAAACCCATGCAAAAAACACCCACATAGAAGCCTTTCAAAGCTATGTGGATTCCGTTGACTCTTTCAATGAGGCGAAAGAAATTCTCTCACTTATTGCTGATAATAACCGTGGATTCAACGGTCGCCAAAAGGCAGACATTGCCATCATCAAACTCAAAGACATGAATCTTCTTAAGCTTTTAAACCAAACAAAAGCCCGCATAACAGAAGCTCATTTAAAGGAAACGGATGTAGATATTCAGGAAGATGTTGTCGTGAATACGACACTCAACCTTTGGGCTCGAAATCTTACCAATAAAGCCAAATTCACAGTGAATGGAGATTTCATTGCTCATATTCAACAAACGATTATGAATCGGGGAATTATAGAGGGGGATAGTGTCTCTCTTGAGGCCCAGAACATTTTCGCCGAAACTCCCATAAAGCGTATTAGGGTTCCAGGGGGGTACAGGGAAGTTCTGCAGAGACAAGCTGCTTTCATAGCTCACAGGAAAAATTTGGAGTTGAAAGCGAGCAACGATTTACATGCACGTTGTGTAAACTTTGAAGCTAAGGTGGATGTCACATTAGAGGCAGGTGGAAACCTTTATCTCGGTTACGAGCAAACCTCTTCTGATGTGAGAACAGGAAATGGGCGAAATGGGTCACATACCCAAACAAAAACGCCTCATAAGTCCCAAGTTAATGCAGGGAGGGATGTAAAGGGGTGGTCTGGTAACAATACGACTCTAGAAGGAGTCGATACCTGGGCTGGGAGAAGAACACACTACAAAGCTGAAGGGGAATTCAGGGATATAGGCGTTAATGGTGAATTTCAAAGCGATAATTCGCGGAGATCAAAAGGAAGCTTTGGTCGCAAGTCTACAAAGACAACACAAAAAGCGACTAGCACCTTTTATGCCAACGTCTACTACGCAGGCTTGGGAGGTACCCTTCTTGAATCGGAAGGCGATAATTACGTCCAAGCTCCTACTTTTAAAGGGATGGGGGGCGCAGCTGTTCGTTCCAATAAGGGAGTCGCTCATGTGCATGAAGGTAGATCTGTTGATTTTTACGATAAACAACGGACGAAAAAGAACCTTGTTTGGCATTCGCAGCAGCATAAAGGACACAAACATGAAACACTAAAAACAGTAGAAGACTATACGAAGGGAGGGTTTTCGGTCTTTGGCGCTCAGGGTATTAAAATTGACATTAAGCGACTGGGAAGCCTCGCTCATTCCTTAGATCAGCTTGAAAAGAACCCAGCCACTGCGTGGGTCAAGAACCTGCGGCATAATCCTTCTGTTAATTGGCAACTCCTTGAGGAAGAGCACAAAAAGTGGAACCATAAAGCCCAAGGCCTCACAGCCCCAGCTGCGGCTGTTATCGCGATTGCAATTGCTATAGCAACCCAAGGAGCAGGGGCAGCGCTCGTCAGTGCTGCGGCAACGAGTCTACAAGGAGTCATGGCTTCCGCAGCTTTCACATCGGCGTGCACGAAAGCAACACTTTCTGCCATGAACAACCAGGGAAATCTTGCGAAAATACTGAAGGACCTGGGAAGTAAGGAGAGTATAAGTTCCTTACTGACCAGCGTTGCAACAGCTGGCCTTAACAAAGGCCTTGGATTGCCAGCCCAACCTCAGAATTTTGGCGAACATCTGACAAAGCAGGCGACAAACTTTGGACTCTCAGGGGTTAGTTCAGTCCTTCAAGGACAAAAACCAAAAGAGGTTCTCAAGAATGCTGCTCTTAACATTGTAGTGAATACGGTAGCTGGCATGGTGGCCAATAGACTCGGGAACGCGCGTTTTCGTGGAGAGATCGATGCTGGAACTCACAAGGTGCTCCATGGCTTTTTAGGGGCAGCGATGGGAGCAGCTTTAAAGGGTAAAGAAGGTGCCATTTCGGGTGCGGTTGCAGGCATAACGTCAGAACTCATTGCT
>Ga0206916_1076_pt1 | contig 19804 bp, 20 predicted proteins | sample Alteio_BWOrgHeat_71_FD_152957 | JGI IMG/M metagenome (GOLD analysis project Ga0206916, IMG submission 152957) | Enriched cells from forest soil in Barre Woods Harvard Forest LTER site, Petersham, Massachusetts, United States -... | ecosystem: Environmental > Terrestrial > Soil > Temperate forest >... | reverse complement strand
TCTTCCCGCTGACCGTTGAGTATCGCGAGTTCACGTACGCCGGCGGACGCATCCCCGGCGGCTTCATCAAGCGCGAAGGCCGCCCGTCAGAGAAAGAAATTCTGACCTCGCGCCAGATCGACCGGCCCATCCGCCCGCTGTTCCCGGAAGCTTTCCGGAATGAGACGCAGGTTGTGGCTTTTGTGTACTCCGCCGACAAGGAAAATGATCCCGATGTGCTTGGCATCAACGGCGCAAGCTGCGCGCTGGCGCTTTCCGACATCCCGTTCCACGGCCCCGTAGGCGCGGTTCGCGTTGGTTATATCGATGAGCAGTACATCGTCAACCCGACCTACACCGAGCGCCTGACCAGCCTGCTGAACATCATGGTTGTCGGCACCAAAGACGGCATCGTGATGGTGGAGTCCGGCTCCAAGGAAATTTCGGAAGAGGTTGTCGTTGGTGCGATTGAGTTTGCGCATGTCGAGATCAAGAAGATCTGCGCGGGCATCGACGACCTGGTTGCACGCGCCGGCAAGCCGAAGCGCGTTGTGCCGGAGATCGTCACCGACACCGAGTATCTGAATGGCCTGATGGCCAAGGTGGGCGACCGCCTGAAGGACGCGCTCGACACGCAGAAGCATCCCAAGTTCGATAGCTACGCGCTGGTGAAGGAGATCAAGGACGAGCTGAAGAAAGACCTTCCGGCCGACGACAAGGATGCCGCGAAGAAGCTTTCGACCTACTACGAGAAGCTGCGCGAGAACATCTTCCGCGACCAGGTTCTGAATGACCGCATTCGTCCTGACCATCGCGCGTTCGATGAGATCCGCGAGATCACCATTGAGACCGGCGTTCTCCCTCGGGTGCACGGATCGTCGCTGTTCCAGCGCGGCGAAACACAGGCTCTCGTATCGGTGACGCTGGGAACCACCGACGATGCACAGCGCATGGAAAGCTACCAGGGCGAGCAGAAGCGCAGGTTCATGCTGCATTACAACTTCCCGCCGTTCTCGGTTGGCGAAGTGGGCCGCATGAGCGGCGTTGGCCGTCGCGAAATCGGTCACGGCGCATTGGCATGGCGTGCGATTGAAGCTGTGCTGCCCGGTGAAGATGAGTCTCCGTATACACTGCGCGTTGTTTCGGACATTCTGGAGTCGAACGGATCGTCGTCGATGGCGACGGTTTGCGGAGCTTCGCTGTCGCTGATGGCGGCTGGTATTCCGATCACGGGTTCGGTTGCCGGTGTGGCGATGGGGCTGGTGAAGGAAGGCGATAACTACGCCGTCCTGACCGACATCGCGGGCGCTGAAGACCACTACGGCGACATGGACTTCAAGGTGGCCGGAACGCGCAAGGGCATCACCGCCCTGCAGATGGACATCAAGATCATGGGCATCACGGCGCAGATCATGCGTGAGGCCATGGAGCAGGCGCGGATTGGACGCTTGTTCCTGTTGGACAAGATGGACGAGGCGCAGCCGGGTGTGAGCGAAGAGAAGTCGCAGTTCGCTCCGCGCATTCACACCATCATGATTCCTACCGACAAGATCCGCGACCTGATCGGACCCGGCGGCAAGGTGATCCGCGGCATCGTGGACGCGACCGGCGTAAAGATCGACGTGGACGATACGGGCCGCGTGAATGTGGCTTCGAGCGATGCCGATGGTCTGGCGCGCGCGATCCAGATGATCAGCGATATTACGGCTGTGCCGGAAGTCGGCAAGACGTACCTGGGCAAGGTTGTTCGTCTGGCGGAGTTCGGCGCGTTCGTCGAAATCTTCCCCGGAACTGACGGCCTGCTGCACGTTTCCGAGATCGCGGAGCATCGCGTGAAGGAAGTGAAGGACGAGCTGCGCGAAGGCGATCAGGTGCTGGTGAAGGTGCTGGCCATCGAAGGCAATCGCGTCAAGCTTTCGCGCAAGGCTGTACTGCGTGAGCAGCGCGCGAAGCTGGGCTTGCCGGAGATTCCGGAATCGAACGAAGGCGGCGGTGGTCGCGAGCGTTCGGATCGCGGAGATCGTGGCGAGCGTTCAGATCGCGGCCCGCGTCCTGCGCGCCCTGAGCCCACCAAACACGAGGAGACGATCATCGTGGAAGGCGGAGACGACTTTGACGACGATGACGATCTCGACGGCGACGACGAGGGCACGGAAGAGAGCGCGGCTCCGGCAGCGCCGGGAACACCGGCTCCTGCTGGCGGCGGTGAGCGTCCTGGTGGACAGCGTCGTGGACGCCGTCGCCGTGGCGGACGCCGTCCGGGCCAGGGCGGTGGTAGCTCGGCGCCTGCGGGCGGCGGTTCTGCCAACTAGCCCATCCTGCAAAGGTTGATACTGAAGCCGCGCCTCGTGCGCGGCTTCAGTGTTTGTGGCGGCAGGGGCGAAGGCGGATTGACATGAGCTTAGAGCGATGAGCGAGTGAGCGTAGAGGAAAGGCGAATTTGAGGGAGGCGATGCAGAGTCGTTGGTGGTGGGTGCTGTTTGGCGTCTTCTGCATCGTCGCGTCCAGTTGGTGGATCGTCGGTGAGACGTGGCCAGATGCGGACCAGATGTTTACGCTGTCGGCGAAGGTCTGGGCGTGCGGAGTTGGGGCGGTGGCCGCGAGTGCGATCGCGGTGGTTCGACGGCGGGCCGTTCCCGGTATGCGCGATGTAGTACGACTGGCGGCGGTTGGCGTAGGCCTTCTGGCGTTGAGCTCGTTTGGTGTGCTGATCGGCGGAGTGGCGGCACGGCCGGTGAATGTGGCTGCGGCGTTGTGCCTGGTGCCGATCATGACGGCGGTGATGGAGAGCGCCTGGAGCGATCGCCCGATGGAGTTCTGGCCGGGGCTTGTCGGGCTGGCAGGAGCGTCGCAGATATTTCCAGTAACGCTGCGCATGGGCGCGGCGGCGTATGTTGGGCTGCTGGTGCCGCCGTTCGCTGTCGCAGCGGCTTGCGTGGCTTGTCGCAGAGTGGCGCGAGGATTGGCGATCGAGTGGGCCATTGCGCTGATCTTTATTGGCGGAGAGGTTGGCCTTGCCGTGATGGAGCTGGTGCGAAAACTTTCCGGAGGAAGCGTTGTGCCGTCGTTCTCGCCGCTGGCGATCGCGCTCGATCTTCTGCTGGCCGGCATGGTGGTGGTGCTGGTGTTGCAGATGGATGTGCGGCGCTATGTTGCGCAATACTTTATCGTTCCCGTGCTGACTGTGCTGGAGGGGGTTGTCCTTCTGCACGCGGCTTTGCTTTGGCGGCTGGGTGTGGGGATGGTGTTGATGGGGATTGCGGCTTTTGCGCTGTTGCGTCGGCAGAGGACCGCCGATGGTACTTCTGTGTTAAGACTGCGTTGAGGGCCGCTTGACGGAGTTACACTCGAATGCATGGCGGCTTCGATCTATATCGTGGTCCAGGGCGAGGATCCCGGCTATGACATTTATGTCAACGGGCGCGCTCTGGCGCAGCACGAAGATGCCCTGGAGAAGCTTGCTCTGCAGATCGGCGTCAAGCCGCTGATTGAGTTCTTTTCCGCGGATGAGAATTTGATGTCGCTGCTGGTGGAAGGCGGCGCCGGGGACGAGTCTCTGCTGAAGCAGTTGCCGCCGCCGCAGTGGTTTCGCGGCGAAGACGGCCTGGTGACGGTGCGCGCACTGATCGACGCGCTGCAGCATGAGCCGCAGGTGCTGGGATCAGAGGGAGTGCTGGTGCTGGAGGAGCTGCGCGAGCACGAGGTTGTCCTGCGCAAGACAGCCGAGCGTGGGGAACGGTGGCATATGGCGGTCAGTTTTCGCTGAGGGTAGCTACTTCATCACGCTGTTGTGTTGTTGCGCTTCGCTGGCCTTGAAGAGGTACTTGATCCCGGACTTGTAGACCAGGACGCGCTGGCGGCCGACGCGCAGCTTGACCACACACTTGTCGTACCACTCAATCACGCCGCGGAACTCTTCGCCGTCATCGAGCACGACCATCATTTCGGTCTGCATCTGGATTTGCTTCTGGAAGTAGAAAGCCTCGGCGTGGGAGCTTTCGGTGACGACGTGCGACTCGGCGAGGGCGTGCGTCAGCGGGTCTTCGACGTGCAAAGGGTCGGTGGCGCGGCGGCGGTCCAGCACGGGGAGGTGCGGACGGATCAGCTTGCGCGTGCCGTTGAATGCGGCCGCTTCCTGACGTTCTTTTTGCGTTGTTTCTGCCAAACCTTCTCCTTTGCGGCAATAAGGGGCTGCCTTGCGTCGAGCGGGACTGGTTTTCTCTTTGGATGCAGATACGCGTCACGGCGGTCCAAGAGTTTCCACATCCGGGGAAATTGTTGTTCTACGTAAGAAGCGATGTACGCTCTGGCATTTTCCCTGTTGCCGGCGTTCCCGGAACGATTGTGCAGCGGCGTTTCTTTACGGAAAACATGGATGAAGGTTGCGGCGTTGGGTTGGGCGTCGGACTACACTCACAGGGAAAAAGGCTTTAGCGATTGGATGCGAGGCCCGAGGCAAATGCGTCCAGGGATAGTCCACGCAACAAGTTGCGGCGCATGCCGGTCTGCACCTGGTCGAGGCCGCGGACGGCGCGCTCGATGCCGGCAAAGTCGAAACTGTCGGCGAGGGTGTTGAGTTCGGGCAGGATGTCGACGTTGCGGGCGCGGCTGGCGGCGCCTCCTTGCAGCAGCAGCAGATCTTCGAGCAGGCTGCCCATGGCGCGCAGCAGGGCAGTGGTCTTCACCTGGCCTTCGGCGCCGGCGCGGTAGGTCTCGGTCATCTTGAAGAGCGCACTGTGGTCGTGGGCCTGCGCGGCGTTGCGAAGGATGATGAGGGCGTCGGTGCGCGAAGCGAGGGATTCGGCGAGGTCGAAGCCGAGAGCGCGGCCGGCGGCGCCTTCGGAGAGGCGGGCGATCAGGGCGCGTTGGGGCGCGGTCCAATCGGGGCGGGTGCGCGTGAGCAGAGCTTCGATCTCTTCGGCAGGCAGCGCGCCCAGGCGGACGACGCCACAGCGGGAGCGGATGGTAGGCAGCAGCTCGCCGGTATTTTCGGCGAGAAGGATGAGGTGGGCGTAGTCGGGCGGCTCTTCGAGCAGCTTGAGCAGGGAATTGGCGGCCTCCTTCATGAACGAGGCCGAGGTGACGATGAAGACCAGGCCGGGCGACTCGGCGGGGCGGCGCTGGGCCCGCTGGATCATGGTGCGAACCTGGCCGAGCTTGATCAGCAACTGCGGCGGGTCGGGCGGGATGACGAGGACGTCGGGATGCGTCTGGACGAGGACGCGGGTGTCCTTTTTGTCGGTCTCGCGCATCTCTTCGCGGGCGGCAACGGCTTCGTCGACTTTGGTTTGCAGCTCCGCAGATTCCGCAATGCGCGTGCAGTTGCGGCACTCGCCGCAGTAGCTCGCGAGCTCACGGTCGTCGAGTGTCTCGCGTGGCTGGCGCTCGCACTCCAACGCCATCGTCAGCATCAGGGCGAGCGTGTATTTTCCCGCGCCGCGCGGGCCCGCGACGATCAGCGAGTGCGGCAGGCGGCCGGCGGCGATGGAAGCACGAAGGTTGTCGATGGTTGCGGTGTTGCCGAGGAAATCCGCGAAGTTGACAGGCAAAGGCATCTGTTTCAGGTTAGCGCAGATGGAAGCTCAGGGAATTTTCGCAAAACCACTTGACACATTCCTATATAGGAATGTAATGTCTCGTCATGGCAAGAGCGAGTACTACATCGGACGCCTTCAACGCAGTTGCTGAACCCCGCCGGCGGGAGATTTTGACCTATCTGGCTGGAACGGAGCAGCCTGTGGGAGCGATCGTGGCGGCGATTGGCCTGCCGCAGCCTTCCATCTCCAAGCACCTGCGCGTGCTGCACGACGTCGGGCTGGTGCGGATGCGCTGCCACGGCCGCCAGAAACTGTACCGAACCAACGCTGAAGCGATCCGTCCGCTGCATGAGTGGGCCGCGACCTTCGAGCGCTACTGGCAGCATCAACTGCTCCGCGTGAAAGAACTCGCGGAAGCGACGGTGCGCCAAAACCCATCGGATGTGAACTTTATCGACTCGAACTCCAAGGAGAAAGAATGATTGCCACCGAACCCACCCTCGAAAACCTGACCTTCACCATCAACCAGGAAATCCACGTCAAAGCGCCGATGGATGTAACCTTCGCCGCGCTGCTCGAGCAGCTTGGACCGGGCAATCAGACTCCCGACGGCAAGTCTCTGAACATGAAGATTGAAGCCTGGCCGGGCGGTCGATGGTACCGCGACATGGGCGACGGCAACGGACACTTCTGGGCCAACGTGAAAGCGATTATGCGGCCCTCGCTGCTGGAGTTTGTCGGTCCGTTGTTCGCGTCGTTCCCGCTGACGTCGAACGTGCAGTACCGGCTGAAGGAAGCCGATGGTGGAACGTTGATCACCTTCCGTCATACCGCGCTCGGCTTTCTGCCTGAAGAGCAGAAGGCGGGCATCAACACAGGCTGGACCGCAATGAACGATCGCGTGCGCAGCCATGCCGAGGCCGGCAAGTAAGCAGCCGACCGCTAAGAAGCCGAGCGTCGCAAGTGAGGAAAGCCTATGTGCCCCTTGTGCCTTACCACCGCCATGCTGATTGCGGGTGGCGCCACGTCAACGGGTGGCCTTGCGGCCATCGCCATCAGGAAATTCGGGGTGACGAGCGCCGCGGACGATCACGCTGCTCGAACGGAAAACGGTGCGGGAGAAATCTCGCCGAATGCAAAGGAAAGGTGAATTGAATCATGTCAACGACAATGGAAAAACCGCTGATCGTGTCGCAGGAGGAATGGCTCGCGGCCCACGAGAACCTTCTTGCGAAGGAGAAGCAGGTGACACACGAGCGCGACGCCCTGGCCGCTGCGCGCCGGCGGATGCCGTGGCTGGCCGTCGAGAAGCAGTACGCGTTCGAGGGACCCAACGGCAAGGTGAGTCTGCTCGACTTGTTCGAGGGCCGGCGTCAACTGATCGTCTACCGCGCCTTCTTTGAGCCCGGGGTGTTCGGCTGGCCCGACCATGCCTGCCGTGGCTGCTCGCTGGGCGCCGACCAGGTGTCGCACCTCTCGCATCTGAACGCGCGCGATACCACTCTGGTGTACGCCTCGCGCGCTCCGCAGCCGGACATCGAGCGCCTGAAGAAGCGGATGGGATGGACGATGCCCTGGTACACCATCGCCGAGCCGGTAGGCACGGGTTTCGATGTCGACTTCGGCGTGGACCAGTGGCACGGCCATAACGCGTTTATCCGCGAGGGTGAGAGCATCTTCCGCACGTACTTCGTCAACAACCGCGGCGACGAAAACATGGGCAGCTTGTGGAGCTATCTCGACATCACGGCGCTGGGACGGCAGGAGAAGTGGGAAGATTCACCAGCCGGCTATCCTCAGACCGAACCGTACAAGTGGTGGAACTGGCATGACGAATACGGTGCCGCCGCCTCGCCCGATCCCCGGTGGGTGAAAGTGATCGACAACGCTTCGGCGACGTTGAACCTGTAGAGTTCTGAGTCAGTGATGGGCTTACTGTCCCAGAGCCAACGGTCCCACTCAGATTGGACCTGGGCGGACGCTTTTGTCTGTCGCTGACTCACTAACAAATCTGTCATCCTGAGCGAAGGCTCGCGCTTTTGCGAGCCGTAGCCGAAGGACCTGCCATGCGGATTGGACTCGCAAAATTTCGCGAACCGTTTTACCAATACTCTGGACTTTCCACTTCGACGACTGGTCAAGGCAGTAGGCCCGTGTTGTTATCGCGCAGAGGCTTGGGGTAGCACAGAGCGGTCGTGGTTGAACGGATCAATCGGTTTCGGTAATGCAAGGGGCTTGGCAGGTCCTTCGGCTGCGGCTCGCATAAGGCCGCGAGCCTTCGCTCACGATGACAAATTTGTGGTGGTGTAGCGAGTGCCGTTGGTGAAATCAGTGGAATCACGTTCGGCAGGTTAGTGCAGAATGCTCACGACAAGGTTTTCGTGAGCATTGCCATCACCGCACTGCGGAATGCCTTATTGCCATTGAGCTGGATGTAATTTCTTGCCGCAAGCTCCATGGGTTTGGGTGGGTTCACAGTAAATGTTATGGAAGCGGCCTGCGTGATCGACGGCCCAGGGGACCCCGACGGTTTCTGGAAGAGATCGGAAAAAAGCACACCCTTGCTCACACGATCGCGGGCTCCTTTGAGATTTTCGGGCCTATTGGCGAGATCCCAAAGCAGGCGAATGGATTCCACCGCTCGGCAGCCGGGAGCCAACCGTCCATCTGGAAGAGTGGCGTAGATCGAGGGAACAGCCCAGATGTTCCTGGAACCGCGATCCCAGGTGAGACGCGCAGTCGTCAGGAATGCATCGCGCAGGTTGTGAAGCTCGGCTGGAGTGACCTTATGATCTTCCGTTGCCCCTATGGTATCCACATAAGCGTTCCATGCTTCGGCAAGGCGCGATTCGGGAATAGCCTTTTGAGGGTCGGAGACCGCAGAGAACTCCGCTTGCGCTAGCTGGTTGCGGAGTGAGTGACCGGTCCACCCGGGCGGCATTTCTTTCGCGAACAGCCCGGCCAGGAAGTCGACGAAGCGACGAGCATCAGCGGGTGTCTGAATAGTCGATGCGAATTGATGCAACTCCTCGACCTGTTGCCGGTAATCCGTTGGGAGTGGCGCACCTGCTGTTATCGCTCGAAGATAGCGAGCGCTGAAGAGAGCTATGGGACTCAGTGCTCCGAGGAGCAGTAACGATCGTCGTTTCATTGCCTGCCTCCGATTCCGGATGCCAGTCGCCCTTCATCAGAACGATACTAAACTCGTTCCATGAAAACGGCGTTCGCGGCAAGTTCGAGTGCTTCAAAACAAATCAGGGCCTCGCGTACTTCAGGTGAAACTCATTCTCTCGTGCGCTCACCTTAATTTGCAGAAACCGGCAGCCTTATCACTTCACCAGTCTCAAGGCTTATGTGAAATGTTGCTCCCCATCGGGTCGTATGCATCAGCGTTCGATCGTCTGCTGAGAATGAGAACTTCCCGCCCGCGTACCACGGTTGTGTGTGATCTGTGATGCCGGTGGGGACCTTTTCAGGCGGCCAGAGAGCAGAGAGAGGGATCCGTTTCACCAGCACTCCATGATCTGGACCAGGAACAACATGAGGTCGGTCGGGGTAATCGCGTCGGCGATAGATAGATAGCGCGGTTTCGAACTGTGCTCCGCCGCTGATGAGAATGAGGTAAGCTCCATCATCCGTGACGAGCATGTAAGGACAAATTGGATCTTGATCGTTCTCTACTAAAACAAGGCTCCAAAGAGAATTCGTGTCCCAGTAGGCGTTGGGTCCATTCATTCGAAAGCTGCCGTTCGCGTCAACGGATCGGCTCATCACTCGAAAGGTGGAGATTGTTGGACGTCTGGCGTGACTCTCATCCGGATCGTTGAACGTAAGGTCATTCACGACCAGAATTTTGCCGTGCGCCGAAAGTGTGGCCCTGATGCACGGAGCGAGAGGACCAGCGTGCGCGGGCTGCGTCGTTGCTGTCAGCGCACAAACGGCAAACAGGAACAGTGTGGAAGTCCGAAGGAAAGAACGCATAGTGGATGGACGTCCAATGGAGGGGAATGTTTCCCGCAAAACGCGGTTCGCATGGAATAATGCTCGCGAGTCTTTGACTGCTACAGTCGCGCGCTCACCGGGCCCATGCACTGTATGCGCTCCGCCCCAAGAGTGTGGCGAGCGGTGAGGTTTGGTGGTGGCGTCTTCTTCCAATCCGGAGGCTGTTCGACACACGGCGGTGGTTCGTGTGACGCACTGGCTTACGGTGGTGTGCTTTGTGCTCTTGCTGGTGACTGGGGCGGAGATTGTGATTTCGCACCCGCGGTTCTACTGGGGTGAGGTTGGGAATGTGATGACGCGGCCGTTGTTCACGCTGCCCATTCCGGCGTCGCGCGATACGGTTCCGACCGGCTATCACTTTGTGATGCCCGACCAGAATGGATGGAGCCGGTATCTGCACTTTCAGGCTGCGTGGCTTGCCGTGTTGACGGGCTTGTTCTATGGCGTGACGAGTCTGTGGAACGGACATTTTCGCAGAGACCTGGTTCCCGCGCGTGCCGACAGATCGGTGCGGGCGTTTTGGAATGTGATTGCACAATACATCCGCCGTGTGCCTGCGAGCGATGCGGATGCCCGCTCCTACAACGTGGTGCAGCGGGTGGCGTATTTGTCTGTGATCTTCGTTCTGTTTCCGTTGGTGATCTGGACCGGGCTGGCAATGTCTCCTGCGTTTACGTCGGCGGTGCCCGTGGCGGCCAGCGCGCTGGGAGGCCGTCAATCGGCGCGGACGATTCATTTCTTTGTGTCCGGCGCTCTGTTGTTTTTCGTCGTTGTTCACGTGGCGATGGTGATGGTTTCAGGCTTCGGAAGCCGCATGAGGGCAATGGTGACTGGGCGCGGCGTTGTGGATAAGGAGCGCGTATGAAAAGCATGTCTCGGCGCAAGATGGTGACGACTGGATTGGCCGCCGGCGCGGGGTTGGCGGGTGTCGGTGTAGCTGCCCGGCTGGCGGAGCGGTATGGTTTGATTCCACCGGACCACCGCGGGCTGTATGGACCGGGAGAGACGTTGACCTATGCGGCCCAGCGGATCTTGACCAGTCACTCCCTGGCGCGGGAGTTTCCTCGCGGCATGATTTCGAAGGACCCGTTTGCGAATGCCACCGCGCCCGCGAATGCGTTGTTCAAGCAGCATCAGGCAAACGGATTTAAGGACTGGCAGATGACGATCGATGGGATGGTCGCGCGGCCGATGTCGCTTTCGCTGGCGGACCTGAAGATGTTTCCTGTGCGTAGCCAGATCACCGAAGTTGCCTGCGAAGAAGGGTGGTCGTATATCGCGGAGTGGATTGGGACGCCGCTGTCCGAAGTGCTGCATGCGGCCGGGGCCTTGCCGCAGGCGCGTTATGTTGCCTACTTCTCGATCGAGAGCGATTGGTGGGAAAGTATCGATATGGCGGACGCGCTGCATCCACAGACGCTGCTGACCATGGGGATGAACGATGGCGATCTGCCGGTCCCGTTTGGCGGACCATTGCGGCTGCGGGTGTCGCGACAGCTCGGGTACAAGAGTGTGAAGTACATCACTCGCCTGACCGTGACGGACTCGATGAAGAACTTTGGCAAGGGGCTGGGCTCGGCTTCGCCTGAAGCCGGCTATGCCTGGTATGCGGGTATCTGATTACGTCAGATTCTGCGGATGTCCTCCAGCGACATCGGTTGCATGTAGACACCCAGCAGCTCGCGTGTCCACCAGGCGCCGGTGGCGGCTTTGGTTTTGCGATCGGTGTAGCGGTAGCGATAGAACAGGGCGCGGATGAGGACCGGCTGCTGCTGCTGGAAGGGGTTGTGGCCCATCAGGCGAAGGATCGCAGCGTCAGAGGATAGGAGTTTTCCAACGAAGGTTAGGAACCAGCGGTCGTATCCGCGCGGTCGAATGCCGTTGGGGCCGACGTCGACGGAAAAGGGAAGGAACCAGATCGACCAGTCCAGACGGAGATGATACGGCGCCACCTGTGGCGGCATTCGCATGGGGTCGCCGGGCTTGCCTTTGAAGCCGTACTCCAGCCACTGGGTTGCAGGCGTTGGGATTCGGTCGGCGGTGCCCTCGATGACAACTTCATACCGGTGCCTGCTGACGCTGCCAAATGCACCGTAGGTGTTGACCAGGTGGAAGCGGTTGTAGCTGAAGTTCATGAGCTGGTGTCGAGAGAAAAGATTACGGACAGGCTCGATACTCAGCCACACCGTGGCCGCGCCCAGGGCGTAGAACAGCACGTTGAAGGCCAGTGGAATCGGTCGTAGCGGTGGCGCGTTGAGCGGCAGGGCGACGGACAGGATGCGGTCGCTGAAGCCTGCGATGCCGAGCACGGCGGTCAGCCAGTTGAGCCAAGAATAGTTGCCGCTCACGATAAGCCAGAGCTGTTGTGCGATGCAGAGTGCGGCGGCGACGGAAGCAATCGGCTGCGGAGCGAAGAGAGCAAAGGGAACGACGAGCTGCACGAAGTGGCTGAAGAGCACGCCGAAGCGGTGCGAGGCTTCGGGCAGGCGGTGGAAGTACCAGCTCAGAGGGTTGGGGAGCGGCTGGGTTTCGTAGTGGAAGGTGAGGCAGGTGAGGTCGCGCCAGCAGGAGTCGTGACGCAGCTTGATGAGGCCGGCGCCGAGCTCGGTGCGGAACAGCATCCAGCGCAGGATAAGCACAGGGATGAGCGACGGCTGTGTGTGTGACGGGCCGAGGAACGCGGTGAAGAAACCGGCCTCCAGCAGCATCGACTCCCAGCCGAAGCTGAAGAACGTTTGACCGACGTTCATGATGGAGAGATACAGGCCGTAGAGCACGAGCCACGCGGAGATCGAAAGCCAGATCGGTCCGGCTTCGGTGAGTCCGCAGAGAGCGCAGGCGGAGATGCCGATGCCGGACCATGCGACGATGTCGAGCAGGCGGTCGGAGTAGCGCCAGTAGAAGAGGCTCGGTGCGTCACGGAAGGTGGTGTGTTGCAGGAATTTGGGGACGGGCAAGAGACCGTGCTCGCCGAGCAGAGGCTTGAACTGGCGTGCGACGGAGAGAAAGGCGACGAGGTAGATCGCCGCCATGCCACGCTGCAATAGGAGGCGTGTGATCCAGACGTGTCCAAAGTAGGCGTTGAGGAAAGTCATGCCGTGCCCCAGATGCTTGGATGTGGAATACAGGGAATAGGGATCAGGGAGTAGAAAGCCGGACTCTGCGGAAACGGACGGCTTGGTATGGACGGCCCGAGAGACGGATCTTTGACTTGCCTTTGAAAGTGCCAGGGAGCACGGTGATGGTCATGTTCCATGGGTCGATCATCTCGGCGGTGAAGTCGTGCGCTGGAAGAGCGAACTCGTAGAAGATCGGCTGATGGTAATCGAAGTAGTAGAGGATTGCTTCGGCGTCTTTGCCGGTTTCATCGACTGAGGACGCATTGAGGTAGTAGGCCGCCGGTTGTGCGTCGAGACCGGTTCGTTTCGCATTTGTGCCAGGCAGAGCGGCTGTGTTTTCGACAAGCTTGCGGAGGAAGGCGATTCTTGCGGGGCTTGTGCCGCGCAGCTTGCCGCCGTGCGACCACGGGATCGTCGGCGAGGCCGTCTCGTCGAAGGCTGTGTCGGGGTCGAGGTAGGTTTCGCCGTGCGTGACGTAGCATCCCGCGATGACGCCGAGCCAGAAGCGCCGCGTCATTTCTTCGCCGGAGAGGTTTCCCCAGCGGCTGGCGAAGTTGCCTTCGTACTTTACTTCGTCGAAGCAGATGGGTTTGCGCCACGTCTTGAGCCACGCCTCGGCGGACTCGAAGTCCGATGTTTGCAGGCTGGCGTGGGTTACCCAGGGACGCGTGTAGTCGTACATCACCTGCGAGTAGTGAATGGAGCGGAGATGGCAGAAGGGATCGTCCTGCTCGACGATGTGGAAGAAGCGGTCGAAGTCCTGGACCGACTTGGCCTTCATCAGGTCGAACTCGTTGGCCAGCGACCACCAGATGTTCGGGAAGGCCGACATGCGCGCGAGGACGTAGCGGAGATAGAAGTCGTCCGCCTCGGCGGGCATCGATGAAAAGCCCCAGCGATCATAGGGATGGAAGAGGATGAGGTCGGCTTCGCAGCCGATGGCCTGCAGGTCGGCGATGCGCTGTTCGATATGCGCGAAGAATGCGGGATTGGGTCGGGAGAAGTCGTGATTGCCTTTGGCGTCGCGCTCGAAAGGATAGAACGGCGGATCGTTGTGGTTGTACTCGTAGCTCTTGGGGAAGACGCACATGCGAATCTTGTTGAAGTGCGCTTTCTGCAGGGCCTCCAGCGTATCGCGCTGCACGTCTTCACCCTGGTGCACCCAGGCGTAACAGGTCGTGCCGAAAGGGAAGTATGGCGTTCCATCGGCGTAGGCGAAGTGATGCGTATTGCGGACGGAGACGGGGCCGTGGTTGGTGGTAACGGCAGTGCTGCACGTAAACTTTCCGCTCTTGCCGTTGAGTGCTGCGGCGTTACTGCGGGTGATGTAACTCCACTCGCCCTCGGTGTCGGGCATGAAGCGGAGTTTGTAGACACCCTTGCCGTCGTAGAAGCCGCGAATGTCGATCGTGCGATGGCCGAGGGTGAACGTCGCTTCCAACTGGACGTCATTGAAAGGGTTGCCGTCCGCCGGGCCTTGCAGCGCTGCTTCGAAGAGGCCCCATCGTGGGGTTGGGCCATGCTCCGTTGCCGGCTCCGCGGACGCTGCCTCAGGAGAAGCCGACGCTAGAGTTGCTAGCGAGGTGATCGAGGCAAGTTTCAACATTTCGCGGCGGTTGATGGGCGGCATCGAGAAATTCTATCTGCTATGCGAATGGCCGCGAAATCGCTGTTATGCGGGTTGTAGAACTTTCCCCACAAGTTCATCCGCTCTGGAGAGAAACCGCTTCAGGATTGGAGATGTGTTGGCGGCACGATAACCCAGGGACAGATCGATCGTGGGCTTGATGCCGCGAAGGGGACGGGTCACTACCGAGTCGGGGAGGAATGTTTTTGCGTAGGCGGGCAAGAGGGCGATGCCTCCGGTCGACGGGATAAGAGACATGATGGCGCCGAGGTTGTCCACTTCGTGGCTTGGCCTGATATTGACCCCACTCTGTTGCATGAACCTGTCGATGGCGAGCCGCAGCGCGGGCGATTTGCCCGACACGCTGAGGGCGGACCCAGAGATGCTGAGAAACGTTTCGCCGACGATCTGCTCCACTGCGATCGCTGCCTGCGCGGCGAGCGGATGGTTTTTCGGCAGGTATGCCTCGATGACTTCTTCGATAAGAAGGTTGAACTCCAGGTCAGGGCTGCCATCTTCTCTGCGCAGAAAAGCGAGGTCGATTCTTCCGTCGGAAAGCGCGGCTGCGAGCTGTGGTGAATTCTGCGTGGAAATGACGACATGCATGTTCGGCAACTCTTCACGCAGAATGTGGAGTGCCCTGGGTATCCAGGTGGTGTCGTGTCCGATCATGAAGCCCAAGGCGAAGTAGGGCTTGGTCGGGTTGGCGATCTGGCGTACAGACTGCACGGCAGTTTCGGCCTGCGAGAGCATGACACGGGCGTGGTCCAGAAAGACTCGACCCGCAGGGGTGAGTTCGACGCCGCGGGAATTTCTGAGGAAGAGGGCCGCGCCGACTTCGTGCTCAAGATCGCGAATCTGGCGGCTCAAGGAGGGCTGCGTGGTGTGCAGCTTATCCTCGGCTGCGAGTTTTAGGCTTCCCGATTCGGCGACAGCCACGAAGTAACGAAGATGTCTGAGTTCCAATCCGTCTCCTCTGCCTGAAAAGCATAATGCTTCAGCTTAGAAAGCAATGTTATCAACGAGCCTTTACGGTTATGTTGAATGAAACGGACGCAACAGAAAGGTAGAGAGAGAAAATGGCGCAGCAATTGGAAGGGAAAGTCGCATTGATCACAGGGGGCTCGCGCGGGATCGGCGCGGCGATTGCGAAACGGCTGGCGGCAGATGGAGCCAGCGTAGCGATTACATACTCGAAGGGCGCCGATGCGGCTGCCAAGGTTGTCGAAGCGATTGAAGCGGCCGGCGGGAAAGCGATCGGGATTCAGGCTGACTCGATGGATAGCGAGGCCATCAAGAGCGCCGTGGAGAAGACGGTCGCGGAGTTTGGGCAACTGGATGTGCTGGTAAACAATGCGGGTACGGCTGTTCCGAAAGCGTTTGAGGAGACCTCTCTCGATGAGATGGACCTGATGATCAACCTCAACTTTCGCGCAACGATGATTGCAACGCAGGCGGCGCTGAAACATTTGAAAACAGGCGGGCGCATCATCATGATCGGCTCGTGCGTGGGAGAGCGCATGATGACGCCGGGGCTGGTGGCGTATGCAGCGACGAAGGGCGCGATCAAGATGTTTACCCAAGGGTTGGCGCGCGAGATTGGGAGCCGGGGCATCACGGTCAACAACGTTCAGCCGGGGCCGATCGACACGGATTTGAATCCGGCAGCGGGCGACTGGGCGGCTCCCCAGACTGCCAATACTGCGCTGGGGCGGTATGGACATGTCGAGGAGGTCGCGGCGCTGGTAGCGTTTGTGGCCGGTCCGGAGGCCGCGTATATTACAGCGGCAAACCTGACTGTGGATGGGGGAACGAACGCCTGAGGCTTCAGGAGACGCTGCTCTTATCCATCCACACTCCCCACGTTCCAGGGCCGATCTGTTCGTCGTCGAAGGGGAGACCGGCGGCCTTGAGGGCCAGCTTGATCTGGCCGTGGTGATAGCCCTCATGCCAAATCATGTGCTGCAGAAAGAGCAGGGGATGATCGTAGTGAAGCTGCATGGGCACGCCCGAACGGAGGCGGTCGTCGAGTACATTGCGCACAACGCGCGCGCTGCTTTCGAGTGAGGCGGCGATGCGGTCAGGATCGGTGTCGCGCACCCACTCGCGTGCCGGCACAGGGGCGGCATGTTCGGACGCGTCTTCTTCGACGAAGACGAGGCGGACATAAATGATGTGGGTGAACATCTCGGTGACTGAGGGACTCGACGGCATGACGCGCGCATCGAGACCGCCAGCTGGCAGGGCGCGCAGCAGGTTGACCATGATGCGGTTATTGCGGTCCCAGGAATCGAGGACGGCGGAAAGAAGATTGTCTTCGTTTGGTTGTGGCATGGTGAGCGCGCACTCGCTTTGAGGCGATTATAAAATCCGGGCGGTTTTGAGGGGGGAGTTGTGCCGGTGGTAGGAAAACTTTAACGCAAAGTTAGCGAAGAAATGCACCAGGTTTCGCCACGGAACCCTTTGCGAAACTTGGTTCCCGTGGCGACCTTTGCGTTAGAGATTTTGTGACTCACCACACTAGCGATCCATGCGTTCCAGTATCGGTCCGAGAAGATAGGCGACAAAGAAGCCTCCACTCCAGATGAGCGCCGAGCCCCAGAGGACGAAGCGGCTTACTTTGCTCACCTCGCCGCACGTTGTTGGATCGTCCGCTGCGCATGCCTCGCCGGTTTGCAGACGCGGCGCGATCACGTACGTCATCACGAAGCTCGCGGCGATCAGTGTGCCGGCGATGCTGAATGTCCATATCTTGTGACGCGACAGACTCACAAGCCAGGGAGCGGCGGACAGCAGCGAGGCGACCGTCGTCCCCAATCCGAGCAGGACCAGAACGGAAGGCAACGCGCAGCAGATGAGAGTGCTGAACGAACTGAACAGGGAAAAGTAGTTGAGCAGGGCCGCTCGTTTGGCCCTGCGTTCGGGTGCGAGGGACGGCGCGGTTGCGTTCATCGCGCCTCCACGATTGTCTTGTAGCGCAACGTGTCGGAGACCTTGCCCTTTGCCGCTTGCGGGACTGTGCCTGTGACCGTCACCGTTTTACCGAGCAGTGACGTGAGATCGGTCGTGCTGGCTGTCGGAGACAATGCATAACGGTCCTGCGTTCCCGATACTTCCAGAAAGAACGCACCCGCCGTGCCTGTGAGTTTGCCTTTGGCGATGACTTCGGCGTCCTTGTGCGTGAAGCCGTTCTTCTCCACCGCCTGGTTGAACTGCCGCATCGAGGCGTTGTTTCCAGAGGCGAGCTTGATGGTGACAAGGCCGGTATTGAGGTCGACGTCCACCGTGCTCACGCCCTGTATGCCTTTCATGGAAACATGGATGGCATGGGCACACGGAGCGCAGTCCATGCCGAAGACTGTGAGGTTGACCTGCTCATATTGCGCGTGAGCGGCGAAGGAGAAAAAGGCGAGACATACTGCGAGAAGGAACTTTTTCATGGCTGGTCCTTTCAGTGCGCACCGGCGTGCGAGGAGTATTTGAGGTAGCTGAAGTTGATCGCGAAGCGAACGTGTTCGCGGCCGTAGATCGAGCCGGAAGCGTCGCGGAAGATGGGGGCCTGCGCTCCACCGGAGATGGCAATGTTTTTGAAGATGGCAAGGACGGAAGGACCGAGCCAGATGCTGGTCGTGGCGCTGTTGGGAAGAATCGCTCCTGCTGTTCGAATATTGCGGGTGTGTTCGCCGGTGAGTTCCGCAAATCCCCGATAGTCCCACTGGTCGTATCCGCGGCGAAGTTTTGTGGGGCGATATCCGTAGACTCCACTCCAGGACAGCGTGTCGGGACGTCGATCGTTCGATGCCTCCGCGAACCTTGTGTATCCAGCGCCGGCCCAGAGATATTGGCTTCTCGAAGCGAGGCCCGTCGCGAGTGTTCCTGCGACGCCCGGAGCGCGATGCAGGCTGCCCAGCACACCGGAGTCCTGCTGCGGACCGGGAGCGACGATGCCGAGTGAAGCGGTCGATTCTATCCGCTTGCCAACGCTTGTTACGGAGTGGAGAAAGCGCCACGACGCTCCCGCGGACCACTCGCCGCCTGCCATCATGCGGCTTTCTGCAAGAGAGCCGCTGCCGAAGGTTGCGGGCAGCAGGAAGGTCAGCGTGAGGTGCGGTGTGACGCCATAGCCAAAGCCGGAGCCGGTGGAAAGTTGCGTTCCGGCAGAGCCGCCACGGCCAAAAAGTCCGGTATCGAAACTGACTTCGCCCTGCGAGTTGACCGGCGTGGCGTAACTGAAAACAGGGCCGTGGTCAGAGGCCCATGCAGCGCATGGCAGCGCGAGTGCGCAGGCCAGAATGAGGTGAGATTTCATGATTGCTCCTTGTGGTTGAACCAGGTGAGACGCAGGCACACATCGAGTGTGCAGGCCACTGGACCAGGGAGCAGATCAGATTCGGAGCACGGTTGTGCGTGCAGTGAGCAAGCCGGGTGGAGAGTGCTCATCGGGCCGGCGCAGCAGAGACGCCGGAACGTTCTGTGCTTCGGCAACGACCGGCGGGAGCCACGAGATCACGACAAACCGCACATCGATCGCAGGAGCGATGGACGGCATCTGCAGATGGTGGTCGGTGCGGACCTCCGTCCGGCAGCAACCCATTGTTGTCATGTCGCCGCAGTTGCCGTGCATGGAACGGCAGCAGGCGCTTTCTTCCTGGCTCATCGCGCTGTCTGTCATGCACGCCAGCAAAGGAGCGGCAGCAGAGAGCAGGACGAGGATGGCAACGAAACTGGCGATGCGGCGCATGCTATCGCCAGTATATCGCTTCGGTAGTCGCAGGCCGCTTTAGAGTGGAGAAGGATTGACGCCAGGAGATTGGGCGATGCCTAGCCCTTCGGTAGCAGCACAAGTGCCTCTGCAACCTCCAGGGCGTCGACAGGCCAGAAGACTTCCGGCCGTGGTCGTTCGACTCCACTTCTATCGTAGGCAGGACGACATTCCAGAATGCAGTCGAGCCATCGGTCGGGAATCGATGTGCGCCCATGGACGGCACCGAGCAGTGCCCCGGCGATCGCTGCATTGGTGTCGGTGTCACCACCACACATCACTGTATCCACCAGCGCTTCTTCAACGCTTGAGGCGTGCAGCAATTGGTAGAGAGCGTTACCAAAGGCGATCTTCACCCATCCCGCGTTGGTTGTGTAGCTTTCGGGTGGAGCGGTCGCCGCATGCATCATCCAACGCTTGACGCGCTGGTCGCAGTTCATTTCGTCAGCCCATTCGAACATTCTGTCATAAAGGTCTTCGGGGTTGGTTTCTTGTCGAACCGCGAGAGCAACGGCTCGTGTGTAGAGAGCATTGACGTCGAGGCAGACAGGATTTGGGTGGGTCAACGCAGCGTCAATCCGGGCCATTTCTGCAACATCTTTTCCTTCGTGCCTCGCGCCAAAGATTCCAAGGGGACTCACACGCATCAGTGCTCCATTGGCCTGGCTATCGCGTTTTTTGTGTCCGGCGAGTGCGGACGAGATCGTTCCTCCTACATCGAACGGGTCAGAGTCCAGCCAGAACTCGTACTCTGCCCAGACTTTGTGTGGATCGTATC
>Ga0206916_1065_pt3 | contig 20207 bp, 21 predicted proteins | sample Alteio_BWOrgHeat_71_FD_152957 | JGI IMG/M metagenome (GOLD analysis project Ga0206916, IMG submission 152957) | Enriched cells from forest soil in Barre Woods Harvard Forest LTER site, Petersham, Massachusetts, United States -... | ecosystem: Environmental > Terrestrial > Soil > Temperate forest >... | reverse complement strand
ATGCGGGCGGGCAAGCTGGTGGCTATCGCCGGTGCCTCATCGCTCGTTGCCCTTCCGATATTTGCAGAAGCTGACTCTGCAATTGCATCGCAGCGCCCCCTCCCTGCCGACCGCAAATTTCGCAGCGCAGAAGTCGAGGCGTATATCGCCTCGACCGGGCGCGTCATCCGCGATCCTGTGCTGCGCGCCATCTTTACCAACTGCTTTCCCAACACACTGGATACGACGGTGCAACCGGGAACCTTTGAAGGCAAACCCGATACCGCAGTGCTCACCGGAGACATTGCAGCGATGTGGCTGCGCGATTCCTCCGCGCAGGTGTGGCCCTACCTTCCCCTCGCCGCGAAGGATCGAGATCTGCGCGGACTTCTTGAAGGTGTCATTCGCCGTCACACCCGCTGCCTGCTCATCGACCCGTATGCCAATTCCTTTATGGCCGACCTGAGCGCCCCACCGCTTGAGTGGAGCCTCAAAGACGAAACGGAAATGAGGCAGGGCGTGGGCGAACGGAAATACGAGCTCGACTCGCTCTGCTATCCGATCCGGCTCGCCCACGGCTACTGGAAAAGCACGGGAGATACAGCGCCATTCGACTCGCAATGGAAGTCAGCAATGCAAACCGTTCTTAACACCATGCGGGTGGAGCAACGGAAAGACGGCCCCGGACCCTATCACTTCCAACGGTCCGCGCTCAATCCTACCGACTCGCTCGTGAACGGCATCGGCAATCCTTTGCAGCCGAATGGCCTGATCGCTTCCGCGTTCCGTCCATCCGATGACGCTTGCCTCCTTCCTTTCTTCATACCCGCCAACCTTTTCGCCGTGAGATCATTGCGCCAATTGGCCGCGATGTCGAGCAGCATTCTGCACGATGCGAACATGGCGAATCAGGCGAACAATCTGGCGAGCGAAGTGGAAGCCGCGCTGCGTCAGCATGCTCTTGTTTCGACTCCCGCCGGCACGATCTGGGCCTATGAGATCGATGGTTTCGGCGGCCATGTGCTGATGGACGATGCCAACGCTCCCAGCCTGCTGAGCTTGCCCTATCTCGAAAGCTCACCTGACCCTGCCGTTTATGCGAGGACAAGGGCGTTTGCCTGGAGTACACAAAACCCTTGGTTCTTTCGTGGAAAAGCGGGCGAAGGTATCGGCGGGCCGCACATCGGCCGCGACAGTATCTGGCCGATGTCGCAGATCATGTACGCGCTCACCAGCAACTCGAATACCGAGATCAAAACATGCATCCAGATGTTGAAAGCCTCGGCTGCCGCCACCGGATTCATGCATGAGTCGTACGACCGGAACGACACGGCTGTTTTCACCAGGGCCTGGTTTGCCTGGGCGAACACGCTGTTCGGAGAACTCATCGGTAAAGTCGCGGAGAACAACCCTTCACTTCTCGGCTAGAACTACGTACCAAATCATCTGGGTACGTCCCGTCTGGTCCCCGATTTCCCTGTCCCCGATTTCCCGCACCAGCACTTCTGCAACGAGAGGAGCTGCAGTGCATACAACCACACCGATTCGTGCGGCATGATGGAAAGGAAGAGTTTTTACGAGGGTCTAAGGGGTATCGGAGCTTGCCTCTAGGTGCTTTGTCGATGGGTTTTCAAGTTCTGACGGGGCCTCAGCATCGATCACGTCCGGGGCATCCAGAAGCTTTTCCGCCTTAGAAATAGTAAGGAACGCCGGCTTACACACTATCTGACGAACCAAAAGGTCCGTTAGAAGCTTGCGAGTCGGCGCGGCTCTCACGATAAGGGCGGTATCTGACGTGAGCACTATGACATGCTCACCCACTTCGATTTCTCCGGCATCACATGCGACGAGTACTGCCTGAATGCAAAGACTCATTCCACCACAGAACATATTGAGAGCATTCCCAACGATGCTCAGATCTTGAGCAAGGACACCGTGATGACGATATTGAGTAGAAATCGATTCGAAGGGTAAATGAGCACGTAAAACGGAAACGCCTCTTTTGCGGAACGCCTCGCTGGCCTCGTGGGAAAAAACTCGGTTGGCTTGATCTGGGCTGAAATGTCCTTGAGGAAATGTCACGCCGATGATCCGGATATGGGCGAATTCAGGCGTCGCAAGAAAGTTGTCGAGCGCAATTTGAAGGCCTTCGCCAACACCGGTGAAGATAACGATTTTATCCAGACCGTGGGCTACGGCAGCCTCAAAGGATAAGCGTAGGCACTCGTCAAGATTCTCTCGACCTTCCTGTCCAAAATACGTTACGGATGAGATTGTTTGTTTCATCGGCGTTTCACCTCACGCATCTTAAAAAACAAGATTTCATCCATCGGGCAACCACCGGACTGGCGATGTGTTTCGACGGCTTCGATGAAATCGAAGAGTTCAATGTTGCTGATTACCAAAGAACCTTCGATATCCTGCTGGAAAATATGACCAGGTTTACGACCGTAATGCATGTGAGGGCCCTGCGAAGGTGTGTTGTCGAAACGTACGATAGTATCCACGTCATCGGTCGTCCGAGGAAGCCCTTTACGATCTAGTCCCGTCGTAGCCCCGTATTGGAACGAGAAAAAAGTTCTCGTTCCCAAAAGGTAATTAGGGTGCGCCATCGGCGTGTAGGCCTCCTTCACGCGGATATGGTGACCGTCTTTGTAAAGGATTGACCAATCCAACGCCCACGGCGGAGCATCCGCTCTCGCCCTTGGAGCCAAGTCGGGACCGATTTCTCGATCAAGCCCCGTAAACCTCAGCAAGGCTCTCTTTGCGTAGAAATTCGACCTGTAGTCGCCGTAACGCATGCCGAGGTGAACGGCCTAAGCAACTAGGTCGTATTCATACTCCGCAGAGCTCAGCGTGTCGACCGTTTGTTGGCTCTTGTATTGATAGCTTCGACGCGTAGCCGCTAACCGAAGGACACGCAGTTGGTCGGCACGAAAATGCCATTCGATCAGATCGAAGCCATCTATCTTTGCAAGGCACTCATTATCAGGAGCTGCCGTGAGAACGTCTTCGGTACGCACGTTGTAATGCGATTCAAGTTCGTCGAGCACCTGCTCGGCTTCGCGAAGTTCCTCGGAAGTGAGTACGCTGTGTGTCAATTCATCCCCAAACCAGGCCAGAACTTACTGGCGCATATTTCTAACAAAACCGAGTATCAAACCGCCACACAACCCCAATGCTATTGTGCTGGCCACTCTATCGGCAAATCGTGCGAAATGCAATAGCACACTGGAATCCTCACATCCGGCCGCGGCAAATTTCGAAACTTTTAGCCGCATCAACGCACAACACTTCATGTCTGATGCGAGATTACGCAGTGGCGATTCCACTAGTTCCATCCCAGAGGATTGGTCGATCGAACTGTGATGGCTATTGATTGCATACACTCCATCCCTAAACTGCCTGTATTTTGCCCACAAGCACTCGCTAAGTGCTTGAAAATACTGGCGGAGAGTGGGGGATTCGAACCCCCGATAGAACTTTTGGTCCTATAACGGTTTAGCAAACCGCCGCCTTCAGCCACTCGGCCAACTCTCCTGCGGGGTAGAAATTAGATTATAGCGTGCACTGGCCTCCGTGTGCGTCCCATCTGCGATACATTCATTCTGGGCTTTGCGATAGATTCATTCTGGCTTAGCGCATTGGCCCCAGGAGGGACCTCCGCCAATAAACAATCGCACTCACGCAACCCACACCTCCACCAGCAAGATGCGGCTCTTGCCCCTTGTCGCCGCAACCTACTTCATCGTTTCCGGCGGCCCCTACGGCCTCGAAGACATCATCGGCATGGCCGGATACGGCCGCGCTCTCCTCCTCCTCGCCCTCGTCCCCTTTCTTTGGAGCTTTCCTACCGCCCTCATGGTCGGCGAGCTGGCCAGCGCCATCCCCGAAGAAGGCGGTTTCTACGTCTGGGTGCGCCGCGCTATGGGAGGCTTCTGGGGATTCCAGGAAGCCTGGCTCTCGCTCGCCGCCAGCGTCTTCGACATGGCCATCTACCCCACGACATTCGTCCTCTACCTCTCGCACCTGTTGCCGAGCCTCACGCAAGGTCATCGCGGCCTCGCGCTCAAAGTCACCATCGTTCTGGTCGCCACGCTGTGGAACCTTCGCGGAGCGAAGGCGGTCGGCGAAGGCTCCGCCGGCATGATGTTTCTGTCGCTTTCACCATTCGTCGTCCTGATCGGCTTTGCGCTGTGGCGGGCCATGCACGGAGGCGTCGGCCTGCACGCAGCCGCCGCTTCCATGGGCCCTCGCGACATCGGCGGCGCCATCAGCGTCGCCATGTGGAACTACATGGGCTGGGACAACGCCAGCACCATCGCACAGGAAGTGGAGAACCCGCAGCGAAATTATCCGCGCGCCATGTTCACCTCGACGCTCACCGTCACGCTCGTCTACATGCTTCCGCTCGCCGCGGTCTGGGCTGCCGGAATCCCCGCCGACCGCTTCACCACCGGCGCCTGGGTCGACGCGGCCAAAGTGCTCGCCGGAGGCTGGCTCGCGCTGGCTATCGTCCTCACCAACGCCATGGATGGACTGGGCTCCTTCACCGCCCTCACCCTCACGCTGACGCGTCTGCCCTACGTCCTCGCCATCGACGGATACCTGCCGAAGTTCCTCACCCCGCTGAACAGCCGAGGCGTTCCCTGGGTCAGCGTCATCACCTGCGCCACGGCCTGGGCCCTGGCGCTCGGCCTTACCTTCGAGCGCCTTATCTCCATCGACCTCGTCCTCTACGGCGGTGCATTGATTCTGGAGTTCGTCGCCCTGGTCGTCCTTCGTCTCCGCGAGCCGCAGCTTGAGCGGCCCTTCCGCGTTCCTGGCGGTCTCCCCGGGGCCATCGCCATAGGCGTCGGTCCGGCCATACTTCTCGCCTTCGCCATGTGGACGGCGCGCACCGAAACCGTGCTCGGCATCAACGCGCTTTTATTCGCCGCTCTGGTTGCGGCAACCGGCGCGCTGTTCTACGGCGCGGCAGAAATCTTTCGCCGCACCCAACACCAGGTGTCGCCACCGTAGGCTTTACTTGCGCGGCTTCTGCTTACCGGCGCCCCTGCCGTTCGCCTGCTTCACAGGACGGCGCGGCGCCGTCAGGCACTCCTCGCGCACGATCCACTCTCGAAACCCTTCTTCGAACTTGTCGTGGTTCCTGGGCTCCTGGAACCATGCCGAGTGACGCCGCGCTTCGTAGCGGAGAATGCATTCCCATGTGTTGCGAAGCACATCGTCGTTGCCAAGAATCGCGTAGTCGTAGATGGATTCGACGAAGTTCCAGGTCATAAACGCGAACGCATCGTACTGCGCCATCTGCTCCGGCGTTTTGCCTTCGTGACCCACTTTGGCCAAATGCGGGTTCTCGATAATCAGCTTTTGAATTTCAAAGTACGTTTGATCGAGAGTCGCATAAAAGGTGTCCCGCTGGTCACGCCGGGAAACGGCAATCGACCACGGAATACCCGCCGCGAGCACCACTGTGCCCAGCGCGATAAAAAGGTTCGCGAGAGCGAGAATCTCGGCGTTCCAGTGCGACAGGAAATGAACGGGGTGCATTACGCCACCTCAACACTCAAATTAACTTGGGACGCTCGGGAAGGTTCTCCATCATCGTAGCAATCCTGGGATCCGCGGGCTGCCGCGAATAGACGTGCGTATAGATGTCTTCCACCCACTCCCGCACCAACGTCTTTGCAATCGCCTCCGGAAGATCACGACGATACACCATCAGGTCCATCGCAGGTGGCGTGTTTCTGGAGAGCGGCGGCATCAGGTAGTCGAAACCCTCAACCTCCCGGCAGCCTAGATTCCGATAGAACCTCTTCCTCCGCACGCGGTCGTCCCGATCGGCAGAAGGAAGCTTTTCGGAATCGACCTCAGCCAGCAGATAGCGCCCCGCCTGGGGCGGCATCTCCACCAGATGCCGGAACAGGAATTGGCCAAGCCCATGCCCACGCTGCTCCGCGTCGATCGCCATATACTCCAGCAGGCATGCATCCGACTGCGTCAAATACAAAGAGATCGAAAATCCAGCAACAGCGCCGCCGAGAGTGACCACGAGGAAAAGATATTCCGGCCTCGCAATCATCTCGGCAAGCTGGGCGTCCGGCTTGCGTTCGCTGCCTGGAAGGGCCGCTCGATAGATGGCCAGCAACGCCTGAAACCCGGGATCCTCCGCGGATTCCAAACGTTGCACAGCTAACATCTTCGAGTCCGGGCTGGCCATCGCGAACTCCTTTTACTACTTCACGTTTTGATCGATCTGCTTTTTCTTATCGATAAACGCCTGTTGCGCCCGGGTGATCGTATCCCGCGCAAACTGCGCATTTCGCCAGCCGCGCACTTCCACGCGTTTGCCTTCGAGGTCCTTGTAGATCGAGAAGAAATGCGTAATCTCCTTCAAAATGTGCGGGTAAATATCCGAGTACTCCAGCACATTGTCATAGCGCGGATTGCCATCCCCCACGCAAAGGATCTTCTCGTCGCCTTCGCCCTGGTCGATCATATCCAGCGCACCCACCGGCCGCACACTCTGCACACAGCCCGGAAAACTCGGCGTATCCACCAGCACCAGCACATCCAGCGGATCGCCATCATCCCCCAGCGTGCTGGGAATGAACCCATAGTCTCCCGGATAATGCACCGGCGAATACAAATTCCTATCCAGCCGAAACACATGCAGTTGCTTGTCGTACTCATACTTCGTGATGCCATCGAGCGGAATCTCGACAACGCAGTTCACCAGATTCGGGGCATTCTTCCCGACAGGCAGTTCAAGGTAGTTCGGCATAGGGTTCAGCATCTCGTTTCGTCGTTAAAAAGCAGAGGGAATTGCAAGCTCTTCGTCACCGGCAGCTGCAACATCCTGGGGTAATCCTTTCGTTTCGGCGTCGCGAATGATCGAAGGATCTGCCCCTCTACCAGTCTACAATCCCCGGATTGAGCAACCCGCCACCACACAAAGGGGTGATGCCTGCACGCCTCGCGGCAAGCATCATATAGAGACCGGCAGGACCGCCTGCACCAACCTGGAAATCCACGTCCAATGTTTCACTTGTCTTACCTGGAGAGAGAGAATGCAAGCTGCAACATCCAGAAAGCCCCGCCAGGCCCTGCTTATGCTGAGTTTTTTTCTCCTGGCAGCTCTCAGTGCCCCGGTGGCGCGTGCTCAGAGACAGGGCACGGTAACCAAGTCCGCGGAAATCTCCGCCTTTGCCGGCTTCACCAACATCGATTCCGATTACGGCGACCGCAATAGCGGCTTCACTCTCGGCGCGGACTACACACGCTTCTTTCACTTTCCCGTCGCACCTTCGTTTGAAGTTCGTGCCAACCACACCTCCGGCATGTCCCTTACCGAAGAGTCCATCCTCTTCGGCCTCCGTTTCGAAGCCCCCATACACCGGTATTTTCATCCCTACGGTACAGCCCTCATCGGCGGAACAAAAATCATTTTTAAGGTGCCACCCTACCCCACCTACACCTACGACCAGACGTCCGCCTATTCCCTCGGCGGGGGCATCGACATTGACGTCGCCCGCAACTTCCGGGCCAAGTTCGAGTACCAGCAGCAGTTCGAAGACTTCGGCCCCAACTACCTCCACGACGATTTCACCCTCACCCCTCACGGATTCACCGCAGGCGTCGTATACCGCATCCCCTTCAAAGCGCGTCAGGGCTACAAATAAGTAGCTCTTCCACTCAAAACTCTTCACTCACAACTCACGACTCAACACAGGCCCGGCCACCGCGCCCCTTACCCTGGGTTCGGTCCCGTAGCTCATCTGTCATTCCATCCAGAAGCCTCACAACCCGCGATGCTACCCTTAACCCTGGGAGCATAACCGCTTGAACCACGCTTCAACCTCCGGCAACATCTCGACCAGCCGTTTTGTCCGCGCCTGCCTCCGCCAGCCAGTCGATCGCACTCCCGTCTGGTTCCTCCGCCAGGCCGGCCGCTACATGCCGGAGTACATGGCCGTCCGCCGCCACCACTCTCTCCTCGACATCTGCCGCACACCGGACATCGCCGCCGAAGTCACCATCACCGCGGCCGAGCGTCTCGGCGTGGACGCGGCGATCATCTTCGCTGACCTCCTGCTCCCGCTAACACCCATGGGCCTCGACTTTGACTTCATTGCCGGCGAGGGCCCAGTCGTCAAAACTCCTCTCCGTACCCTGGAGCAGGTGCAAGCCCTCCGCACCGACCGCGCCGACGACCTGCAATACGTCGCCCGCGCCATCGAAAAGGTCGCCGCCCACTTCGCCCCACCGCGTGCAGACGGAGACCAACTCGGCATCATCGGCTTCTGTGGCGCTCCCTTCACCCTCGCCAGCTACATGATCGAAGGCGGCAGCTCCCGCAACTACATTCACGCAAAGAGCATGATGTACGCCTCAGGAGTGCCAGTCCCCCCACAAAATCGTCATCCTGAGCGAAGTCCCGTGGCCTCATCGCGGGACGTAGTCGAAGGACCTGCCACGCCCTCCGCATCACCACAACTGCTCGAACCGTTCAGCCACGACGCAACCTCCGTCACGAGCGCCACCTCTGCCGCCTGGCCTTTGTTGATGGAAAAGCTCGTCAACCTCCTCACCGCCTTCGCCCAGCAACAAGTCGAAGCCGGCGCGGACGTCATCCAGGTGTTCGACTCGTGGGCCGGCGCGCTCAGTGTGCAGGACTACCGCCAGTACTGCCTTGCCCCCACCACCGAACTCATCCGCCGCATCCGCGCCATGGGCGTCCCCGTCATTTACTTCGGAGTGGACACCGCATCGCTGCTTCCCACCTTCCGAGAAACCGGTGCGGATGTTATTGGCTTAGACTGGCGCGTCCCGCTCGACGAAGGCTGGCGCGCGGTCGGCCACGGCACCGCCGTACAGGGGAACCTCGATCCCATCTCCCTCTTCGCCCCCGAAAACGTCCTCGAAGCCCGCGTCAAGGAAATCCTCCGCCAGGCCAACGGCCGCCCCGGCCACATCTTCAACCTCGGCCACGGCATCGTCCCTGAAACCCCCGTTGAAGCCGTCATCAACGTCGCCAACTGGGTCAGGCAGTTCGGCAAATCCACAACCGAACCTGCCAGCGAGTCGGCCATCCACGCCTAACTAGCCTCGAAACCCGTGGCGACCTTTGCGTCTTTCCTTCGCGCCCTTTGCGTTAAAGCCGTTGCTTTTGTTCCCGCTCACCAGTCCACAAAATAATTCCGAGCGTTCCCATCCCCCAACCGTCTTTCCCCATAGATAGAAGGGCAGCGTGGTCGAGGAACTCAGATTGGCATTACCGGTAACGCACACCACCAGTTCGGACATCGATCTGGCGGCACTCGTGGACACCTACTCCGCGCTCCTCTTCCGCGTCGCTCATTCCATCCTTCGCAACCGTGCTGAAGCGGAGGACGTTGTACAGGACGTTTTTGTCCGTGTTCTCGAAAACCGCAGGTCGCTGATGGAGGTCCGCGACATGCGTGTCTGGCTGGTCCGCATCGCCTGGAACCGCGCTCTCGACCGTCGCCAGCGCATCCGGCCCGACCAGATGGACGACCTCTTCGCCGCCACCCTGATCGGCCGCAACCTGCCCGCCGACCAGGCCATCGACGAGCACCGCCGCATGAAATCGGTCTTGCAGGAAATGGAACGCCTACCGAAGAAGGAACGCCAGGTGCTGCTGCTGGCCGCCCTCGAAGAACTCAGTACAGCAGAGATGGCAGGCATCACAGGCCGCAGCGAATCGGCAGTCCGGGCATTGTTATTCCGCGCCCGAACCCGTCTCCGCGAACGCCTCAGCAAGGGAGGAAACGCATGAACCATGCTTCCGAACACGACATCGACCGGGTCCTCACGGCCCTCCGCGACACCGAGCCCAGCGAGGGCATGGAGCGCCGCATCCTTCAGGCTCTGGAAAGCCGCACTCCCGCCCCTTCAGCCTGGTTCCGTTGGACCTCACCCATGCAATGGAGCCTGGCCGCACTCGCAACCGCAGCCCTAATCTTTGCCGTCGCGCTCACTGTCCACAACAGCCGTCGCTCCGCGCCGAGCATCGCGCAATCGCCGATGCTGACACCCTCTCAAAACCCTGTCCTCTCGACCCAAGCGCGGCCTTCGCCATCTGTCATCGCGACCGGAGCGCAGCCTCCCCTTGTCATCTCGACCGGAGCGCAGCGCAGTGGAGAGATCGCAGCATTTCCAGAAGCAAGCGCTACCCATACTCCCGCGCTCCTGAAGTCGGCGGGTTCCACGCAACCAGCCTACCCACCCCACGAGCTCCTCTGCGACTGCGACCGTCTCGCCATGGCCGAGATGCAGGCACCCAGCCACCCCTCTCCGGTCATGCCGCTGACAGCGCAGGAGCGTCTCCTCCAGCGCGTCGTCCACAACGGCGAACCGATGGAAGTCGCAGAGCTTGAGTCTTTTGAAGATCACAAATTCCGGGCTGCAGCACCGGCGAAAGAGGAAGACGCTGTCAAAGGTGCTGTGCAGAGCTTCCTCAGGCGCCTCGCCGCTGCGGAAACCCTGAATCCTACCGCTCCCACTCCGACACCCACTTCCAATGCCACGCCCGATACCAGCTCTAACGATCCAGATCTCCCGGTAACATCACCCGGCAATTCCAACTAAGCGTTAAGTCATTTCCTTTGCTCCATGACACAGAGCCGATGACCCTAATGCCAGGTCTGCACAGACCAACGACAAAGCGATTTCGAACCAATACAAATAACCAACGGAGCCACATCGTGAAAATCCACCGCCTCATCTTCCCTGCACTTCTCGGCGCTGCCTTCGCAGCTTCTCCCCTCACTGTTGTCGCGCAAGATAAGCCGGCGGAAACAGCCCCCCAGGCACCCGCTGCCGAGCACAGAAGTGGCAGGGTCTTCGACCCCGCCATCACAGACTGTCGCAAGCAGCCCAATCGGAGCTATGAGATCGATTGCACACAGGCGCTGATGCAAACGAGAACCATTTATCTAGCTAACGAGACGCAGCAAAGTGACGCCAATGAAATTCTCATCGCCATCCGCAATATGTTCGATCCTTCGATGAAGATTTACCTTATAGCGTCGAAAAACGCCCTTTCCATCACCACGTACCCTGCAGAGCTCGACCGTATCCAGGCCTTTATCAAAACCCTCGACATACCTCGGCCGACCTATCGCCTTACCTTTACGCTCACCGACTTCGACGGCGATAAGCGCATCGGCACGCAGCACTTCAACATGGAAGTCGTCTCCGGCCAGCGCACGACCTTCAAGCAGGGCAGCAAAATTCCCGTAGCCACCGGGACGATGCAAGACTCCAAAAACGGAGCAGCAACACAGTTCACTTACCTCGATGTCGGCATGAGCTTTGACGTCACGCTGAGTGACATCGCCGGCGGCGCCCGCTTGGACTCCAAGATCGAGCAGTCCAGTGTTGCGCCGGAACCAGTCAGCATCCTGGGTGTCAACGAACCCATCATTCGCCAGTCCGTCATCCAGGGCGCCTCATTCCTCACGCTCGGTAAGCCCGTCATTCTGGGCTCGGCGGACATCGCAGGTTCCACCCACCATCTCGACATAACGGTGCTGATGGAGCCGATTCGCTAGTCCAGACGCGCATCAGGAAACTCCTCCTCGATCCAATAACCCGGGTATCAATAACCCCGATCGCTATCACCTTGACGCGGCTCGTATAATCAAACCAGCAGCAGATCGACGAAAGCCCGGCCCGCGCCGGGCTTTCGTATTGGGAGAGAGGGGATAGCATAGACAAATCGATGAAAGAAGCCATCCTCCTTCTCGCCCACGGCACACCCGACGTCCTCGGCGAGATGGCCGAATACCTCGCCAGAGTCACCGCCGGCCGGCCCATGCCTCAGGCCGTCATCGAAGAACTGCAACACCGCTACGCCGAGATCGGCCTTCGTGACGAACCGCTTCCCGAGGGCCCGCCGCTCACCCGCTGGACGCTCCGCCAGGCCGAACTCCTCGCCGTCCAAACTGGCAGCCCCGTCTACGTGGGCATGCGTAACTGGCATCCGTTCATCGCCGACACCGTCGCCCACATGAAAGCCGACGGCATCACTCACGCGCGAGTGCTCTGCCTCGCTCCGCAAAATTCCCGCACGTCGACTGGCCTCTACCGCCGTGCCCTTGACGCCGCCGTTGACGGAGCGTTCACCTACGACTTCATCGCTGGCTGGTCGCACGAGCCGCTGCTCGCCGCAGCCTTCGCCGAGCAGCTCCAGCCAGTCCTGGCCGAAGCCCGCGCCGCGCTGGGGACCCAAGTCCCTGTCCTCTTCACCGCCCACTCCGTTCCCTGCCGCACCATCCGTCCTGCAACCGCCGAGCAGGCAGCCGAAGGCAGCGGCGCGCGACCCGGCGCGGCGCCTGCCGCCGATGGTCTTCAAAATTATGGCGCAGCCGACGCGGGCGATCCGTACCCCATCGAGTGCAAACAAACGGCCGCCGCCGTGGCTGCTGCACTCAACATCCCGGAAAACGCCTGGTTCTTCGCCTTCCAGTCGCAAGGCATCGCCGGTGCACCCTGGCTCGGCCCGACGGTAGAAGACACTCTGAAAGCTCTCGCCGCCGAAGGTCACAAGGGCGTCGTGATGCAACCCATTGGCTTCCTCTGCGACCACGTCGAAATCCTCTACGACATCGACATCAACTTCCGCACCACAGCCGCCGACCTTGGTCTAACCCTCTATCGCGCACCCAGCCTCAACGACTCGCCAACGCTCATCAACGCTCTCGAACACGTCCTCACATCCGCATCCACGACACCATGATCATTTCCCACCACCAATCCCGTGGCGAAACTTTGCTCCCTTCGCGTCTTTTGCGTTCAGCCCCGCGCAGCGGAGCAGAGGCGAGGGTGTCCGCATGAAGATCGCGATCATCGGCGGCGGTATCTCCGGCCTCACCGCCGCCTACGAGTTCGAACTCGCCCGCAAGCGCGGCGCCGACATCGACTGGCAGCTCTATGAAGCCAGCGACCGCCTCGGCGGCATCATCGAAACGACCCGCAAAGACGGCTTCATCCTGGAAGGCGGCCCCGACGGCTGGGTCAGCGAAAAGCCCTGGGCACGCGAACTGGCGAGCGAGCTTGGCCTGGAAGACCAACTGATCTACTCCAACGACGCTACGCGCAAGACTTACATCCTCAAAGACGGTCAGCTTCTTCCCATCCCCGACTCCATGCGCCTCATGGTGCCCACGGACCTTGCCGCGCTCGACTCTTCCCCGCTTTTCTCTCCTGAGGCCAAGCGCGCCTACGCTGCCGAACCCGCCCGCGCCAACGAGCTCAAAGCCTCCGCTCCCAACCAGGACGAATCTGTCGCCGACTTCACCCGCCGTCACTTCGGCGACGAAGTCCTCAACACCCTTGCAGCTCCGCTGCTCAGCGGAGTCTTCGGCGGCGATGTTCACAAGCTTTCCGTCCGTGCGGTCATGCCCCAGTTCGTCGCCATGGAGCGCGAGCACGGCTCCCTCATTCTCGCCCTGCAATCAAAACAGCGCCTGGAGACGCCAAAATCGATATTCACCAGCCTCCGAGACGGCATGGCCACCCTGACTGACGCCTTAGCTTCTAAACTCCCGCCGGAGCGCATTCATGACAGCTTTCTTGGCGAAGCACCAGGTAAGGCAAACGATGGCTGGCGGCTTTATGCGATTGGCGTTCACTTCGTGCCGCCGCGGGGTAAGCCCTACCCATCTGCAGGCCCTTTCGATCACGTCATCGTGACGGTCCGAGGGGAGGCCCTCACGAAGGCGCTTTGGTATGTGGACCATGATCGTAAGAAGCCGCCTCCAAAACAAAGTGCGGAACAACTCGTACCTGCCGACGCCAGCTCCGCCATTCTCGCCGCTTTCGCCTGGTCCGCCGAAACCGCATCTACCTTCACTATCCCCACGGGCTTCGGCTACCTGGTCCCATCAACCGGCGATCCCACCCAACTCCTTGCCTGCACCTTCGTCGACCAGAAATTTCCCCATCGCGCACCCGGCAGAGGCCGCATCCTTCGTGCCTTTTTTGGCGGTCGCGCTGCGGAAACCCTGGCCTCAGCCAGCGACGAGCAGATCGCCGCAGCCGCCCTTCACCAACTGCGCCAAACACTTGGTTCCATCCCTGAACCCACTCATACCAACGTCCGCCGTCTCCCCAACTCACTCCCTCAATACGAGGTTGGCCACCCAGACCGCATCGCCCATTTGGAAACTCTCGTCAGCCAGCAGCCCGGACTTCACCTCCTCGGCAACGCCTATCGCGGCGTCGGTCTCCCGGACATCATCCGCGATGCCCGCTCTGCCGCCAGACGGATCGTCTCAGAAGCTACCTCCTAGAAATTCTTCCTGAAAACTTGCATCCGATCTTCTTAAGTAGTATCTAAGATATATCTTTCGATACTTCGACAGAAGGAGGATCAATTGTTCCAAGACTTTTTTCATCATTCCCGACATCCTCACCGCGGCAGTTGTGGCCCGCGCGGCCGTGGAGCTGACGAGACCGGCGCGACCGCCGACACGCGCGGCTTTGCCGGACGCGGCCCTTGGGGACGCGGCGGCTTCGGCGGCGGACGCGAACGCCTCTTCGACTCCGGCGAGCTCCAACTCGTCATCCTGAACCTGCTCAACGAGCGTCCCAGCTACGGCTACGAGCTCATCAAGGCCATCGAAGAACGCCTCGCCGGCGGCTACGCACCCAGCCCGGGTGTCATCTATCCCACTCTCACACTGCTTGAAGAGCGCGGCCTCGCCGAGGTCGTTTCATCGGAAGGCAATCGCAAAACATACGGCATCACCGAAGCCGGCAAGGCAGAACTGGCCGCCAACAAGGCCCGCATCGAGGCCATCTTCGAGCGACTCGACCACAGCGGACAACGCTTCGGCCGCGAGCGCTCGCCGGAGATCATGCGCTCGTTCCGCAACCTGGGCGAAGCCATCCGCAGCCGCATGATGCGCGGAGAAAACCTCACCTCCGAGCAGATCACAAAGATCGCCCAGGCCATCAATGACGCAGCCCGCGCCATTGACGGTATCTAACCCGCAATCGGGCGCAAATCCGCGGTTTGCGCCCGCTCACGCCCCTCATCGTGCGACATAACCAGCGCGCGCCTGCACCTTGAGCCCTTCACCCTCTACTCCGATCGTTACCTTGCGAAACGTTCCGTCCCGCTGCGTGTTCGTAGAGTAGTAGCCAATCTCATACAGAGATCGCAGGTCGGTGGCAATGGACGCAAAGATAGTCTTCGCATCCTGCTGGCGAACATCAAACGACCGTCCTCCGCTGGCCTCGGTCAGGTGGTCGAGCACACGCATCCCATAGCGATCGCGAGCATTCATGTCCTTCTCTTTATGCTCGGTCGTCCGCACGGCATAGATCAGTGTGTCCGCTCCCTGCGCGGCCGTAATGGCGTCCAGCAGATCGTGTTCGCTTGAGTTCTCTTCCCCATCCGAGAACACGATCAGCACTCGCCTTCGCCCTCGTTCGGCCGCCAGCTTCTCTTGAATGGGAAAATAAATGGCGTCATACAGCGCCGTGCCCAGAACGCGCTCTTCCTTCGGTCCAAGCTCGGGGAAATTCATGTCGCCCTTGTTGAACCGCTGAACACCCTCCACAATCTGCTGGCTCGATGCGCTCCAGTCGGTCACCATCCGTAGATGGTTGCCGAAACAGACGGCAAACGCGTGGTCCCTCGGCTCCATAACCTCGCGCAGGAACACTTCGATCTCTTTCTCATGTTCTTTGACGAACTTCCCCTGGCTGTCGCTCGCGTCCACAATCAGCCCAATACTCAACGGCAGTTCACGCTGACTGGCAAAGTACCGCACCGTCTGCGCGGCCCCGTCCTCGCGCACATGAAACACCTGCTGCGCCAGCCCCGTCACAGGCTGACCTTTCGCATCGCGCACAAGTACCGACGTATCGATCAGGTGGCTATCCACGCGAAGATGATACGCACTATCCTCCTGCGCTCCGGCCCCCACTGCCATCAAGACACAGCCCACCGCCAAAACTAATCGCTTCATGCTCTCTCCATACGCACTCATCCCACACCATGTTCCCTACTCAGATCGTCGACCTTAAACCTTCGCGAAACCTGCCTCCCTTCGCGCACTTTGCGTGAGCGCTCTACGTTCGCAGCCACAAGCGTAAAATGGAGCGTATGGGAATTACCCGCCAGCAAGCTCTCGACTGCTTCGCTTCCGACGACCTTATCGGCATCGGCATGGAAGCCGACGCGGTCCGCCGCCGTCTCCACCCCGAAGGCGTCGTCAGCTACATCATCGACCGCAATATCAACTACACAAACTTCTGCACCGAGTACTGCACGTTCTGCGCCTTCTATCGGCCGCTGAAGGGCAAGCTCGCCGCCGAAGGCTACATCCTCGACTTCGACACCATCTACGACAAGATTCGCGAGACGCAGGAGATGGGTGGCACCGGCGTGCTGATGCAGGGCGGCATTCATCCCGACCTCAAGATCGACTGGTTCGAAAGCCTCTTCTCCGGCATCAAGCAGCGCTTCCCTTCGATCTGGCTGCACTGCCTCTCGGCGTCGGAAATTCTCGCCATCGCCGAGTACTCCGAAATCTCGCTGCATGAAACCATCGCCCGCCTCCGCGACGCCGGCCTCGACTCTATCCCCGGCGGCGGCGCCGAAATCCTCGACGACGAAGTCCGCAAACGCATCGCCCGCCTGAAGTGCCGCACCGAAGACTGGGTCAGCGTCCACCGTACGGCACACGCTCTCGGCATGCGCACCACCGCCACCATGATGTTCGGTGTTGGCGAGACCATGGAGCAGCGCGTCAATCACTTCGAAGTTGTGCGCAATCTGCAGGAAGAAACCGGCGGCTTCACAGCCTTCATCCCCTGGAGCTTCCAGCCCGGCAACACCGCTCTGGGTGGCCGCGGCTGGGACGAGGCCACCAGCGTCGAATACCTCAAAACCCTCGCCATCAGCCGCATGTTCCTCGACAATATCGACAACGTGCAAAGCAGTTGGGTCACGCAGGGCCTCAAGGTCCTGCAGATGGGCCTGCGCTTCGGCGGCAACGACGTCGGCTCGGTGATGCTCGAAGAAAACGTAGTCCGCGCCGCCGGTACTTCGAACTGCACCACCGAAGAAGAGCTACGCCGCATCATCCGCGACGCCGGCTTCAAACCTGTTCAGCGTGACACGCTCTATCGCACGATGTTCCTGAACTAGGTGAGCAAAGGATGCGAATTCTGAACTGAGAAGAGTTGATTGGGCCAGATCTGTTGGTGGGAATACCGTCGCCTATGCCGTCTTCAATCCCGCCTCTTTAATCGCTGCCGCAATATCCGCTTCTTTCACCCCACGCTTGCGCAGACTCTCCGCAAGCACCGCTACATGCGTGCCCGGCAGCTTTTGCAAATCCTTTCGCAAACCCTGGCTGATGTAGAGCTTGATGAGCGATTGATAACCCGACATCCCCAGCATTGGCGCGATCTCTTTGAGGTCTTCAATCACGCGCGCCGGAATACGCAAACTAATGGAAGTCATCACGCGCTCCGACCTCATGTTTTCTCGCATTCGTTCACTCGCCGTCTTCATACAGTCTCCTCTCGCTGGGCTCAGTCAAGCGTGCTGAGATAATCCGGACCACGTTTTCATCGCGCTCGACATGCACTACAAAAAGCATGGCGTCATCAGCGGTGTACCCGATCGCAGCCATTCGCGGTTCTTCCTCTGTGCCGGCATCGACAAACAAGACGCTCGGATCATAAAAGACTTCGCAGGCATTCTCGAACCGCACACCATGCTTTCGCCGATTTTCTTTCGCCTTGTCGCTGTTCCAAACGAAAACATCTTCATTCAGTTTGAAATACACATCCAACTGTGCCATGTATATACCTTGTGTATACAGCAGTCAATACAATATTAGGTCTCACATATACTCGTCCGATCATATTCGCATCCCACCGTCTTCCTATCGTTCTCCAACCGTCCCGCAGTGGAAGGCTGGCGCTTCGTCCACCGCGACGCCCAAAGCAAAAGTAGACTCCATCCTCCACCCCGCAACAACGAAGACATGCTCTGGAAAAAGGCCAGCTAGCGCACGCGGAAATTGTGCGACCATAACCTCATTCCACCGTTCGAGGTCCCCATGCGCCGCACGCTTGCCGCACTCTTCGTCGTCTTCGCCAGCAGTCTCACTGCTCTCGCGCTTGAGTCCGTTCCCACTGGCGAGTACCACGCTCGCCGGGTTGCTCTTTCGGCACAGCTCAACGGTGGAGCGGCCCTCATCTTCGCTGCCGATGAGGCTGCGCTCGACTTCGATCCCTATCGCCAGGACGAGGACTTCTACTACCTCACCGGCTGGAACGAACCCGGCGCAGCGCTGGTCATCGAAGCCCCCGCCGCCAATAACGGGAAGTACCGCGAAATCCTCTTTCTGCCCACTCGCAACCTGCGTCTGGAAAAGTACACCGGCATCAAGCTGGACGCTGCTACTCCCGGCGCCACGCAGCGTGCCGGCGTGGACGAAGTCCGCCCCATAACTGAGCTTCCAGCGGAGCTGGACCGCATTACGGTCGGCGACTCCACGCACAACCTCAACCCCACCGCCGCCCGCCTGTATGCCGCACTGGACGAGCCGCACACGACCGCCGCCCTCGACATGCTCTCTGCAAGCCTCGGCAGCCACCTGCCACCGGCCAAAGACGTCCGTCCTCTGGTCATGCAGCTTCGCATGACCAAATCCCCCGCCGAGCTTGCTCTTCTTCGCAAAGCCGGCGATGCCTCCATCGCCACTCACCGCGCGCTCTTCCAGGCCATCAAGCCTGGCCTGTCGGAGCGCTCCATCAGCGGCCTTATCGACTACAAGCTCAAAGAGAATGGCTGCGAGCGCCCCAGCTACGCCTCCATCGTCGGCTCAGGACCCAACTCCACCACGCTGCACTACTCCGCTAACTCGCGCACCATGCAGGACGGAGACCTTGTCGTCATCGACGCCGCCGGCGAGTATTCCATGTACGCCAGCGACATCACCCGCACCTATCCCGTCAACGGGCACTTCACGCCACGTCAGCGTGAGATTTACGACATCGTCCTGGGCGCGCAGAACGCCGCACGCAAGGCTTTCGTCGCGGGCAAAAGCTACATGGGCGGTACCCTCATGCGCGAGAGGAATGACCCACACAACCTCGATAAGGTCGCCTTCGACTACATCAACTCCCACGGCAAAGACCTGCATGGCGAGCCACTCGGCAAATACTTCATTCATGGCCTTGGACACTCGGTCGGCATCGGCGTCCACGACCCATATGACTACTCAAAGCCTTTTCTCCCCGGCAGCGTCTTCACCATCGAACCGGGAATCTACATCCCGGAAGAAGGCATCGGCGTCCGCATCGAAGACGTCGTCTATGTCGACGCCAACGGCAAGCTGATCGACTTCCAGGACTCCCTGCCGCACACGGCCGACGAGGTCGAGACAGCGATGAAGCCTGTGCATTAGCCCGGAGTCGCCGCGAGGGCCTCTCACCGCACATCAGCCCTCCTCGCGTAAAATCAAAGCATACCTACGCCCGGAGCCCACCTCTGCTCAGCATCCTCCAATCCCTGGCTCTCTTTCTTGCGGCTCCGCGAGGCTTCACTCATTACTTAAAATCCCACTACGGCGACCGCACCTTCCACGATGTCTATCGCTGGAACGCCTTCGACGTTTCGCTTTTGATTCCGTACTTCATCGTCATGATCATCCTGGCGTTCTACGGAGTCCACCGCTATCAACTCGTCTGGCTTTACTACCGCAATCGCAAACGGGAAGCCCACTCGGATAAACCCGCCGCGCGATTCACGGAAGAACAATTACCGTTCGTCACCATCCAGCTCCCCATCTTCAACGAGCAGTTCGTCATCGATCGCCTGATCGAAGCCTGCTGCCGTCTCGATTATCCCCGCGACCGCTTCGAGATCCAGCTGCTCGACGACTCCACCGACGAGACGGTCGAGGTCGCCAGCGCGATCGTTGCCCGCTACGCCGCGGGTTCTGAAGCGCTCGCCGCGCAGCCTATCCACTACATCCATCGCACCAACCGCCACGGCTACAAAGCCGGAGCACTCGAAGAAGGCCTGCGCGTCGCCAAGGGTGACCTTATCGCCATCTTCGACGCCGACTTCGTCCCCCCGCCCAACTGGCTCAACCGCGCAACCTTTATGGGCGTTTTCCATAAAGAAAACGCCGCTGCACAACTGTTCCGGTAACCCGGGCAACAGG
>Ga0206916_1053_pt2 | contig 20283 bp, 23 predicted proteins | sample Alteio_BWOrgHeat_71_FD_152957 | JGI IMG/M metagenome (GOLD analysis project Ga0206916, IMG submission 152957) | Enriched cells from forest soil in Barre Woods Harvard Forest LTER site, Petersham, Massachusetts, United States -... | ecosystem: Environmental > Terrestrial > Soil > Temperate forest >... | reverse complement strand
GGGGTGTTGCAGACGTGAGCGGGGAAGAGCGAGGTCAATACGAAGCTGTCTACCGGGGTCTTGCGGATGATGCTTTGTTACAAGTTGCGATCGACGGAGGTCTCAAGGACGAGGCAAAGGCGGCGTTGCAGGAGGAGATGGCCCGTAGATCGTTGACTGGCAAAGACGCCAAAGAGCTTCGGAACTGGCAGAAGAAGCAGAAACCACAGCTGCCGGCGCCTGTTCGAGAGAGTTTGTTTTTGGGAATGGGCGTCAGGTTCGTCGGACAGAAGTTTTTATCGGAACGGGACAGTCAACGATCTACGGGCCAAGGAGAAAGGGATTTATGTTTCGACCCAGTTTTTCGTACTCAAATATGGGTCTACATTCCCTATTGGTTCTTATCGCATTAAAGACAGCGATCATGGCTTGCCGAAGAAGATCGAAAGGATCAAGCTACAGCGCGATCAGGTATGGCAGGAAATGAGGTGGGACGTGCTGCTCCTGGTCGTGATGGCGGTGATTGGCGTGGTCTATTGGGTTAGATAAACGCAGAGAGGGTGCAGACATGATTTGGCGGCCATCAATCATTTGGTTCGCAGCGCTTTTGTCCTTCGTGCTCGCTCTCGCAGTGCAAGCGTGGAGCGATCGGCAGCCCTGCGAAAGATGGAAGGCTGCACGAGCACTGCACCCGGATTCAAGCAATGGCGCGGGCGATCCTGCAGCGGTCGGTTTTGAACCCTGCAATTTGCTGGTCAATGACGGCGCACTGCCCGGAGTCTGCGCGTTGGGTGGATTGGTTTCTGTGATCGGCTTTGCTATTTGTCTTGAGAGTGATATTCGGCGGTGGATTGTTTCGAGGCGAGGACAGACGCGCGAAAGGGAGCAGTCGTGATCAGGCGACGGACGAAAATTTCGTTAGTTATCTGGGTTGTTCTCAGCGGCGTGGTCTTCGTGCCGGCGTACGTCAGTGTTCATCAGTGTCTTGCGCGACAAAAGGCCCTCGTCGCTAGCCCAGTCGAACAGACTCCTCAAAATCCTGCGGATGCCGCCTTCGCTTTCAACCCATGTACGATTCTGCATGAGCACGGGCCCCTCTGGATGGACCTTTTGAGGCTGGTGTGGTTGGGGATGTTCGTCGCGTTACCCATCGCCGTCGTACGAGACTTCATTGAATGGCTACGCGCAAGGTGCCGGATGCGAGCGAAGGAAGGAGAGCACCCCACCCTTTCGTGATGAAGCCACGAAAGGATGGGCCACCCGGGTTCGTTCAATGCAGGACATGAACGTCCGACGAGCGAAGAACCGGGTTTCCTCTTTGCAGCAAGCCGTCTCTTCGGGAAAGCAATCCTATGGATTGCGGCGACGCGAACGAAATGCTGCGATCTCTCCGCTGCGTCTTCGCAAAGTGCGCGAAGACTTCGGTCGAGATGACAAAGTAATGTGCTGAGGAGTTGTGGACGTGGGCGTGTCTGGGCATACCGTTGATTCAGATCCGGCGGAAGACTTTGGCCGCTTGTATGCGGCGATGTCGGACGAGGAGGTATTGCATCTTGCGGCGGAGGCCGGCCTGACACCTGAGGCCGAGGTCGCATTTGCGGAGCAAGTTGCGGAGCGGGGTATTTCTCCGGAAGCCGTGGCGGCCGAACGCGAACGGCAGGAGCTCGCGAAGCTGCAGGCGAAGGTGGGGAGCAATCCGTTCTGGAGCTATCGCGGGACGGGGCTGAAGTTTCGGGGGAAAGCGTTCCTGTCGAAGGAAGACGAGGAGCGTGGCATCTGGGTGCAGACGCGGTGGTTTGTGATGTGGTGGCTCTGCGTGGTGCCGCTGGGGTCGTATCGAGTGCGGGCTGTGGCAAGCGATCCGCGAGGATATGACATTATGAGCCGGGAGCCGCTGCATCTGGGCCAGGTTTGGACGGGGTTGGGGAAGACGGTGTTGGTGGTTTTGCTGGTGCTTTGTCCCCTGTTGTTGGTGGGATGGTGGTTGACGCGCTAACGGATCGCTGGTCTCTGCGGGGATGACAACAAAAAAGCAAAGGAAAACGCCACGGGCGCAAAGGACGCAAAGGGAACGCCACGGCTGCCGTGGCGAAAACACTGCGTCCGCCGCGCCCGTAGCGTTTTCTTTTCCCGCAATGCACGTTAGGTGCCGGAGCAAAGGAACCGCATCGAAATGACAACCGCCAAAAATGAGCGTGGAATAGCTGCGGAGGAGTTTGAGCTTGGTCAAGATCATTGAATGTCCGCGCGATGCGTGGCAGGGGCTGCCGAAGGTGATATCGCCGGAGGTGAAGGCGGAGTATCTGCGGTCGCTGATCGCCGCGGGGTTTACGCATATCGATGCGGTAAGTTTTGTGTCCAAGGAAGCCGTGCCGCAGATGGCCGACGCGGAACTGGTGCTGGAGTATCTCGATCCGCCGGATGATGTGGAGATCATCGGCATCTGCGTGAATGCGAAGGGCGCGGAAAGGGCGATTGCCACCAATGCCGTCGCGACGCTGGGCTTTCCGTACTCGATTTCGCCGCAGTTTCTGGAGCGGAACCAGAGGCAGACGCCGGAAGATGCTCTCGATCAACTGGAGCAGATTGGGGAACTGGCGTACAAGGGTGGGCAGGACCTGGTCGCCTATATCTCAATGGCGTTTGGAAATCCGTACGGCGATGCCTGGGATATCGACGAAGTGGTGAGCGCGGTGGATTTGCTGGTCGACTCGGGTGTGACGCAGATTTCGCTGGCCGATACGGTGGGTCTCGCGTCGCCGTCGTTGATACGCGATGTGATGAGCTGCGTGATGGGTGTGCATGAGGGAATCGAGGTAGGAGTGCATCTGCACGCGCGGCCGGATGAGGCGGCGGCCAAGGTCCGCGCAGCGTATGAGGCTGGTTGCCGGCGGTTCGATGCGGCCATGGGTGGGCTTGGCGGCTGTCCGTTTGCGCAGGATGCGCTGGTGGGGAATCTGCCGACCGAAGTGCTGCTGGCGACGTTGAAGGAGCTGGGAGCGAAAGTCCCGGAGTTTGAGCCGCTGGACGCGCTGGTGATGAGGAGCGCGGAGATTGGGAAGAAGTACGGGTTGAGCGTGCAATAGGACAGGGGATAGTGGGTAGAGGATAGAGGATAGAGAAGGCTTAGGTGCGGAATGTCGACGATACGGGTTGAAGACGATGGGGCGGTGAGGACGATTACGCTGAACCGGCCGGAGCGAAGGAATGCGCTGGTGCCGGAGATGATGGATGAGCTGGTCGCCGCGCTGGGTGAGGCGAATCGGTGTGGGGCGCGCGTGGTCGTGCTCGCCGGAGAAGGCGAGTCGTTCTGCGCTGGGTTGGATTTGGCGGTGCTGCGCGAGATGGGTGGGATGTCCACCGAGCAGCATCGCGTCGAGGCGGAGCGCGTCGCACGGATGTTTCGGGCCCTGTGGGAGTGCGACGTTCCGACGATAGCAATGGTGCAGGGAGCGGCGGTTGCCGGCGGCACCGGCCTGGCGACGATGTGTGATTTTACGGTGGCGACTCCAGAGGCGAAGTTTGGGTACACCGAGGTGCGGATCGGGTTTGTGCCGGCGCTGGTGAGCGCTTACCTCGCCTTGCAGGTTGGAGACAAAGTGGCGCGGGGGTTGATGCTGAGCGGCAGGCTGTTTGGAGCGGATGAGGCCCTGCGGCTGGGGCTGGTGAGCGAGGTTGTTCCGGCGGCGGAGTTGCAGGAAAGAGTGGCGGCGCTGGCTGCTTCCCTGATGGCGAACTCGCCAGAGAGCCTGCGGGCGACGAAGCAATTGTTGCGCGCGCAGAGGGCTTCAGGGTTGGCGGATGCGTTGGAACTGGCAATGGAGGCGAATGCGGCTTCACGCGAAACGGCGGACTTCAAAGAGGGTGTGGCGAGTTTTGTGGAGAAGAGGAAGCCGGTTTGGCAGGGGTAGGAATTAGGTTAGGTCGCGGAGTGTTGAGGTGGTTTGGGTTTTCATGAGCGCAGAGCGATGAGCAGGGGAGCTTAGAGGAAGAACAAGCAACGACAAAGACGGAAGCAGGTTTCTCCGCTGCGCATCGCAAAAGCGCGATGCTACGGTCGAGATGGCAAATTTGTCGATGCAGTGTGGGGTGGATAACGTTGACGGGGATGAGAGGCCGCTAGACTGTTGGCATGAGTGAGATGGAGCGGATGCTGGAACGCGGGTATGGCGAGACGCCGGTGCGGGTGCGCTATGCCGAAACCGATCAGATGGGCGTGGTGTATCACGCGAATTACCTGGTGTGGTTCGAGATTGGGCGAGTGGAGTTCATTCGGCAGACCGGGCTGGACTACGCAGCCATGGAACGCGAAGGAGCGATGATTGCCGTGGTCGAAGCGACCGCCCGCTATAAGGCTCCGGCACGGTATGACGATCAGCTGCTGGTGCGGACGACGCTGGTAGGTATGCGGGGGCCAGTGGTGAAGTTTCGATATGCCATCGTGCGCGCAGCCGATGAAACTCTATTGTGCGAAGGCGAGACGACGCATATCGTGGTGGGGCGCGATATGAAGAAGCGGGAACTGCCCGAGAAGTACGCGGAGCGTTTTCGGGACTTAATACGTCATATGACAGTGGATAGAACGAATGGATCGAGCGTAGAGAGTAGAGCGTAGAGAAACGGAGCGAAGCGGCAGATGGCTGACACGAAGAAAGTCGCGTTGATTACCGGTGCGAACAAGGGCATCGGTCTGGAGACTGGGCGGCAGCTTGGGAAGCTGGGCTACGCGGTGCTGATGGGTGCTCGCGATGTGCCCAAGGGCGAGACTGCGGCGAAGCAGTTGCGAGCAGACGGCATCGACGCTCGGGCAGTGACGCTCGATGTGACCAGGGCTGACGATATCGCTGCCGTGACGCGGATGATCGAGTCGAAGTTTGGCAAGCTGGATGTGCTGGTGAATAACGCCGGGGTGATGCAGGAAAAAGGCTGGACCCAGAACTGCACGAGCACCACCGATCCGGCGAAGTTGCGGGCGACCTTCGAGGCGAACTTTTTTGCTGTGGTGGCACTGACGAACTCTTTGCTGCCGTTATTGCGCAAGGCCGAAGCCGCGCGCGTAGTCAACGTGTCGAGCATCCTGGGCTCGGTAAGTTTGCAGGCTACGGCGGGCTCGCCGACGTATGGGACGAAGCTGCTTGCGTATAACTCATCGAAGGCGGCGCTGAATATGTTTACGATCCATCTGGCGCATGAGCTGCGGCATACGAAGATCAAGGTTAACTCGGCGCATCCGGGCTGGGTGAAGACGGATCTTGGTGGAAGCGGAGCTCCGATGAATACCGCGGAGGGGGCTGTTACGGAGGTTCAACTGGCGACCCTGCCGGACGACGGGCCGACGGGTGGGTTCTTCCATCTGGGTGAGGCGATTAGCTGGTAGGCGGACCGACGCCCTGTATCGACGGTGGAATCAGCTTATGAGCGCTCACGCAGAGTGCGCGAAGAAAAGCGCAAAGTTCGCCACGGCACCTTTGCGAAACTTTGCTCACTTGGCGGACTTTGCGTGAGCGCTTTTTCTCTGTGAGTGGTGGCGTGCCCGCCGATCAGCCGCGGGATTGCTCCCACGCTTTGGCGTACTTCCAACTCGCGTAGACAGCTTGATAGAGATGCAGGAGTAAGCCCTCACGGCCGTCGAGGAAGCCTCCGCGACAAAAGTAATTCCATTGGAATGTGAGCTGCGGGACGAGCCAGACGTTCCACACGAAGGCGAGCCATGAGCGGCTGGTTCGGCCTTTGGTGATGAGGATCTCGGCGCCGAGGGTGGAGTAGCGCTCCATGTGCTCGATGTAGGTGGAAAGTGTGGGATAGGCGTGGTGGACGAGGTCGTTGTCGAGGATCGCCGTTTCGCCCTGGAAGGTGATGGTCTCGTGGACGGGGCGGTCTTCAAACTGAGCGGTGCCGCGGCGGAAGAGGCGGAGCTTGGGGTCGGGGTAAAAGCCGCCGCGCTTGATCCAGCGTCCGAGGAAGAGGTTGCGGCGGCGAACGAAGAAGGCGTCGGCTAATGGAGCCTCGGTGAAAAGTTTGCGGATCTCCTGTTGCAGTTCGGGAGAGAGTTCTTCGTCGGCATCAAGGCTCAGGACCCAGTCGCCGGTGCATTCTGCGATGGCAAAGTTCTTCTGCGCGGCGAAACCTGGCCAGGGGCGCTCGATCACCCGCGCGTTGAAGCTGCGGGCGATGTCCAGTGTGCCGTCGGTTGAGCCGGAGTCGACGACGATGATCTCGTCCGCCCACTGCACGCTGGTGAGAGTGCGGGGAAGGTTCTGCTCCTCGTTGTGCGTGATGATCGCGACGGAAAGGAGCGGCGCGCTCATACGAGAGTGAGTCCGGGGTCGCTGGTCTGTTCGCGGAGCAAGCGCTCGGTGAGTGTGCGGAGGTCTTCGCCGGTCCTGGGAAGAGTGAAGGCGTGCTGCTCCTCGTTCCACTCGAGCTTGAAGGAGGTGGACTGTGCGGAGATCCAGATTTGCGCGACAGGCGTGTTCGGGGTGAAGACGAATTTCGCCGCGCCGTCTTCGAAGAGGACGTTGAGGACGCCGTTTTTCTCTTCCGTTTCGAAGAGTGGCTCGTCCATGGAGTCTTCAGCGGCGATCAGGGATTGCTTGAGCTGCTCGAGCGCGCGGTCGGACTCGCGGCGGAATGTGGCTTCGTCGATCATGTGGCTAGTTTATAGGACAGGGATGAGGGAATAGGGATTAGGGAGTAGAAGACGGAGGCGTCGGAAAGACGTAGTAGATGATGCCGAGGTAGTCGTCGGTGAGGAGGAAGGTGTCGGTGGCGGTGGAAAGGATGCCGCAGGGGCGGCCGTGGACGAGGGGTTTGCCGGCGTCATCGAGCGTGAGGAAGCCGGTGATAAAGTCCTCGGCTTTGTGGTCGCGGTTGGTGAAGCGGACGACGCGATAGCCGGTGCCGATGCTCGGACGGCTGGCTCCGTGGAGAGCGACGAGGAAGGTGTTTTTCAGAATCGGGTTTGTCGATCCGAAGTAGACGAAACCGAGCGGTGAAGAGTGCGCGGCGAAGGTGGTGTAGGCAGCGGGGACGTTCTTGCAGGAGGCGAGTGGTTCTGGGACAGGACCGAAATCGGCGAGGTCTTTGTTGTCGTGCACCTGTGCGGCAAGATTGGTGCCGGCGGCGGCCACTCCGGCCTGGCTGCCGTAAACCGAGTCTGAAGCGGCAGGCGGTTGAGGCGGGGGGCTTTTGGTGGCGTTGGCGGGATTGCGCACCGGTGCGCCGGCGGGTTTGGGAGCGATGATCTTGTCTTTGGGGCCGTGGTCCGAGGGCAGCGGCGTGACGTCGTGGATGGGGTATCCGTTGCCAAAGTAGCAGGTCGGCCAGCCGTAGTTGGGCGCGGTGGCGGAGGTGATGGGGCCGGGGCGGCGGTTGGAGTCGAACTCGAAGAAGGTGTCCTCGGGCAGGCGCTCGCCGAGATGATCGTCGCCCATGTTGGTGGCGAAGAGAGAGCCGCGGTCGAGGTTGGGAATGTATTGCAGATCGACCGCGTTGCGCAGGCCATGCGCGAGGATTTGTTGATGCGAGCCATCAGGGTCCATCACGATGAGTGACGCGCGCACGGCTTCGCGTTCGCGGCAGTAGTTGCAGGAGCTTCCGGTGGTGATGTAAATCCGCGTCGCTCCGTGCAGTGTGGCGACCGCCACGGTGCGGGTCAGGTGCCAGCCGCCGTACTTGTAGTTGAGGCCGTAGTCGGGGAAGCGGATCAGCAGCTCTGGCGGCGTTTTGGGTGCCTTGTCGCCGGCGTTGTATTTGTAGCGCACGAGGCGATCGGTGAGCGGAAGGTAAAGCCAGGTCTGGTGGGCTTCGTCGGTGTAGAAGGCGATGTTGTTGGGGTTGCGGAGGTGCTGGAGGTACGGGATGACGTGGGTGAAGGTGTGGGTTTCGGCGTTCCAGCCGTCGAGGATATAGACGACGCCGTTGGTGTTGTCGGCGAGGTTGACCATGCTGGTGACGAAGATGCGGCCGTCGGGGGCTTGGGCGAAGAAGCGGGCGCGCTTGATGCCCGTAGCGGCGACGGCAATGTCGAGTTCCGCGGGCAGTGAGAGAGTGATGGATTTGCCGGGAGCGTAGGTGAGAGTGTGCGGAGTCTGTTGCGCAGCGGTCGTGAGGGCAAAGGCCAGGAGCGGAAGGAGGGAAAGACGCATTGGTGTGTTGGACGTTCCTATGGTGGAGGAGGATGCGTGGGGTGAAGTTGGCGGCGTTATTCAGGGTTGCGGTGGGGTGAAACAGGCAACGACAGAAGCAGGTCCCCTGCGGGGATGACAACGAGAAGAGCAAAGGCTGCGATCTCTCCACTTCGCGCTACGCGCTTCGGTCGAGATGACAGGATTTGGCTATTTGGTTTTGCAAGGGGCGTTGGGGGCAGTGGGCTCGTAGTGTTGGGTGGATTCGGAGTAGAGGAAGGGCTGGCAACTGAAGTTGCGGAGCTGAGAGAGCAGCATGGTGCGAGAACTCGCCAGGGGGTTCTGGGAGTCTTTGGGGGAGACGTGGCCGGTCCCGGTGACGAGCTCGAACTTTTTCTGCGGATCTGCGGGGTCGGGCTGGAACCAGCGCTGGGTGATGTCGCAGCCGGGCCTGGTGTTATGTGGGATCTGTTTTCCGGACGAAGTCGCCGTGCACTCGCGCGCCGTCGATTCGAAGCTGATGGTGATGATGGGCTTGCCGTTAACGATGCGGAGATGGGCCTCGTTTTCGGTGTAGTTGCCGGTGAGTGAGCCGGTGGAGGCGTGGAAGATGGCGCGGTAGCGGTCCTTCTGGATCATGGAGCGTGCGGTGCGCAGCCAGGTGGTGGGAGTGATGGTTCCGTTATCGAAAGGCGTGGCGTAGACCAGCGAAGCGACGCGGCGCCAGTTGCCGTCTACCGGGACCAGGACGGCGGTAACGAGGTGCTGGTCAAGCTCGACGGTGAGCAGAGCGTCGAGGTCGTCCGTGGTGCCGATAGGGACGAGATCGAGCGTGATGGCGCGGGGCATTGGGATGTGGCCGTGCTGAAGGTACTGGTTCGGCGCTCCAATGGCCGAGAGCGCGCCGGCGCGGGTGTGGTCGTCATCGAAGCGAAGCAGGCGGGTGAGGGACTGCGGCGCTGGAACTCCGTAGTTCACCTGCACGAACTGGATGGCTCCAAGGCCGCTGCTGGCAGGGACGATGGGAACGGGCGCGACGACAGGGGCCGGCGGTGGCGCGGTGGGCGGTGCGGAGCGGCCACCGTGCCTCTGTGCGAGAAGCGCGGGGGTGGATAGTACGAGGGCGATGACGATAAGCCTGATGCGGAACATGGATGCCATCAAAGGATAACAACCTGAGAGGCGGAGTGTGGTTCCAGAGTTGTTGGTGGGAGAGTTTCCCGGGGGGAATCTGCGGTGCTGCGCTCGATAGCGATGAGGGTGAGGGCGATGTACAGGAGCGCTGTCGAGACGGCCGCGACGATGTGATCAAATACTCCGCCAATCCAATGTGCGGGCGTCGCGAACTGCGTCGGGAGATGAATGAGTTTTGCGAGGCCGCTGGTTGCCCAGTTCGGACAGGCTGAGAGAAGCACGACTGCGGCGAGCGTAAGGACGATACCGCGCGACAGACGCTGGCTCACATCGAGCGCGAGGAACTCTTCGTTTTTTGCAGGTCGCCGAATGATGACCAATGGGATGGCCAGTGCAAACGGTAGCAGAACGAAGAAAATGGCGAGACCGCCCGGCCATTCAAAGAGCAACTCTCCGATGATGGGATCCAGAAGTCCTAAAAGTGCGGCCACAAGTGTCAGGAGGACGATCGCACCAACGCATGCGACGCCAAGCATAAACGTCGTGGTCACGAGATGTGACTGGTGACGAATGCGATGCCATGCACGTTTGGCGGAGACCGGTTGCTGCTCTTGCGCCTGTACCGTGAGAGCGGCAACCAGCATGTAGATGAGAGGCACACTCACAATCCCGATAAGCAAAAGGATTATGAGGCAACTAGTTGCCAGCGCGCGCGGAAGTTTCGCAATCGAATCTGCGTCCACGAAACCAAGAAGTCCCGATACCATCGGAAGCGCAGTAAACAGCAACGGACGTTCGCGAAAGATCGCGAACGTCCGTCGAAGGATTGGCGTGAGAGGCATGGGTGGCACGGTATACCTCGGCTCTCGCCGCGGAGGAATGGGTTAGAAAGGGATGTCTTCGTCGGTGATGCCCTGGTCGGCGTAGTCGGGTGCGGGGGCTGCTGCTGAACCGCCGCCGTAAGACGCGGTGTTGGATTTCTGATAGCCGCCTGACGAGCGTTCACCGCCGCCTTCACCGCGACCGCCGAGCAGGGAGAGGTCGTTGACCAGGATTTCGGTCTTGTACTTTTTCTCACCGGAGGTCTTGTCGTCCCAGGAACGGGTCTGGATCTTGCCCTCGACGAAGATCTGCGAGCCCTTTTTGACATAGTCGCGGACGATTTCTGCGGTCCGCTGGAAGCAGACGAGGTTGTGCCACTCGGTCTTGTCGGCCCAGTTGCCCTGCGCGTCCTTGGCGCGGTCTGCGGTTGCGAGCGAGAAGCTGGCGACGGTCATGCCGCCTGCCGTGGTGCGGATTTCGGGGTCCTTGCCTACATTGCCCAGCAGGAATACTTTGTTGACACCTTTTGCCATTTTGCTCTCCGTAATTCTGTGTGATGGTGAGGATAGCAGACTGGCGGGGGAGGAAATAGGGGCAACGACCTACGATTAGGGTTTAGAAGCGGCTCCGGGTTTCGGAGGTTCGGTGCCTTCGGCCGGCCGGATAGGCCAGGTACGGCCGACCACGGCGAGGGCGCTGTCGAGGGTGCCGCCGGGCTGGACGATGTCTTCATCCACCGGCTGGATGACGCGGATGACGCCGTGGGCGTCGGCGATGATGAGGAACGGGAAGTCCTCCGCCGCGAACTGGGTAAGCACAGCGGGCGGGACGACGACGGTGGGGGTTTCGGCGAGCATCTCGCGCGGTGTGGGTTTTTCGGGCGGAAGGTCCTTCGCGGGTGGCCCGTCCTTTGCTATTGGCCCATCCCTGACGGGTGTCCGCTTTGGCCTGGGTGGCAAGGTCTCAGCCAGCAGGGCGTAAAGGTAGGCTTCGCGGCCTTCGATCAGGAAGACGCTCTGCGGTAAACCCGGGCCAAGGCTGACGCATTTGGCGCACCAGTCGGGGAAGAGCAGCAGGGCTGTCATGGCGCCGTGGGCGGGAAGTTCGGGCAGTTTGTTCGGCATGCTGAGCGCGTCGAGCAGGCTGATGGGCGGCAGCGGCTTGCCGAGGAAGGCGTAGCGTTTGCGGGCGGAGGCGATGGGAATGGCATCGTCGGGCACCAGACTTCGAGGGATCTCCGCATCGAGGAGCCTGACTGTGATTGCTGCGGCTTCGGGTTGATTCGCGAGTTGTTGCAGCGCGGCGTAGGCGAGGCCGTCGGCATAGAGTTCATGGAGCGATTGAGGAGGCGTCGCTAAGGCAGGATCGGCCTGGCCGTTCTCGGCTGCCTCCATTTTCATGGCGGAGTGGAGGAGCGTGAGCCTGATCTCATGCAGCAACAGCGGCTGACGCGCCGCGTTGAGTGCGAGAGCGTCGGCGGTGTAGAGGAATTGCATGTAGTCGATGGCCTCGTCGATAACTTCCGCGACGAGGGTGTCGTAGGGTACGGCGCCGAGCATGGCCTGGGCGCCAGCGAGAGCGGATTTCTCGTCTTTGAGGTGGAGTTGGGCATCGATCTGCATTGCGTAAGCCTGGTTGAGGAGCGGCTTGGCGGGCGTGTCGGCAGAGATGTAGAGTGCGGTGGTTTGAACGACGGCCGGCCATGACTGACCGAGGGCGCAGAGACGAGCGAGGTCGATAAGGGCATCGCCGATGAAACTTTTGGGGTCGCGCGCGTCGCACTCCGTCGCAGCCTGTTTGATGGTGACCTGAAGAGCCTGCTTCTCGGTGTCCGACCAGTTAACGATGGAGTGGCGGGTGACTTCGAGCGGATGCATGGCACCGTCGTAGGCGGCTTTGGGCGAAAGCTGCTGCGGGGCGTGAGTTGACGGTTCGGGGGCCTGTGGCTTTTGCGCGAGAGTGGCGGCAGGAAGCAGGATGACGGCGAGCAAAGCCTGGTGGCAAAAGGATGACATGGCTTACGGATAGACTCGGCGATGCTTGTGCTGGTCACCCACGATTGCGGTTGCCGATGAGTTTGCTGATGGCCAGCAAGAGGGTCAATGTGCCAGTGGGGAGGCAGCCCATCGCCAGCATCAGCATCAGCCATCCGCCGTTGGTGTGGGGTCCTTGACGGGAGACTCCACCGAAGACGGTGTACATCAGGGCAGCGGCGATCGCTCCCGTGAGGAAGATCGCGAGGCCGGTGCGGAGAAGTTTGCGGGTGTCGGGAGCCATAAAAGCAGAGTGTAGTGGGTAGAGTGTAGAGGATAGTGAAAAGCGAAGTGCGAATGCAGGCACATTCGCCTAGCGATAAGCGGAGAGCATCGCGTAGACGATGACTCCAGTGACGGAGACGTAGAGCCAGATGGGGAATGTCCAGCGGGCTAGTTTGCGGTGGGCGGGGAAACGGCCGGTGAGCGAGAGGAAGAATGTGATCAGGATCATCGGCAAGGCAAACACGCTGAGGCCGATGTGTGAGATCAGCAGAGCGAAGTAGGTTGTGCGCAGAGCGTGGCCTGCGCCTTGGAACCGCATGTCGCCGTGCAGGGCGTGATTCACGATGTAGCTGACCAGGAAGAGGCTCGACACGATGAAGGCCGCGAACATGCTGTTGCGGTGCGGCTTGATCTTGCCGTGCTTGATGAAGCGGAAGCCGAGTAGAAGGAAGATCGTGCACAGCGTGTTGAAGGTGGCGTTCAGCGCAGGGAGAAATGCGAGTTGGGTTCCCGCAACATCCGCGGGCTGGTGGTAGTAGACCAGCCAGGCGAGGAAGAGCGATGCGACGACGCTGATAGCCACGATCAGGAGGATGATTGACGGGGGTGTACGGGCTTCGGCGCGTTGGTCGGAAGTGGTGGTCATGGTTGGAAGAGCAGGCGTCCCTGCGCGTTGAGGATCATGGCCAGCATGAGCAGCGGCAGGTACATGACCGAGACCTTGAGAAGGTTGCGGGCGAGGACACGATTTTCAGTGGCGGCCGGGTCGCGGAGGATGCGCGCGAAACGGATGGTCGCGTAGAGATACCACAGGCCGAGCAGCGTGGCGACAATGGCGTACGGCAGACCGGTGACGTGCAGCCAGGTGAGCCAGAGGCTGGTCGGGATCATTAGGACCGCGTAGAAGAGAGACTGGATGACCGTGGAGCGGGCGGCGTCGCGGATGTCGGGTTGGGTCGCAGTGACGCGGACGCCTGCGGCGGCGTAGTCCGAGCGGTAGAGCCAGCCGATGGCCATGAAGTGCGGGAACTGCCAGACGAAGAGGATGGCGAAAAGCGCGACCGCGGGCCACTCGATCACGCCGCGTACAGCGGTCCAACCGATGAGCGGAGGGAGCGCTCCTGGGAAAGCTCCGATGAAGGTGTTGACCGTGGTGAAGCGCTTGAGCGGTGTGTAGATGGCGACGTAGCCGATCGCGGTCAGCAGCGTCAGCATGCCGGTCAGCGGGTTGGTGACCCAGGCGAGATAGAGCGAGCCGGCGAAGGTGGCGAGGAATCCGACGATGAGGCCGTGGGCAAGCGAGATGCGGCGCTGCGCCATCGGGCGGTCGGCGGTGCGCGGCATCAGGCTGTCAGTGTTGCGCTCGAGGGCCTGGTTGAGGGCGGCAGAGCCTGCCGTGACGACGGCGATCCCGAGCAGCGCCTCCACGAGGCCGATGTGGAAAGGCGAGATGCCGCTGCGCAGCGATCCGAGGTAGAAGCCGGCGCCGGCCGTGATGACGACCATCGTCGAGACGCGAAGCTTGAAGAGGGTGGCGTAGTCGGCGAGGAGCGTGCTGCGGGGGCGGGCGTGAACGGCCGAAGATGTGGCGGTGAGAGGCACTGGTACTAGGATATCGCGAGTGGGCATTGCGTCGGGCATCGGATTATCCGCGTCTCACACAGGCCGTCACGAAGCATGCGCCGAATGGGTCGCGGCAGCACAGGCGGAAACAAATGCTGCGATCTCTCTGCTACGCACCGCGAAGTGCTGCGATGCTTCGGTCAAGATGATAGAGGTTTATAGTGCGGGAAAAAGACGCTGTCAGGCTTTGAAGCTGGTTAGTTTCGCGGGCCTGAAGTTTGAACCGTTGCGTTGACTGCCATCTGTGGGGAGACTAATTTCAAAGTATGACGGTGAGCCCCCAATATTTCGCGGAGCATTACGACGATATCGCTTCTGCCGTGAACAACGGCGAAACGGTCGAGGTTTCGCTGTCGGGGAAACCTGCTCTACGACTTGTTCCCTCGACGGCGAAGCAAGTTCCAGAACACACGGGTTCGCGTGTACTCGGGAGTGGCACGGCAGATGTGCGTTTTCTCCTCGATAACTGGGACGAAGTCGATCAAGAGTGGCGGAAACTGTTCTCGGCTTAGTCTCAGGCATTGGGAATCGTGAGCTTCGCGATTGTGGCCAGTTGCATGAAGCTGGTGCCTTCGTAGATCTTCCCGATCTTGGCGTCACGGTAGAGCTTTTCTACGGGGTAGTCCTTGACGAAGCCCGCACCGCCGAAGACTTCGACGGCGAGTGACGCTGTGCGTTCGGCGACTTCGCTGGCGAAGAGTTTGGCCATGGCGGCTTCCTTGAGATACTCCGTTCCCGAGTCCTTGAGCCTTGCGGCGTTGTAGACGAGGAGCCTTGCGGCTTCGACCTCCATCGCCATGCGCGCGAGTTGAAACTGCATGGCCTGGAAGTCGGCGATGGGTTTGCCGAATTGCTTGCGCTCGCGGGCGTAGAGGGCGGCATGTCTCCACGCGCCGGAGGCCAAACCCAAAAGCTGCGCGCCGATGCCGATGCGGCCTTCATTGAGCGTCTCGATGGCGATCTTGTAGCCTTTGCCGGGCTCGCCCATGATGCTGGTCGCAGGCAAGCGGCAGTCTTTGAGGATGAGCTCGCAGGTCGAACTGGCGCGGATGCCGAGCTTGTCTTCTTTGCGGCCCACCGAGAATCCCGGCGTTTCTTTTTCAACCAGAAAGCAGGTGATGCCTTTGTATCCGGCGGCTGGGTCGAGCGTAGCGAAAACGAGGAAGAGGCCGGCTTCGAGAGCGTTGGTGATCCAGAGCTTCTGGCCGTTCAGCACATAGTCGCCGTTCTCTTGAACGACGGCGCGGCATTGCAGCGCGAAGGCGTCGGAACCGGAGGCGGCCTCGGAGAGGGCGTAGGCACCCGTGAGTTTTGTCGCCAGGGCGGGAAGATACTTTTGCTTTTGCTCGGCGTTGGCCCAGCGCATCAGGGCGGAGATGACGAGGGTGTTCTGCACGTCGACCAGGACGCCGACCGCGGGATCGACGGCCGAGATTTCTTCGACGGCGAGAACGGCTTCGAAGAGCGTGCCCGCGGCTCCGCCATACTGCTCGGGGATCTGGATGCCCATCAGGCCGAGATCGAAGAGCTTGCGCAGGAGTTTGGGATCGAACTTCTGGGCTTCGTCCATGGAGCGGACGAGAGGCGTGATCTCGGTGCGGGCGAAGTCGCGGACCGTGTCGCGGAAAAGGACTTCGTCGGGGGAAAGTTTGGTGAGGGGTGTCATTAATCGAAGCCGGGACCGCGGCTGCTGAGTTTCGCGGCACGGTGTTTCTTTTTCAGGCGCTCGTCGTTGGGGCGGAGAAACCATAGGAGCAAAAGGCCGCTGTAGACGATGGCGTTCACAATGGTGCAGGAGAGCTCAGCGAACTGGCGCATCGCGACCGAAGGGACGTGAGTTTTGTTTTCGATGGCCATCTGGACGAGGCGTCCGGGGAAGCCGAGGTACGCGAAGATGACGTTGATGGTGCGAGGGGAGTTCTCGTAACCGAAGGTCATGCCGGCGCGGACGGCCAACGCGAGGCCAGTGCCGACGATCAGGAAGAAGCCGATGGTCATAGCTCCAAGCCACCATTTATGCGGTGGAGCGGGGGGGACCGGGATCAGGTTCAGCTTATCGGGTGTGGCTTTCCGGCTGATCATAAAACAGGGGGCCTCGATGTTTCCCACACTGCGGGCTTCCAATACGCAGGATTCCCATAGCTGAGCGGGAGGTACGTGAGCACTGCTCAGTGTAGAAGAAAGGACGCCGCATTTGCACGAATTGTGCGAAGGGTAAGCTGGGCAGGTACGCGGGAACTGGCGGGAATCAGGGGTTTGGCTTATACTTTGGGCATCGGTAGAGCTGGAGCTTCTTTTGCTGTGCCGTGGATGAGGTCCGTCTTCAGCAGCGCAAGCGTGAAGGTTGTCCAATTCGGTGAGGGCAGTCCGCCCGGTGGTCCTCCTGGAAGGACAGAGGGCTGGCGCGCTGTGACTCGGGTGCTCCGAAGTTGCGCGAGCGCGTTTCGAGATGATTTTGTAACGACAGTTTTTCCGGACGACTGCGGGATTTGCGGCGGTCCGATGACGGCGTGGAGTGCGGCGCCGGTATGTACGGCGTGCGTGGAGCGGGTGGGGCCGCAAACTGGCGCGCTGTGTGAGATTTGTGGCGAGTCCCTCGGAATGGAGTCGGCGCGGTTTGCGGCGGCGATGGGAGTCAACGCGTGCACGCTGTGCGGGCTGGCTCCTCTGGACTTTGCCAGGGCTGTGGCGTACACCGCCTATGACGATGAGCTGCGAGAGATGCTGCACCTGCTGAAGTATCAGCGGGTTGTAGCACTGGCTGGTAAGCCGCTCGGTGAATGGCTGGCCGCCGCGGTGATGACCTTGGCGGCCGATGCTGCCGCGGAGCTGACCGTGATTGCTGTCCCGCTGTTTGCAACGCGGGAGCGTCAGCGCGGTTTCAACCAGAGCATCGTGCTGGCGGACGCCGCCGTAGCTCGGCTGAAGAAAGCCTGGCCGGGGCTGGCGACCGCGCATCGAGCCATGGAGCGGGTGCGAGACACCGAAGCCCAGTTCGGGTTGACCACCCATCAGCGGCGTAAGAATCTGCGCGGGGCGTTTCGTGTTGTCGATGCGGAAGCGGTGCGCGGCAGGGAAGTGCTGCTGGTCGACGACATCATGACGACCGGCGCCACGGCGAGAGAATGCGCGCGGGTCCTGGTGCGAGCGGGAGCGGCGAAGGTCTGGGTTGCGACGCTGGCGAGAGTGCAGGCGGAAAACGTTGTCGGTGTCGTGATGTGGGATGCAGTGGTAACACCTGGTGCGGCTACCGGGTTTGTGTAGATGGAAGCAGATCCCCCTACGGGGATGACAACAAGAAAGGCAAGAGCAACGGCAAGAGGTAGAGGACGCTAAGGACGGTCGCAAAGGGAAGCAATGCTGAATAACTTTGGAGGACGGGAATGCGGACAGGGAAGATGAGAAACGGGAAGCAGGGCGGGCGACACCACACGACGCATCCGGTGCCGGGGACGGCGCGGGCGGAGGCGATCGACATCCGCATGGGCGTATTTCGACAGCCGGCCATGCAGACGCCGGTGCTGGTGCTGAATGCGAGCTATGAGCCGATCAACATCTGCGGCGCGCGGCGGGCGCTGGTGCTGGTGCTGAAGGGTGTCGCACGCACCGAGGAGGAGCAGGGCAGCGTGCTGCATTCGCACCGCATGATGATCCAGATGCCGAGCGTGATCCTGCTGCTGGAGTATCGCCGCATTCCGCACCAGACCAGGGCGCTCTCGCGGAAGAACATTTTGCTGCGCGACAGGAATACGTGCCAGTACTGCCAGGTCGTGTTGACCGCGGCGGAGTTGACCCTCGACCACGTGGTCCCGCGGTCGCGCGGCGGTGCGTCGACATGGGAGAACCTCGTCGCGTGCTGCAAGGAGTGCAATCGGAGAAAGGGTTCGCAAATGCTGCATGAGTTGACCGAGATGCGGTTGCTGCGGGAGCCCAGGCCGTTCTCACTGCATACCAGCCGGCACATCATGCGGATGATTGGCAGTGCGGATGCGAACTGGAGAAAGTATCTCTATTTCGAGAATGAAGCGGCGTAAGAGCACAGGGCGCTGGCTCTTGATTGCCGCGGCCGCGGTCATCGTGTCTGCCATCGGAGGAGTAAAGGCTTTCGAGGTGTGGACTGATGACCAGACGTGCGCTTGTGCAACGCCTGAGTTGGAGGCGTGGACGATCTGGAATCCGTTTCGTGCTCGGGAGCCCGAAAGAGTTTCGCAGGCTTATGTTCGCTCGCTCGTGAGTGGGGAATGCAGCAAGTTGCCTACGACGATGTTTGTGTCAGTCGAAGCTCAGAAGTCGGCTTGTGCGCTTCGGTATTCAGTGAAGGCCTGGTCGTTGCGCGCGGAAGAGACGAGTGATGGGGGCAAAACCTTTGCTTACGCGGTGGGATATGAACCGGGAGATGCTGAGGCAAATGCTGTGTCGAATCCGCTGTGGGTAAAAGTAGATAAGCGAGATCGTAAATGGCAGATTGCTTCGGTCGATACTCTCTATTGAATAGACGAACGGGAACGTTTTCTTGAAACGGATTGACTCAGCGATGCGGAGTGGTTTTCGGTCGGGCTTTAGTGGCTGGAGTGGGCGTGGCGAAGGACCCGTGGACGCAAGAGGTGTAGGCGTCAAGGAAGTGGTCGCGGAGGGTAGCGTACTCGGCGAGGGTGGCGAACTTGCGTAGCTGCGGCTCCTGGTTGAGGAAGAAAACGCTGGCGACGATGTGCGTGCGGTTGTCGATCAGCAGATAGATGCCCAGGGTGTTGCCTTCGAGTTTTTTGCGGTCGAGTCCGTAGACTTCGAAGCCGTTGAGGCGAGGGCGCAGGGCGAAGGACATATTGCGTGCGCTGTCGTCGCCGCTGGTGAGGATGTGGTCGAAGTTACTGATAAGGTCCGTCTTGCCCTGGACGAACGTGTCGGGGGGAAGCTGCTCGACTTTCACCGTGGCGAAGAAGCCGGTCGACGGATAGCTGAAGGTTACGTGCTCACCGCGCAGGATGGGGACTTGCCTGGGGCCAGTCAGGGTCTCGACCGTGCGGCCCTGGATGCTGGCGGGAAGCTGCGAGGACTCGATTGTGACGAGGCCATCGTCGAATTTGCAGGCCGTGTAGGGTCGCAGCGAGAGATTGACTTGTGCGAGGGCGGCGACCGGCGCGGAAAGAAGGCAAAGAGCAAGCGCGCGCGTGAAAATGCACATGAAGGGAGGGTAGCAAAAGGCAGGGGATAGAGGGTAGAGGGTAGAGGAAAGAGTGTAGAGAAAACGAACAAAGGCAAAATCCCGACGCAAAGGTGGCGAAGGAAAGGCCCGAAGTTTCGCGAAGAAACGGATGACGATCAAGGCTGTTTGGGTGGTTGGGGTTTTTGCTCGGGTGTGTCGGCGGGTTTGTTGGGAAGGTCTTCGCCGTTGTAGTGAATGGTGACGGTGGCGCGGAAAAGCTTGTAGTCCGTGTAGCGAACGATGTTGCGCATGTGTACGTTATTGGAGACGGAGCCGTCCGCGGCGGCGAAGTGCAGGGTGCCTTCCGCCTTGGTGTACGTAGGAAACCAGTATTTGCCGTCGATTTGCTGGTAGTAGGTGGTGAAGGGCGGCTGCAGGTCTTCGTGGCCGCGGCGGGTGTCCTGCGGTACGGTCATGCCGTTGACGACGACGATCTGAAGGTCCTGCTGGTCGACCCAGATTTTGCCCTGGAAGTAATGCTTCCCTTTGACCAGGACCTTGGGCTTGACGTCGAAGACGTAGGTATTGAGCTCGTCGACTTTCTCGCGGCCGAGGTAGGTTAGGTCGTATTCCGGAAGCTGCTCGGTGGTGAGGATGAAGGGCAGGCGGTGGACGATCTCATCAAAGTCGGTGGGCGACATAATGACGCGCTCAAGAGTGTTCTGAGGGGCGAAGGTGACGTGCTCCTCGCGAGTGCCCTTGCCGTCGAAGGTGATGTCGGTGACCTGCATGTACTCGCCGTCAGGCTTACCCGTGTCATCGTCGATGGTGTCGACTTTGACGGTTTGCTTGAAGATGTAGTTCCCGCGTGCGGCCGCGAACGAGCTCTCGCGTTTGCCCATGCGCTCGATGATTTCAGGGACAGTGATACCGGTGGGGGGGGTGGGGTCAGTGGCGCCGAAGCCTTCCTGTGCGGCGAGGGGAGCCGGGCAGGCAACGGCAACCAGGGCGGCGAGTGCCAGCGTGGCAAGCGGAAGACCGAGGCCCAGAGTGGAGGCCGGCGCCGGAAACGGCCGGCGGGCTGACGTGCGGGCGGGGTCTGTTTTCGCGGAAAAAGAAATTTTCATAAAAGTGGAAATAAAACTGCCGCGTTTTACCGCTTATGTAAGTAGACGCGAGTTTACGAAGAAAGGTTCCG
>Ga0206916_1075_pt1 | contig 20379 bp, 17 predicted proteins | sample Alteio_BWOrgHeat_71_FD_152957 | JGI IMG/M metagenome (GOLD analysis project Ga0206916, IMG submission 152957) | Enriched cells from forest soil in Barre Woods Harvard Forest LTER site, Petersham, Massachusetts, United States -... | ecosystem: Environmental > Terrestrial > Soil > Temperate forest >... | reverse complement strand
AATCGGGTTAAGAATACCCAGGTTGAATTTACCGAGATTGACTGCGCCAAAGTTGACGTACGCCGCACCGACGGTAATAGCTGTGAAGAGCAGCAGGGTCCCGAAGACCATGCCGTACTGAAGCGGCGTGACAATATGATGTTCCGCATGTTCCGGGTTAGTGACGTTCGCCGGATCATGATATTCGATGTGTTGTGTGTCGTGGGCCATCGCAGATTCCTTCGTTTAACTGGACCGGTGCTTTAGTGCACGAGGTGGCGGTTGATGAGATAAAGCAGCGGAAACAGAAATAGCCAGACGATATCGACAAAGTGCCAGTACAGTCCGAAGTTCTCAATCGGCGCTACATATCCGGCACTGAACTCCCCTCGATGCGCCCGCCATGTCAGCCAGCCCAACAGCACGATACCGATAATCATGTGCAGAGCGTGCATCCCGGTCATGGCAAAGTACAGAAAGAAAAATATCTCCGTATGCTTTGCCATGTCAGGCATAAGGGGCTTTTCATCGATGCCGTAGGCTGCAGGGTTCACAAACTCCGCAACCGAGAAGCTGGCGCCTGGAATGTGATGGTGCTCCCACTTCTCTTTGTACTCGACATATTTCACGCCAAGGAACACGCAGCCGAAAAATGTTGTCAGCACAAGCATCCAGACCAACAACTCTCTCTTGCGAACCTCCGCGGCCCACACACCCAGAGCCATAAAGAAGCCGGACGAAATCAGCATCACCGTGTTGAAAGCGCCCAGTCGAACGCTCAGTTGCACGGAAGCTACGGCAAACGCGGGGTAGTACCAGTTGCGATACAGCAGGTAGGCGAAAAACAGCCCGCCGAAGAACATGATTTCAGTCAGCAGGAAAAGCCACATGCCGAAGCTTCCGGCCTCGCGCTGCTGCTCTTCGGTCTCAAAGTGATGACGGTGCTGCGGCACGAAGACGTGCGCGTGTTCTTCATGCACCGCGGTCTCATGCGGCATCAGCGGCTGAGCGTCCAGTGCGTGCGTCGATGCGATCGTGTTATCCAACCGTCGTCACCTGTTCTTTCTGCTTTTTCTCGAGCCACTCGTAATCGTAGGCCTCGTAATCCACGATCGGTATCTCGACGAAGTTTTCGGTCAGTGGCGGCGACTGGATCTGCCACTCCAGCCCGGTAGCCTGCCACGGATTGTCGCCTGCAATTTCGCCGTACTTCAGCGACCATCCCAGGTACAGCAACGGCAGCATGTAGCCAATACCCAGCACCGTAGCGCCGGCGGTCGAAAGCACGTTCAGCACCTGGAACTCCGCTGGATACGCATGATACCGCCGCGGCATGCCCAGGTAGCCCAGGATGAACTGCGGAAGGAAGGTCAGGTTGAACCCGATGAACGTCGTCACCGCAGCCAGCTTCGAAAGCGACTCCGGATACATTCTGCCGGTCATCTTCGGCCACCAGAAATGCACGCCCGCGAGGAACGCCATCAACATGCCGCCCACCATCACAAAGTGGAAGTGCGCCACGATGAAGTAGGTCTCGGTAAGGTGGATGTCCATGCCCAGCGAGCCAAGAAATACGCCCGTCAGACCGCCGATGGTGAACAGCCCCATGAAGCCAAAGGCGTACAGCATCGGAGTCTCAAACGTGATCGACCCCTTCTGCAGCGTGAACGCCCAGTTGAATATCTTGATGGCCGAAGGCACCGCCACCAGCATGGTCAGCAGGCTGAACACCAGCGCCGAGTAATTCGACACGCCCATGATGAACATATGGTGCGCCCACACGAAGAACCCGAACAGCGCGATCGCCACCGAGGAGAACGCGACCGCCGTATACCCGAACACACGCTTGCGGCTGAAGGTGGAAATCACCTCCGAGATCACGCCCATGCCGGGCAAAATCATGATGTACACCGCGGGGTGCGAGTAGAACCAGAACAAATGCTGGAACAGCAGCGGGTCGCCGCCCTTGGTCGGATCGAAGACGCCGATGTTGACCGTGCGCTCCAATACGACCAGGACCAGGGTAATCGCCAGCACCGGCGTACCCAGCACCATCAGGATCGAAGCGGCATAGTGCGACCACACGAACAGTGGCATGCGGAACCACGTCATGCCTGGCGCACGCATCCGGTGGATGGTCACGATGAAGTTCAGGCCGGTGAAGATGGAGCTAAAGCCAGCGACAAAGATCGCCATCCCGGCTGTGATCACATGCGTGTTCAGGTAGTGGGTCGAGAGCGGGGTCGTAAACGTCCAGCCCGTATCCACGCCGCCCAGCACCAGCGCCGCCAGCGTCAGCGCACCGCCGACAAGGTACAGATACCAGCTCAGCAGGTTGATCTTCGGGAACGCAAGGTCTCTCGCGCCCAGCATGATCGGGATCAGGAAGTTGCCAATGGTCGCCGGCACCGATGGCACCAGGAACAGGAAGACCATGATGATGCCGTGCATCGTAAAGAACTTGTTATACGTATCCGACGACACCAGGTCAGGCTGCGGCGTCAGCAGTTCCAGCCGGATCATGCCGGCGAACGCGCCACCAATAAAGAAGAACACCGTGATCGAGATCAGGTACAGCATCGCGATACGCTTGTGGTCGCCGGTCAGCAGCCAGCTCAACAGGCCGTGCTCCGCGGTGATGTAATTCTTCTTCGGAATCGTGGCTGTCGCCTGGTCGGGCAACCGGACGATAGTGTTGGACACTGCGTTGGGTAAGGTACTCATGGCTTCACCATTTCGGGCGTTACGGGCGCCGCCTGGTTGGACTGCGATGTGACTTGTGTCTGTTGGACGCGATAGTTCGTTTGCAATGTCTTGATGTATTCCACCAGATCGATTAAACCGTCTTCGCTGATCTGCCCCTGATACGTCGGCATGATCGGATTGAAGCCCGCCGTCACGTGCGACGAAGGATTCAGGATCGCATCACGCAGGAACGCTTCGTTCACGAGCACTTGGCTACCGTTGGTCAGCGTCAACTTCGAGCCGTACACGCCCGCGAGATTCGGTCCCCGTGCGGTTGCCGTCCCGTTATGGCATGCATTGCAGTTCATGCTCGCAAACAGCCGCTCGCCGTTCTGTGCCAGGCTCATGCCGCTGGTCGATTGCTGCGTCCACTTCTCGTAGTCCGCGGGAGTCATCGCGGTCACTTCGCCGATCATGCCCGAGTGCTGCGTTCCGCAATACTGTGTGCAGAAAAGATGGTAGGTTCCCACATCCGTTGCCTCGAACCACACCGTCGTATAGCGGCCGGGGATCACTTCGCGCTTCACCCGGAAATCGGGAATCGAGAAGCTGTGGAACACGTCCTGCGAGATCATCGTCAACTGAACCGGCCGCCCGATGGGCACGTGCAGCGAATTGATTTCGTGCTGCCCGCCGGGATGCTCGGCCTTCCACATCCACTGCTTGCCGACGATGTAGATGTTCATCGAGTTCGCGGGCGGGTTATAGATGCGGAAGTACAGCAGCGCTCCCCACACGAAGCACACCAGGAACAGCGCCAGCGGAATGATGGTCCAGGTAGCTTCCATCAGCGTCGAGCCTTCGACCTGTGTGGCCACCGGATTGCGCGAGCGCCGATAGCGCAGCGAGAAGCCAAAGATCAGCGAGCCCACCAGGATCAGGCCGATCACGGTCAGCAACAGCAGAAAGAAATACAGCGCGTCCATCATGGGCGCGATCGTCGACGCCTCGGCCGGGAACAGCGCGGACGCGTGAAGCCACTTAATTAGAAACTGCCATAGTACTGGACTAATATGCATCGTCAGCCTTTACCAAGTCGCTAGCCTTTATGAATTCCGCTCTTGTCGTCATCATTAGGTTCAGAATTGTCATGGTGGTGCGCGAGGCGGTAATCCCGCCGGAACATCAGAAAAATAAAGCCACCCAAACCTGCCACCGTCACCATCCCACCCATCTGCACCACATGCGCAACCACCAGCGAGTGCTTATTGGTGCTTGGGTCGTAGTGATAGCAGTAGGTCAGAATGTTGGCGACCGGTGATCCAATCTTGTTGTCCGAAGCCTCAATCAGCCCCAGCATCATGTCTTTCGGCGAATACTCTACGCCAAGGTAGTACTGCGCCAGCTTGCCGGTCGGCGTCACGACCTCAAGCGAACTGGCATGCGCAAACTGCGTCAACTTGCCATCCGGCCCCGGCACCTTCACGTAGCCAAAGCCGACAGCATTCGTTACCGCATCAATCGCAGGGCGTTGCCCGGTCAGGTAGTGCCAGCCGGACGCCGTCTCCGGACGGCCATACCGCTTCAAATAGAACGCTTTCTTCGCCGCCGCCTTGGCCGGTGTGTCCGCGGGGTCGATGCTGATGAGGACCACATCGAAGTCCTTGCCCGGATTCATCTTCACCATCTCGAGCGCACTCGAAATGCCGTCCATCTCTTCCGAGCACAGCATCGGGCAATCGAAGTACACCAGCGAAAGCAGGGCGGGGCGCTTGCCGTTGAAGTACGTCCCCAGCGTGACCGGCGCACCCGTCTCATCGAGGAACTGCGCATCCAGAGGAAGCTGCGCATTCAAATGCTGCGCCACGCCAACCTTCTGCAGCACCTGCGGCAACTGGTCGCCGCGGTTCTCTCCCTGGTCCTTATCGCCATAGCTCGAAACCTGAGCCGCAGCCGCTCCGCACAACATCATCGCCACAGCGCACACCACCGCCCTCACCCCAAATCGAGTGCTCATACCGCGGCGCATTGTGTCAACGCTCTGCATGTCTAATCCCTAATCCCTATTCCCTGTTTCTACTTCTTCTCTTTCGCTTCGGCAGCGTTGAAGTCGTTCTTCTGGTTCCGCGCTTCAATGGTTTCGAGCTCAAAGCCGGTACGCGCAAATCCATCGGTCAACGGCGCGTGGATCACGGGGACGCTGTCGCCGGCCATCAGCGTTGCCGGCGCGGCCGCAGCCGGAGCAGCACCCAAACCGCGTTGCGCGATTAACTGCATCGCCACGTTGATCGGGATCCGCGTCACCGTCGCCGTACCCTCGGTGTTGGTGCTGAAGTTATTCAGCAGCAGGTCTTCGCGAGCGTGCAGATCGGCAGTCGCCTGCAGGCCGTCGTCCGCATCCAGCACCGGGGCCGGAAAGGTCTTCGTAATAGCAGCCAGATCTTTTTGCTGCATTTCCGGATTCGGCGTAAGGTCTTCGCGGTTAGCGTTATGCGTGTTACCAGACTGGTGCCATTGGTCCGGCTTGCCATCCGTGTCCACGATCCAGTTGTTGATCGCCTTGCCAAGAACGAAGCATAGGAGGAAAAATGCCACCACCGATGACAGCAATCCGCCCAGAAAGTAGATGATGCCGCTGACGTTGACGTCCTGTGTTTCGTAACCCGGGTGCTCCGTGTCGATCTTCGGAGCGGGGTGCGCCTGCACGCCCTCGGGTTTGCCCATGTCATGTCCCTCAGTGTGCATGTTCAGGCTCCAGCATTTCAGCAAGGTGAGGATCGTTAGTGTTCATCAGCGGACGGCTCATCAGATTTCCCAGATAGAACCATGCCCATGCTGCCAGCACCGCGACCGGAACGGTAATGTACGCGAGAATGCCCACGCTAAAGTGCAGGTTGCGGGCTGCATCCTTGAAGTTCGGCTCGATCAGCCAGAACAGGTCGAAGGTCCGCGCGAACAACATCCAGCAGCACAGCCAGATCATCTTCGACTTCGAACGCTTCAGATCGCGCGACAGCAATAGCGTGAACGGAATCACCCAGTGGAAGACAAAATCCATCGCGCAGATCACCCACCACCCGCCGAGCACGCGGTTCAGGTACCAGGGGATTTCGTCCGGCACGTTGCCCGACCAGATGATCAGGTACTCCGCGAAGTTCAGGTAGATGTTCAGCATCACAAAGCCGAACATAAACTTGCCGAGATCGTGCTGCTCGGTAACGCGCAGCAGCGTCTTCATCGGCTCGGCTCTCGACAGCAGGATGACGGTCAATACACCCAGCGCCAGCACCGCGAATCCCTGTCCAACCAGGAACTGCAGTCCCCACACCGACGAGTACCACGTCACGTCCAGCGACATGATCCAGATGAGCGCGCCCACCGTCATCAGAACGGCATAGGTCAGAATGCCGATACCGCTGAGGTTTTCGCACCGCACGCGCCACTTATCGAAGCTGCGTTGCGTCCCCGCCGCCGGATCGGCATCGCGCTGTAGCGACCACTTCTGCAGGAAGTGCATGATCGCGTAAAACACTCCGAAGATGATGATCGACTGCACGATGAACGCCATCGGGTTCAGCATGGAATGCTTGGCATTGGAAGTGAGCATCTCTTCTTCGCTGATCAGGTGATTACGCATCGCCTGCATCGTGGCGTCGACCGAGGTGTAGTTGGCCCACAGGTAAAGGTGCTTCATGAAAACAGCGATGGGGATGAACGTCACAATGACCCAAGGCATCGTGCGCGCCATGGCTTCCAGCGGACGGCGCAGCAACAGTCCCCACTTACCGCCAGACACATATTGCAGCATCAACATGCATAGGCCACCACCGGCGAGCGTGAACGACATCATCCAGCCCAGCAGATAAGCACGCAGCATATGCACGCGGCCCAGGGGGAAGAAAATAAAAATCAACGAGACGACGATGGCGGCGATGGCAATCACCATCATCCGCTTGCGCCACTCGGCGACCATGGGCGGAGCAGTCAGCACGGTCGGCAGGGTGCGTGGACCGTGGTGGTGGACTGCGCTGTGTGCGTCGTCCATGTGCCCGTGTTGTTCGTGTGCGAGTTCCATCAGTCGATAGCCTTCGAAAACGGTTTCAAGTTACTGCTTCGTCGCACCGGGAGCTGTTGCCGCCGGCGTTCCGGTTGTTGCTGGTTTAGGTGTTGCGGCTGCGGGTGTGTTTGCGCCGGTGATCTTGTCCTGCCCGGGAATCCCATTGTCCTGGCCGTTCGGTGTGCCGTACACATGGGCTGTTGCCGGAAGCTTCAAGGGCTCGACGAACTCATCCATGCCCTGCTCGTGAGCGATCGCCGCCAGCGGTTTCGTCTGCTGGCCAACAAGGTCCGCACCCGACGCATTCTGCGAAAGCTGCAACGCCCGGATGTACGCCACGATCGCCCAGCGGTCCGCCGGAGTGACCTGCGCCGCATAGTCCGGCATCGCGCCATAGCCATTCGTCATCACCGCGAAAAAGTGCCCCAGCGGAGCATTCCGCAGCCGGTCGGTGTGGAAGTCGCCGGCCGGACGATAGCCGCGCTGCACAATCATGCCTTGACCGTTGCCGACACGCGAATGGCAAGGCGCGCAATACACGTTGTATCGCTCCTGCCCGCGCTGCACCACATCCATCGTGACCGGGAAGGGAAAGGTATTGCCCTCCGCGCCATTGTTCAGCCCGGTATAGAAGTACGTATCCTCATGCAGTTGTCCACGCGCCACGGTGTTCTCGACCTGCGGACGCACCGAGCGGCCATCGGCATAGAACGAAGTTCCGCGTTGCGGAAAGAACTTGGGCTGATCGTGCATGTCCTGGCGGCAGCCGGCAAGTACCAGCATGGCAGCCAGCGAACCCACGGCCGAGATGGTTTGCAGACACTTCATCCCTACACTCTTTCCTCTACGCTCTACACTCTGTCTCTGCATTAGTGGTCTACCTCCACAACAGAGGCAGGGGAAAACTGTTCCAGAAATGCCCGCGATTCAGCCAGCGAAAACTTTGGGTCGTGCGCTTCCAGACAAAGAAAGAACTTGTCGGTCGTCGCGCCATCGCGAAAGTTCGGCGCATTGAATACCGGGTGATACAGCTGCGGCAACCCATTCAGCGCGATCATGCCGAAGAATGCGGAAAGCCCCGAAAACAGAATCGTCCACTCATATGCTGGAATAATGAAGGCCGGCCACGAGAACAGCGGCCTTCCCGCAATATTCAGCGGATACGCCCACACCGCAATCCAGGTCTCCATCAGGAACGCCGTCGTCAGTCCCATCAGTCCACCCAGCAGACACACCAGCGGAACCCGGTTCTTATGGAAGTGCAGCGCCTCGGCTGCCTCTTCCACCGGATACGGCGTATAGCACTCCATGCGCCGGTAGCCGGCACGGCGCGCCTGCTGCGTCGCGTGGACCAGCTCGCTCGGCGTATTGAATTCGGCCAGGAGGCCGTATGTTCCTTCTCTGGGCGGCATCAGACAGTCTCCTCGATGACGGTCTCGGCATCGGGGCCGAGCGGTCGCACCTTGGTTTGCGGAAGCATCATCTTGATTTCGTTCATCGGAATCATCGGCGCCAGACGCGCAAACAGCAGGAACAGCGTCGTAAACAGGCCCCATGTCCCGATAAACAGCATGTAATCCCACTTGGTCGCGCGGAAGGTGCCCCAGCTCGACGGCAGGTAGTCGCGATACAGGGAAGTCACGACGATGACAAACCGCTCAAACCACATGCCGATATTGATAATGAACGACAGGATGAACAGCCACGCCACGTTCACCCGCGCCTTGCGCCACCACAGCGTCGCCTGCGGAATCGCGATGTTGGTCAGGATCAGCACCCAGTACGACCAGCCCATCGGGCCGAACATACGGTTCCACATCATGAAGAATTCCCAGTGGCTCGCCGAGTACCAGCTCATGAAGACTTCCATGGCGTATCCATAGGCCACAATCGATCCCGTCGCCAGCATGACCTTCGACATGTTGTCGAGATGCCGCAGCGTCACCAGATCTTCGAGGTGATAGAACTTGCGGATCGGGATCGCCAGCGTCAGCACCATCGCAAAGCCCGAATACACGGCGCCGGCGACGAAGTAGGGCGGGAAGATCGTCGTATGCCACCCAGCCAGGGCCGCCACCGCGAAGTCGAAGCTGATGACCGTGTGTACCGAGAGCACCAGAGGCGTTGAAAGCCCTGCCAGCAGCAGGGAAGCCGTCTCATACCGGATCCAGTGCCGGGTCGACCCGCGCCAGCCCAGCGACAAGATCCCGTAGAAATACTTGGCGATCGGCGCCTTCGCGCGGTCGCGCAGCGTGCCGAAGTCGGGGACCATGCCCATGTACCAGAACACGACCGAAATCGTGGCGTACGTCGAAACCGCGAACACGTCCCACGCCAGCGGGCTGCGGAACTGCGGCCAGACGTTCATCGTGTTCGGATACGGGAACAGCCAGTAGCTTACCCACGGACGGCCCACGTGGATCAGCGGGAACATGCCGGCGCAAACCACGGCGAAGATCGTCATCGCTTCCGCGAACCGGTTGATCGAGTTGCGCCAGGTCTGCTTGAACAACAGTAGAATCGCCGAGATCAGCGTGCCGGCGTGGCCGATACCGATCCACCAGACGAAGTTGATAATGGCGAAGCCCCATGCGCCCGGCATGGTAACGCCCCAGATGCCGACGCCCTTCAGAAACAGCCACGTCAGTACGATCGCCACCATCGTCGCTACGCCGCCGGCCACCATCAGGCCGCCGAACCACGCCAGCGGGGTGTGCCCCGTCAGCACGATGCCCGCGATCTTCTGCGTCACCGAGCGGAAGTTATGGCCGGGCGCAATGACCGCATACTCACCCGTAATCGGGTCGATCATGGGGTCAATGACCGGGTCTTGTAATGGGCTCTTGGTCGCCATACTAAGCAAGCTCCAGCTTCGGATTCGGGTTGATGACACCCGCGGTATAGGTCGTGCGGGGACGATAATTCAAGTCGCCGAGCACCGGATAATCCCGCTCTTCGGCTTTCCGCTTGGCAACAGCGCTGTTCGGATCGTTCAGGTTTCCAAACGAAATCGCACTGGTCGGGCAGGCCTGCTGGCACGCCGTAACGATCTCGCCATCGCGAATCTCGCGAGCTTCCTTGTCAGCCTCGATCTTTACCGCCTCGATGCGCTGCACGCAGTACGAGCACTTCTCCATCACGCCGCGCGAACGTACCGTCACGTCCGGGTTGCGCATGAACTTCAGGCTCTCCTGGTCGTAGTCCTGATCGTTGTACGAGTACAGCAGGAAGTTGAACCGGCGCACCTTGTACGGGCAATTGTTCGAGCAATAACGTGTGCCGACGCAACGGTTATAAACCATCGTGTTCAGGCCTTCCGGCGTGTGGACCGTCGCGCCAACCGGGCAAACCTGTTCGCAGCCCGCGTTTTCGCAGTGCTGGCAGGCCATCGGCTGGAAGTGCGCCTTGGGTGCATGCAGGTCGCCTTCGAAGTAGGTATCGATGCGCAGCCATTGCATGTTGCGGCCGATCTTCACCTGCTCGCGTCCGACGACCGGGATATTGTTCTCCGCGTAGCAGCTCACAATGCAGGCATTGCAGCCGACGCAGGAGTTCAGGTCGATCGCCATGCCCCACTTGTTCTGCAGCTTGTTCGTGCGCGGATCAATGTGGTCGTAGCGCCACGCATCCGGGAACATCGAATCGTCGTGCGTAGGCTTGTCGCCGATCGGGTTGTAGCCTTCCTTCTCGACCATTGACGTCTTCTTGGCGTTGGTTGCTCCACCGTCCTCAAAGCCGTTCGCAAACTTGGGATTCTCTTTCGCCTCGGTCACCGTGGCATAGCGAATGATCGCGCGCTCCATGGCTTCATGGCCAGGCAGCGAGAACGCTCCCTGGTTGTCGAAAACGGGATTATTCAAATCGTGCTGCGCGTATGAGCCGCGGTGCTCGATCGCATGCACCTTGGTGACGCACAGATCGTAGGTTCCCTTGGCGCGCGTGATGTTCAGACCGGAATCCTTGAGAGGCTGGTCCACAGTCCGCAGCAGATACGCATTGAACCCGACACCCGCTCCCACACGGCCCGCTTCGACCCGGCGGCCATGCCCGAGATGCACCGTCACGCTGTCGTTCGGATGCCCCGGAACCATCAGCACCGGCGCAATCACCTTGCGTCCATGCAGCTCCAGCTCGATCGCCTCGTTCTCCTCGACGCCGAGCTTGCCCATGGTGTCCATGCTCATCAGCGCGGCATTGTCCCAGGCCATCGACGTCACCGGCTTGGGCAACTCCTGCAGCCAGCCATTGTTCGCGAAGCGTCCGTCATAGAGCGAAGGATCGGGCTTGAACGAAATCTCGAGTCCACCTGCGCTTGCAGGAGCAGCCGAAGCATTTGCGCCGCCACCACTCGGCGCGCCGACAGACTTCGCCGTAAACGACGTGCCCGCGACCCATCCATCATGCAGGGCCTTGCGCCAGCCGGTGACGAAGTCGCCAGTGATGTAGGTCTTCGCATTCGCCACAACAGCGTCATACGCACCGGCGGAAGGATCGATCAGTGCCTGCAGAACGTCGTGCGCGCTCTTGCCGCCGTACATCGGCTCGATCATCGGCTGGATAATCGAAATCGTGCCGTCATACGCGCGGGCATCCGACCAGCTTTCAAGATAGTGCGCCTTGTTGATGTGCCAGCTCGAATAGAAGCCCGTTTCATCAAGATGCGATCCCAGATGCACCGTATTGGGCACATTGCGGAACGCGGTCGCAAACTCCAGGTCGGCAGGCGCGGTATACAGCGGATTCACGCCCAGCATCACCAGCCACTGCACCTTGCCGGCGTTCATGTCGGCAACCAGCGTCTTCAGGTCCGCGCCTTCTTCAGGAGCTACGGGAGCAATCGATGGAACGTACGTCACCGTTTTGCCAACCGCACCCAGAGAAGCATTCAGCGCATGCGCCGCGGCATGGACCGCCGCCGAAGCGGTCGGGCCCGCGATGACGACACAGCGTCCCGAGTGACCCTTCAGGTCCGCCAACAACTCCGTAAAGAACTTCTGCGCATCGGGATTCGAAACCGCCGGAGCGCTGCCACTCGCCAGGCCAGTCGCGAACGCATCCACTTCGCTGGGCTTCAACCCCAGCCTATGTTCCGCCTTATATCCGGTCACCGTCGGCATGGTTTCGACGACGTACATCCGGTTCATCGTCTTGCCTTCTTCGTACCGGTGCCGCTCAGCCCACGCCGCCGACAGCGGGAGATGCCCGGGGAATGTGATGCCTCCCAGAAAATCCGCGTCCAGCGCCAGAATCACATCCGCATCTTCCAGCTTGTACTGCGCCTCAAGATAGTCGCCAAACGCAGCCTTTGAAGCCGCACGGCCAGCTCCACCCGACACTGGCTCATACTGCACGAGCTTCGCGCCTGGATACTTCGCCGCAACCGCTTTCCACTGCGCCGCCAGAGTCGGCGAAGTAATCGCCTCGCTCAGGAAGTAAACACCGCTCCCGCCGCTGGTCTTGCCAATCCCCGCCGCAAACGCCTGCTGGAACCGGCCCCACTCCGACTCGTTGCCCTCGAACCGCACGCTCTTCGAACGGTCAGGATCGTAGAGATCGAGCAACGTCGCCTGCGTGTACGCATCCGACTTGCCCTTCGACATCGGGTGCTCGGGATTGCCTTCAATCTTGATCGGACGGAACGCATCCGACTTCACCAGCACCGGAATCGCTCCGGTGGGGAAGGGATGTGCTGTCGCAAAATACATGGGCTTGCCGAGAATCAAATCCTCAGGCTGCTTGACGTACGGAAAGATCGGCTCATCGGGCTGCTTGGTGCATCCGGCCAGTCCGGCCAGCGCAAAGCTCGCGCCCATCACCTTCAGGAAGCCGCGCCGCGATACCGCATCGACCCACTCGCCCGCTCCCGCCTGGCGCGGAAACTCTTCCTGCATCAGTTCCTGGAACTGCGGCGTGTCCGCCAGCTCATCCAGGTTCTTCCAGTAGCGCTTGCCGCTCTGTCCTTCGAGCTTCGCGCGCACTTCAGCCAGCGTCATCTTGGCCGGCGCGATGGAGGTCACTACCTGCGGCTGTGTCGGTTCTGCCTTTACTTCCATGGCTGCATCTTGCCCTGTCGGTGTCATTTTCATCGGTGGCACACCTCGCAGCTCGAAAGTTCGTTCGGTGTGCGGATTTGATATTGCTCGGTCAAATAGCGGCCGAGATCCATCTGGTTATGAAATTCCTTATAGGTCAGCGGCATCTGCGGGCCCCCGATTGGGCTCACGTCGGAAACAGTCTGCCCTTCACCCGTGGTCGGATGCGCATCGATCTTCGTCCCCGATTGCGACGCTGTACCCTGCTGACCTTCGAGCATTGCCATCTCGATCGTGGCGCCTTCCGGCTTCTTCGTCACGCAGTTCACAGCCTGTGCGGTGGGGCCGGTCTTGCCGGTCGCAGCGCACCATACCGGCTTATCGGTCGAAGGCCCGGCCCACGCCATGTTGTAAATCTCGCTCGTCGGACGCAGGTTCTGCGCCGGGTTGCGATGGCAGTTCAGGCACCACTCCATCTGCAGAGAATTCTCTTCATACATCAACGGCATTTCATCCACGCGGCCATGGCAGCTCGCGCATCCGATGCCCTTGTTCACATGGATCTCGTGATTGAAATAAACGTAGTCGGGAAGATCATGCACGCGGATCCAGTTGATCGAAGCGCCCGTGGCCCAGCTCGTACGCACCGGCTCCAGCATGTCCGCATTCGTCCAGATCTGCGAATGGCAATTGATGCAGGTCTTGGTCGGCGGAATGCCCGCGTACGAACTCTTCTCCACCGAGGTGTGGCAATACTGGCACTGCAGGCCCAGGCCCTCGACGTGGTGTTTGTGGCTGAAAGGAATGGGCTGGTCCGGCCGCTGGCCCTGCCGCGTCACCCACGGCGACCGCTGCAAAGAGTTCAGCGCCACACCAAGCGAAATGACGATCAAGCCCGTCAACACCAGACTCATGCGAGCCAGTGCGTTCGAGTTGCGATCAAAAACTTGCGCCATGAGTGCGTTCCTGCTTCCTTCGCGTCAAATCAAGCGAAGACGGTTGATTTCGGTTGATTGCTCACCCAGCGAATCTTGCCGTATGAGTTTTGCTTCACGATGACCGTGCGTTGGGCTGGTCCGAGAACATACCAAGAAAAGTCGAGTATATCAGCCGATTGTGCAGCGCAAAGTGACCGGACTCACAATCCATTGCCTGCACCTTGCTAATTTCATCGATTATCGAACTTGGATGTTCGCTCCATGAAATCCGGTTCCTGATTCACCCTGAAAACTTCACGGAATTGTCAAACTGACCCAGTATCAGAAAGGTAAATTCCGTCCGAATCCGTCCGAGTTCACCTGTTCAAAAAATTTTTGATGACAATACGTTATTCGCCCGAACTCCTGCCCAGCGGCACGATTGAATCGTCGGCAGAAATCGATTGCGGCCACGTTATGGGCTGATCGGCGGGATCGCGACCCCCTGTTTCGCGGCCCGTACCGCACCCTCGCTTCTGCATGTACTCAACAGCTGTGAGACGACCGCAGCGTCGGCTATATGAAGTTGTTTGCACTCGTCCCGGAAGTCCTTCGCGAACGTAGCAACGGAAGGTTCCCACGGCTTCTTTTCGTTCAGAACTTCGGCGATAAGTGTTATGCCGCGGAGCCCGGTATTGCTCTTCGTCTGGATTTTTTCCAGCAATGTGGCAAGTAGCGCAGCGCGCTTCTCTACCTTCTCCATTCCTGAGGCGACCGGATAGTTCGGAAAAGCCATCACCGCGATATGGATCAGGAACTTCGCATCGTCATAGGAACGCATAGCGTCGTCCGCATAGACCGGATGATCGTAGTACATATTCTTGAAATCCCGCTGCAGCATTGGGATTCGGGCCGCTTCCGAGATCATGCACACCAGCAGAGACAGTGGCAGTTGCAACTGATCATGCTTGATTCCGCTCTTGCGTGAATAGGTCGGCAGCAGAGCAGTCGTTGCCATATCGCGCAGGTAGAAAATCCTTCCTACAACCCCACCGTGGGGCTTGCGCTGAAACGTTCCCAACCCCTGGGCATGATGCCCGCCCCCCAGACTTTTGATTATCTCCGGCTCAGGTCCCTGGATCTTAAGGGCTTTTTTAAAAGCGCCGGTTTCATCGTCGTCCAACAGATAGATTCTATCCGCGCCTTGGAAGCCCATAATGTAGTGGTTCCAGGGATCCATGTAGAGAGTGACGGGCAATGCTCGCAGGGCGACGTCAAGCTGCAACACCTGGCCTTTCGGGTGTTGTTTCAACACCACGTTGCTGCGTACCCAGTCAACGCCGTCCACATAGGGACCCGCATCGCGAAAATCCAGTTTATGAACCACTTGCACCTCCCCACCTCAGGAGAGGCAGTGGGTCGTTGGCCTTGGCAAGCGAATCATACTCCAGCAGTCAGCATCTTCTGCAAATCGCACGACAAAAGAATGGGAGGGCGCTGCCGCTCAACGACGACGCCCTAAATCAGGGCGAGTCCACCTGCCGTACCGATCCGCTCATCAGCAACAGCCGAAAATGCTCCCGCAACTGCCGCACCGTTCGATCAAACGGCTCTACCGAACCATACGACCGCGAGATCATTACCCCGCCCTCCATCACCGCCAGCACATACGTCGAAAGCGCCTCCGCATCGGTACCTTCCGGCAGTCTTTCTTTCACTTGATCGAGACAGAGCCGGATCACATCCATCCATCCCTGAAAATTCTCCGCAATCAATTTGTGCGCCGGACGGTTCTCCGGGTCGATCTCCAGCGCCAGCCGCCCCAGCGGACAGCCATACTTGCTGTCGGTCATGATAATCCGCTCGCGATACCCCGCCAGGATGGCAAAGATCCTTTCCACCGGCTCGTCCGTCGTCGCAAACGCAGGATCGATCACCATCGGCCAGAGCGCATGCAGGTATCCCTCCAGCACCTCGCGCAACAACGCCTCTTTGCTGTCGAAAAAGTGATAAAAGCTGCCCGAGTTCACCTGCGCGTGGGCCAACAAGTCGGCCATGCTGGTCCCCGCAAACCCCCGCTCCCAGAACAAATACCGGGCCGAATGGATCAACCGTTCGCGCGTGGCAGAGGACTTCACCAACCTCGGGGCGGCGGCTGCAACGCTCACCTTCGCCATAATTTTTCAACTCCACACTGCGAAAAGATATTGACACAATCACGATACTCTGTATTTACTTGAACGACCAACCAAGTACTTAGGAGCACTCATGAAAGCCCTCCGCCTCGCTGCCGCGCTTCTTGCCCTCACACCCGCATTCCTTCCCACTATCGCCCAGAAATCCGAGCGCGCCCTGGTCATCGAGCTCACCATCCCGGCCCCGCGAGCCGAAGTCTGGAAAGCTTTCGCCACCAGCGAAGGTCTCAGCACCTGGCTCGCCCCCAACGCCACGGTCGACCTCCGCCCGGGCGGCGACTGGATCGTCCACTTCCCCGGCAGCACCGCCGGCGGAACCATTCTGAGCTTCGTCCCCGAGCAGGAAATCGTCATCTCGGCCCTCGCGCCCGGCAGATTCCCCACGGTCCGCGCGGCGCGCACCCGCGCAGCGTACCACTTTGAATCTCGCGGCAACTCGACCATCGTCCGCCTCACCCAGACCGGCTGGCAGGACGGCCCCGAGTGGGACCGTGCCTACGAATACCTCGCCGCCGGCAACGCCCAACTGCTGGCGACGCTGCACCGCCGCTTCGTCAACGGTCCTCTCGACTGGCAAAAAGAGTTTGGCCCGCCCCCGGCAAAACCCACCAAATAATTTCCCCAATCGGTCTCAAGGAGCGCACAACATGAACATGCACACCCTTAACATCTGGGCCATCCTCGTCGCCACCATCTCGGCCTTCGTCCTGGGCGGCCTCTGGTACTCCCCGGCAGTCTTCGGCAAAGCCTGGCAACGCGCCAACGGCTTCGGCGAAACGCCGCCAGCCACCAATATGGGCAAGGTTTTCGGCATCAGCTTCATCCTGACGCTGATCATGGCGATCAACCTCGCCATGTTCCTCAACGCCCCAACCACCAACACAGCCTTCGGCGCGGCCGCTGGATTCGCTGCCGGTTTCGGCTGGGTCGCGATGGGCATCGGCATCGTCTCGCTGTTCGAACGCCGCCCGTGGAGCTACGTCTTCATCAACGGCGGCTATCTGACCATCGCTCTGACCCTGATGGGAGCGATCCTCGGAGCCTGGCGATAGGCTCGCCGATAGGGGCTGAGTGACAGAGGCTGGGCAATCAATACCAACCTCAACCTTTGTCATCTCGACCGAAGCATCGCGGCTTCATGCGATGCGCAGTGGAGAGATCGCAGCATTCGCACCTGTAGTTGCTCTTGCTTTTCTTGTTTGTCATTCCCGCAGGGAATCTGCGTATTCTTTTGTCGTTGCCTGTTTCCGTAGTGTCACGACTCCCGGGTGGCCCATCCTTCGCGCTTTTGCGAAGGGTGGGGTATCGCGCGAAGCGCGACCGATATAGCTAAGGATCAATGGGCAGACAAGTGCGGACTACTTCGCTAGTTCGCGATACGTATTCTCATGCGCAGGTAGGGTGCGTTCGAATGCAGCCAACGCTTCCTCCATACTCGCATAACGTATTTCTGGACGCGCTGTCTCCTGCTCCGTCACCACGGGCCGAATCTCGACAGCAGAACCTTCCATCAGGTTCAACTCCCGCAGCGCGTCCTCAGTGAGCACGATGGCATAGCCTTCCGAAATTTTCTGCACGCGAGCGACCATGCCACTATTTTACGTTGTTTGTGCCGCAACACTAGAAAAGATCATGGGAAACTGAGACATGCCCAGCCCCAAATCCGGCCGCACCCGCAAGCTCCCCTACGACCCCGCAGTCGCCACCGCCGCGCTCTCTGCCGTCGACCCCAAACTCGCGAAGCTCATCGCCAAAGCTGGCCCGTTCACCCTCCGGCTCCCCGCGCAGCAGTCGCCCTTTGAAGCGCTGCTGCAGTCGATCATCTATCAGCAACTCCACGGCAAAGCCGCGGCTACCATCCACGCCCGTCTGCTCGCCTCCTTCGCTGAAGTCGCCGGTCCCGGCGTACACCCCGATCCCGAGCAAATCCTCGACGCCCCCAACGAGCAGCTCCGCGCCGCCGGCCTCTCGCACAACAAGGCCCTCGCTCTCCGCGACCTCGCCGCCAAAACCCTCGATGGCACCGTCCCAACGCTCGCCCAGATCCGCCGCATGTCCGACGACGCCATCATCGAGCACCTCACCCAGGTCCGCGGCATCGGTCGATGGACAGTGGAGATGATGCTGATGTTCCGTCTCGGCCGCCCCGACGTTCTCCCCACCAGCGATTACGGCGTCCGCAAAGGCTTCGCCCTCACCTTCCAGGGCCTCAAGCCCGAGACCAAAGTCACCCCAGCCCTTCTCGCCACCCCCGCCGAAATGGAACGCCGCGCCAAAAAGTGGGCGCCATGGCGATCCGTCGCAAGCTGGTACATGTGGCGAGCCTGCGATCTCGCCGCCGGCAAACCAAAGGCCTAATCTCTTCGCTCAACACCTCTAAGCTCTTCGCTCATTCCAACCTGAAGCGCCACGAACTCCTGAGATACACCCCGCGCATCTCCAGTTTCCAACTCCCCTTCGCCACCGGCCCCGCCGACGTCAGTTGCAAACGCCAAATCGCCTCACCCCACGAGTGCCTCAACCCCGCATCCGTCAGCGCAATCTTCTCCACCGCCGCCTTCAACACCGCGGCATCGAACCCCAGCACCACGCCACCCACCGTCACACCTGAAGCCGACACCACCGGTTCCTTCGCGCACATAAACGACAGCATCACCGGCGCCTCGCGCGACAGCTTGAACTCTTCCACCAGCTCCACCTTCTGCGCACCGCGATCGAGCGTCAGCGTCCTGTCCCAACGCGCGATTCCAGCTTCCTTCGGATACGCCGTCGCGAGATTCGCCGTCACGCTGGTCCGCTCGCCACTCTCATACTTCAAGCCGCTCGCCTGAAACGCGTCGCCTTCATGCTGCATCACGCCGCCGATCGTCGGCAGATTGTGAAACGCCGACTGCATCGTCCACAGCTTGTACCTGTCCTTGTTGAAGGTCTGCGCCGTGTACGCCTCGACGCCAACGTCGATAAACACCGGCTCACCGTCGTAAAACACGATGAAGCTGCCCGAGTCGTTGTGCCCGTGCGGCCGTCCATTGTTCGCCGCCTGCACTGCCACATAAAATCCCTCGGCCGAACCCTCTTTCTCCCGCGCCGTCATCAAGCCCAGCTTCGGATACCACGCGTCCCGCGGCAGCGCATCGTACTTACCTCCGCCGCGAATAGCGCCCACCGTAAACACCTTCGCCACCTCGCGCGACAGCGAAGCCACCCCTCCGGTACCCGTCCCGAACCCAACCCCGCGCCGGGCCGCCTCCAACGCTCCAAACTCCGCCAGCATCGCGTCGCCTGTCGCCTGCCCAAAGCGATACAGCAACTCCGGCTCCGGCGCGGCCTCCACGTGAGCATCGCCGTAGTTCACATAAAAACTCTTTGCAATATGGACGTCGCAAATGTAGTGCCCCATCGCACGCGTAAACGGATGCGTCAGCACCGCACCGCCTTTGCCGCCATGCGCCGACACCAGCGTGCTCGCACAATCGAAAAACGAAGCCGCCGACCGCGCCCAATATCCTGGGCCTTCCTCGCACGCGCCATCCGCCGAGTACTCGCTCAGAAACCGGTCAACGCTGCGGCAAACCTTCGCGACGAGCTGTCCTCGTCTTGGTTGTTCGGGCTCCAATAACAGCGCCGCCGTCAACACATTCGAGTTGATCCACGGATTCCAGTTGTTCAGCTTCTTCCCGCCGTTCAGCCCCATCCACCAGAAGTCGTTGCGCACGAAATACGGGTCGAGTATCCGCCGCTTCGCCTCCAGCACAACCCGCGGCAGCAGCAGCGGCGAGACCGAGTGCAGGCCCTCAGGCAGCAGATACGACACCCACGCCAGCGTCGCCGCCGTCTCCGCGCCGAACAACTCGATGATCGGCTCGGCCACATCGGCCAGGCCATCACCGGCCTTCTGCGCGCCCAGATGCGCCGGCACTCCCCAGAAACTCTCTTCGCAAATCAACCACACGCCGTTCGCAATCTGGTCGAGATACTTTCCACTCGCCGCAACGCACTCGCCCAGCACCAGGTCGGCCAGCCTCGCCCGCCGCCCAAAGCTCAGCGTCTCAAAACGCGACCGGTTCCCCACCCGCTTGAACTCGAGCTCTTCCGTCGCCAGCAGCGTTGGCCACTCACCCGTGTTGGCCTTGTCCGCATTCTTCACCAGCGCCGCTCGAACATCCTGCGGCAGAGCGTCCCACCCCGCGCGATCGCTGGCGCACGGAAGCGGCTTCCATTCCTTCGCCGGCAACAACGCCAACGACCCAAACGTCGAGGTCAGCAGATTCGCGGGAGCCGCATCCACCGCCATCGCCAGCATCTCCGCCGGCCCTACCAAACCCTGCCCCAACACCGCGGCCGAAGCCGCCAAAAACGTTCGACGATCCATCCCTCGACTATACAAACCCGAGACCCAGGAACTCGAGACGGGGTTCGCAGCTCGTAGCTCGCAGCTCTTAACAAAAAAAGCGCGCCGGAAGACCCGGCGCCCTGCATCAGCAGAACCACTCTTACTCCGGTTGCGGAGGAGG
>Ga0206916_1074_pt1 | contig 20436 bp, 16 predicted proteins | sample Alteio_BWOrgHeat_71_FD_152957 | JGI IMG/M metagenome (GOLD analysis project Ga0206916, IMG submission 152957) | Enriched cells from forest soil in Barre Woods Harvard Forest LTER site, Petersham, Massachusetts, United States -... | ecosystem: Environmental > Terrestrial > Soil > Temperate forest >... | reverse complement strand
GCTGTGACCGCGTTTTGCCGGAAGCATAAACTCTGGCTGATTGAAGATTGCTGCGATGCGCTGGGCTCAACGTACAAAGGGCAGAAGGTAGGCACCTTCGGCGATATTGCGACGGTGAGTTTTTATCCCGCCCACCACATCACGATGGGCGAGGGCGGAGCGGTGCTGACCGACCGTCCGCAGTTGCAGGTGCTGATCGACAGCTTCCGCGACTGGGGCCGCGACTGCTGGTGCGAGCCGGGCGTCGACAACACCTGCGGCAAACGGTTCGATTGGCAGCTTGGCTCGTTGCCTTGCGGGTACGACCACAAGTACACGTACTCGCACGTTGGCTACAACCTGAAGGCGACGGACATGCAGGCCGCGCTGGGCGTTTCGCAAATCGATAAGCTGCCGGAGTTCATCGCACGGCGCAAGGCCAACTTCGCCTATCTGAAGAACGCGCTGCAGCCGCTGGAAGAGTTCCTCGCGCTGCCCGAAGCGACGGCCGAAAGCGACCCGAGCTGGTTCGGGTTTCCAATTGGCATCAAGGAGGGCGCTCCCTTTACGCGGGACCAGCTGACGCGTGCGCTGGAAAACCAGAAGATTGGCACGAGGCTTTTGTTTGCAGGGAATCTGCTAAGGCAGCCGGCGTACGAGGGCTGGGAGTATCGCGTTGTCGGGGACATGACCAACACGGATTATGTGATGAACCATGTGTTCTGGATTGGGGTGTTTCCCGGGCTGACGAACGAAATGCTGGATTTCATCGTGGAGACGGCAGTGGGTTTCGTGGAGCAGGCGAAGAGCGGATTGAAAGTCGTGCAGAACGCCTGATCAGATGTTGCCGCCAAGGCTGACGCTTCCGGGAATCTGGTAGACGTGACCTCCGCGCGCGGAGTCTGTCACCAGAAGATAGCCTTCTGCGGCGTTGAACTCCTGCGGAGAACTGATACCGGTGGTCGTTTGCATCAACATCATCGCCGACGGATTGCTGATGTCAAACCGTTCGATCGTTCCCTCGTCGTAGCAACCGACATAGGCGTTGTTGCCGCTTACGAACACGGGTATGGCATGGCAGGCTGTGATCGGCGACGCCAGCGGAAATATCTGCAGCGGCTGCAACGCCTGAGGATTGGAGACATCGATCGACTCCAGTTGCACGGCGTCGAAGAACGTCACGAAGGCCGTATTGCCGCTCACGGCGAGATGTTGCGGCGAGTGCGCGACGACCAGAGGACTGCCGACCAAAGTCATCGTCGCTTCGTTCATGACCTGGATCGTGCTGGAAGTTTCCTGGGGACCGCTCTCAGAGCCGGCTGCTACGAAGATGTTTCCGCCTGCCACGGTAAGGTATCCGGGATTTGCGTAACCTCCGGAAGGGGGACTAGCCAGCGGCGCCATGGTGATGATGACCGGTTTTGCAGGCGACGCGATGCTGACCTTTGCAACTCCGCCGTTTGCAGCGTTGGAGACGCCGAAGAGCGGGATGAAGACGTCGGTCCCATCCAGTGCAATCCCGGGATACGGCGCGGGAACGCCACTGACCGAGCCGAGCGCGCTGAGGGAACCGTCATCATGCACGGTGAGGGTCAGCAGCGCGCCCGTGTCGTAACACACCACGGCCATGACGTTGGCGCCTGCGATGCCGGCGATCACCATGCCGCTGGGGTCTTTGCATGGGGTCGCATACGGCGGTGCTGCGGCCACCTGTGACCCACTCGCAGTGTTGTAGCTGAAGATCTGCCCCGTGCCCTGTATCGAGACAAACTCAAAGTTGCCGAGCGACGTAACAGAAAGAGGAGTGCCGGTCGTGGAGGGAATAACGCTCGTGACGGTTTGTACAGGAAGCGTTGACGACCCGCAGCCGGTCAGCAAAAGCTGCAGACCAAGCAGGAGCGCGAAGATCATCTTCATTGGGGCCCTTGGTAAACCTTGCTTCATAAAGAGAGGCTGATTCAGCTTAACAGGGTTCTGGGAGCGTCCGGGATGTAGGGCTCTCACACAAAGTATGCAGAGTCAGCCGATGGCGCAGTAACGGTTTTCTGGGGAAACCCGGCCATCGGTCTCTCCGCTTCGCTATACACCCACAAGGAATTTGCTTTAGCCTCTTGCCTATGTGGACACGATTGATTGCATGCATATGCGCCGCAGTGTTGGTTTGCGGAGCTTCAGGGCAGGTTGCCGGCGTTGAGACGAAGTTGGCGGCGCAAATCGACAAAGACGCTGCGGCAGAGCAGGAGTTCCTGCGGCAGTTGGTGGAGATCAACAGCGGGACGACGAACCTGGCCGGCGTGCGAGCGGTGGGCGCGATGCTGGAGCCTCGTTTCCAAAAGCTCGGCTTCACTACGCGCTGGGTGCCGATGGATGAGGTGCATCGCGCGGGACATCTGGTGGCGGAGCACCCTTGTCCTGTGTCGGGGAAGTGCGGCAAGAGGATGCTGCTGATTGGGCACATGGATACCGTGTTCGACAAGGACTCGCCGTTTCAGCATTGGAGTGTGGACGGCGATACCGCGACGGGGCCGGGCACGAACGATATGAAGGGTGGCATCGTCATCATGCTGATGGCGCTCGATGCGATGCAGGCGGCGGGCGTGTTGCGCGACACGGATATTACCGTGGTGCTGGACGGCGATGAAGAGGCGCACGGAGACCCGGTGTCGATTTCGCGGAGAGATCTGCTCGACGCGGCGAAGAAGTCGGATGTGGCGCTGGAGTTTGAAGGAACGCCACGGCTGAAGGGCGTGTACTACGGCAGCATCAGCCGCAGAAGCTCGACGACCTGGCACCTGACGGCGTCGGGAAATACGGGGCACTCGTCTGCGATTTTCAGCGAAACCATGGGCTATGGGGCGATCTATGAGGTCGCGAGGATTCTGGATGCGTTTCGGCGGGAGCTGCCGGAGCAGTCTCTCACCTACAACGTAGGGACCGTGGCTGGCGGAACGAAGGTGGAGAGGGCGGGCGAGGGAGAAACAGTCGCGGGCAAGAACAATATTGTGCCGCCGGTGGCGATGGCGTCGGGCGACATCCGGACGATTTCGAACGAGCAGACGCAGAAGACCGAGGCCAAAATGCAGGCGATCGTGGCGCAGCATCTGCCGGGGACGAAGTCGGAACTAACGTTTTCGGAAGGATATCCGGCGATGCCTCCGACGGAGGCCAGCCGGGCGTTATTGAAGACGTTGAATGAAGCGAATCAAGCGCTGGGTTTTGCGGAGATGCCGGAGCTGGACCCGATGCTGCGGGGTGCGGGAGACATCGCGTTCGTCAGCGATCTCCTGCCGGGGCTGGCAGGGATTGGGGCTACAGGAACCAGTCCTCATGCCCCCGGCGAAACGGTGGACCTGCCGTCGCAGGTGGTGAATGCGAAAAGGGACGCGGTGCTTATGTATCGGCTTAGCCGGGAAAAGTAGTCGGCAGGATGAACGAGAACAAGCAACGGCTCTCACGCAAAGTTCGCGAAGGGAGCGAAGTTTCGCAAAGTAGTACGAACCGGCTATGTGTACCAGTCGGCGGTTTTGCGGATGGCTTCGGTGAGGGGGATCGTCACGCGGAGGCTTAGTTCGGTTTCTGCGCGGGCGATGTCGGGGACGTAGGTCGCGGGTGGTGCACCGGGAGTGGGTGTGCCGTCGATCAGGATCGGGAGTTCCGGGTTGAGCGTCGCTGCAGTGATGCGCGCGAGTTCCGCGATGGACACGGACTCGTCCGAGCCGACGTTGTACGCGCGGTTGGCGGGTGCTGTTGCGAGCATCGTCCAAAGCCAGATGGCGAGGTCGCTCATGTAGAGAAACGAGCGCCGGGGCGTGCCGTCGCCCTTGATGTGGATCGGCTTACCCGCCAGGGCGTCGCGGATGAAGTTGCCGATGGCGAAGTGCTGGTCGAGCGGAAGGTGTGGGCCGACAAAAGCGAAGCAGCGGGCGATCACTGTATCGATGGGTGCGTCGATGCAGAGCTGCTCGGCGGTTCGCTTGGCGTGGTCGTAGGAGTCGGCGCCGGCGGGCGCGCAGGGATGGGTTTCGGCGATGCGAGCGATGTTGGTGATGCCACGTCCGTAGACCGCGCCGGAGCTGGTGTAGAGCAGCCGGCGCGCTCCTGTGGCCTGCGCGAAGGCAAGAACCCGCCGCGTGCCGTCGACGATGGAGGCGGCGAGTGCGGGGGCGTTCGCGGCGACGGTGTCCGTGGCGGCGTGGATGATGTGCGAATGCGGTTCGGTGGGGAAGGCGAAGTCTTGCGTGTCGCCGTCGAGCAGCGTGATTGCGGGATCGCCGGCGATGTGCGGTGACTTTTCCCGGAAGGCCGCGGCGTTGCGCGTCAGCACGGTGACGCCGATGTCCGCGCCGAGATGCCGGTTCGCCTGCAGCACCGACTCCAGCAGCCAATGGCCGAAGAACCCCGTTCCGCCAGTGATAAAAAGGCGCGCGCCACGCAGAGAAGCGAAGGCGTCGCCAGTGTGCGTGAGGATATCGTCAAGGTCGGTGGGCGGAAGTGGCTTTACCGTCATGCGCTTCCAGTATGCGCCAGACGGGTCGCGAGCGGGTTATGTCGGGTGATGATATGCTGCTTGGATTCTCTCCGAGAGGTTCTATGGGTCCCCGTCTGCTGAGCTGTATTGGCGCGCTTGTTGTGGTTGGTGTATCGGGTTTGCCGGCTGTTGCACAGACCGGTGTTCCGGTATGTGGTCCGCCGCCGGTTGTGGCCGCGAATTCGCAGCCGAACATCTTCACTGAACAGCAGGAACAGTGGCTGGGCGATGCGATGGCCGACATGATGGAACGCGAATCCCGTCCCGCCCGCGATCCCTCGCAGAGCGCTTACCTGCAGAAGATTGTCGACAAACTGGCTGCGACCCTGCCGGATACCCATATCCAGTTCCGCGCGTTGATGGTCGATTCTTCTGAGGTGAACGGGTTCAGCATGGCCGGCGGTCATATTTACCTGACGCGCAAACTGGCTGCGGCCGCCCAGAATGATGACGAGCTTGCAGCGGTGCTCGGTCATGAGATGGGACACATCGCTTCGCATCAGTTTGCCTTCGAAACGACGCGCGACCTGAAGCGGCTGCTGGGCATTACCAGTGTGGGCGACCGCGCCGATATCTACGCGAAATTTCAGAAGCTAATGGATGCGCGCATGACGGACAGGCATCCAGGCAAGAGTGGCGACTCCGACGAAGGTCAGGACGAGGCAGATCGGATTGGTGTGTACGTGACGGCCGCTGCCGGTTACAGTCCTGTGGGCGGCGCGCAGCTCTGGGACCGGGTGACGTTTGCGCAGGGTAAGACCGGCAGCCGGTTTTCCGATTTTTTCGGCATGACCAAACCGAACGAGAAGCGCCTGCGCGGCATGATGAAGATGAACGCCCTGCTGCCGGCGGGTTGTGGAGCGAAGTCGCCGGCACCAGGAGATGCTTTCGCACAGTGGCATCGCGGCGTGGTGGCTAATCAGGCAGTCGAGGCAACCGTCGTGATTGCCGGCGAAAAGACCGTGAAGCTGACGCCGCCGTTGCACATGGATCTTGAGCGGCTGCGCTTCAGTCCCGACGGCAAGACGATTCTTGCGCAGGATGAGGGATCGGTGTTCACCATCACGCGCGATCCGTATGCCGTGCAGTTCCGGTTCGATGCAGAAAATGCGTTGCCCGCGCAGTTCACTCCTGACTCGCAGAAGATCGTCTTCGGCACGCCGGGATTGCATAGCGAAGAGTGGTCGGTGGCGGAGAAGAAAATGGTGCTCGCCCACGAGCCGCTCTCGCGCCACGAGTGTTTGGAGTCGAAGCTGTCGCCGGACGGGCGCACGGTGATCTGTGTGTCGTTCGACGAAGAGCACTGGCAGATGGTTCTCACGCTGCTGGATTCCGATACCGGCGCGGTGGTGTGGGAGAAGAAGGATTTTTTTCAGCCGAACTTTTTGACCGTGCTGCTCATGGTGTACTCGCACAGCGAGGAGTCGACCACGGAGTGGTTGCCGTCGAGCTTTTCGGCGGATGGAAACACCCTGCTGATCGGCCCCGGAGAACAGAAACTGGCGTTCGATCTGCGGGCTCGAACGCCGATAAAAATTGTTGGAGACCTGAAGAGCAAAGTTACCGGGTCCTATGCTTTCATCGGCAATAACGAAGTCGCGGGTGTGCATACCTTTGATTTAAAAAGCTCAGGAATATTCAGCTTTCCGGACGGGAAACAGGTGCGGAAGATGAACCTTCCGGTGCCGGCTCTGGGTGCTGTGTCCGGTCCCGGCGAAAAGCAATACGTGTTGGTGAGTGGACTCCCGAACGCCAGGATTGGAATCGGCGATCTGGAGACCGGCAAAATCCTGATCACGAACAAAACGGCGGCGCTGGATGTGTGGAACGGCTATGTGCTTTCCGAAAATATCGATGGGTCGGTGCTGCTCTCGAGGATCCAGGCCGATGCTCTTGTCGACAGACAGCGCCTGGCGCTGCCACTCAGCCCGCTCGGTGGCCTGCGCTCTGTCGCGGTGTCGCCCAACGGCAAACATCTTGCTTTGTCGACCAGAAACCGAGGGGGTATATGGGACCTTACCACCGGCAAGCAGGAATTTTTGTTGAACGGTTTCACAAATGCGATCTGGGCTGACGACAACTCGATGTATGCGGAGTTTCCGAAAATAGAAAACAGCGACCGCCACATCGGTCAATTTGTGACGACAACGCGAGAAGCGAAAATGCTCTCTTACACCATTGATGACAAAGTCCATATGAACTACGGACAGTTGACGGAGTGGAAGCAGGTAAAGAAGGGCGGGTGGGAGCTGACAGTCCACAACCTTGCGGACGATTCCGTGCTATGGACGAAGACTTTCCCAGATTCCGCACCGAGGTATACGGAGAGCTACGGAGGCCGCGAGTTGCTGTTTAACTCGCAGTTGAAGTTGGGCTCAGTGAAAGCACTGCTGAAGGAGAACGAGACCCTGGCAGCAGAAGCCGCGACCGTGAAGGATAAAGATAACGGACGCCTCATCGAGGTGGCCGACCGGACTACCGGTAAGACGGTCGCGCAGATGGTGCTGGAGTTGCCATTGAACTTCAATGGCACCGACGGTCTGAACCGCGCAGGTGACCTGCTGTACATGACGTCCTCGGACAATCGCACCGTGGTGTATTCACTGACGACAGGCAAACAGCTGCGGCAGATTTTCGGCCGGGTTATCGCGATCGATCCGGAGTCGCTGCGGGTTTGCACAGTGAACCGCCGCGATGAAGCGGTTGTGTACGATGCCAACGGAAAGGACCTGGCGCACTTCCGTAGCGGAAGTACGCTTCGTCACGCGAGCTTTCGTGAGCATGGCACGCAGTTGCTCCTGTTGACCGCCGATCAGACGGTGAGGACGGTTGGTGTGGCCAATGGAGATGGCGCAACGGCGGTCGCGGCGCAGTAGCTACGGTCGTTTCCTGGAGGTCGTGAGCGAACGCAAAAGCGCCTCGAAGACTCGCCAAAATGACAATGTGTTCATCTATTGTGAAGACCTGCCGGAATGAAACTAATATCGGCTCATGCAACTACTTCTGGTAGAAGACGATCTGGACATTCAGGCGTTCCTGAAACGTTCGCTAACTGAGGCCGGATACCGCGTCGACACAGCCGCCGACGGAAAAACGGCGGAGCGTCTGGCGACGGAGGGAAAGCACGATCTGCTGATCGTCGACCTGGGACTGCCTGACGAAGATGGTATGAACCTGATCCTGCGGCTGCGCCAGCTTGGGGTCAGCGCGCCGGTCATGATCCTGTCGGCACGTCGCTCGGTGGACGACCGCGTGCGCGGGCTGGAGCAGGGTGGCGACGATTACCTGACCAAGCCGTTTGCGCTGGCGGAGCTGCTGGCGCGGCTGCGGAACCTGCTGAAACGCAACGCGCCCGGCAACGCGACCACCTGTCTGCGCGTGCTGGACCTCGAGCTGGACCTGCTGCGCCGCGAGGCCTCGCGGAGTGGCGAAACGCTGGACCTGACCACGCATGAGTTCGCCCTTCTGGAGTATCTTTGCCGTAACCCGGGACGCGTTGTAACGCGGTCCATGATTCTCGACAAGGTGTGGGGCATGCGCATTCAGCCGGACACAAATGTGGTCGACGTACAGATCTATCGCTTGCGCCGCAAGGTGGACGCCGAGGGGCGCGCGCCGCTGATCCGGACGTTGCGAGGAGTGGGGTATGTTCTCCGGGACCGTTAAAACGACTTCGCACAGCGCAGCGTGGCGCATCTCGCTGTGGGGCGCGCTGGCGTTTGCCTGCGGGTCGATGCTGGTCTTTGTCTTTCTGCATACCTTTATGGCGCGCGACATCCAGCGCCGTACCGACGCGTGGCTTTCGGGCGAAGTGGAAACGCTGAGCGATGTTGCGGAACGCACGCCGAAAGATCGCCTCTATCGTGGCGTGGTCAGCGAAATGGCCGAACTCGCCAGCAGGGAAGTGCCGGAAAAGAAACGGTCTGCCAGTGGCCCGAACGACTCCGTGTTCTTTTTGCAAAGCGCGCCCGATGGATCGCTGGCGTTGTGGGTCGGTGTGGGCGACGGCAAGTCGGTGTTCGATGCGATCCAGGGCAACGGGACCGCTGCCGATACTCCGTTTGATTTGGAGGTGAAGGGAAATGGCACGCCGTTCCGTGTCGTGTCCGTTCCTTTGCACGATGGCGGCCATGTTTATCTTGGTGTTTCGGAGCGCGATGAGCTGCACGTGCTGCGAAAACTGCGCTGGCGGTTTCTGCTGCTCTGGCTGCTGAATGTGCTGCTGGGTTCTGCGATTGTCTTTTTTACGGCCCGGCGCATGCTGCGGGACGTGCAGGAAATTACCGACGCCGCTTCCCGGATCGGTGAGTCCGATTTGAGCAAGAGAGTGCCCGCGACCGGGCGTAACGATGAAGTGGGCCAACTGGCGTCGACGCTGAACAGGATGCTCGACCGGATTGAAAAATCCATCCACCAGCTGCACACCATCACCAACTCCCTGGCGCACGATCTGCGCAGCCCGCTGACGGCGATTCGCGCCAAGCTGGAGATGTCGTTGACAGCCGACGCGAGGGGGCCGGAGGTTGATTCGATCGTCTCGGCCATCGATGAGATCGATATGCTGACCGAGGTGCTGACACGGTCGCTGGATGTGGCCGAGGCCGAGGCCGATGCGCTGCGATTGAACCGCACCGTCATCGACCTGCAGGAGTTGCTGCAGGTGATGATCGAGCTGTACGAGCCATCGATGTCGGAGAAGGAGTTGCGCATCGAGCTGCGCAGTGCCGCGCCGGTCGAGGTTTTCGCCGATGCCGCGCTGCTGCATCGCATGTTTGCGAACCTCTTCGACAACGAACTGAAACATCTGCCACCGTCGTGCTCGGTGACGATCTCGCTGAGCGCCGCCGGAGAGTTCGCGGTGCTGGTGCTGGAGGATGATGGTGCCGGTTTTGCGTCGCAGATCAGCTCGAGCATGTTCCAGCCGCGTGCCAAGGGGGAAAACTCTCGCGGCTATGGCCTGGGGCTGGCGTTTGTCGAGGCGGTGGTCGGCGCGCACAGCGGAGAGGTTGTGGCTGCTAACCGTGCGGAAGGTGGAGCGCGGTTGACGATCAAGCTGCCGCTGGCGGCGGACCGGCAGCCTATACGAGAGCTTTCAGGTTCGTCGGTTAGCGGATAAGTGGGCGAGATCAATCGTTCGAACACTCGCCATTGACAATAGGAACGGTGTAAAAACCTGCCAGGACCTGGCGAAAAATTCGTTCGTTACGCAGTAGATCAGATCGCGATGTGTCCATTCTGAGTTCGTATTGGATATCTTTGCCGCGGCTTAGCGCAGAGACTTTCTCCGTGACATAAGTGACACCGTTGACTGTGTATGAACTCTTCACCAGCATTGCCTTTAGATTGCCGAGATGCGTTGGAAGAGTGGCACTGACATGATGTTCGGTACCGTCCGGATCTCGGACAGTCCTGGCACGAGGATGATGCAAAGCAGACGTGTATGGATCTTCGCCGTCTTCCGTTACATATTCGTCCCACACTGAAATAACCTCGTGATCTATTTTAGGTATTGGCCGATCGCTGGCAGGGGCGGCGAGATTGATATAAAAACCGTGGTTGGGGGACGGTGGCAGACCGTCGTGCCCTAGTACGCCAACTGGCAGCGTTACAAAATACCCATGGTCACAATTCCCATATCGCCCTGTCCAAATCGTTTCTTTGGATGTTTCACGCCAGTGGGGGCGATGCCCGGTGGTTTGCGTTGCAATGGCAAGAGCAACGAGGTTCGCAAGCAGGAATCTATTAGGCATTTTGTTCCACCGGCTATTTAGCGGTCAGTGTATATCCAGGCGGGGCGAGGTATCCGCCTTACACAAAAAATGGGCGGGAGCGGTCGCGCCTTGCGCGATACCCCACTCTTTGCAAAAGCGCAAAGGATGGGCCACCCGGGTTCAAGCTGCATTCAAGATTGTTTCGATGACATTTGTCACTTGCTCCTGACGGTACGATTTGGAAGTATCGTCCCATGCCAATGTCTACTTTGGAGATGAAGCAAGCGCTGCGGGCTGAGCGTGACGCGTCGTTCTTTCGGCTGAGAGGTGGTTTTCCCGTCGCTCTCGCCGGTGGGGTGTGGTGGGCCGTGATGGGGTTCGCGGGGTATCGGCTGCCTCATATGCAGTGGATACTGCTGACGTTTTACTGCAGCGCGCTGATCTTTCCGCTGGCGATATTGTTCGGGCATCTGTTCCGGATCAACTTCATGGCGGACAGGACGGCGGTCTCGGAAGTGATCTTTCCTGCGATGGGATCGATGCTGCTCTTCTGGCCGATGGCGATCACCGCGTTCTGGGTTTATCCACAGTTGGTGCCGCTGATTCTTGGTGTCGGCATGTCGATCATGTGGCCGGTTGTCGGCTGGAGCTATGGACGCACAGCATTGTTCAGCAGCCACGCCGTGGTGCGGGCCGTGGTGTGTTTTGCGTTGTGGAACTGGTGGCCGTCGACGCGATTTACCGTCCTGCCGCTGGCGGTCTCCGCGATCTATCTTTTGACGGTAGTGGTGTTGATCGTGGCGTCGTCTACGTCGCGGCAGCGTGCTCGTTGAGGAGTGCGACGAAGAGATCGTAGCCCCGGTTTGTCGCGATGCTGAGAGCGGTTTCGTTTTTGTTGTTTTTTGCGGACGCGATTGCTCCACGTTCGATCAGCAGGCGGCCGATGGGGACATCGCCTTCCACAGCGGCGAGCATCAGGAGCGACCAGCCTTTGTGATTCGCAAGGCTCGGATCGAGATGAGCGTCGAGTGCGGCGCGCAGGGCGGGCTCGTCTCCGCGCTTGATGATGGTCTGGGCGGCGCGGTAGGAAATAGGCATCGGGGGTTCTCCGTTCGTTCGTGGAGCGTTACTCAGCGAGATGCTGAGGCTTTTTGTCGAAGTCGACGCCAAAGTAAAACCGCTCGACGACCATGCAGAAAATGTGTTCGAGCGCGAGGTGCGACTCCTGAATATTCATCGTCACGTCCGACGGGATGATGACGTTGATGTCCGCGAGTGAAGCCATCGCGCCGCCTTTGTTGCCGGTGTAGGCGACGGTATGCAGGCCCATCTTCTTCGCCAGTTTCAATGCCTTGATGCAATTCTTCGAGTTGCCGCTGGTCGAGATCGCCAGCAGCACATCGCCCTCGATGCCGAGCGCTTCGACCTGACGTTCGAACACATTGTCGTAGCTGTAATCGTTGCCGACGGCGGTGAGGATGCTGCTGTCAGTCGTAAGCGCGATGGCGCGCAGGGCAGGGCGGTCGACTGTCAGACGTGAGACGAACTCCGCGACCAGGTGCTGCGAGTCCGCAGCCGATCCGCCGTTGCCGCACACGAGCAGTTTGCGGCCGGACTTCATGGCTTTGGCGGTGAGTTCGCCGGCCTCGACGACCGCGTCATGAATGGTCTCGTCGGCGAGAACCGCCGACATGGTCGCGATGGATTGAGCGAGTTGACGAGCGACAAGATCCTTCAAGAGTGACTCCTGTACCGCGGGCATGGCCCGAAAGAGAGCATACCTCAGCGGGTGTGCGGAGTGTTTCGCACCGTGTTGGTTAGATGTAAGTCTGTGTGACAGCAACGGTCCTGTGGCGACAATAAGGCCTTGTTTCTGAAGCGCTGAAAGCGCGACGCTATACCAGCATGGGGCGCAGCCCCATGTACGGAGCAAGGAGTAATGCGAGCGCTGAAGGCGCGATCTATTCCTTGCACAATCGCACGGGTACCGGGCGTATGTGGCGGCACGTTGATCTATAGGTCGCGTCTTCAGCGCTCGGACATTAACCGCATCTGTACCTAGGCCTTCGGCCTAGGCTGGTATAGGACGGGCTTTCAGCCCTACAACAGCTGGTATGGGACGGGCTTTCAACCTTAGAACCAAGCTGAACAAGCGTTGAGGTGAATCGCTCTAGGCGGCGTTCTCTCCTATGGCTGCGATCAACGCAGCCCGTAGTGGCTCTTCCTCTTCGGCGGTCAGTCGCTCTCCCATCCGCGTCAGGTAGAAGACGTCGATGGCGGTCTCGCCTTCGGTGTCGACCAGCGCCACTTCGACGTTGTATCCCAAGCTGCTCAGGGTTGTGCTGATGGCGCGCAGCAGTCCGGGAACATCCTGCGCCACCACCTGCAGCAGTGTGCTGTGCGACGATGCGTTCTCGTCGAAGTCGATCTTCGTTTCGACTTCGACCAGCGGTTTCTTGCGACGGCTCTTGCGGCGCCCCGCGATCATTGCTTCCGCCGAGGCCCTGCCAGACACGATCTCCCGCACGCTGTCGATAAACCGCTTGCGCTCGCTCGCGTTCAGCTCCAGGGTGCGGAACGTGTCCGTAAAGCGGAAGCTGTCGACGACCACGCCCTGGCCGTCGGCGTAACCGTCGGCGGTGACAACGTTCATGCCCCACGCGGCGAGCGCGCCAGCGATGCCCGCGAAGAGGCTGGGGCGGTCGCGCGTGACCACTGTGATTTCGTTGATTGCCTGCCCATGCTGGAACTCGATCTGCATGGGCTCCTGCTCGAAGCGCTGCGCCATGTCGAAGTGCAGCCGGATTTGTTCAGGCGAGCGCGTCGTGAGATACCGCTCCGGAAAACCTTCGAGGAACGCCTGCACCTCCTGCTTTTTTCCGGGTAACAGCGCGACAACGCGATCGATCCGGTCGTCCGCTCCGGTCGCCCGCACGCGCTGCTCGTCGACGCTGCGGTCCATCTGGTTGGCCGCGCTCATCGAGAGCCGCCACAAATTTTCTGCTTTCCATGGGGTCAGCGCGTCGGGATGCACGGCCTGGATATCCGCATAGGTCAGCAGCGTCAACATGCGCAGCATCTCATGCGTCTGCACCTTGCCCGCGAAGGCACGCACTGCTTCCGCATCGAAGATGTCGCGCCGCAGCGCAGCCGACATCTCCAGGTGCATCCCGATCAGGCGCATCACCTGGTCCGCGTCGTAGAGGTCGACTTCCATGCGCTCGAGCACGGCCTGAGCCATCACGGCGCTCTCTTTGGCGTGCTCCGCTCCAGCGCGGCCTTTGCCGGTATCGTGCAGCAGCGCGGCCACGTACAGCAGCTCAGGACATTGCAGCTCGCGCACCATCTGCCCAAACTTCGTCCGCCATTCCGGGCCGCCTTTCGACGGCGCAGCTTCCAGGCCATGCAGCGTATCGATCAGCACAAAGGTATGCTCGTCCACCGTATAGCGGTGGTACGCATCGCGGATCACCAGAGCATCGATGCCATGGAACTCCGGCAAAATCAGGTCGAGCAGACCGAGTGCATGCATCGTTCGCAGCGCCGCACCGGCGTACTCTCCGGTAAGGATCGCGGACAGGCTGCGCCACAACCCCGGCCCTTCTTCGAGGTGCGCGCCCAGCAGCGGGATCGCGCGCGCGATCCGCATCTCGCTGTCCTGTGCCAGCGAGGCGCCGGTTCTTGCGATGGCTACAAACACCCCCAGCACAATCTCGGGCTCTTCTGCGGGATCGATCCCCGGTGGCAGCACGGCGTCCAGCTCCAGCCGGCCCTCGCGCATCCGGAAGCCTTCCTGCCCCGTCAGCTTGAGCTTCCGCACCGGCACCGGATGCAGATCCAGGCCGGCCGACTCCATCTCCCATGCCATGCTGCGCTCGATCACCCGCGCATGACGAAAGTACGCGCGCATCCAGTACGCGCCGTCCACGCGCGGCGCGCCTTCCGAGGCGGACGTTATTGGTTCCAGACCAACGCGCCTCTCGGCAGCCGCATCCTGCGCCTGCCAGTCCAGCACGTTGTCATCGCGCTGGTGGCGATAGTGCAGAAAGCACCGCACCGCCGCCAGAAATCTCGTTGCCGCTCCAAACTCTCCGCCGGTGAGGCCGCCTTCGGGCTTGCCCATCCAGCGCAGCGTCGCGAGCCACTCGCACACGTGCGCGTCGCGCAGCCCGCCCGGGCAGTCCTTGATATTCGGCTCCAGATGGAACAGCGTCTCTCCATACTTCGCGTGGCGGACCCGTGTCAGCGCCAGCAACTCCGCGCGTATGGCTTTGACGTCGCGCGCCATCATCTTCGCGATGGCCTTGGTCTCGAGCTTCTCGAATACCGACGCCTCGCCCGCGACCAACCGGCGGTCCAGCACCGACAAACCGAACTCTGCATTGCTCGAGCTGAACCGCTCGCACTCGCCTACAGCGCGAGTCATCGGCGATACGCGCAGACCGCAGTCCCACAGCGCCTGTGTCGTGCGACGCACGGCTTCTTTCGGCGGCTCGCCCTTCTCCACGCAAAACATCACATCAATATCGGAGTAGGGAAACAGTTGCGCCCGCCCATACCCACCGACCGCCACCACGGCCACTTTTCGCGCCGCTTCCGGGTCGCGCGCGGTCTCTACGCTCCACAGCCGCGTCAGCAGCTCATCCACCAGGTTTGCGCGCGCCGCGATCACCGCGACCCCATCGCCGCTTGCCTCAAACTCGCGCCGGATCGCCTCCATCCGCCGCACATACTCTTCGCGCATCGTCTCGTTTTCCGTGGCCGTCACCCCGCTTTCTTTTGATTGCCAACCTGCGTCACCCAACCGTCGTTGCCCGCTCTCCTTTGCGAAACGTCGCGACTCTTGCCTCACTAAAGTGCAATATCCCCGCGCTCGTCGTTCCGAATCCTGATGGCCTCATCAATCTTCGAAATGAAGATCTTTCCATCGCCGATCTTGCCGGTCCGCGCTGCCGTGCTGATCGCATTCACCGCACGGTCGAGCATGTCATCCGCCACAAAAAGTTCCAGCTTCACCTTGGGCAGCAGGTCGATCTCGTACTCGCGTCCACGATAAAACTCCGTGTGGCCTTTCTGGCGCCCGTGCCCGCGCGCCTCAAGGATGGTTATCCCCGATACACCCAGCTCCACCAGCGCATCCTTTACTGCATCCAGCCGCGAAGGCTGTATCACCGCTTCAATCTTCTGCATCCTATCGCCTCTCTAACCGCTAATTCGGATCGAACTCGTACGCTTCTTCGCCATGCTGGGTCAGGTCGAGCCCTTCGTGCTCATCCTCTTCACTCACTCGCAAGCCGATCGTTTTGTCTACCAGGAACAGGATCGCCAGCGTTCCCACGATCGAAATCGTCCAGGCAATCGCAATGCCGACGATCTGGTTGACCACCTGAAAATGGTTTCCTTCAAAGAAGCCCGTCGCCTTGCCGGCGCCCAAAATCGGATTGATCACCGAATTCGCAAACAGGCCCGTCAGCACCGCCCCCAACGTCCCGCCTGCTCCATGCACGCCGAAAGCGTCCAGCGAGTCGTCGTACCCAAACCAGTTCTTCACCTTCACCACCATGAAGAAGCAGAAGACCCCGGCGATCAGTCCAATCCACAGCGCGCCCATCGGCGTAACGAAGCCCGATGCCGGCGTGATTGCGACCAGCCCTGCGACGGCGCCGGAAATCCCACCCAGCGCCGAAGGCTTGCCGTTGCGTATCCACTCCGCCGCGCACCAGCCGATGGCGGCAGCCGCCGCGCCAAAGTGTGTCGCCACAAACGCCGATGTCGCCAGCCCACTCGCACCGAGCGCCGACCCGGCATTGAAGCCGAACCACCCGACCCACAACAGGCACGCGCCGATAAAGCTCAACACGACAGAGTGCGGCGGCATGGGCTTCTTGGGGTATCCAAGCCGCTTGCCGAGGTACAGCGCGGTCATCAGCGCGCTGACGCCTGAGGTGACATGCACCACCGTGCCGCCGGCAAAGTCGAGGCAGGGAAATTTGCCGCCCCAGCCGCCGCTCGCTGTGGCATTCAGCAGTCCGCCCACGCCCCACACCATGTGCGCCATTGGGCTGTACACCACGATCGCCCACAGGATCATGAACACCAGCATGGCGGAAAACTTCATGCGTTCGGCGAACGCTCCCGTGATCAGCGCCGGCGTAATGATCGCGAACATCAACTGGTAGACCATGAAGGTCTGCGCCGGAATCGTCGCAGCGTATGCCGGGTTTGGGGCCAGTCCAACCCCGCGCAGAAAGACATTGCCGAGGCCGCCGATGAATGCGTTACCCGTTCCAAACGCCAGCGAGTAGCTGACCAGCGCCCACAGAACGGTAATCACGGCCATCATGGCAAAGGTCTGCATCATCGTGCCGAGCACGTTCTTGCGCCGCACCAGGCCGCTGTAAAACAGGGCCAGTCCGGGGCCGCTCATCAACAGAACCAGCGCCGCACTGGTCAGCATCCAGGCGTTGTCGCCGGCGCTCTGGGCCGCCGCGATGGCCTTCGCGTTGTCGCCCGCGCTCTTTTCGAGTGCGGCAATCCGGTCGGTCTGGGCGGTCGCCGCAGTCTGGGCGAAAGTCCGCCCAACACATAGCGCGCAGCACAGCGCCAGCAGCAATATCGCGCCCCATTGGCGCCCACGTCCGTCCGGATACAGCTTCGCCCTCAGGCGCATATGTCGAAACCCTGTCCGTAAAATCGAGTGAAAATATACTTCGGCATCTGAGCCGCGCGGCACAGCGATCGTAGGGGAGACGCTCGCCGCAGCCAGTTTCGGCACCGTTGGCAAGCTGATTTGAAGCTATTGCGTCTACCATACACAACCTGTGCCCCGGTGCAAAATGGACGCGCCGGGTTGTACCCTTGTCTGCATGAAACCTTCCGCGCCGCTTGTCCGCTGGTCCGACGTTCCCCTCGAAGAACTCAACCCCCTTCTGAAACGCCAGTTCGTCTCCGGCCAGCAGGGCACCATCGCCCACATCCATCTGAAGAAGGGATGCATCGTTCCCACCCACGTTCATCCCAACGAGCAATTTTCGGCGGTCATCACGGGCGCGATGCGTTTTACTTTTAACCCCGATGGCGAAGCTGAGGTGTTCGACCTCAAACCCGGCGACCTGCTCATCATCCCGGGCAACGTTCCTCATATGGCCGAAGCCCTCGAAGATACTCTCAATCTCGACGTCTTCTCGCCTGTTCGCGAAGACTGGGAATCGGGCAACGACGCCTACCTGCGCCGGTAATGCGGTAGATAGCTTCCGCGCTACGCGGCCAGCCCGGTAAGACGCATCAAAGGTGTTAAAGCGGCTACAACTCTCGCGCGGTCGAGAGCGTAGACGCTCCTTCTTTCTTTCTGTAACAATTCGTGGGTTGTCAGTAATAAAAGCCGCACCCCGCCCGCCATGGGCAGCCTGGAGCAACACGCCATGAGCACCTCAGAGACCCGTACTGTAAAGATCGGCAACCGGCACCTTGGTTCCGGACACCCCTGTTACGTCATCGCCGAAATCGGCATCAACCACAATGGCGACATCGATCTCGCCAAACGACTGATCTCGGTCGCCGTTGCCGCCGGTTGCGATGCTGTGAAGTTCCAGAAGCGCACGGTGGACGTTGTCTACACCGAAAAGGAATTGGCTACTCCTCGTCCTAACCCTTTTGGCGAAACGAATGGCGACCTCAAGCGTGGCCTGGAGTTCGGGGAAGAAGACTTCGCCGAAATCGACCGCTTCTGCAAGTCCGTCAAGATCGACTGGTTCGTCTCTCCGTGGGACGAAGCCTCCGTTGATTTCGCGCAGATGTTCAACCCCCCGGTCTACAAGATCGCCTCGGCCTCGCTCACCGACGATCATCTGCTCCGCCACATCCGCAAGACCGGCAAGCCGATCATCGCCTCCACCGGGATGAGCACCTATGCCGAAATCGATCATGCTGTCGAGGTGCTCGGCAAAGAAGATCTCATCCTGATGCACACCACCTCGACCTATCCTGCGAAGTACGAGCAGCTCAACCTGCGCGCGATTCCGACGATGGCCGAGCGTTATGGTGTCCCGGTGGGCTACTCCGGCCATGAGACGGGCATTCCGACTTCCGTCGCCGCGTCGGTTCTCGGCGCGTGCTGCGTCGAGCGGCACATCACCATGGACCGCGCGATGTGGGGTTCCGACCAGGCCGCCTCTCTCGAACCCAACGGCATTTCGCGTCTCGTTCGCGACATTCGCCTCTGCGAGCAATCCATGGGTGACGGCGTCAAGCGTGTCTACGAAGAAGAGATCCCGGTCATGAAGAAGCTTCGCCGCGTCGGCGCCGCAGTCTAGACCAACGCAAACAAAACGCCCCCGCCTCACTCTGAGGCGGGGGCGTTTTCTTGCGATTCGACCAACCGAGAACCGGCAGCCACTCTCCTACGGTGGGGGCACCGCGCGTCCGCCTTCGCGATACTCGGTCGGGGGGATCTGCTTCCGCATCTGCAGACTTTCTCCGCGCTTTCCCACCGCATCGGCGAGCTGTTGATACGCCGGCTTGCCGTCAGCGTACGCTCGTATCTCTCCGGCAAACGAGTCGTGCGACGTCCCAGCGCCCTTGTACCATTTGAAGTTCTCCGCGATCAGCTTCGTCCGCGCATCGTCGATCAGCTTATGCACGTCGGCTGCCGCAGTCGCCTTGCTCACGGTACCCGCTTCGATGCTTGCCTTCACAATCCCGAGGCCGGTACTCGTGGTCCAGCCATAATCGTCCGTCCCGTGGAATTTTTCATGCTGTTCCACCAGCGCCTGCGAGTAGTACTTCGTCCGCGGCGACTTGAAGGGCGTCACCGCGCCCGGCTGCAGGTCCGCTTTGATTGCAGGAGCGCTGTCGATCGTCACTACCGGCGCGTTCGCGCTCGGCACATCGATATCCCCTCCCGCATTCGTTCCCCACGGGCAGATGGTGTCCAGGCTCGCCGTGATGGTGCATTTGCCCCCGGCAAACGTGTACTTGATCCCGGTAAACGCAGGTTCGTAATCCTCCGCGCCGAACTGCGACTTAGGGCGCCCGCCCGGCTGGCTGAACGACCCCATCGTCACACCCGACACCGCCGCATCGTGTTTGCGCCCCGCACTGTTGTCGATCCTCGGCTGGCTGAAGCGATGGCTGATGTTGGCTACCACCGGCACTGCGTCCGGCTTACCAACGCCGGGAGAGTCCGCAGCAGCTTTCTGGGCCGGCGCACCGGCCGTGCTTTCAGAGCCGGTTGCCCGCCCCGCACCCGGCGGTGTGCGTACATCCGGGATGGTCCCAGAATCTCCCTGGTCCTGTGCCGGATCGGGGTCCTTCTCCGCTACCGCAGGTGCAGCCGGAGAAGCTGGGGTAGCGGGTGTCGCTTCGGGAGCCTGCGCCGCTGGCGGCTCTGCAGCCGGCGGCTCCGCACCCACTTGGGGCGCATCCATCTTCTGTGCCGAAGCCATTCGCAGCATCGCCTGGTTCCCGATACTCCGCTGCACCACACCAGGCTCAACCGCGCCATGCCGCGTCATCGGCTGCACAGCCGGCGACCTGCTCCACGCCGCCGCATCTCTTGTTCTTGAAACTGCTGAAGCGAACATAGTCATCCCCCTTGCTCTACGGATGCAGCGATCACGCCAACTGGCCGAAATTATAGTCGCATTCCTTTCCTTCGCCGCTCCCGTCGCCCTCGTTCGTTACACTAAAACTCACATGGCCTTCGACCCCACCGCTCTCGCCACTCTCCAGGCCATCGCCTTCGACGTCGACGGCGTCCTTACGGACGGCACTCTCACCTGGTCGTCCATCACCGTGGAAGAGAGTAAAACGTTCTGCTTTACCGACATCATGGGCATTTCGCTGCTCCGGCGCCTGAACATCAAACTCGGCCTTATCTCGGGTGAGCCGTCGCCGCTGGTGGACCGCTACGCCCAGAAGATGCACATCCCGTTCGTGGCAAAGGGCACGCGAGACAAGGCTGCCGCCATCCGCGACTTCGCCGCAACGTTCGACGTTCCGCTGGTGAATACCTGCTTCTTCGGAGATGACGTCAACGACCTTTCCGCAATGGAAATCGCCGGCCTGTGTGCCTGCCCTGCGAACGCCGCCGCCGAAGTGCTTACCTTTGTTTCCAACTGCGGGTTCGTGAGTCGACAGCCAGGAGGCCGGGGTGCTGTCCGCGAGTTTGCCGACGCGATTCTCGCGGCACGAGGCGTTAACGGCCGCGACGTCTTCCAG